>Ga0070738_10007488_pt1 | contig 10897 bp, 2 predicted proteins | sample Coa_R2_2_FD_66446 | JGI IMG/M metagenome (GOLD analysis project Ga0070738, IMG submission 66446) | Surface soil microbial communities from Centralia Pennsylvania, which are recovering from an underground coalmine fire - Coalmine... | ecosystem: Environmental > Terrestrial > Soil > Unclassified ... | reverse complement strand
CGACCCGCGACTTCCTCCGGGTCGAGAAGTGGCTCGCGCTCTTCCAGGACCCCACGGCGTCGCTCAAGGGCGCGACGGACGACCGCGACCTCGATGCCGCGGCGGCCCTCCGGCTCTTCCGCGAGCGCCGGTCGAGGGACGAGGCGCGCCGGGTCGTCCTGGACTTCGTGAAGGCCGCGAGCGTCGGCGGCGGGACGGAGCAGGAGCGGGCGATGGTCGCGAAGGCGATCCTCGACTACGAGGAGGACCACGCGCCCGAGAAGTTGAAGGCGCTCATGCGCATGAGCCCGCCCGCGGAGTGGACGGGCGCCGTCGCCGCGAGCGCCGTCGCCGTCCTCGAGGCGGCGACGGGGGGTCGGGACACGCACGCCCTCGTCGAGGCCGAGCGCGCCGTGTCGCTCAGGATCACGCCCGAGCTCGCCCGGATCATCCGGCGCTGGCTGGCCGCGCACGTGCCGCAGCTCTCGGCGGCCGCGTGCGGCTTCCCGGCGTCGATCTGGGTGCGGAACATCGTCCGGGACGTGCGCAACTGGGCGGACCGAGACGCCGAGCCCGCCGAGGAGAAGCGCATCCTCGATGATGTCGAGCAGGGCGCGACGGCGGAGTTCGTCTCCTGGATCCACGAGGTGACGCAGAGGCCGACCTGGAACGTGGTCGAGAGGGGCGCCAAGGAGCTCTGGCCCGTCATGGACGGCTTCGAGGAGCTCGACGATCCCGACATCGTCGCCGCCCACGAGAGTCTGGGAGAGGCGTTCGCGGCCCTCGACATGAGCGAGAACCACGCCCCCGCGCTGCGCTTCAAGCTCTACGCGCTCGGGATCATGCACGGGTTCGACCTCTACGACTACCTGCTCCGCCTCACCCCCGATGACTACAAGGGACTCGAGCTCGAGAAGACCCTCCCGGACTCCCCCGGCACCAAGGAGCACGTCGAGCGGCGCCGCATCGAGAAGGAGCTCGCGGCGCTGACCGCCTACCTCGATGCCTACGGACCCATCCTCGACTCGTCCGTCGCGGGCGAGGAGGAGCTGAGGGAGCGGTGCCGCAAGGACGCGAAGACCCGGCGGGTGGACGCGAGGCTCGCCAAGGTCCGGGCGGACCTCGCGGGCCCGCTCTGGGACGCGCGCCCCGCGCAGCGAGACTTCCTCCGCGCGATCGAGCGCTACGCCTGGGCGCGCGCCCTCGGCCTCTGCCTCCCGCTCGCCGTCGGCGGCGAGCTCAAGGACGAAGCCGGGACCTGGGACGCGACCGAGACGGCGCGCGAGAAGGCGTACCGAGACGCTCTGGCCCTCGGGCACCCCCGCTGGCCCCTCCTCACGCGCAGGCTCCACCTCCTCCTCGCGGCCCGCACCCAGCACGACGTGGAGACCGGCGCCCGCGAGCGGCTCGAGGCCGACGTGAAGGCGGTCACCGACATGGGCGAAGCCTTCCGGGCCCGGATCGCGAAGGCGAAGCGCGACATGGACGAGCTCGTGAAACGCGAGCGGACCGACCGCGCCGCCCGGCTCGAGCTCGCGCGGCGGCGCATGAACGGCGAGCACACGGCGCTCGCCGACGAGTCCTTCGTCGCCAACACCTACTTCATGGAGGCGTGGGCCTTCGAGTCCGCCGAGCAGGCCGCGATCCCCGGCGCCCACGACCGACGGCGGGCGGCGTTCGAGGCGGGCATCGCGGCGACGCCCCATCCGGGCTACCAGCTGCTGAAGTACGCCCGTGTCCTCGACGGCGAGGGCCGCGCGAAGGAAGCCATCGAGCAGGTCGAGAAGGCCATCGCCGGCGGAGAGATCCGCGAGGGCCACGACATGGACGAGGCGCGGGCCTACCGGGACGCGCTCAAGGCGAAGCTCGAGGGGCGCTGATTGGGCGAGCGGAACGGCGAGCGCGCGCTCGACCCCACCGAGGAGCCGACCCGCGTCGCCCCCGCACCGCATGGGAGCGAGCTCCCGGGTCCGGGCGAGCCGATCGGCGACTACGAGGTCGTCTCGCTCGTCGGCAAGGGCGGCATGGGCGCCGTCTTCAAGGCCGTCCACCGGGCGAGCGGACGCGAGGCCGCGATCAAGATCGTCCTCGCCGGACGCGCCGCGGGCACGCTCCTCGAGCGCTTCCGCCGCGAGGCCGAGGCCATGGCCAAGGTGGACCGCCACGCCGGGATCGTCAGGATCCGCGCCTCGGGGACGTGGGGGCCGCGCCAGCTCCCCTACGCGATCCTCGACCTCGTCCACGGCCACGACCTCGCGAAGGAGCTGGCGAAGGGCCCGCTCCCGGTGGCGCGCGCGCTGGCGATCGGGGCCAAGGTCGCGCGCGCGGTCCACCACTGCCACGAGCAGGGGATCCTCCACCGCGACTTGAAGCCGGCGAACATCCTCGTCCGCGACGAGGACGGGGAGCCGCTCGTCTCCGACTTCGGGCTCGCGCGCGACGACGCGCGCGAGCGGCTCACGAAGACGGGCGAGCTCCTCGGGACGCCCGCGTTCATGGCGCCGGAGCAGGCGGAGGGCCTCGCCTCCCAGCAGGACCGGCGGACCGACGTCTACGGCCTCGGCGCCGTCCTCTACGAGTGCCTCGCCGGACGGCCTCCCTTCGAGGCGGAGTCGGACGTCCTCCTCATCAAGAAGGTGCTCTTCGACGAGCCCGCCCCCGTCGCGAGCATCCGGCCGGAGGTGCCGCCCGACGTCTCGGTCGTCGTCCAGAAGTGCCTCGCCAAGGCGAAGGAGGACCGCTACGCGACGGCGCTCGAGCTCGCCCTCGACCTCGAGCGGGCGGCGCGCGGCGAGCCGATCGCGGCCGGGCCGCCGGGCCGCCTCGAGCGCTGGCGGCGCCGCGCCCGGAGGCGGCCGCTCATCGCGGCCGCGTGGCTCGCGATCCCGCTCCTCCCCGTCGGCCTCGTCGTCGCGAACCGGGTCAAGGCGAGCGCCGACGCAGCCGCCTCGGCGCGCGAGGCCGAGGCGACGGACGCCGGGGCCGCCGCGATCGCGCTCCTCGGGTCGGAGGGAGTCCCGGCGCTCCCGCTCGCCCCGTCGGCGCGGCCCTCCCTCGAGGAGGTCGTCGCGCGCCTCGCGAAGGCGACCGCCCGCCTCGGCCGCGAGACGCCGAGCGGCCGCCGCGCCCGGAAGTGGTTCGCGCTGTTCGACGATCCGGCGCGCCTCGCGACGGCGACCCCCGACGACCTCGACGCCGCGGCGGCGCTCCGCGTCCTCGGCGAGCGCTCGAAGCGGAGCGCGGGCGAGGTCGACGCCGCCCGCGCCACCCTCCGCGAGTTCGAGCGCGCGAGCCCCGAGCAGGCGAACGGCGCGAAGGACGTGGTGGCCCGCCTCCAGGCGGTCGCCACGGGAGGCGGCCAGAAGGACCTGGCGCGCGCCCTCGCCGTCCCGCCCCCCGCCGGCTGGGAGCCCGCCGTCGCGAGCGCCACCTTCGGGCTCCTCGGCCCCGCGCTCGCGGAGAAGCGCTGGGCCGACGTGACGGCGATCGCGACCATGCTCGAGGGGGTCGGCTCGAGGGAGGTCCTGCGGCGGATCCGGCTGCTCGTGGCCGGCGCCCTCGTCGCCCGCGGAGAGGGCGACGTCGAGGAGACCGACGCCGTCATGCTCCTCGTCCACGCCCTCCTCCCCGACCGCAAAGACGACGCGGCCCTCGAGCGCGAGCTCGAGCGGCTCGAGCGGCAGGCGTCGCGCGGGATCGCGGCCGCCCTCGTGGACTCGAAGCGCGCCGCCGAGTGGCGCGTCATCCGCTCGACCGTCGAGCGCCTCCGGCGCCTCGGCACGATCAGCGAGCAGCTCGACACGGACGCCCTCCGTTCGCTCGAGTTCCTCGGCGACTCGATCGTGGCGACGGGCTGGGACCAGCCCGACCGCGTGCCCGTCACGTTCGAGCTCTACGCGGTCGGGGTCATGCACGGGATCGTCCTCCAGGAGTGCCTCGGGCGGACGAGCCGCTCCGACTACGAGAGCTGGATCGACGAGGACCGGAAGAAGGCGCCCGCCTCGAGCGAGCGAAGCGCCCGCCGCGACCTCGAGCGGGAGCTCGCGGCGCTCACGGCCTACCTCACCGCGTGCGAGCTCGACATCGACGGACACCGCTCGACGCGAGAGGACAGTCTCCCGTTCGTCGAGAAGCACCGGATCGACGCGCGCCTCGAGAAGGTCCGCTCGGCGCTCGCGGCAGGCCCCCTCTACCGCGAGTCACCGCGCCGCTCCGTCCTCCTCGCGCTCGAGCGCTACGACCGCGGCATGGCCATCCGCTACGGGCTGCTCCCGCTCGACCCGGGGGGCAAGCCCACCGAGAACACGGACGACGTGGTCGCCCTCGACGCCGCCGAGCGCGCGCTCCGCGCCGCGCTCGACCTCGGCCACCCGCGCTGGCTGTTCGTCGAGCGGAAGCTCGCCGACCTCGTCCTCTGGCACATGCTCCAGGACTCGTGGCACGCCCAGGCGGAGCTCGTGGCGCGCGACCGCGGGGCGCTCGCCGCGCTCGGCGCCGAGATCCGCCAGGGGTTCGAGGCGCGCGAGGTGCGCCTCCAGGCTCTCGACCTCCATGCCGCGAAGGGCGACGCCGAGGCCGAGCGAGCGATCATCCTGGCGCGACTGAACGGGGACTACGAGACGGCGTCGCGCGAGAACTCCGTCTACGGGCTCACCTGGCTCTACGAGGCGGATGCGTGCGGCGAGGCCGAGAAGCTCGGCGACAAGACGGTCCGCCCGCACCGCCTCGAGCTCCTCGAGAAGGGGCTCGCCCTGTTCCCGGGCGACGCGGGCCATAGGATCGAGCTGGCGCACCTCCTCGCCGAGGAGGGGCGGCCGGCGGACGCCCTGCCGCACCTCGAGAAGGCGCTCGAGGGCGAGCTCGTGGACTCCGAGCGCCAGAAGGCGCTCGCGTTCCGCGACGAGCTCCGCGCCCGGATCGGGGGCCGCTGAGTGCGCCTCGCGCCCGGAGAGCTGGTCGGCCCCTTCCGCCTCGAGCGCCTGCTCGGGAAGGGCGGCATGGGCTCGGTCTTCGCCGCGCGCCACCAGACGGGCGCCGAGGTCGCGGTCAAGGTCCTCGAGGTCGAGGACCCCGAGGAGGGCCCGAAGCTCCTCGAGCGCTTCAAGCGCGAGATCTCGGCCATGGTCCGGATCGGGCGCCACCCGAACCTCGTCCGCGTCCACACCGCCGGGACGCACGGGACCTGGCCCTACGTCGTCATGGAGCTCGTCCCGGGCCGGGACCTCTCGAAGAAGATCGACAAGCGTCCCATGGACCCCGCGCTCGCGGCGCGGATCGTCGAGAAGGTCGCCCGCGCCGTGCACCACTGCCACGAGCAGGGCGTGATCCACCGCGACCTCAAGCCCGCGAACGTCCTCCTCCGCGACGACGGCGAGCCCGTCGTCACCGACTTCGGCCTCGCCCGCGAGGACACGGCCGAGCGCATGACGAGGACGGGCGAGCTCCTCGGGACGCCCTCCTACATGGCGCCCGAGCAGGTCGAGGGTCAGCGCGACGCGCAGGACCGGCGGACCGACGTCTACGCGCTGGGCGCGATCCTCTACGAGTGCCTGACCGGCGAGCCGCCCTTCGGCGCCGACTCGAAGGCCGCGCTCGTGAAGCAGATCCTCCTCGAGGACCCCGTCTCGGTGCGGAAGAAGGTCCCGGCGGCCCCCGAGGACCTCGACGTCATCGCCGCCAAATGCCTCGAGAAGGAGCGGAGCAACCGCTACCAGACGGCGCTCGAGCTCGCCTGTGACCTCGCGCGCTTCCTGAAGGGAGAGCCGATCGTCGCCCGGCCGCTCTCGTCCGCCGAGAAGCGCCAGCGCTGGATCAAGCGCCACGGCCGCGAGCTCGTCCTGGGCACGGTCGGCGCGACGCTCCTCCTCTTCGGGGCCGTGGTGTTCGGAGGGCTCGCGCTCCACACCTACCTGCGCGGCGAGAAGATCGCGCGCACGGATCGGGCGGTCCTCGACGTGGCGCGGATCGCCTCGTCGGAGGGCTTCCCGCGGCTCCCCCGCGCCATCTCTCCCGCGCTCGAGGAGGCCGTCCGCCCGCTCCGCGCCGCGCGCGGCGACCTCGGGCTCGAGGGACGCCTCCTCGTCCGCTGGGCCGACCTGACGCAGGACCCGCGCCGGGCGCTCGCCGGGAAGGACGCGCTCGACGACCCGCGCGCCCAGGCGCTCGACGCCGTCGCCGCGCTCCGGCTCCGCGAAGCCCCTCTCCTCGCCAGCGTGAAGGCGCGGGCGAAGGGCGCGGAGCTCGAGATCCTCGAGGCGAGGGAGCCTCCGAGGCTCAAGCGGCTCGTCGAGGCCTACGACCACCTCGGCGAGGACGAGAAGGCCGTCTGGGCGGACGCGTTCGTGGACGACTGCGCGCGCGCCTTCGAGCGGGTCTTCGCCGGCGAGGAGGAGCCCGCCCCCGAGTCGGCCCGCCTCCTCAAGGCGCTCCTCGCCGCGCCCGCGAGCCCGATCGCGGCCCTCCCCGCGCGACTCGCCGCGGTCAAGGGCTGGGAGAAGCTCGGCGAGAGGGTCGACCTCGCCGTGACCTTCGGCCGGCTCGCCGGGGGAGACGCGGCGCGGAGCATCGGGAACCGGCTCGCCAAGACGGCGCGCGAGCGCTTCCGGAAGATCGTGGGCCAGAAGACGACGACGGGGATCGAGAGCGTCATCGACGACGACTCCCGCCAGAAGATCTTCGAGCTCTACATCGGCGCCACGAACCTGGGCGTCGACCTCGACCCGGTCGAGGACCTCGAGCCCCTCTTCCGCACGAGCTCGCTCTACCCCGACAAGCTCTCGGCGCGCGAGCGCGTCTACCGCTTCGCCCTCTACCTCGAGAGCGGCTTCACGCCGCTGGGGGTCGACCTCACCCTCCGCGGCCAGCGCCCGCCCGAGGAGAAGCACAAGCACGCCGACGCGGTCCGGCAGGCCGCCTCCGTCCTCGCGAAGGACGTCCCGACGACGGCGTGCGCGCTCACGTTCGCGCTCGTGCTCCTCGAGAACGGCTTCGTCTTCGACCTGCCCGACGCGGGCGCGCCGACCGAGGAGCGCGACGCGTGGCTCCGGCCCGCGCTCGAGGAGCTCGCGAAGATCCGCCCGGCGCTCACCGACAACCTCCTCGCGGTGGAGCGGTTCGAGTACGCGGACCTCATGCTCCGCCTCCGCAACCCCCTCGCCGGCTTCCGCGACGGCCTCAGCCCGACCGACCCGGGCGTGCTGGCGGCGGCGACGAAGGCGCTCGACGAGGCCTCGGGGCACCACTTCCCGGTCGAGCTCATGGAGGTCCGCGAGGACGTGGCCTTCCGGTGGGTCTGGCGGGCGTTCGACCAGAGGGACGTGGCCGCGATCGACTCGGCGGCCAAGGGGGCGCTCGCGGCGATCGACGCGTGGGGGAAGGCCCAGGTCGAGTTCGCCGCGGCCGGGGCCGAGCTCTCGGGGCTCGAGGAATCGAAGATGACCCCCCAGCAGAGGAAGCGGCGGTTCGAGCTCAGCCTTTGCTACTCGGGAAAGCACCTCTACACCGTGCCTCTGAACGAGGAGGTGGACCTGGGCCTCCGTCGCTTCAAGATCCTGCACGACGTGGCGACCGTCCACGCGTTCAAGGGTGACGAGGCCGGCGCCCGGGAGAGCGACCTCGCGGCGCTCAAGGAGATGGACCGGCTCCTGGCCCTCGACCCCGACGCGGGCGCCAAGGCCGCCGAGGTCCACCGCGACCGGGCGCTCACCCTCATCTCGCTCGGCCGCCCCGAGGAGGCCCTGGCGGCAGCCGACCGCAGCCTCAAGTACATGGACGGCGATTGGGACCAGGTGAAGGGAGACCTCACCCGCGCGAAGGCCTTGAAGGCGCTCGGCCGGGTCGACGAGGCACGAATCGCCGCCGAGAAGAGTGCCAAGCTCGCCCATCGTGTGGCGAAGGGCCCCGTGGAATACGCCGAGAGTGACGAGTTCCTCGAGACACTCAAATGAGCCGGTTTGAGCCGGAAGACCGACGTAAGCGACACCCTAATGGGTCCCACCTGGGTAAGTCCCGTGGCGAATGTCGGTCCCTGCGACTAGAGTCTGAGACGCGTCCGGGACGGTCGCAAGGAAGGGTCTCGCATGGCTGGGACGACCGACGACTTCTTCGAAGGTCTCGATGAGACGAAAGCGCGACTGAAGCCGGCGAGCACCGTCGCCAAGGGCTCGTCGGCAAGCACCGCGGTGGACGACCGCTGGCGCGTCCTCTACGAGATCTCGAACCTCTTCAACTCGCCCGTCTACAACTTCGAGGAGATCCTCGAGATCATCCTCGACATGACGATCAAGATCACCCGCGCCGACCGCGGGCTCTTGATGCTGTTCGATGACGACGACCAGCTCCGCGTCAAGCTCGCCAAGAACATGAACTACGGCGAGCTCGCCCCCGAGGAGCGCGAGATCTCGAAGGGCGTCATCGAGGACGTGATCAAGCGCGAGGGCGGCGTCGTCATCGCCAACGTCGAGCAGGACAAGAAGTTCAGCGAGCTCAGCTCGATCATCAACCTCAAGATCCTCTCGGTCATGTGCGTGCCCCTCAAGATCACGCTCCGGGGGGAGCGCGCCTCGAGCCAGGAACACCGCTCCGTCGGCACGTTCTCGACGCGCAAGATCCTGGGCGTCATCTACGTCGACTCGCGAAGCGTCACCCAGACCTTCCAGAACTCGGACCTCGAGCTGTTCCAGGCCCTCGCGAACAACGCGACGACCGCGATCCTCAACGCGACCCTCTACCGCCAGGCGACGACCGACCCGGCGACGGGCCTCTTCACGCGGCGCCACTTCGAGCAGCGGCTCGTGGACGAGGTCAAGCTCGCCCGCCGCACGGGGAGCCCGCTCTCGACGATCATGGTCGACGTCGACCATTTGAAGAGGATCAACGCGACCAAGGGCTACGGCGAGGGCGACAAGGTTCTCGCCCGCGTCGCCCAGATCGTGCGCGACCGGACGCGAGGGATCGACCTCGCCGGCCGCTACGGCGGCGGCAAGTTCGTCGTGATCCTCCCCCAGACGGACATCCAGGGCGCCGAGGCCGTCGCCCGGAAGGTCCTCTCGTCGGTGGAGAAGGAGAGCATCTTCGGCCGCCCGCCCGGAGCGATCACGGTCTCGGTCGGCGGTGCCTCGCTCGCCCAGACGATCGGCGCCGACGCCCTCGTGAAGCGGGCCGACCAGGCGCTCTACGACGCGAAGCGCGCCGGCCGCAACGCCTTCCGGGCCTACACCGACTCGCTCGCCCAGACGGCCAAGCGCACGGACCGGCTCGCCGGCGTCTTCTCGGGCGACCCGACCAAGGACTACAGGAACTGCCTCATGCTCCTCGAGACGATCGAGGAGATCAACCGGCGCAACGACTTCGACGAGCTCCTCCCGCTCGTGATCGACACGATCGTCGACATCACGCAGGCCGAGCGCGGGATCCTCCTCCTCAAGGACGACGCCGGCAACCTCGACGTCCGCGTCGCCCGCGACCGGAGCAAGCAGGACATAGACGCCAAGGAGTTCTCGCACTCCGTCGTCGAGCGCGTCATCGAGGGCGACCAGCCGGTCCGCGAGGCGCGCACCGACGGGAGCGCCGTCTCCAAGTCGATCGGCGAGCTCGCGATCCACGCCGTCATGTGCGTCCCGCTCACGATCACCGACCCGCAGCACCAGGCCCGGCGCACCTTCGGCGCGATCTACGTGGACAGCCGCCGCAAGGGCGAGGAGTTCGACGAGTCCGCCCTCGCCTTCTTCGACACGATCGCCCGCCAGGTCGCGGTCTCGATCGAGAACGCGCGCCTCTACAAGCGCGTCGGCGAGCTCAACAAGCAGCTCGCGATCAAGCTCGAGACGACCGAGCGCGAGCTCGAGGACGTGAAGGTCGAGCTCGCCGACCGCACCAAGCTCATCGAGCTCAAGTACAACTACGACCAGATCGTCGGCAAGTCGGGCCGCATGCAGGAGCTCTTCCGGCTCCTCGACCGCATCTGCGAGACGAACGTCCCCGTCTTCATCCACGGCGAGTCGGGCACCGGCAAGGAGCTCGTCGCCAAGGCGATCCACTACAACGGGCCGCGGCGCAAGGGCCGGATCATCTCCGAGAACTGCGCCGCCATGTCCGAGACGCTCCTCGAGTCGGAGCTCTTCGGCTACATGAAGGGCTCGTTCACGGGCGCCCAGGGCGACCGCAAGGGCCTCTTCGAGCTCGCCTCGGGCGGCTCGCTCTTCCTCGACGAGGTCGGCGACATGTCGCTCTCGATGCAGAAGAAGCTCCTCCGCGTCCTCCAGGAAGGCGAGATCCGGCGCGTCGGCGGCAAGGACACGATCAAGATCGACGTCCGCATCATCTCGGCTTCGAACAAGGACTTGAAGCGCCTCGTCGAGGAAGGGAAGTTCCGCGAGGACCTCTACTACCGCCTGAACGTCGTCAAGGTCGAGCTCCCGCCGCTCCGCGAGAGGAAGGAGGACCTGCCGCTCCTCATCGACCACTTCCTCAAGGAGGACGACGCGAGCGCCAAGCCGAAGCGGTTCGACTCGGACGCGATGCAGATGATGCTCCGCTACAACTGGCCCGGGAACATCCGCGAGCTCAAGAACGTCGTCGAGCGGGCCAAGATCATCAGCGAAGGCGACGTGATCACCAAGGAGAGCGTCATCCTCGACGCCGCGTTCGAGGGGGCGGGGCACCGCGCGCTCTCGGGCGATCCGAGCGGAGCGCCGGCCCCCCAGGGCATGCCGCCCTCGCCGCTCACCCCCGTGGGCAGCGGGGCGCGCCCCTTCCCGGGGGCTCCGAGCATGCCCGACATGCCGGCCGAGCCCTACTACTTCGACCTGAACGAGCGGCAGCGGAAGCTCGTCGAGTACCTCAAGACCTACGGCTCGATCAGGAACCGCGACTACTACGAGATCATGCAGGTCTCGAAGTCGACGGGCTGGCGCGACAT
>Ga0070738_10007483_pt1 | contig 10901 bp, 7 predicted proteins | sample Coa_R2_2_FD_66446 | JGI IMG/M metagenome (GOLD analysis project Ga0070738, IMG submission 66446) | Surface soil microbial communities from Centralia Pennsylvania, which are recovering from an underground coalmine fire - Coalmine... | ecosystem: Environmental > Terrestrial > Soil > Unclassified ... | reverse complement strand
GATGATCCTGAACCGGAGCGCCTTGAAGTAAGGCTTCCAGCGGATCCGCTTGCCGTCCTTCTCGTACCAGGCCTCGCGCCGCTCGAAGACGATCTGCTGGTTCGTGATCCACTCCTTGAAGCGGTAAGGGCCACAGGAGAGCGGACTCCGGCTCCAGTAGACGTTCCAGTCGGACTTGGCGAGCGACGGGTCCTCCGCGTGGCCGCGCGCGAAGATGTGCTTCGGGAGGACGGAGAAGGTGACGTTCGTGATGTTCGTCGCCAAGGCTTCTTTGTGGAAGTAGACGACGGTGCGGGCGTCGTAGGCCTTGACCCACTTGAGCTGGGAGGCGGCGCTCCGCTGGGCCGGCACGGGGACGTGCGGGTCCATGACGACGTGATAGCTGAACTCGATGTCGTGGGCGGTGAAGGGAGTCCCGTCGTCCCACGTCAGGTCGTCCCGGAGCTCGACCATGTCCATCGTGTCGGAGTGGCGCCATCTCTTGACCACGTCGGCATCGGCGAAGTGCTGGAGAGAATGATCGAACGCCCAGGCGCCGCCGGCGAACAGGTTGCTCATGTCGCCCTCGTAGCGAGAGCTCGCGAGCATGGGGTTGAGGGTCGTGGGCGCCTGGGTGTGCCGGTTCATCGTGGCGTCCCAGTCCACGTCGTCGTCGCTCGCCGGCCACTGGCAGAGCGCGCTCACGATCTTGTCGTTCTCGGCGCTGCCCTTGTTCCTGAGTGCGAGTGCCTCCTCGACCGAGACGAGGGGCTTGATCGCCGCCGCGCGCTCCTTGCCGATCGCCATGGCGGAGGCGACGCGACCCTCCTTCCATTCGACCTTCTCGAGCTCCTCCCGCGTGGGCGGGGTCCACCCCTCGGGGAACGGCCACTGCTGGGGCTCGGCCTTGGGCTCGGCGGGCGCGTCCGGCCTCAACTTGCGCCATGCGGGGGCGTCGTCTTGAGCGCGGGTCTCGACCCACGCGAAGCCGGCGAGGAGGGCAACGACGAGCAGGGAACGCTTCACGGTCCGACCTCCCTGGGGGGGAGGAGTCTACCCTAAACCCGCGGCGCGCGGCCTCCGCAGCCGAGAACGGGGCATCGCTGGAGCTCCGCCCAGCAGCCGGCGTGGAGCTCCGTGCGGCAGTGACCGCAGGCGATCCCGCGCTCCGAGGGCAAGAGGTAGCCGTGGCAGTAGGAGCAGCGCTCGGCGGGGCCGCGGCGGCGAGGGGCCGGAATCGCGAGAGCGGGCACCGGCGCCGGGGGCGCCCAGGGCTCGATGCTCACGAGAAGGTCGAGGACGACGAGGATGAGCCAGGCGGCGACCCCGATCGGCACCGAGATCGCGGCCACGACTCCCATCGAGATGAGCATGGCGAGGAACATCCCGAGCTCGTCACCCACGGCATCCTCATCGACGAGGATGGCTCGCGATCACTTCGTCGGGTAGGGGTCGGCCTTCTTCTTCCAGTCGAACATGACCCCGTCCATGAAGTAGAAGCGGTTCCCGTCCGACATGACCCACTGCTCCCAGACGCGGTCCGGGTTGCCGGCGGACTTGTCGACGAAGCGGTCCACGAGCTGCGGGAAGCCATAGCCCTTCGTGCGGACGAGCTCCTGCTTGTACATGCCGAGCGTGGGCTGCCCCTCGTTCGCGGCCGTCTCGTACTGGCTTCCGAGGAGCTGGCGGACGATCGGGTCGGTCTTGTTGACCTCGCGGCGGTTCGCGACGACGGCCTCGAACTCGACGCGCTCCTTCCGGACCCACTGGACCGCGCCCGTCGCCGCGTTGACACGCTTCATGTAGCCGAGCTGCGACTTGAAGTCTTCCTTCGAGATCCAGTGATCGCGGTGGCGCACAGCGCCGAGGTCCTGCTCGAGGACCTTGACGAGCTTGTCGCGAGCGTCCTGCTCGACGCCCGACTCGACGATGTCGCCGAGGAGCCCGATCGCCTTGTTCGGCGCGCCGGCGAGGTCGCGGTACTTGAGGGCCACGTCGATCGCCGCCGCGGCGTCGCCCTTCTGGAGCGTGGCCTTCTTCAGGTCGAGCGCGCCGTCGAAGAGCTGGCGCGCGAACTCCCTGAGGTCGTCCTGGTTGAGCGTCGAGTAGAGGTCGGCGCGCTTCACGGCCTCGTCGGCGAGCTTCAGCCGCCCGTCAGCGTCGGTCGCGGCGAGAGCGTCGCGGCGGGCCGTGAAGGCATCGAGGTCGTCGGGCAGCTTCGAGACGTCCGTCACGTCGATGTAGCGCCCGACCTGGTTGTCCTCGCGCGCGACGCCGATGACCTTCACGTTCGAGCGGCCCTTCCTGTCGAGCTGCTCGCCCGCGGGCGTCTTCCAGGTCGCGAGCGCGTCCGCGAGCTTCCGCCGGGCGCTCGAGTCCACGCGGAGCTTGTCGCGCGGCCCGACGACGAGGCGGACGTTCGGCTCGAAGTAGTCGCGGAACTTGACGTTCGAGAGAGAGACGGGCTTGTCGCGGTTCGCTCCCCAGCTCCCGTTCGCCGCGAGGTCGTCGAGGCTGACCGGGACGGGGTCCTGGGCGCCCGCCGGAGCGGCGAGCACGAGGACGACGAACGGTGCGAGCAGGAGCTCGAGGCGCATGGATCCCTCTCGTTACTGCCGTTGGAAGATCGTGATGTAGTTGAACGAGGTCGCGACGAGGAAGCAGTCGGTCTGGATCGTCGCCGGCGTCGTGACCGCTCCCGACTCGACGTTCCCCTCCCACACGAGGAGCCCCGTCGCGGGGTCGAACTGGGCGAGCCTCGAGTCGTCGAACGTGACGAGCACGCGGTCGGCGATCGGGGCGCTGTCGCTCCCGGTCTTGGCGAGGTAGTAGATCCGCGGCGGGGCGGTCGTCTGCCGCTTGGGCGGAGTCGGCCAGAGCTGCTTCGTGAAGTCGAGCGCGTCGATCGCGCAGATCCGGCCGTCCTCGGCCGCGATGAAGACGCGGTCGCCGGAGCCGTCGATCGCGAAGCGGAAGGGCTTCCCGAGGGGGTCGCGGTAGGGCTCGCCCCGCTCGACGCCGGTCTTCGCGTCGAGGGCATGGAGCGCGCCGTCCTCCGTCGCGACGAGGACGCAGCTCTTCGCGCGCGCGAGGTTCGCGTGCGGGACGCCGATCACGGTCTTCTTGCCGTTCCATGCGGGCTCGCCGGTCGCGACCTTGATCGCGCGCACCCGCTCGTCCGTCGAGGCGAAGGCGATCGTCTCGCCGTCGTCGTCGGCGACGACGCCCGCGAAGTTGATCGCGCCGTCCGTCGAGACGACCCAGGGCTTGCCGGCGCCCTGGATCGGGAAGCCGTAGATGTTCCCGGTCGTCGTCGCGACGACGAGTCGCCCCTGCTTCCCGAACAAGAGAGGCTTCGTCGTGACGGAGCCCACGTCGATCGGGAAGGGGATCGAGACCGTCTTCGCGTCGAGGTCGATCAGGGCGACGCCACCCTGCGACAGGCCGACGTAGGCCTTGCTGCCCGAGATCATGGGCGCCGAGAAGACGTCGCCGAACTGGCCGACGGTCACGTCCTTCCAGCCGTCCTGGCGCTCGAAGCTCTTGTCGTCGAGGACGAAGACGCTCCCGTTCCGCGCGACGGCGACGTACGCCTTGCCCGAGGGCCAGTAGCCGAACTCGGTCTCGATCGGGTACTCGGCAAAGAACCTCTTGTCGGGGCTCTCCTCGACGACGAACTTGACCTCGTCCCCCTCGGGCCACTTGAAGGGGTCGTCGAGCGTGATCTCGCGTAGGGGCGTGTCGCCGACGCGCCGCGCGCTGTTCGGGTTGATCTTGAAGATCTGGATGAGGACCTTGCTCGCCTTGGTCGAGTAGTTGCAATCGACGGCCGGCTGGGCCGTGCTCGTCTCCCCCTTGGCGTCGCCGTTGACCTTGACCGCGAAGCCGGTCGGTTCGGTGCGGACGCGGAGCGGGAGAGACACCTGGTCGCGCGCCGGCGAGTTGGGGAACTTCTTCGCGATGTCGGTCGCGATCGCGAAGGCCTTCTTGTAGTCCTTCTGGAAGTTGAGCGCCTCGAGGTACTGCTGGCGAAGCTGCTCGGCGAGCTTGTTGTCTTCTTCCTTCTGGGCGGCCTTCGGGTCCTTCGTGAGCTCGTTGATGATGAGCCGGAGCTTGTTGTGGAAGACGCCGCCCACGATCGCGATCGCGGCGATGACGAGGACCGGGATGGGGACGATCCGGCCCCGGTTCTTCCGCGCCTGGGCCTGCGCCTCCATCTGCTCGAGCTTGCGAGCGATGTCGGTCCGCTCGGGATCGAGGGCGAGGATCGACTCCCAGCAGCGCTTCAGGCGCTCCAGGTCGCGCGAGGGGTCGAGCTTGTTCGAGAGGTCCTCGAAGACGAGGAGGGCCTGGCGGTCGTCGCCCGAGCGCCTCAGGCTCTCGGCGAGCGGGACCAGGACCTTGGGCTCGCCGGGGGCGATCTCGGCGAGGCGCCCGTAGAGATTGGCGGCCGCCGCGAAGTCGTTGACGGCGTAGGCCTCCTCAGCCTTCTGGACGAGCCGCTCGGTCGGGAGCGCCATGATCGCGCCCTGGTGAACCAGCTCGGCGAGGAGCTTGCAGAGCTCGAACTCCGAGATCATGGTCTTCTCGGCGAGCCCCTCGACGTTCGTCTTGCCGTCGATGAGGTGGATCTCGTTCTTCAACCGCTCGGGGAGGTCGATCGCGTCGAGCTTGCGCTCGTCCACGATCATGAAGACCTCCTTCGTCGAGGGGACGGCCTGCTTCACGACCTCCCACTCGTCGAGCCGGCGCAGCGCCTCCATGATCAAGGAGTTGGTGTTGAGGTTGAGGCGCATGAGGTTCGACGAGTCGCGCTTCATGTCCTCGGGGAGGTGGTCGGCTATGAACTCGAAGTCCGCCTTCTTCCAGAGGAACAGGTCGTAGATCTCCTCCTCGATCTGGAACTTGACGATCCGCGCCACGTCCTCCTCGGCGCAGAAGCCTTCCTCGACGAGGATCTCGCCCAGCTTCTTCCGGTTCTGTTTCTGGAGCTTGAGCGCGAGGTCGAGGTCCTCCTCGGTGATCTTGCCCGTCGCAATGAGGAGCTCGCCCAGCTTCATGCGACGCGACGAAGACAGAAGCTGGATCTCGCCCTCGGCGAAGAAGATCTTCTTCTCGCGCTTTCCGTCCGAGATGATGAGGGTCCCGGAGTGACGGTTCATCGCCAGCGACTGGAAGATGTCGCTGAGGTTCAGGACCTCCAGGTTTCCCTTGAAGCTCGCGCCGCTCATGCTCGGGCTCTTCAGCCCCTACCCCTGGGAGAAGCGGTTCGCGTCCCGCGCTGTGATACTAGCGGGACGTGACTCGGCCCGCCATGTGCACTTATCGGAAGCGACCCGCGGCACTCTACGTGCACATCCCCTTCTGCGTCCGGCGCTGTCCGTATTGCGACTTCGCGGTCGCCGAGAAGGGGGGCGGCCTCGAAAAGCGCTACCTCGAAGCGCTCGAGAGGGAGGCGGCGAGGACTTTTCCGAAGGGCTTCCAGCCGCGGACTGTCTTCGTGGGGGGAGGCACCCCAACCGAGCTGAGCGCGGGCGGCCTCGAGCGACTCGCCGCGATCGTGGCGAAGGCGAACCTCTCTCGCGTCAGGGAGTTCACGATCGAGGCGAACCCCGGGACGCTCGCCGAGAAGAAGCTCGCCATCTTGAGGAAGATGGGCGTCACGCGGGTGAGCCTCGGCGCTCAGAGCTTCGAGGCCCGCCACCTGGCCACGCTGGGCCGCTCGCACGGCCCCGAGGACGTGGAGCGGAGCGTCAAGGCGATCCGCGGCGCGGGGATCCGCGACGTGAGCATCGACGTCATCTTCGGCGTCCCGGGACAGACCGAGAGCGATGTCGTCCGGGACCTCGAGAAGACGCTCGCCCTCGGGCCGGACCACGTCTCGACCTACGGCCTCACCTACGAGTCCGGGACGGAGCTCGCTCTCCGCCGCGAGAAGGGCGAGGTCACCGCACTCTCCGACGACCGCGAGCGGCGCCTCTACGCTTTGCTGCGGCACGGCCTGAGGGAGGCCGAGTTCGTCCACTACGAGCTCTCGAACTTCGCGAGGAAGGGCCACGCCTGCGCCCACAACCGCGTCTACTGGAGGAACGGAGCCTACGTCGGGATCGGCAACTCCGCCGTCTCGCACCGCCTCGGGGCCCGGATCGCGAACGTCCGCGACGCGGCGCTCTACACGGAGAAGGTCCTCCGCGAGGAGAAGTGGATCGAGTCCGTCGAGCGTCTGCCGATGGAGAGGAAGGTCCGCGAGACCGCCTACCTCGCCCTCAGGACAGCGCGCGGGATCGTGCGCTCGCGCTTCCTCCGCGACCTCGACACGGATCCCTTCGAGCTCTACCGGGATGAGATCGAGCGACTCCTCCAGCTCGGCCTCCTCGAGCAGGATGCGGAGAGGGTCCGTCTCTCCGGGCGCGGCGTCGCCGTCGCCGATAGGATCGCATCCGAGTTCCTATGAGGACCGTTCTCGTTCTCGTTCTCGTTCTCGTCCTCGCGCCCCGAGCGAGGGCAGAGGACGAGGCGGCGATCGCCTCCGCGACGAACGGGATCCTCGAGCTCCTCAAGCGAGACGACCTCGGCGCCGCCCTGGATCGGGCCACGACGTTCGCGACGACGCTCGAGTCGCCCGCGCCGCAGGAGCCCGGGACGCGTCGCCTCGGCCTCGTCCTCGCGGTCGCGCGAGCGGCGCGCTTCGCGAAGGACCGAACGGGCGAGGAAGCCTCCGTGAAGCGCGCCCTCGCGGCGGCGGGCGAGCGTGCCCGGCCCGAGGACCTCGGGTTCCTCCGCTCGGTCGCGAGCTCCTCGACGCGGGCGGCGCCCTACGCGCGCGCCCTCGCCCGCGACGCGTGCTCGCGGATCGACGCGAGCACCGAGTCCCGGACGCTCGTCGCGTTCCTCCGCGGCGACGACGCGGACGCTCGTCGCCGGGCCGCCGCCGCGATCGGCGATCGCCTCGCGCAGCTGCGTTCGAAGGTCGCCGCGGGCGGCGAGCTCGACGCGATCGAGCAGGCCGAGCTCGCGGACCCCCTCCTGATAGCGACCCTCGTCGAGGACCTCGCGAGCCCACGGCAGGGAGCCGACGCCCTCGCCCACGACCTCGCCGCGAGCGCCGCCGCCTCGTCGCTCCACGCTCTTGCGCTCGTCGAGGCGCCCGCGATCCCGGCCCTCGAGGCCGCCAAGAGGCGCGGGCTCACCGGGGCGGGCGAAGCGCTGACCGCGATCCGTCAGGCCGCGGAGGAGCGTCTGCAGCGCCACCCGAGCTCGACCTGGTCGAGCGCGCGCGGCGCCATGCCGAGGATCCTCCCCGACGCCGTCCCCTGCACGGGCTGCCAGAAGCCCCTGCCGGAGGGAGCGCGCTTCTGCCCCGCGTGCGGCTCGTCGGCGCCGGGAGTCCCGTGCCCTCGCTGCGGCGAGGCCGTCCTGGGGGACATCTGCCCCAGGTGCGGCGGAGCCTCGAGCGCCAAGGTCGCCTCGCGGACGTGCGAGAAGTGCGGCGAGGCGTCCGGGGCGAGCGACCGTTTCTGCCGCCGGTGCGGCGCGACCCTCGCGGCCGAGGTCAAGCCGAAGTAACGACGGACGCTCAGGCTCCCCGGCGCTCGCTGGACGCATCGAGCATCTCCCGCAGGGAGGGAGTCCGCCCGCTCGACCTCTCGACGAGGAGCCTCACGATGGAACCCGGCGTGATCCGGGAGCTTCCGCTCGACGCGCGCCGCCCGCCCTCGATGATTCTCAGACTCGTACGCGTCATGATCTTCCTCTTCCGTCCTTCGATCGAGCATGCTCGGTGCCGCGCCTTCCCCCACGTGGAGCACGGACTTGCGACCACCGATGCGAACGGCTCGTTCGAACGCCCGCTCGTGTAAAGTCATGGGGCCCACGAGGTCTTCGTGAACCGCAGCCTGACGCTCGCGCCCGGAACCCGGCTCCACCACTACCGGATCGTCGCCCTCGTCGGGGCGGGCGGTATGGGGGCCGTCTACCGCGCTCACGACGAGGCCCTCGACCGGGAGGTCGCGCTCAAGGTCCTGCTGCCCGGGAACATGGACGACCCTCTCCACAGGCAGCGCTTCCTCCGCGAGGCGCGCGCGGCGGCGGCCGTCGTCCACCCGCACGTCGCCATCGTCCACTTCGTGAGCGAGGTCCAGGGCTTCCCTTTCATCGTCTCCGAGCTCGTGGCGGGAGGCTCCCTCGCCGCCCGCCAGGCCCGCGAGCTCCGGATCCCCTGGCGCGAGGCGGCGCGCCTCGGTGGACAGATCGCCCGTGGCCTCGACGCGATCCACGCCGCCGGGATCGTTCACCGGGATTTGAAGCCCGCGAACGTCCTCGTCGATGGGCACGGCGACGCCAAGGTGACCGACTTCGGCCTCGCGCGCGTCGAGAGCGTCGAGAAGCTCACCAAGACGGGAGAGCTCATGGGGACGCCCGCCTTCATGAGCCCGGAGCAGGCGAACGGCACCGGCGTCGATCCGCGCGCCGACCTCTACAGCCTGGGCGCGCTCGTCTTCGCGCTCGTCGCGGGGAGGCCGCCCTTCGACGGAGCCGGCTTCGAGATCCTGAACGATCTCATGAACAAGAAGGCGCCCGCCCTGAGCTCGCTCGTCCCGGAGGTCCCGCGCGAGCTCGACGCGCTCGTGGCGCGGCTCCTCGCCAAGGAGCCGCAGAAGAGGGGAAAGGACGCCGCCCTCGTCGCCTCCGAGCTCGAGGCGATCGCTTCCCCGCAGACGAGCGCCGCCCCCGCCGCTCGCGGTCCCGCGCTGCCCCTCGCGGTCGGCGCCGCCCTCGTCCTCGGAACGGGCTGCGCCCTCCTCGGCTGGCGGTCGAGCACGCTCGCCCAGGAAAGAGACGCTCTCCTTCGCGCGCGCGCTGACGCGGGGACGCATCCATCTTCGCCGGAGCCGGCGAAGAAGGAGAAGACCGAGGACGAGGCGGCGGAGCTCCTCGAGGACGCGTGGAACATGGACCCCTTCGCGCTCCAGAAGGACGCGAAGTCGTCGGCGACGCTCCGCGACGGGGCGTCGCGCGCCCTCGAGAAGGAGGCCGCGAGCGCCTCACCCGACGCCCAGCGGGTCCGCGCCGCGCGCCGCCGCCTCGTGCGGGCGCGCCTCCTCCTCCCCGCCGACCCGTGGCCGAAGGCCGCGAACGACCTCGAGGCCCTCGGCCGCTCACGCGATCGGCTCGTCGCGACGGTGGCGCGCCCGTGGCTCGAGCCCGGGGAGGACGAGCCGCCGAGGAACCCGGTCGCGGCTCAGTGGGTCGCCCTCGCGGCCGCGCGGCGTGAGAAGGGCACGGCCCCCGAGGCCCTCCTCGAGGCGCTCGTCCGCTCGCCACGCGAGCCGCTCCTCTGGGAACGCGCGGCGGACGCGTTCGAGAAGACGGGCCGCTACGTCGAGGCGGCGCTCGCCTGGGGCGCGCTCCATGACGTGACGCCGGACTTCAGGTATCTCGTCTGGGCCGGCAAGGACGCCATGCGAGCCGGCTACCCGAAGACGGCGGAGTCGCTCATGACCCTGGCCATGGAGGCCGGCGACACGGACAGCTGGACGAGGCTCGAGCGCGCGAAGTGCCTCGCCATGCTCGGCGACCCGAGGGGAGCCCTCGGCACCCTCGACGACCTCGAGGCGAAGGACCACGGCTGGAACAACAACGAGGGCTACTGGTTCACGCGCGCCTGGGTCGCCCGCGCACTCCCGGGCGAGCCGAGCACGGACGCCTGGCTCGACCGCGGCCGAGCCCTCGCGAAGGAGAAGGAGCGCTAGATGGCCGCGACGCCGCGCCTCCTCCTCGTCGCGCGAAGGACGTGGCTCCCGCCCTTCCTCCAGGGGAAGCTCCTCTTCGGCTCCGCGCCCTCGGCCGACGTCCGGCTCGACGGGCTCGCTCCCTTCCACGCCGTCGTCGAGGCGAGGCCGAGAGGCGTCGTCGTCCACGACCTCGCGCGTCGGGGCGACGTGAAGGACGCCAAGGGACGGTCGGTCGCGGCCGAGGGCTCGCTCTTCGGCCCCGACGAGCGGTTCTCCGTCGGGACGCACGAGCTCGCCGTCGTCGTGGACGAGACCGAGAGCGTGGAGGTCTCGCGGCCCTGCGCGATCTGCGGGACGGGCTCGGCCATGGTCTCGGGGCAGGGCCGCGTCGTGGGCGACCTTTTCGTCTGCGTGGGCTGCCTCGGCGTCGTGGACCAGGACCCCTTCGCGTTCCCGGGCCTCGAGCTCGTGGCGCGCCTCGGCTCGGGCGGCATGGCGACCGTCTTCCTCGCTCTCGTCTCGGGCACGGAGGAGCTGCGCGCCCTCAAGGTCTACGACCGCGAGCGCGGAGCGACGCGCTTCCTCCGCGAGGCGCGCGTCCTCCTCGGGCTCGTCCACCCGAACATCGTCCGCGTCTTCGACGCGGGCTCGGCGCGCGGCGTCCTCTACCTCGCGTGCGAGCTGGTCACGGGCGGCGACGCCCTGAGGAGGCTCGCCGCGCGCGGACCGTTCGCGGTCGCCCTTGCGGCCCGCCTCGGAGCCGACGTGGCGCGCGCTCTCGCCTTCGCGCACGGCCGGGGCATCGTTCACCGCGACGTGAAGCCCTCGAACATCCTCCTCCACGCCGACGGACGCGCCATGCTCAGCGACTTCGGGCTCGCGAAGGAGCTCTCCGCCCTGGTCCCCACGACGCACACCGGAGCGACGCTCGGCACGATCGCCTACGCCGCGCCCGAGCAGCTCCGGGACGCGCGCGCGGCGGGGCCGCCCGCCGACGTGTTCGGGCTCGCGGCGACGATCTTCCACCTCGTGACCGGCATGGTCCCGAGGGGGCGCGGCGCCGGCCCGGGCTCCGTCCCGAAGCTCGCCGATGCGTCGCCGCCGATGGACAAGCGCCTCGTCGCGATCGTCGACGCCGCGCTCGCTCCGCGCCCCGAGGACCGTCCGGCGGCCTCCGAGCTCGAGAAG
>Ga0070738_10007482_pt1 | contig 10904 bp, 10 predicted proteins | sample Coa_R2_2_FD_66446 | JGI IMG/M metagenome (GOLD analysis project Ga0070738, IMG submission 66446) | Surface soil microbial communities from Centralia Pennsylvania, which are recovering from an underground coalmine fire - Coalmine... | ecosystem: Environmental > Terrestrial > Soil > Unclassified ... | reverse complement strand
CCTTTGGAATGGCCAGCCTGCCGGTCGAACTCCCCTTCTCGACCATCGTCATGTTGCGGGCGATCGCGGCAATCGCACAGGCCGAGGGCGAGGATCTTGCCGCGCCGGAGACCGCCTTCGCCTGCCTGCAGGTCTTTGCGCTCGGCACCGGCCGACGCGACGATCAAATCTTCGAAAGCGGCTATTTTGCCGTGCGCAGCATTCTCGCCAAATCCGTGACCGAAGCCGCTCGGTTCGTGGTGGAGCGCGGGCTCGCGGAAGAAAGCGCGCCGGTGATCCTGCGCCTCGTTTCGCAGATCGCCGGGCGCTTCGGCATCATCGTCTCGCAAAAGATCGCGGCGCAAGCCGTGCCCCTCGTCGGCGCCGCCGGCGGCGGAGCGGTGAACTATGCCTTCATCGATCATTTCCAGACGATCGCGCAAGGCCATTTCGCGGTGCGGCGTCTGGAGCGCCTTTATGGCGCCGATCTCGTCCGCGCCGAATATGATAAGATCCTGAATGAGGACATGAAGCCGGGGACATAAAGCCCGGCTGAATGCGTGATCAGTGGTGCATCTCTTTGTGCCGCCCGGCGAGGAGCTGTTTCGCCTCGTCTGTTACGCTTCTATGTCACATGACGAGCCTGGCGCAGGGCAGGTGTGCTAGGCATAAGCAGAAACGCGTCGGAATCGGGTTTCCGCGCAATGTTCTCGCTTCCATATCTATTCCTGATCCTTAATCTGCGCCGGGACGTGTTTCATCTTACGGGGCGCGGGCACCAGGCTTTTCGAGGGGGAATCGGCCGTGACGACAATTCTGATTATCATATTGCTCATCTTGCTCTTGGGCGGTGGCGGATACGGCTATCGCCGTTACGGCACGCGCGGAGCGGGAAGCGTATTGGGCCTCGTCCTTATCATTATTCTGATCTTGTTGCTTCTGCGCCAGATCTGAGGGAGACGCTTGGATATTCGCTATCAGCTCGAGCCAAATCTCTCTGCCGAGGAGTTCCAAACTGTCCTCAAGGCATCGACGCTCGCCGAGCGGCGTCCGGCCGACGATCTCGCGCGGCTCGAAAAAATGCTACGTCATGCCGACATTATCGTCACTGCGCGAGATTTAGGCCGTCTCGTCGGGATCTCACGCGCGATCACCGATTTCGCCTATTGCTGCTATCTTTCCGATCTCGCGGTGGAGGTTGCCTATCAACGCAAAGGCATCGGCAAGCACCTGATCGAGGAGACCCGGCGTCTAGCAGGTGACGGCGCAACCCTCGTTCTGGTCGCGGCGCCGGCCGCGGAATCCTATTACCCGAAGATCGGAATGAAACATCTTGCAAATTGCTGGGCCATTCCGCGCCTGAAATGACCCGACAATGCCGCCCGATCAGTTGTTCTCGTGGCGAAGATTGCGCAGGGCGCCGCGGATCACTTCGATGAGCGAGGCCATCGAATAGGGCTTTGGCACCCACGCCAGCGGCTGGGCGGCCTGCGCGCGCGCGCGGATCTCAGCGTCGTGATGCGCCGTGGCAAAAATGCTGCGAATTCCCTGCCTGCGAAAGATATCCAGAGCCGCATCGACTCCGTCGCGTTTGCCACGCAGTCGAATATCCATGATCGCGAGCGCTGGCCGGCGCGCCTCGACAAGCTCGCAGGCCTCTTCCGCCGAACTCGCTATCCCGACGACATCGAAGCCTGCATCAATCAGCGCCGCCTCGATCTCCGCGCTGATGAGATAATCGTCCTCGACAATGAGAATGCGCGCCGGCTCCGCGGCGCTTTTGCCGGCATTGGCGGCATCGTCTCTGGCGAAGAGGAGATGCGGGCGGTGGCGCGGCGCGATCGCACCAGAAGTCGGATAGGAAGCCGGAGCGCTGGCTTTCTTTGGAATCACGATATTCCCTCAGGAGAATTGCACACTGCAGCGAGTTTTGGGTGTCGTCCTCACCTCGAACTTGCCGCGTAATTGGCGGGCCAGCCCCTGCACGAGTTGGAGACCCGATGCTCGGTGCTGGACCGATTTCAAGTCGAAACCCGGCCCGTCATCTTCGACATAGAGGACACAGGACCCGTTCTGTCGCGTCAGTCCGGCACGAATCTCGACCTTGGCATTGCCTTGCGCTCCATGTTTCACCGCATTGGTCAAGAGCTCGTTCAAAATCAGCGCGAGCGGCATCGCGGTTTCGTTCGACAGCTCGACGTCGCCCGCTTCGCAAGTGATCTTTGCCTCCCTAGGGAACGTCTGCTGCACCGTTTGGCAAACCGCCTTCAAGAATTCTTGAGCGTCATAGCGGGTTGCATCCGTCGTTCCATAAAGAACCTGCTGGGCAGCAGCCATGGCCGCGATCCGGCAGCTCGCTTCAGTCAAGATCCGCCGCGCATCCGGGTTGCCCGTCTGTTTGGCGGACATATGGAGCAGCGATTGCAGCATCTGCATATTGTTCTTGACGCGATGGTTGAGCTCATTGAACAGAACGCGCTGCTGAGTCTCGGCCTGTCGGCGTTCGCTGATGTCGACGAGCATGTTGATCGCACCGACGATTCTGCCACGCGCGTCGCGTATAGGTGTCGGATAAGGAATAAAGGGAACCCTCGTACCGTCCGGCCGCTCGGCGACTGCTTCCGCGTTGCGGATCGGACGGCCTTCCTTGAGCGCCACCGCCATCGGGCATTCCTCGTGCGGCAGCGGCGTGCCGTCAGGGAGATATAATTTCCAAGTTACGCACCATTCGTCGCTGCCGATTTTCGGAGTCCGGCCGGCGAGTTCGACTGCCGCTTGATTGTAATAGGTGATCCTGCCCTGCGCATCGGTCGTGTAGATGGCGGCCGGAATGGCCGCGAGCAGGTCCTGCAGCTTCTGTTCGCTCTCGCGCAGCTTGAGTTCGGCTTCTTTGCGGTCGGTAATGTCGCGCGCAATTTTCGAAGCGCCGACGATTCTTCCCTGTTGATCGCGCACCGGCGAAATGGTGAGCGAAATATCGATGAGAGTCCCATCCTTGCGCCGGCGGATGGTTTCGAAATGGTCGACGCGCTCCCCGCGTCGGATCCGCGCAAGAATTTCGGGCTCTTCGTCGAGCCGATCGGGCGGAATGACGAGCGTGATCGATTTGCCTACCGCCTCCTCGGCACTGTATCCGAAGAGGCGCTCGGCGCCGTGGTTCCAAGTCTGGATGATGCCGTCGAGATTCTTGCTGACGATGGCATCGTGCGAGGATTCGACGATCGCGGCGAGGTGCTGAGCGGCGCGTTCCGCGCGGCGCGCCTCGGTTATGTCGCGCAAATATCCGGTGATGATCATCGAGCCGTTTTCGAGGCGCGAGGCGGAGACGGAAACCTCGGCTTCGAATTCACTGCCGTCGGCGCGCAGGATCGGCATTTCTATCCGGTTCCCCGCATTCGCGGCCTGTCCCGCTGCAAGGAATTCCTCGAGATCCGGCCAATGCGCGCCCCGCAGCCGCCTGGGCACCATGGTCTCCATGGCCGTTCTGCCGAGGACGTCTTCCTTGCGATAGCCGAGTAAACGTTCGGCTGCGGGATTGAGCTCCAAAATTCGGCCGGCCTCATCCATTGTGATGATTCCGTCGAGCGCCGATCGGAGAATGGCCGATTTGCGGGTCTCGCTTTCGCGCAAGGCCTCTTCGGCGCGCCGGTGAGCCGCCTCCGCCCGAAGACGTTCGATCGAAAGGCCGATCTGGCGCGCGATCGTCAGCGCGAGATCGTTTTCCGAATCCGCGAAAACGCATGGGCAATCGTAATAGGCCATGAACTTTCCGATCAGCCGCCCGCTCGCCATGATCGGAATGAAGGCCAAAGCTCCTATGCCTTCGGTGCGCAGAGCCGCCGCGACATCGTCCGACAAATCCGCGTGGTCTGCATTACCGATGAAGATTGCTTCGGGGTTCCTCGTCTCGGGCTCCCAGGGCGTGTGCCCCTCGGCTATGCGACAATAGGCTTCCGAGAGACCGCGCGCGGCGACGAACCGCATGACCCCGGAATTGTCCAGCAAGAGCACCGCGGCGCGCTGGCATCGCAAAGCCCGGAAAATCGCGGCGAGCGCCCGTTCGTAGACTTCATCGGGCGTCCTTGAAAGCTGCAGGCCTTGGACGAATTCGTAAAGGGCCGCCTGTTCCTCCGCGCGGCGGGCGAGCATTTCCTCCGCCTTCTTCCAGCCGGTGATGTCACGCTGAACGCGGACGGCATAAAGAAAACGGCCGTCCGCATCGCGAATGCTCGCGGAGTCGACGGCAATACAAAGTTTTCCGCCGCCATGCCGGCGAAAGACTTTCTCGACGGTGTAATGGTCGATCTCGCCTTGCACCTGCCGGCGAAACTGGGCCTCGTCTGCCGCTACGGCTTCCGCAAGATCGGGGTCGAAGATCGAGCGGCCCAGCAGGTCCTCCGGCTTGCGGCCGAGGAGGCGTGCAAGATGCGCATTGACCCGCAGGAGCTTGCCCTCGGCGCTGACCTCGGCGATCCCAATCCCGGCATGTTCATAGACATCGGCAAGTCGCTGATCCTGCTCGGTTATCATTTGCTCGGCACCGGTGCGGTCGGCGATCTGCCCTCCATCGATGAGTGCGAGTTCTCCCACGCGCATGACCTGACGAACCCGATTTTCCCTGGAACCCGCCCCTACGGCGCGCCGCAGCCTGGCCCTCAACGTCCAACGCATTCATCTGCAGGTAGGTTCCGGCTCAGGGACCCCGGGCAAGTGTCGAGCTTTGTTGCCTGGTCATAATTTGCGGAAAGCGGCCGTTACTCCGGCGATTTCCGGTCCCTGCAGTCTGATCGAGACGGTCTGCGTCCGCCCCCGGGTGACGAGCGATAGAGCGGCTGTAAAGCCGGTCCCGGCGATCGTGCCCTGGATCGTGCCCCCGCGCACCACCCCGCTGAGGGTGCCGGACGCGCCCCTCGTGAGCTCCTCCCATCTGCCGGAAACCGCCCCGCCCTGCTCCTCGACCTCGCTATTGATGATGACCTGATAGCTTTGGCTGGCGCAGCGCAGGGATTGCGTGAGCGCATCGCCGCCCGGCGAGACGACATAGCTCGCGCGGCAACGAAGTCTCTCGCTCGCACCGCCCGGCAATTCGATCGTGCCGCCGCCGACCCAGGTTCCGGCCAGCGGCGCGAAGGGGCCGCGCGCCTCGGCGGGCCGTGCAAGGAAAGGAAATGCCAGAAGAAGGAGGAAGCCCGCGAAAACCTTGACTGTAAACGCCTGCATGAACTCCTCCCGGTTATCCTCACAGATCGCGCGCACGCGACTGGACAAGCTTTTAGGTTGGCGCTCAGATGAGCATCCCTCTCCCACGCGCTCAATTCAAGGGTTCTCATGAAAACCAGATTTGCCGCACGAGCCGCACTCCCGCTTTTGAGCCTCGCCCTTATGTTCGGCGCCCTGGCGACTGCGCGAGCCTTCGACGTGACGCCGGACCAGCAACAGGCCTGTGAGAACGATGCGTTCCGCCTCTGCTCGGCGGAGATTCCCGACGCGAGCCGCGTCGCCGCCTGCCTAGACGCCAACGAAATGCGTCTGAGCCGGCCCTGTTACCTCGTGATCCACGCCGCGCTCATGCAGCGCGCGCCGCACCGGCTCCATCATCATCGCCACCACCATAAGCCGCACGTCTACTAACGTCCGGCGTCCGCTTTTTTGACAGAGAACCCGATCGAGGCCGGCGGCCGGCATGTCTCCGGCTTTTTTCACGTTTCTGTTACAAACGCGTAAGATTTATGCGCTGTTGCAACATTGGAGCGGTCTCATGCGTCCCCATAAGAATTGGCACGAGAAACATCAGGAAGGACTGACGCTCGGCGCGCGGCTTGCCGACGGCTTCGCCGAGGTCGTCGGCAGTTGGACCTTCATCATCGTTCAGAGCGTGATCCTCGGCATCTGGGTCATTCTCAATCTCGTGGCCTTCATTCAGCATTGGGACCCCTACCCGTTCATCCTGCTCAACTTGGTCCTCTCCTTCCAGGCGGCCTATGCGAGCCCCATCATCATGATGAGCCAGAACCGGGCCTGCGAGCGCGACCGCGAACAGGCGCAGCACGATTACGAGACGAACCTTGCCGCCAAGGAAGAGATCGAAGACTTGATGAGGCGCCTTGCGGCCTTGGAGGCGCAGAAGATCGACAAGCTGCTCGAAGGCATGGACATGCTGCTCAAACAACGCTCGCAAGCCTGAGACTGTCGTCTGCCCAAGGCGCAAAATAGGCAACGTCTATAACATGATAGCGGCTTTGCCGCAGCCTTGTGCCACACAGCTAAAGTAGAACGAGTCACTATTTTCCGGGTTGGCCACCGCCATTGATTTCAGCGCCCAACTCGGAGATCTGCCATGTCCGCCGCCCGCAAAGATGTCGTCAATTCCCCCGCTGGCGGCTGGGGTGCGCTCAATGCGGTCGAGACGCATCTCGCGCAGCAAGACATTCTCGTGCGCGGCAATCGCGCGCTTCTTTCGATGAACAAGCCCGGCGGCTTCGATTGTCCGAGCTGCGCCTGGCCCGATCCGCGCAAGCCGCATACATTCGAATATTGTGAGAACGGCGCCAAGGCCGTGGCATGGGAAGCCACCGCCAAGCGCGCGACGCCGGAGTTCTTCGCTTCGCATACGGTCGAGGAATTACGCGGCTGGACGGATCACGACATCGAGAATGTCGGCCGGCTCACGGAGCCGCTTCGCTACAATCAAGCAACGGACAAATACGAGCCCGTCTCCTGGGAAGACGCCTTTGCCGAGATCGCCGAGGAATTGCGCAAGCTCGATCCCAAACGCGTCGAGCTCTACACCTCGGGGCGCGCCTCGAACGAGGCGGCCTTTCTCTTCCAGCTCTTCGGCCGGCTGATCGGAACCAATAATTTCCCCGACTGCTCCAACATGTGCCACGAGACGACCTCCGTCGCCCTGCCCGAGAGCATCGGCGTCGGCAAAGGAACGATCGATCTCGACGATTTCGAGAATTGCGACGCGCTCTTCATCATCGGGCAGAATCCAGGCACGAACAGCCCGCGCATGTTGACCTATCTGCACGACATGGCGCGGCGCGGCATTCCGATCATCACATTCAACGCGCTGAAAGAGCGCGCGCTCGTCGCCTTCACCGATCCGCAGAACGCGGTCGAGATGCTGACTCGGACCGGCCAGAAGATCAGCTCGCAGTATCATCAGGTCCGAACCGGCGGCGATATTGCGGCAATCCAGGGCGTCTGCAAGGCGGTGCTCGAAATGGACGAAGAGGCGCAAAAGAAAGGGCTGAAGCGCGTCATCGACCTCGACTTCATCGAACGCCACACGCACGGCTTCAGCGCATTCGCCGAATACGTTCGCAATCTTCCTTGGGAAAGGCTCGAACATTTCAGCGGGCTCTGCCGCGCCGACATGGAAGCTGCGGCGGCGGTCTACGCGCAGGCCGAGCGGGTCATCGCCTGCTGGGGCATGGGAATCACGCAGCACAAGCGCGGCGGCGATGCGATGCAGCAGATCATGAATCTCCTGCTTCTGCGCGGCAATATCGGCAGAAAAGGCGCGGGCGCGAGCCCGATCCGCGGCCATTCGAACGTGCAAGGCGACCGCACGGTCGGCATCTATCAGAAGCCGAAGGAGCCCTTCCTTAAGAAGATGGACGAAGTCTTCGGATTTACCTCGCCGCGCGAGGCCGGCCATGACGTCGCCGAATGCTGCGAAGCGATTCTGCGCCACGAGGTCGATGCCTTCATCGCGCTCGGCGGCAATTTTTTCCGCGCCATCCCTGACCTTGACCGCGTCTGCGCCGAGACCCCGCATATCGGGCTCACCGTCTATATCGCGACCAAGCCGAACCATTCGCATATGCGGCACGGCAAGCGTTCCTTCATCCTGCCCTGCCTCGGCCGGACCGAGCGCGACATTCAAGCAGGCAAGGCGCAGACCATCACGGTCGAGGACAGTTTCTCGATGGTGCATGGCTCGACGGGCATGCTGCCGCCGGCAAGCCGTCAATTGCGTTCCGAGATCGCCATTGTCGCGGGACTGGCCAAGGCGAGCGTCGGCGATCGCGCCGAGATCGATTGGGATGCCTTCGTCGCCGATTACGATTTGATCCGCGACAAGATCGAGGCGGTGTTCCCGGAGCTGTTCCACAACTACAATGCGCGGATCGGGCAGCCGGGCGGCTTTCGTCTGCCCAATGCGGCACGCGAACGCAAATGGGACACGCCGACCGGGCGCGCCAATTTCCTCTTCAAAGAGGGCCTTTTCGCGCAAGACGAGGATCGGCCGGAGAGCCCACATCTGCAGCTCATGACCTTGCGCAGCCACGACCAATTCAACACCACCGTCTATTCGAACAACGATCGCTATCGCGGCATTCGCAACGAGCGCATGGTCGTGTTCATGAATGCACGCGACATCTCGGCGCTCGGACTTAAGGAAGGTTCGATGATCGAATTCACGTCCGCCGCGAATGATGGAATCGAGCGCAAGGTGAGCGGATTCCGGGTGGTGCCTTTCGATATCCAGCCCGGATGCTGCGCAGCCTATTATCCCGAGACGAACGCGCTCGTCGCGCTATCCAATCGGGACGAACGCAGCAATACGCCGGGCTCGAAATCCGTGCCTGTCGTCATCAGCGCCGTTCATCCGGGCGAGCCGGTTGATGCCGATCCGGAAGTGGCCGAGCACGGACACCATCGCGCGGCCGATCCGGTGACCGTTCCTTTGGCGTGAGGCTTCTCGGGAAATTTGCGGCTCCGGCCCTATGGCCAGCCGCGGCCACCCTCGGCGCCATAGACCTGGCCCGTCGCATAGCTCGATTCCTGCGAGGCTAAGAGAACGTAGATGGGCGCGAGCTCGACCGGCTGTCCCGGGCGGCCGTAAGGCGTGTTGCTGCCGAACTTGGGAAGCTTATCGGGCATCTGGCCGCCGCTCGGCTGCAGCGGCGTCCAGATCGGTCCAGGCGCAACCGCATTGACGCGGATCCCTTTATCCGCGAGCTGCTTTGCGAGACATTTCGTGAAGATCATGATCGCGCCTTTGGTCGACGCGTAGTCGAGGAGCTCCTCGGACGGTTCATAGGCGTTGATCGAGGCCGTGTTGATGATCGATGCGCCCGGCCCGAGATATTGCATCGCCGCCTTGGTGATCCAGAACATCGCATAGACATTGGTCTTGAACGTCGCGTCGAATTGGTCGGTCGGAATGTCGGTGATCGACGCCTGCGCGTGCTGACGGGCGGCATTGTTGACGAGAATGTCGAGGCCGCCGAGCTTCTGCGCCGCGTCAGTGACGAGCTGGTTGCAGAACGATTCCTGCCGAATATCGCCGGGAAGCGGATAGGCCTTGCGGCCTGCCGCTTCGATGAGCTGCACGACTTCCTTGGCGTCCGGCTCTTCCGCCGGAAGATAATTGAAGGCAACGTCAGCGCCCTCGCGCGCAAAGGCAATCACCGCGGCGCGACCGATGCCGGAATCGCCGCCGGTGACGAGCGCCTTGCGGCCCATGAGGCGGCCGGAGCCTTTATAGCTCGTCTCGCCGCTGTCGGGCCGCGGCGTCATCTTGGACTGCAATCCCGGCCAGGGCTGTTGCTGCGCCGGGAAAGGCGGACGCGGATATTGAGTGATGGGATCTTGCGGCGTCAGCCACGCGGATTGCTGCGATCCCGGATTTGCGTTTTGTGCGGCTGCCGGCGCGCTCATTGCAGCAGCAAGTCCGGCCGAGAGTCCGCCGACGACGAGACGACGCGTCGAATCGGGTTTTTCATCCATGTCTGATCCATTCGAAGAGGTGATCTCCTCACCAACAGGCCTATTGCATGCCGGTTCCGAACGGGCCCGCTCACTCTGCGCCAATTGCGGCGCGACCCAGCTCGGCCTGCGCAGTCACGCGCGCACATGTCGCAGGATCGGATTCTTCCCGACACGATCGGGCCTCCGAATGGCCTCATTGAAAGCCTATCGCCCGAGGTCCGAACGGAAAAAGGGGAATGAGATGAAGCAGCCGAGACTACGCAAATTGGCGCAAATCGCTGCCGGAAGTGCAGCGCTGGCAATGCTCGCTTTGCCGGCTGCCGCGCATGAACACCATCGCTGGCACAGAACGGCTTACCATAGGCTCGACGATCAGCCTTGGACAGTCACGAGACATCATCCGGTGGTTGCCGCAGCGCCCGATCCTTTCCACGGACCGGCGGCGGTCGTCACGGCTCCGAATGCCGCGGCTGCGACAGTCGTGAGCTTGCCGTTCCGTGCGGCGGGATATGTTTTCCCGGCCTATGGAAATCCGGGCGCCAATCCGCTTGTCCTCGTCGGCGCGCCCATCCATGCGGCCGGCATGATCGCGGAATTTCCGTTCTACGTAATCGGCAGCGCATTCGGCGCACCGCCCAACGTCATGTACTGACCCGCACCAGCACTGTGCCCATCGCGACGCCGCCGCCCCTACGCGGCGGCGTTTTCAGATGACACAGGCTTACCTTCAGTTCGCTTCGACCGCCCGCTCGGCGGGACGCGCACGCAACGGGTGCGGGTGATCGAGCAGATAATTGAGCAGCCAGACGCACATGCGCCGCGCGAAGCTCGGACGGAAGTGCTCGGCGAAATCGCGATTGATCTCCACGGTCCTCCAATAATCCTGCTTCCATTGCCGGAAGGCAGTCAGCAATTCCTGGCTTTGCTCGCGCGAGATGCGCAACGTCGCGCAATCGCAATCGGCGTCGATACGCGCGCTTCCGCCGAAAGGATCGAACACCACACGATGGCCGCTCGGCATATGCCGCAGCCGCCCGCGGCTCATGTCGAAATCGCTCGGGCTCTCGCGCAGCGCGCTGATCATCGGGCTGACATCCAAATAGGCCATTGCATTTTCTCCTTGAACTACCGAAGCGGGATTTACCGAAGCGAGCGCAACCGCTCGTTCGATCGTGCTATGGCCTTGCTGAGCAGCAAGATCG
>Ga0070738_10007479_pt1 | contig 10906 bp, 8 predicted proteins | sample Coa_R2_2_FD_66446 | JGI IMG/M metagenome (GOLD analysis project Ga0070738, IMG submission 66446) | Surface soil microbial communities from Centralia Pennsylvania, which are recovering from an underground coalmine fire - Coalmine... | ecosystem: Environmental > Terrestrial > Soil > Unclassified ... | reverse complement strand
CGCTCCATTCCTCCAAAACCGAGCGAACCTGCCCCGAATAGCTTACTTCCGCTCGTCTGCTCTTTCGGCTTCCCGCTATTACCCGCGCATTATATCAATCAGCGTTCATTTGGACAATCATTTCTTGATCAGCTTTGACAGCGTAGATCGACTTCGGTATCATTCTCGGTGGATGAACGAGGCACACCCTTTGGGGCAACTGGCACCGCGATCACTATCCCTCTCGGATCAACCGGCGATTGTCGTCGAGCGGCTGGCGAAGATCTACGCTGGTCGCGCCGTCGTCCAAAACGTGAGCTTCCAGGTTCGCCCGGGTGAGATCTTTGCGCTCCTCGGCCCCAACGGCGCCGGCAAGACGACGACGATCGAAATTCTGGAGGGCTACCGTCGGTCCGATGCCGGCTCGGTACGGGTCCTCGGCCTGGACCCTCAGCGTCAACGCCACGAGCTCTATCAGCGGATTGGGATTATGCTTCAGCAGGGTGGCTTTTATCCGATGGCCGCACCGATTGAAACCCTCCGTCTCTTCGCAAGCTTCTACGACAAACCGCACGATCCAACCGAGCTGCTCAAGCTCGTCGGCCTGGAAGACGCCGCGCGTACCCGCTATCGACGGTTATCTGGGGGACAAAAGCAGCGGCTTTCGTTGGCGGTCGCGCTCGTTGGGCGTCCCGAGTTAGTCTTTCTTGATGAGCCTACTGCGGGTATGGACCCCCAGGCCCGGCACACTACCTGGGGGATCATCCGGTCGTTGAAGGAGCACGGAGTAACTGTGATCCTGACCACCCACTTGCTCGACGAAGCGGAGCGATTGGCCGATCGGGTCGCCATTATCGATCGTGGGCGATTGATCGCGCTCGGCACACCATCCGAGTTAACTGGCGCTGGCACTACGAGTGATCTCTGGCTCAGCGGCCCCCCCGGTCTGGATCGAGATAGTCTTCTCGCTTTGACCACGGTGAAGAACGTACGCGAGACTGGACCAGGCCAATATGTGTTTGAGACGGATCGCACCCTGGATCTCCTCGTCGAACTGGCGGAATGGCTCCGGGCGCGCGGAATCCTGCCGCGCGAGCTGCGCATCGGTCAAGGAAGCTTGGAAGAGATCTTCTTGCGCCTGACGGATCGGAGTATCTCAGAATGAGCCAGTCAGCTAGTCGCGCCGTTCTTGCCCAAACGCGAATGGAGCTCATCTTGACCATGCGTCGAGGCGAAAACGTCCTCGTCACCGTGGTCATTCCGGTCATCTTGCTGATTTTTTTCGCCTCGCTCAACCTGGTTCCATCCGGTACAGACAGTGGCCTTGATTTCTTAGTGCCCGGGATTCTCGCGCTGGCGATCATCTCCACCGGAATGGTCAATCTCGGCATTGCCACGGCGTACGAGCGCTACTACGGGGTCCTGAAGCGGTTGGGGGGCTCACCTTTACCGCGTTGGGGGTTACTGGTCGCTAAGGCACTCGCCGTGCTGGCATTGGAGGTTTTTCAGATCATCTTATTGTTCGTCGTGGCTCATTTTGGCTACGGGTGGCACCCCCATCTCCAGGCTGTGCTGGCCGTAGTTGCGGTCATCCTGGGAACCTTAGCGTTCAGCTCGCTGGGTTTGGCCATGGCCGGGGGCTTGCGCGCCGAGGCCACCCTGGCCATCGCCAACGGCTTGTATTTGCTCTTCCTGCTTCTTGGAGACGTAGTGCTGCCGTTGGACCACTTGCCAGCCGTGCTCCGCCCGATCGCCACGGTTTTGCCAGCAACTGCTCTCAGTGATACCTTACGCGCGGCGGTAGTCCCCGGTGTGACGACCACCGGCTTCAGCATCCTCACCCTCCTTGCCTGGGCCGTCATCGCCACTGTCCTAGCCGTTCGAGCCTTCCGCTGGGAATAGCCTCTGGCCCAGTTATTGCGCGGTCTCTCTCTTCAAGCCAAGTCCCGCCTTGCTTGAGGAACTCCTCAACTCGGCAAGATGGGCAGCAGCGAGGTGATCCTTAGCCTGAATGGTTCACCGGCATGCCTAGCAGTTCAGTCAATGCCTTGGGGAGAAGAATCCAGATCCGCTCGCGAAAGGGAATCGGAGGCAACCATGCAACCACGACTAGCACGCTCGAATCAGCCGGCAACTGCTCTAACCCGAATGGAGCAGGCCAAGCGCCTGCGAGAACGCTTTGATTGGCTAAACCGCTTCTCGGACGAAGAACTCCAGCAAATTAGCTTCTGCGAGACTGGCGCCGAAATGGTTCCCGGGGAGACCTATTTCGACATTTCTCACCCGGAAAAGGGGGCTTTTGTCGGTCAGCAGGGCCAGCTCATCCCCGAAGGTGGCTGCCTCGTCCGCAAGGCTTCCGTTTCGAACGAGGTCTGGAATAAGCTGACGAGCTACCCTTAGCCCCAGCGCCAACCCCTGAGATGGGAGCAGGGGTCGGGGAAATGTATCGCTTGCCATACCGGTCGCCGTGACCGGTATGCGTGGTCTTGAAGACCACCCAGTACTTTCCTTCATGATGAATCAATCGCGACGCATCTGGCCCACGACTCCGAAGACCAGCATCACCAGACCAAGGCCGAGCAAACCGAACGCTCCGGCCAATAAAGCGACGATCTGGCTCAATGGGCTCTGGGCACTCGCTTCACCCGGGCTGTTCATCGCTGGCGTCACAACCAGCGGTACTGCGGTGATCGTGACCACGTTCGCAGCTCCAACTCTACTTGGAGTGGCAGTCGCCGTTGGCAGGCTCCGGAAGTCCGGTGGCGGGGATGCTCGCAGCGGCGCCATGGTCGGCGCGCCCGTCGTCGCGCCAACCGATGGGGGGACCAACTGAGCACGCGGTGGAGATTGGCGCAGCTCAGTCGGCGTCGGCGACGCCGGGTTTGGCTGGGTGGGCGATACCACTTGCAATGGAATTGGCATCTTCGTCGGCTCCGCCAAGAGGTTTGCCTGAGGGTTCGCAGTAGGGGCCGGGGTCGACGGAGTCGGGATAGCCGTTACCGATATCTGAGTAGTGGCTGTCGCGGACGGTGCGGTCGTCGCCGTCGGAACTCCGGTGATCTGAGGGGTGCTCGCGGGCCTGGGGGTGTTCGTCGGCGTCGGCGGGGCAGTCGTCGGCGTTACCGTCGCGGTCGGCACGACAGTACCACCATTGGGGACTGGGGTATCGGTAGGGACGGTACCCAGAGCAACGGGCATCGATCCCGCGATTGCCCTGCCGTTAGAATCGATGGCCAGGGGAATCGTGCGGGTTCCCCCATTGCCTTGCTGGCCTGCTTCGATCGTCACGACCAGACTATCACCTCCATTGGGATTGAATTGAAAGAAGGCACTGCCATCCTGGGTACGTGGGTCGAGGAAGATCTGCCAGTTGCCCCCCGCCCCACTCTGGGTCGAGAGTGGGGCCGACGTGCTGCCCAGATTGCCGTTGAGGTTCGCGTAGTCCGCAATGCGCACCGTGACCAAGGCGCCGACGACTCCCGTCTTGCCATCGGTTTGGGTCACCGTGCCTGAGAGGTAGTAGATCGGTGGTTGCGTCGTCAACGTCTTGCCGGTGGTCACCGAATAGAGATTGCCGTTATTGCTGGCGATGAGGCTCGCGTCGTGAATCTCAAAGTAATAGGTCGTGTTAGGTTCCAGACCGCTAACGTTGACGCTGTGGACGTCGCCCGGCGCGCCTGCGACGACCGATTCGCTAACCGTGGTCGAGAGGTTATCGCGGCTGGTACCGTAATGGATAGAGCCGCTGCCGGGCACCGCGAAATCGGTAACCCAGTTGACCGTGAAGGTAGTATCGGTGACATTCGTCCAACTCACGCTGCGAATGAAGGTTGCTTCCGTCATCGCGTCGCTCACTCGCGGGTTGGATAGCACGCCTCCCGCGACGAGCGCGACAGCGCCGAGGGTCAGCAAGAATCGCAGCCACCAAGCGGCACCCATCACTCGTCACTCAGAACTCACAGCGTGCCGTCCGCAAACCGTGACGGCTGCCGTAGTATAGGGCGAACAATCGAGCGCCGTCAACGGTGGCTGACGAGCAGGCCCACGATCACCCCCAGCAGCCCCACTCCGCTCAATAGCAGCCCCAGCCGCCAGCTAAGTGGTTGGTAGCGGAAGACGACCTGGTGATGGCCAGGCGCGAGGCGGACCCCGCGGAAAAGCACGTCGACTGGAAGGATGGGCTGAGGGACGCCATCAACGGTCACCTGCCAGCCGGGGTAATAGGAGTCAGTAAGAACGAGGATTCGAGGACCAACAGCATTGGTCTGGAGTGTGACTTCCTCGGGACGGTCCTCGATGAACCTAACGTCACCAGGCGTCCCAGCATCGTGAAAGGTCGCCGCACCGGGCACGTCGCCCGCCGCGGCGACCGCGACATCTTGCGGATACCAATGAGGATCTTTCAGCCGCCTGACAATATCGTCCGGCTGTGCCACGATCTCCAGACCGTTGGCGAGAAAGGCGCGAGGCAAGGTGTCCAGATTTTCGTAGATCTTAACATCGCCGAGGTAGCCAATCCGATAGGCCGGCGAGACGACGACCACCTGGCTATTCCCGGTCCGCTGGTTGATCAAGCTCAAGCCGCGCAAGACGAGCGGCTGCGCGCCGTGCCAAGTTAGGGTCAGCCGTTCGACCGTTGTCGGTGTCGAGAACGTGGCCTGCCAGAGTCCGAGCGGGAATGGATCGGTGTCGCTCTTGACCGACTGGACCGGCGGCATCGCCGCTCCCATGGCAATCGTTTGGGTGATCGTACCGGTCTGGACTGTTAACGTTCCCTCGGGTAAGCCTGGTTGGTCACCACGCACGAACACGCCAACGTCAGTAGCCAAGAACGACGGGCTGACCGTCAGCCCGAGGGGGATATTCGGCGGCAGCACCTGGGTCACCGACATATCGTAATAGACATTGTCAATCCACTGGTCGCGGAGTCGGTCCATCACCAGCCAGCGCACATTGAGCCACCCGAGCAAGCGCGGATCAGGCGCCGACTTTAACTGGAGGCGGAGTCGCCCATCGGGGACGACCGGACCTTGAACCTGAAACAGCTTCTTCAGATCGTTGAACCGGGTCAGCGGTAAAACGCCGCCGTCGTAGCCGTCGAGGGCCCGGAGCCCGAAGCGGAGTGGCAGGTTGGGCGTCATACCTTCCACGTGCTTGACCGCGGTAATGTAATCTTGCTGGGCGATCAGCGGCAGCTTGCCTGCCAGCATCGCCCGTAAGCTCGCGATGTCGCCCGGGTCAAAAGTGTTGTCGCCAATGCCGAGCAGACGATCGTTACTGTGCTGGCTGAGTAAGTAAGCAGTCGGCGCGCGATAATTCTCGACCGCCTCGATCCAGACCGCTTCGTGGAACGGTAGAGCGATGCCACCGACCAGCAACTCGCCAAACAAGACCACGAACAGACCGATCCAGGCAAAAGTAATGCGCTTGACCAGCCAGAGAAAGACGACTGTACAGACCAATGCCGTGCCCCAAAGGGCAAGAGTTTCAGCGTGGGGCCAATCGATCAGCCGACGATCGGCCCGATTGTGATAAACGAGCGCGGCCAGCCCGAAAAGGACGACGAGGAACCCACCAACAGCCAAGACATCACTTAAGCGCCAGCCTTGCTCGTTTCGCTCCCTGAGCCCATGAAGCCAGCGCCTGGGAGAAAAGACTGCCGACAGACCGACTACAGCATCGGTCTCCGCAGATCGTTTGGCTCGCCCTATCTCCAGCGCCGTGTCAAGCCCCCAGCCAGAAAGCAATCCAACCCCGATCACCCAGAGCGTGAGCCAGCGGGCTGGCACGCGATAAAGTCGGACCCCCGGCACAACGTTGAAAGCAATCTGAAAAACCGGGGTGTACTTACCGAAAGCGAGCAGCAAGCCGATTACTGCCAGGGCACCTAGCCACCACGCTTCGCGGCTCGGACGACGCCAGAGCCCGATCAGGGCCAGGACGAACGTGCTCACCCCGAGGTAGCCGAGCCATTCGGTGGTGGGTAAGGGTTGGTTGATCGTCGGAAGCAACGTCGTCAGCACCATGGGTGGGGGAAGCGAGAAAGCCGAGCCGTCTGCAAAGTCGATGCCACTCGCCCGGATCGAAACGCGCGTGAGTTCGAGCGTCGGCAGCAACTGCGCGGCGGCGAGGCAAGCACCAAGCCCCGGTCCAATTGCCAGACGAGTAATGTCTGCTGTCACCGTGGGCCAGCAATGACGCCACTCACTCTGCATCTCACCCCACCAGTGCTCGATAACCCGACCAAACGCGGCGAGACCAGCCACGACGCCAGTCATGTACAGCTCCTGGCTGTGGCCAGCCAGAGCCGCGATCGCGAAGGGAAGCGCCGAGGCGATCGACCAGCGCCAGCTCCGCCAAGCGGCACCACGCTCGAGAGTAGAGATCGCGAAAGGAGCCCAGGCCAGCGTCTCAAGCTGATTCAGGTGGCCATTCATGCCACCGACGAAGCCGCCGAAGCCGATCGAAACCGCCGCGAACAACGCTCCGGGCCGGCTCAACCCAAGACACCAGCGCCCCAAGACGTAGAATCCGAGCGTTAACAGCCAAACGTGTGCTACGACCAAGTACGCATAAACCCGGCTGACCGGACCGGTCAGATAGAGTAGATTCAATGGGTAAAGCGCGCCCGCCTGGCTATTCGCCAGAAAAGGCACGCCGGCAAAGAGGTAGGGATCCCAAAGCGGAATCTGCCCCTCCCGCAAACGGTTAGCGAGATAAACGGCATTGGGGTAGAAATAAACGAGGGAATCAAAGCTGGCGAGCACTCGCCCGTCGAGGGTAAGAGGACGGTAGAGAACGATGGCAAAAACGGTCACGACCAGCGCAACAACTGCGTCGCGGCGATCGACGTAGCGGGTCAATTAATCCCCAGCGCCCACTCCGGCATCGGTTTCGAGGATGACCTCACCACTCTTGCCGCCAGACTTACGGATCAATCGAACGTTGGTGATGCGCATGCCCGGGTCAATCGCCTTACACATATCGTAGATCGTCAACGCGGCGGCGCTGACCGCGGTCAACGCCTCCATTTCCACTCCTGTCTTACCAGTCGTTTTGACCGTGGCTGAGATTTCAACGGTATTAGCCGGCTGGTTCAGTTCAATGGCAACCGATACCCCATTCAACAGTAGTGGGTGGCAAAGCGGTACAATCTCCCAGGTCCGCTTCGCGGCCATGACCGCGGCCACCTGAGCGGTCGCGAGCACATCTCCCTTGGCGATCTGTCCCTGGGCAATTGCCGCCAGCGTCGCCGGCTGCATCACGACCTCGCCCCGCGCGGTCGCCTCTCGCCGGGTATCCGCTTTCTCAGAGACGTCCACCATGTGGGGTCGACCATTCGGGTCGAGGTGAGTGAACTCACTCATGGCTCGGCCGCGGCTAGTTCAACGACGGAGAGCGCATCGTGTCCGCAGGTACCGGTTAGTCCGTGATACATCGCAATCATCCGCTCGGCAATGATACCCCAGTCATAGCAGAGCACCGACGCGCGCGCGCGCAGCCTTAGTGCTCGTCGGAGCGCAACGTCGTCGAGGGCTTGGGCAATCCGTTGGGCAAATACCTCCGGCTGGTGCCGTGGCACCAATAAGCCATTTTCCCTGTCGCGGACGACCGTCGGCAGTCCGCCCACCTCCGACGCGATTACCGGCGTACCACACGCCAGGGCCTCCATTGCCACCAGACCAAAGCTCTCATAATAGGAGGGAACGACGCAGAGCGTCGCTGCGCTGTAGTAGATCGGGAGCTTCTCCTGGGGAACTGCTCCTTTGAAAAACACTCGTCCGTCGAGACCGAGATCGTGGGCGAGCCGACGATTTCGCTGCAACTCACGCTCGGTGTCCGAGCCACCGACGACAACCAATGTCAGGTTCGGCCGTGTCCGAAGCAACGCCACTGCCTGCAAAAGAACGTCTAGTCCTTTGACAGGATCTATGCGTCCGACGAACAGAAGGACCTCGCCATCAAGCTCGAGCATCGCCCGGGCGGCAGCTTGATCCAGCGGGCGAAAGAGGCTCAGGTCCACGCCACACGGAATGACCGCGATGTTTTCCCAGCGGGCGCCGTAATGATCCACGAGCGCCAACCGCTCGTGCTCGCTCGACGCGATGATTCGGTCAGCCCCGTCGACAATCCGCTCTTCGATCTCGATACGCGCATCGCTTTCTTCTTTCTCGGCTAACGCCTGGTTCTTCAGCCGCCCAAGCGTATGAAACATTGCCACGTGAGGAACACCCCAGCGACGCGCCAACAAGTTGCCGACCCAGCCACTCAGCCAGTAATGACTGTGGATAACGTCATACTCCAGGCCCACGGCTTGTCGGAAGCGTTGGAGATTGCAGAGAAACTCCGGCAGAAAGTTGAGCACCGCGTTCTTCTCGATGGGTGCGGCCGGACCAGCGTCGAGGTGAATAACTCGTGCATTCGGACCGAATGACACGACTTTCGGCTGGCACGGATCACTACGGCGGGTAAAAACGTCGACCACGGTGCCCCGACGTCCCAGCTCACGACTCAAGGCGCGAATGTACAATTGCATTCCACCCGCGCTATCCGTGCCCAGTTGGCCCAGCGGACTTCCGTGTACGCTGAGCATCGCCACTCTACACATTGAGCCTCGATCCCACAGAGGGGCCGCCCTCGACCGCCGACCACTGCAGTCGAAGGATCGGCACATCCCGGCCGCCGAGATCGTACTTGTAGGGCTCGTTCCCTTGCAGAAAGTCAAATACCCTTCGTCCTTCAGCGATGGCGTCACGCAAGCAGAATGCCTTGAGCAGCAGGCCAACGCTCAAGTGCGAGTAAGTCGGATCGTACCCGCTGTTGTAAAGCAGGAATTCGTCACCGTAGTCGAACAGGATGACCGCGGCAACACGTACGTCGTCGATCTCCAAGAAGTAAAGACGGAGCCAGCCTCGCGGCGCAAACTCATCAACGAGCGCATGAAAGAAACGCTGCATCGTTGGAGTCATAAACGTCGCCTTCTCTTCCGCGCTCAAGCGATGCAGTCGGATGAAATCCTCGACGTCATGCTCGCGCGTCGCCGGGTCGTTGGCGACGCCGTACCAGACCTTACCAGCCCCTTGCAATCGGCGAATCTTGCGCCGCAGTTCGTGACGATCTTTCTTGGTCAAGCTCTGGAGATAGGTCTCCCAATCGCTGGGCAGCTCGACCCGCGGCGAGACGTCCTCTTGACTCAACGAAACTGGCAGCCCGCGCCGTTCAGCCTGCTCAAAAAGCAGCGTCGCGCCGAGTGAATCCGGTCGCAAGTTTCGCAAGTCGACCGCTCCGCCGGCCTGCTCCAGATAATCGAGAACGCTGCTGGCGACCTCCGTCGCGTATCTCGGCAAGGCAACCACGTCAAGAAAGTCAGCCACCTCGGTGCCACCGGCAAATCCCCAGCCGCTCACGGTGCGGATGAGCGGGGCAATACCCACCAAATCTTCGCCACAGTGAACGGTCAGCAGGTGCAGCTCGCCCTCACCGCTGGTACGCCACCAGAGGTCCTGCCATTCCCAGGTGAGAAAGATCGTGTTGCAGAGACACCGGGGGAGGAGGGTATTCCAGCTTGCCTCCAACGCGCCAAGGTTGGTGATACAGCTCAAGGTCAAGGTGGGGCAATTCACTGGGCGATACGTCCTACCTAACGAGTTATCGATGTCTCGATTCTAGCATGGCCGCCAAAAACGACGCAACCAATTGCCAGTCAGAACAAATTGATAGTTACATGTTCTACTGAAAATCAAGAGTACACTTGTGTTTATAGTTGTCTTTAAAGTATAATAGGCAGGAACAGGAGGGAGCACATGGACCGCCGATTGACCGAACGTCAACGTGCCGTACTGGATTTTATCGCTCACTATACCGAGGAGAATAGCCTACCCCCATCGCTCCAAGAAATCGGCCAGGCGATGGGGGGCATCTCGCCAACGGCTGCTCTTGCCCACGTGGTCGCCTTGGAGAAAAAAGGTTATCTTCGTCGCAATCCGCACGAGGCGCGCAGCCTCGAACTAGTGCGCACCGATACCGCCGGGGAACGCCCCGACGTTTACCGTCTCCCCATCGTCGGCACGATTGCCGCTGGCCAGCCGATCGAAGCCTTTGAAGAGCATAACGAGTTTCTCTGGGTCGAAGCGAGCCTTGCTCGTTCCGCCAATAACTTTGTTCTTCGCGTTCAAGGTCACAGCATGATTGGCGACGGCATTCACGATGGCGATTACGTCATCATTCAACCTCAGAGCACCGCCGACAACGGAGATACCATCGTTGCCCTCCTTGGAGGCAACGGTGTGACGTTAAAGCGCTTCTATCGAGAAAAAGGCCACGTTCGCCTCCAGCCGGCTAATCCGTTTCTCGAACCCCTGATCGTTTCCGACGTGACCATCCAGGGAAAAGTCGTCGCGGTTATCCGTCGTTACCAATGACGTCCCATCTGCAACGCATCAATTGGTTGTTGAGAGGTCTGGCATGGTCAAGGTCAACTTGGCTACCTTCGCGATTCCCGACGAGCTTCTGGCAGCAGCCCGCGCCGGCGACGCCGAAGCACTCTCCTCGCTTTGGGACACCTGCGCGCCGTTGGTCACCATGGTAGTGCGACAAAGTCGGTCGCGACCGAGCACTCTGGATCCGTCCGACATCGCCCAAGAAGCCGCCCAGCAGTTTTTTCAAGCGGTGCAGGGCGACGAAGGCACCGATGCCCAACGCCTCACCGATTTCCTTCGCCGCCAGCTTCCCCACAAGATCTACAGCTTCCTCCGAGCCGAACGACGTCGCCTTGGCCGGCAAGCGCCCGCCGAGGAAGAGGAGGTCGAGCGCGCCTTGACCCGCCAATACCGAGCGCCAGGCGTTGGTGGCCCGCCGGGGCGGAAACTAGCCCGCGCGCTCGAACGGCTCACGCCACGCCAGCGCGCGGTGATCGCGAGTCTCTACT
>Ga0070738_10007476_pt1 | contig 10909 bp, 9 predicted proteins | sample Coa_R2_2_FD_66446 | JGI IMG/M metagenome (GOLD analysis project Ga0070738, IMG submission 66446) | Surface soil microbial communities from Centralia Pennsylvania, which are recovering from an underground coalmine fire - Coalmine... | ecosystem: Environmental > Terrestrial > Soil > Unclassified ... | reverse complement strand
CGCTCGATAGCGTCCACCTGACCGCGAATGCGGCGGATGCGGGCAATCAGCTTCTGTTTTTCTTTATCAATATGGCTCATTTTTCTCTTGCTTATATCCTACGGGGATATGTTATAACAATCGAGGCGACACTTCCAGCATATGCGGAAGCGAGCCATGAAGCCTATGAATATCGAAACTTCGCTGGAACCTCTAGCGATGCCGGAGCGTTTACCTGCGCTGTGACGAATGAACAGGACGCAGCATCTCCTCTTCCGCTCCTCACAGTGCCTGACATTTGGTACGAGTGAGTGAGCGATTTCTGCCCACCCCTCCTTAATTTTTCGACAGGAAGGCGTTCTGCAGACGCGGGGACTCGAGCTCCGTCCGCGTTCTGACCGCGCCTGTGTGGAGAAGGAGGACTGTCATGATCAGAACCATCAGGGTAATGCCGAATCTGAGAAGCAAGACCACTCAACACGCTCAGAGCATGATCTATTCCACCCAGCTGAGTTGTGTGTGGATTGAAACCGGAAATCCGGCGCAGCCGCTTGCCTGCGTGTGGATCGATAAAGACTTGAGCGCTGTATCCAGCAACAGTGAAGAACAGCCGGAGATATATCCATTATGTGCTTAATAAGAGACTGGGCCTTTTGTCCGCATCTCACTCATGGTGTTGCGCAGCTATCTGCTACATATCTTCCTGCTGCTTCTCTACCCTGGGCTCACACTAGGGGCCATGCCTATTCTCTGTAACGCGGCTGCAACACTTGCAGGTCATGATCAGTTTGTCATTTTTCGAGGAGATCCTTTTGCGTAAGCTGCTGATAATTCTGATGCTGACGCTGTGTGCGCTTCATGGCCACAGTCAGCTACCTTCTGCTCCTGCGCCGCAATTTAAAGCAGACCTGCAACGCAGCCCGTCGAGCGCTGCAGGTGTATCTCCAGAAGAACGCGAAGCGCCTGACGCTCCCGATGTGACGATATTTCCGCACAGCCAGACAGCGCCGTGGTGGATATCCGGCCAGACGAACATTATTTTTCAGGCGCACCCGTCGTTTCACTCGCCTTACCAGGGAACGAACAGCCTGCACGGGGCGGGCGAGTACAAGACTTCATTGCTGGGCACACTCTTTCTTGGTTATCAGCCGCATCGGGATACGCGCTACAACACGGATTTCATTGTCGACTTTGAGAGCTCCGGCGGACGCGGGTTGAGCCAGGCCCTGGGTCTTGCCGGATTTACCAACGTTGACGTAGTCCGTAATCCGAATCTCGGCTCCAAACCCTACCTGGCCCGCGGCGAGATTCATCAGACAATTGGGCTCACCAGTGAAATGATCGAGGCTGATCGCGGCCCATTTTCGCTGGCAACACAGGTTCCCGCGCGGCGGTTCGAATTCCGCATTGGCAAGATGAGCATGCCGGATGTTTTCGATATAAACTCCGTCGGCAGCGACAGCCACCTGCAATTCACCAATTGGACGGTTGATAACAACGGCGCATGGGATTATGCCGCTGATACGCGCGGTTACACCATCGCTGCGATTGCAGAATACGACGATCGCAGCTGGAGCGCTCGATATGGGTTGGCCGCGATGCCTACGGTCGCGAACGGGATCGATCTGGACTGGGCGTTTTCGCGGGCCAGCGGGCAGAACATGGAATTTGAGCTGCGAAAATCGCTGATTCATGGGCGCAAGGGCGTGGTTCGTATTCTGAGCTACGTGAACCATGCGCATATGGGGACGTATCGCGAAGCAGTGGACGCATATCTGGATGGAACAGATCCTACGCCGGACATCCACAAGCACGAGCACTTCAGGGCAGTGAAGTACGGCTTCGGCTGGAACAACGAGCAGGAGATTACTGAAGATTTCCGCATCTTCACCCGCTTTGGGTGGAATGAAGGCCAGCATGAGTCATTTGCGTATACAGAGGTGGACCAGACGGTCGAGCTCGGCGGCGATCTTCAAGGGATTCGCTGGCACAGACCGGTAGACAAGATCGGCATTGCTTTTGTTTCAAATGCCATTAAGCAGGATCATCAAAAGTACCTGCGCTATGGCGGGTTGGGCTTCCTCTTAGGTGATGGGAGGCTCAACTATGGGCGCGAGAACATTGTCGAGAGCTATTACAACTGGCATGCGTGGCGCGGAGTCTTCTTCGCGCTCGGGTTGCACTATATCGACAACCCGGGCTACAACCGCGACCGTGGACCGGTATGGGTTCCCAGCGTTCGTATGCATGTGGACTATTGATTCATATCTCTGCGCCCTGACTGCGAAACGATTGTTTTCCTCACTTCCTTCAATTCTTTATTAGTTCCAGGGCTTGACATATTCTTATATAGGAATATATAGTCCTTTTTATGGCGAGAGCTGCTACGACCACAGATGTTTTTAACGCGATTGCCGAACCGCGACGACGAGAGATTATCGGCATGCTGGCTGATGGCCGCGAGCACGCTGTAGGTGATGTAGTGCTGCGACTGAAGATGGCACAGCCGGCGGTCTCGAAGCACCTGGGTGTGTTGCGCAAAGTTGGCGTTGTGACGGTGAGCAGGCGCGGACAGATGCGCCTGTATCGTCTGAATGCGAAAGAACTGAAGCCCGTGCACGACTGGGTAAAGGTGTATGAGCGCTTCTGGACACATCAGCTGGACCGCATCAAGATGCGCGCCGAGCAAAAGATGATGGAGAAAATTGCTCGCGAAAACAAGGAGATGAAATGAATATGAAACCCGGCTGGCGAACTTGCTGGTTGAAACGCTGATTGAACCGGGCACGAGTTAGGCCGCTCATCAGAGTTTCGCAATCTCTTCCACCGCAATACGCGCGGCTTCTTCGCAGGCGGCCCGGTCCACATCGTGGTGCGTAACAAGGCGGATCGAATCGCGTCCGACAGTTCCGCACAGAACGCCGCGTTGTTTTAAACGCGCGACCAGCTCTTCTACTTTTTCTTCTTCTTTCAAAGCAAAAATGATGATGTTGGTCTGGACTGTTGCGAGATCGAGCCTGATCTGCGGCAGACCGGACAGTTGCTCGGCAATGTATCTTGCATTGGCGTGATCTTCGGCCAGCCGCTTCGGCATTTCTTCCAGCGCGATTAACCCTGCTGCGGCCAGCACTCCGGCCTGTCGCATGCCGCCTCCGAGCGCCTTGCGGATCATGCGGGCGCGCTCGATGGCCTTGCGATTGCCGACAAGCATTGATCCAACCGGCGCGCACAGGCCTTTTGAGAGGCAAAACATCACGGTATTGAAGCCGCTGGTGAGTACCGCAACCGGAACATTCAACGCGACCGATGCATTAAAAATGCGCGCGCCATCCAGGTGCAGTGGAATCCCCATTTCGCGAGCGCCATTCCAGATTTCTCCGAACACCGAGAGAGGCGTGGCTGTGCCGCCAGCCATGTTGTGCGTGTTTTCGAGTGATATCAGCCCTGTCGGAGCATTGTGAACAGTAGGCCGTTTGATGACAGACTCGATGAGCTTCCACGTCACAACGCCACGTTCGGCAGCTATGGTGCGAAGCTGGCATCCGGAAAAAGCCGAGGCCATCGCCATTTCCCAATCGACGATATGCGAGCGCGACTCGCAGATGATTTCCTGCCCCGGCTGTGTGTGCAGCTTGATGGCGATCTGGTTTCCCATTGTGCCTGTAGGCACGAAGAGAGCGGCCTCACGGCCAAAAATACGCGCGGCGCTGGCCTCGAGCAGGTTTACGGTTGGGTCTTCCCCGTACACATCGTCGCCTACTTCGGCAGCAGCCATAGCGGCGCGCATGGCCTTGGTGGGACGGGTTATGGTATCGCTGCGAAGGTCAATCAGATCAACCGGACGCTGTGAGGAAGCCTCTTCGCGGTGTTCGGCTTTCGTGGACATGGTTCTGTTTTACACCGTGGCGGGCTGGGCAGTTTCCACTACATCCAAAAATCGGGCGAAGACTTCGTTTGACAGCATGCGTCCGCGAAGCGTGAGCGAAACTTGATCCGCATTTGTTTCAAGAAAACCGTCTGCAATCAGCTCCTGAATGATTGGCATATAAGGCTCTGCCACTTCCCTACCGAATTCGGATTTCATCGTCTGCAAACTGATTCCGCAGCTCACACGGAGGCCGAGAAACCAGGCTTCCTCAAGCTCTTCCTGACGCGTGAGTATGTGCGCGTCATCCCAACCCGTAGTTGTGAGATAGGCTTGCAGATCATCGGTCGTAGCAAAACGAATGGCTGCGCCATTCTCTATTCGCAGCATCGAATGAGCATCTAAGCCCAGTCCCAGATATGGATGCCGCAGCCAATATTTCATGTTGTGAACGGATTCTGATCCGGCATGGGCAAAATTGGAAATTTCGTACTGCTTCAACCCGTTTTCGGTAAGCATGTCGACTGCGCCGGCATACATATCGGCAATCGCATCATCGGACGGAATTGCAGGAGCATAGTAGCGTGCTCCCCCATTCAGTACCTCACGTCCCAGACGCGAATCATCATCCACTTCCAACATGTAAATGCTGGCATGATCGACGCCGGAATCCACCAGAACAGCTAAGGATTCATGCCATGAAGCGGCTGTCTGGTGCGGTAATCCCGCAATCAGGTCGGCGTTGACGTGCCGGATACCTGCCTTCCGCATGCGCCGGATGTCCTCAAGCGCAATGGCCCGTGTATGCAAACGGCCTGTCGCCTTTGCCTCCTGATCGATAAAGGACTGCACCCCGAAACTGATGCGGTTTACGCCAGATTCGGTCATCGCATCGAGGGCCTCGTTGGCCACTTGGCCCGGAGCACACTCAATGGTAATTTCAGCGCCCTTAACTATCAGAAAATGCTCGCGAATCGTGCCGAACAGCGTTTTCAGAAGATCAGGAGGCAGGAGGCTCGGCGTGCCTCCTCCCAGATAAACCGTGTCGACCATGCGGGGAATTCCTGGAAATCGACTTACAGCCACTCTCAGGTCCTCACATACCCGTTCGACATACCGCTCCATGTAACTCGACGGAAATACCCCGGAGGCGAAGTTGCAGTAGGTGCACTTCGAGCGGCAGAACGGCACAGAAATATAAATACCGAGGGTATTCATAAGCGTGTCTATCTACTATTTTCTCATTGTGAGCGATTTTCCCCAGACGATCCTTAAAACCAACCGGCTTGTTCTGCGCCGCTGGCAGGACTCGGACCGGGAGCCCTTTGCGGCAATGCATGCCGATGCGCGAGTCATGGAGTTCTTGCCCAGGCTGATGACACGGGAAGAGAGCAACAACCTCATCGAACGAATTGAAGCAGCCTTTACCCAGCGCGGCTTCGGATTATGCGCCGTCGAGCTGAAATCCGATCACAGATTCATAGGCTTTATCGGACTTTCCGTGCCGAATTTCCAGGCGCATTTCACGCCTTGCGTGGAAATTGGCTGGCGTCTTGCCGCTCACGCCTGGGGACTGGGATTCGCCACAGAAGGAGCGAGAGCGGTTACCGCCTACGCCTTCGATACCTTAAAGCTGGACTCCATTGTGTCTTTTACCGCCGAACAGAACCTGCGCTCTCGACGTGTTATGGAAAAGATTGGCATGACCTTCGATCCAGCCGAAAGCTTTAATCATCCGAATCTGCCCGAAGGTCATCTATTAAGACGGCATGTGCTTTATCGATTGAGAGCCAGAGATTTTGCCAATCCGTAAAATAGAGTCAGGAGCGCATGGCCGAGCAGAAGAAATCGAAGCAAGCCCAGCAGCAGGAAGACGAGATCGTCGGCAAAGCATACGACGGCCGCCTTATGCGCCGCCTTATTCGCTACCTTTACCCTTACAAGTTCGCGGCGATCACCTCGCTGATTGCGATTCTCATTAAGGCCGGCTCAGACGTTCTTGGGCCGTATCTAACAAAGGTTGCCGTTGACCGCTACATGACGCAGAGCACCACCAAGAGTTCCTGGCTTGCGCGTCATCTCAGCGACAATGCAGTTACCGGCATCTCCCAATTGGCGGGACTGTATCTTGCTTCGCTTGTGCTGAGCTATTTTCTGGAATTCGTCCAGACCTACCTGATGCAGTGGACCGGCCAGAAGGTCATGTTCGACATGCGCAGTCAGATCTTCCGGCACCTGCAGCACATGCACATCGGGTATTACGACCGCAACCCGGTTGGACGCCTGGTCACCCGTCTTACCAGCGACGTGGACGCGCTGAACGAAATGTTTACCTCCGGCGTCTTCGCCATCTTTGAAGATGTCTTCGTGCTCGCCGGAATCGTCATCGTGATGCTGCGCATGAGTTGGTGGCTGGCACTGCTTTCCTTTGCCGTGCTGCCGCTGATCCTGCTGGTCACACGCATTTTTCGCAAACATGTGCGCGACTCCTACCGTCGTATCCGCACCGCGATTGCCCGGATTAATTCTTACACGCAGGAACACATCAGCGGCATGACGGTTGTGCAGCTCTTTAATCGTCAGAAGCGGTCTTTCGGGGAATTCAGGGCCGTCAACAAGCAGCACATGGAGGCATTCAAAGACGCGATTCTCGCTTATGCGCTTTATTACCCGGCGGTTGAAATTCTCAGCTCCATCGCTATCGCTATCGTCATCTGGCGCGGCGGATACGGCGTTCTGCACGCATCCGTTACTCTTGGTGTGCTCGTGGCCTTCATGCAGTACGCGCAGCGCTTCTTTCGCCCCATTCAGGACCTAAGCGAAAAATACAACATTTTGCAAGCTGCGATGGCCGCCAGCGAGCGCATTTTTAAGCTGCTCGATACTGCACCGGAGATTGTCTCCCCTGCGCATCCTAAAACAGGCGACAACTCAGGACGCATCGAGTTCCAGAACGTCTGGTTCACGTATCAGCGCCTCGACGAGGCCCAAAAAGCATGTATCGCCCGATGTAGCGCCACAGAACTGGCCGCTATGGACAACATAGAATGGATCCTGCGCGGTGTCTCCTTCACCATCGAACCGAACCAAACAGCAGCCATTGTCGGTCACACCGGGGCCGGTAAGACCACCATCATCAGCCTGATGATGCGTTTTTATGACATCCAGCACGGCAGCATTTTTGTTGACGGCGTGGATGTGCGAGAACACGACCTCAAAAAATTACGTCAGCGCTTCGGCGTCGTCCTTCAGGACCCGGTGCTCTTTACCGGGACAATCGCGGACAACATCCGCCTCGGCTCGCACTGGATTTCTGACGCGCGCCTCGAAGAAGCAGCCGACGAGGTCAATGTCCGCGACTTTATCGAGTCGCTGCCCGAAGGCTTTGCAGAACCCGTTCGCGAGCGCGGCAATGGACTTTCTACCGGCCAGAAGCAACTCATCAACTTCGCCCGGGCTTTGGCGCACGATCCCGGCATTCTTATTCTCGACGAAGCCACGTCGAGTGTCGATACAGAAACCGAGATGCGTGTGCGCCTTGCCCTCGAGCGCATGATCGAAGGCCGCACGTCAGTTGTCATTGCGCATCGGCTCTCAACCGTACAACGAGCAGATGTAATTCTTGTCATGCACAAAGGCCAGCTTCGCGAGATGGGCACACATCAGGAACTGCTGGCGCAGCGCGGCATTTACTGGAAGCTTTATCAGCTGCAATATAAGGATCAGGAATTGCCTGAAGCTCTGTCATCGCTGAATACCAGTCTTGCCGTGGGGACCGACTAAGCAAGCATGGCCCGACCAAAAATCTTCCTCTCCGCCGGCGAGGCCAGTGGAGAGCACTACGCCGCGCAGCTTATCCCTGCTATCCGAAGGCTCATTCCAGACGCCGGCTTCTTCGGCCTCGGGGGGCAGCGCATGGAAGCGCTGGGCTTCCGGCGCATCGTCCGAGCTGAAGATGTAGCCGTCATGGGCATTACCGAGATCATCCGGCACATCCCGCACATCTATGGTGAGTACCGCAGGCTCAAAACCAGCATCGCTAAAGAGCGACCAGATGCGGCCATCCTCATTGACTTTCCTGATGTAAACCTCTCGCTTGCGCGTACTCTCCACAGGCTCGGGATTCCAGTCATCTATTTCGTCAGTCCTCAGCTCTGGGCGTGGAAGAAGTACCGCATTCGCCGCGTACAGCGCTATGTGGATCGCATGCTCGTCATCTTCCCTTTTGAGGAATCCTTCTATCGCGAGCACGGCGTCAACGCTAGATTTGTGGGCCATCCGCTGGCTGAGGTTCCGCTGCCTTCCATCTCACGAAAAGACTTTGCTGACCAATACCATCTCGACCCGTCCAAACCTTGGGTGGGTCTGCTGCCGGGAAGCCGTTTTAAGGAGATTCGCCTCAACCTTCCGGAGATGATCGAAGCCGCAAGACAACTGCACGAACCTGTTGAATTCCTTCTGCCGCTCGCCCCTACGCTCAAGCCGGAATATGTAGATCATGTTCGTTCTATGCTGCCTGCAGGCGGCCCGCGCATTACGCTTGTCCATGATGCGCGCGCCGCGCTGCATCATGCGCGCGCGAGTGTTGTAGCCAGCGGCACAGCGACTGTCGAAGCCGCTCTGATCGGCAATCCTTTTATTGTGGTCTATCGCGTTTCCGGATTGACGTATGCTGTTGCAAAGCGGATAGTGAAGGTCCCGCACGTGGCCATGGTCAACCTGATTGCCGGACGCGAAGTTGTTCCCGAACTGATCCAGAGCGACTTTACCGCTCAAAACGTCGTCTCACACCTTCAGAAGCTGCTGCATGATGATTCCGTGCGCAGCGGCATGGAGGCCGATCTGGCAGAGGTGGGAGCTTCGCTGCATGCGGAGAAAAGTGCGATTGAACAGGCAGCCAGCATCACAGTAGAGTTAATGGGTCCGGCACGATGAAGATGCGAATTACAAAATTGTTTTGTCTTGGAATAGTGCTTGCGGCTGCAGGAACGCTTTTAGCTCAGCAGCAGAAACCGGCCATCGACATCACCGGCTATACCATCAATGCCCAGTTGAGCCCTGCCGATCACAAGCTCTCCGCTACCGCGCAGGTCACCTTCACTGCGCTCGATAATACCGATACAGCGATTTTCGAATTGCACGGCGCGCTCAAGGTTGAGAAAGTCACAACGACGGCAAATCTCCCGTTAAGCGGCGAGCGTGGCCCGAATGCGACCGTCATCGTCACGCCAACAACTCCGCTGGTCAAAGGTCAGCAGTACACCTATATCTTTACGTATGATGGTGTGCTTGATGGTGACGCCGGCAGTCCGGTTGAAGGACTGAAGCTGGCGCAGGTCGGCGATCCCATTACTTACCTGTTCTACGCCGGACGCTGGTTTCCTATGGTCGGCTACATGACCGACCGCTTTACCGCAGACATTCACATCACCTTGCCTGCAGGTTACAAGGTCATAGGAAGTGGACCGACCAACTCTTCTCCTGCGACCGGAGGCGAGCAGTACAACTTCCACTGGGCCAGGCCTGGATTTCCCGGGACCATTATTGCCGGTAAATTCTCGCCTCCGGTTGCTGCTGCGCCGAATATCCATGTCTACACCACCGATGCGCACAAACAATCTGCGCAGGATTACGGCCAGACCGCGCTGCGCGAATTCGCCTACTTCACCAGCACCTTCGGCGTACCTGAATCGACCCAGCTGAACATCGTCGAGCTGCCTGCCGATACTGTTCCAGCTGCCTGGGCGCCTGAAATCGCCGCCGTTGGCGGGTCGCACATCGGGACTGGAATGGGCGATGCGCGGCTGCTTGCCAATACGATTGCACATCAATGGTGGGGCAGCGAGATCAGTCCGGCAACGCTGAACGATGCCTGGATCACGAACGGCATGGCGCGCTATGGCGAGCTGATGTACCTCGAAGATGCCGCAGGACGGAGCGCCCTGAACGGAGCCATTCAGGATATATCGGCTGGAGCGCTTGCCTATGACACAATTCCGCTGACCAGCGCAGGCCGTCTTGCGCCATTTTCGCCGCAGTTTCAGTCAATGACGCTTGATAAAGGGGCTTTAGTTTTTCACATGTTGCGCTGGGAAGTTGGTCAGGACAGCTTTACTAAAATACTTCGCGCGACGCTTTCACAATTTATAGACAAGTCCATCAAAACCAGCGACTTTGAAAAGCTGGCTGAAGCCCAATCGCAGCAGCAGCTCACGCCCTTTTACGCGCAATGGCTGGACGGCACGGGGGCGCCGCAGTTCACCAATAAATATGCCGTCTACCGCTTGGGCAACAACAAAGGCTTCCGCACCATCGGCGAAATCCAGCAGGACCTCGATCTCTTCAACATGCCGGTCGAGCTGCGCATCGAGACCGACGGCAAAACCGAAATTCGCCGCGTTGATGTCGTCGGCTCGGATTCGCAGTTCGTGGTCGATACCTTCGGGCGGCCCCGTCACATCACCATCGATCCGGACAACTGGATCCTCAAGAACTCGCCCGACATGCAGGTGCGCGTCCACATTCTGCGCGGCCAGCAACTCGTGGCCCAGGGGGATAATCCGGGCGGGCTGGCCGAATACCAGAACGCGTTGAAGGCCAATCCGAACAGCTCACTGGCCAGTTACCGCATCGGCGAAGTGCTCTTCTCCATGCGCAACTATCAGGCATCGATCAATGCCTATCGCGATGCGCTGCGGGGTGACGACGATCCCAAATGGACCGAGGTCTGGAGCCACATCCAGATCGGCAAAATCTTCGATGTGACCGGCCAGCGCGACCGAGCGATCCCGGAATACCGCCAAGCGCTACAGACCAATGACAACACGGGCGGAGCGCTCAACGAGGCCCGTAAATATCTGCAAACGCCCTATAAACGGGACGATACCGAGTAGTTTTGTCAGGGGCTAAAGAGGATGAGCCACCCCCCTCCCCTATTTGTACGGAGATCCTTTATTTTCTATGACTTACAGCGATACTTCTGTACGGAGATCGTTTGTTTTCAGTTAGTTACGCTCAGCAACACAAAAGGCATGACCGGATGGCCATGCCTTTTGTACTTCCATT
>Ga0070738_10007469_pt1 | contig 10917 bp, 4 predicted proteins | sample Coa_R2_2_FD_66446 | JGI IMG/M metagenome (GOLD analysis project Ga0070738, IMG submission 66446) | Surface soil microbial communities from Centralia Pennsylvania, which are recovering from an underground coalmine fire - Coalmine... | ecosystem: Environmental > Terrestrial > Soil > Unclassified ... | reverse complement strand
GCGCGCGCGAGAGAAGCCGCGCACGCACCGCTTCTTCGTGGGCGACCAGAGCCGCATCGAGGTGGCGTGATGGAAGGCCTGCTCAGCCTCGCGTCGGAGTTCCTCCAGGACCGCTCGGCCACGGGCCGCGGCCTCGAGGTGGACCGCGCGCGCGAGCAGCGGCTCGCGGGCCTCACCCAGGCGGTGGACGGGTTCCGACAGGGGAAGGCCGCGCTCGACGAGCTCGTGAAGACGCTCGCCGCCGCCGTCCGGGAGCAGCAGGCAGGCTCGAGGCGGCCGGGGACGGTCTGGCTCTGGGGCTTCAAGAACGAGGACGAGCGCGCCTTCCCGGAGCGGCTCGCGCAGGCGGGCTCGCGCGTCCCCGAGGCCGACTTGAAGGGAGTCCTCGCGACGCTCCTCAAGGACGCGGAGTCCATGGATGATGAGGAGAGGGTGCAGCGGCTCCTCGCCTTCGCGGACTTCGTCGCCGACCTCGACTCGCGCGGCCAGGAGGGCGACCCGCGCCTCGGCGTCGGACCCTCGGCGAACTTCCTGACGTTCGCCTGGCACCTCCTCGGCGACGGCCGCGAGCCGGTCTTCCTCTTCGAGACGAACAAGGCGATCAAGGCCGTGAGCGAGGCGTCCCAGGACCCGGCGCTCGTCGCCCGCGACCTCGAGGGCCGCTTCCGCGCCTTCTACGCCGTGGCGCGGCGCCTCGCCCCCGCGCTCGCCCCGGCGCCCGTGCCCATGAGGCAGGGCTGGGCCGTCGAGCACTTCCTCGAGTGGACGCTCGAGCGAATGGGCGCGCTCCCGCAGTCGGGCACGACCGAGGACCCGGGCTCGTCGGGGCTCTGGAAGCCGAGGCCGCGCGCCGAGCTCAAGGACCGGCCGCCCTCGGGGAGGCTCCCCGTCCAGATCGGAGCCAATCCGGGGACGGTCGCTCCGACGCGGCCCTCGATCACGATCCAGCCGCCGCGACGCACCGAGAGCATGCCGGTGGCGAAGATCGCGGCCGAGCCGCCGCCGGAGAAGCCGATCGAGACGCAGAAGACGGAGCGGATCTTCGCGATCGGCAAGGCGAAGACGATCATCGCGCAGGACCCCGTCCCCGAGAGGAAGGAGGAGCCGAAGGCGCCCGAGGTCCGGGAGATCACGACGCCCAGGCCCCTCCCGAAGCTCGTCGCCAGGTCGGCGGCCCCCGCGGCGGCGGCTCCGCCGCTCCACATCGAGGGACCGAGGATCGCCGACGAGCCCGCGCCCGCGCGCCCGAAGACGGAGCCCGCGGTCGTGAAGCCGAGCCCGCCGCCCGCTCCGCCGGCCCCGAAGCCCGAGCCGGCTCCGGCGGCGCTGCGTGGGGAGCCGTCGCCTCCGGCTCCGGCCCCGAAGCCCGAGCCGGCTCCGGCCCCCCCGCCCCCCGCCGATCCCAAGGCGGTCACGGCGCCGCAGAAGCGCCCGAAGGCCGACACCTCGGGCGAGCTCCTCACGGCCGCGCTCGGCGAGCTCATAGGCGAGATCGCGACCGCCGAGTCCGACCCGGAGGAGCGCGCCGAGTCCACGCAGGGGACGAGCGACACCTGGCGCTCGGAGCGCCTCTCGCGCGACCTCGGCGTCTCGGAGAAGCTCGTCCAGGACGCGCTCGACGCGCTCGCGACGCGCGGCCGTGTCCTCCTCACGGGCGTCGCCGCGACGGGCAAGACCTACCTCGCGCGCCGGATCGCGCTCCACATAGCCGCCCGCGACGAGCGGACGACGTTCCTCCGCCTCCACCCGTCGCTCGGCTATGACGAGCTGGTCGAGGGCCGGCGCCCGGACGGCTCGATCGAGCGCGGGATCGTGCGCGAGCTCTGCGAGCGCGCCCGCAAGGAGCGCGACGCCCGCTTCGCCGTCGTCCTCGACGACGTGGACAAGGGCGACCTCACGGGCGCGCTCGGCGAGCTCGCGGGGGCTCTCCTCGAGCGCGGCTCGGTCGTCCAGCTCGGCCGCTCGCGCGACAAGGTCGCGTTTCCCAAGAACCTCCACGTGATCGCCACCGCTCGCATGGCTCCCCCGGGCCTCCTCGGCCGCTTCCCCTGCGTCGCGGTCGAGCCCGACCCCGAGGCGCTGCGCCGCTTCTTCGCGCGGGCGCACTCGGCGCTCGAGTGGGTCTCGGACCTCCTCCGCCAGACGAACGAGCGGCTCGCCAAGGAACGCGGCGGGGCGGCGCGCCTCGGGCACGGGCTCCTCATGGACCCCGAGCTCGACGTGGCCCGCCTCGAGGGGATCTGGCGCCGCGAGGTCCTCCCCGTCGTCCGAGCCCTCGGCCTCGACACGGCCGGATTCGAGCTCTCAGCCCTGAGGCGATGAAGCGAGTCCTGCTGCTCAGCCTGGTCTTCGTGGCGCTCGCCCACGGCGAGCCCGGAGCGTCGCGCGTCCGCGTCCAGACCGATGTCCGCGATCAGGGCTTCGAGGAGAAGCTCGCGAGCGCGATCGAGCGCGAGATCCCTCTCCTCGAGAAGCACCTGCCAGGTCTGAGCCTCGGCGCCGACGAGCGCCTCGTCTTCCACGTCTGCTCCGGCAAGGCGGGCTACCTCGCCGCTTGCCGCGAGCGGGGCTGCCCCGAGATGGCGGACCGCACCGGCTTCACGTCGGGGAGCGAGAGCTGGCTCCTCCTCCAGCCGCGCGCCGAGGCGGGCTACCTCGAGGCGGTGAATGGGCTGCCCGAGCTCACGGCGCTCCTCGCTTGCCACGAGGCCGTCCACCAGTGGCTCCGCCGGACGAGCGGCATGCCGATCGGCTGGCTCCCCGCCTGGTACGGCGAGGGCATGGCCGAGCACGTCTCCGGGCTCGCCCTGGGCGCGCGCTCGATCCACGTCCAGGAGCAGCCCCAGCTCGCGCTCGAGGCGCTCGAGGCGCACCGCCTGCCGAGCGTCGAGCGGCTCGTCCATGCCGACCTCGCCACGTTCGACGACAAGCCGCTCCTCTACTCGCTCGCGGCGAGCTTCTACGGCCTCCTCGCGCGCGACGCGGCGAAGCTCCAGGACCTCCACCGGAGGGTTCGCGCCCTCGGGAGGCCGCGCGGCGAGGACCCGGGCGGCGAGCTCATGAAGGGGTGCGCGGCGGCCCTCGAGAAGGTCTACGGCCCGCTCGACGCGCTCGACGAGGCGTGGCGCGAGTCGCTCGAGCAGACGAAGGTCGAGTGGTTCGAGGACGGCAAGTCGGCCGAACGCGTGAACGACACGCTCGTGACGGCGGGCCTCGAGGACAAGGGGCTCGCCATGCTCCTCTCGGGCGCGCGTGCCGAGCGCGAGAAGCTCTCCCTCTCGTGCGAGCTCGAGATCCTCGACCTCGGCAACGAGACGCGCGAGGCGGACTTCTTCCTCGGCTACGGGACGCGCAGCGACCGCCGCTTCCTCCGTCTCGCGCTCGGGCACGGCGAGAGCGGACACTTCGCCGACCTCCAGGCCTTCGCGGAAGGGCGCTGGCGGCCCGAGCTCCGGACGAGCCGCCGCCTCGAGGGCGGCACGGTCCCGTGCGGCGAGTGGTTGAAGGTCGCGGTCGCGAGCGACGGCAAGCGCGTCCGGTTGCGGGTGAAGGACGCGGAGGTCTTCGACGCCGCGATCCCCGCCGGCTTCGACGTGCTCAACGGCCGCTGGGGGATCGGCTGCCGGGACGACGTCGTGAAGTGGAGAAGGCTCGAAGGGAAATAGGCTCGCTCTGAAGAAGAGAACGGAACCACCGAAGACACCGAAGGCACCGAAGTCATCGTGTCATGGCGGCGGCCGCATGACGTGATGCCGAGGGATGCCACAGAGAGCACAGAGAACACAGAGAGAGCGCCGTTTCTCTGTGATCTCTGTGATCTCTGTGGCGATCAAGTCGGACGACGAGCGCTGTCAGGTCGTTTCGGTGCCTTCGGTGTCTTCGGTGGTTGCCGTTCCTTTCTCCACGGCGCTTGCGGCCACGCGCGGCTCGTCGGTGAGGGCGTCGAAGCGTTCCCGCACGAGCGCGCGGAGGCGCGGCAGCTCCTCCATGAGCGCGCGCGCCCCGCTCGCCCCGAGCCTCTGGCGACCGCGGGAGAGGACCTGCTCGAGCCTCCGCGCGACGCCCTCGTCCGTCGCGTAGTCGAGGAGGAAGCGCGAGCCGACGAAGCGCCGGAGGAAGGACTCGAAGTCGCCCTCGAGCCCGAGGACGGCCGCGACGCGTCCGACCGGAGCCGCCGCGAGCGCTTCGTAGTAGACGGACCCGAACCCGGGCTCGCGCTCGACGATCGCCGCGTCGAGGAGCATCTCGAGGAGGACGTGGGCGACGAAGAAGAGTCGGACGCGCCCTCCCTCCTCGAGACTCCGGAGCCGGCCGCGGATCGCCACGCAGCTCTCGCCGAAGGCGGGGAGCGCATGGAAGGACGCGTCGGCCGCGTGGTGAGCGCGGATCCCGCGCGCGAGCTCGTGCTCGCCCTCGTCCTCGAAGCGCGGGGCGACGATCCGGGGCGAGCGCCGGTCCCACGCTCCGAGGAGGTCCGGGAGGCTCGCCCCGAGGACGAGGCCCGGCGTCCTCTCCCGCAGGACCCACGCGTGGGCGAGGTAGTTCACGGCTGCTATCTTAAGCCCGTGCTCGACCTCGACCGTGCGATCGCGGAGCGTGCGCTCGCGCGGAGCCTCGTCTCCGAGAGCGACCTCAAGCGCTGCCAGAGCCTCGTCGCCGAGCGCCGTAAAAAGGGCCAGCGCTCCTACGTGGCCCAGGTCCTCGTCGAGCAGGAGCTCCTCGACCCGAAGTCGCTCGTCGAGCTCCACGACGAGCTCGGGGCCGCGATCTACGAGTGCCCCAAGTGCGCGCGAAGGCACTCGGCGATCGAGATCGGCAAGGGCAAGAGCTTCCCCTGCCGGGGCTGCGGGATCGAGGTCAAGCTCCGAGACGAGGAGCGGAAGCTCAACCAGGTCGAGGTCCTCGCGAGCCGCGACCCGCGCGACCTCTCGGTCTCGCTCCACGTGGCGGAGGAGAGCTCGGGCGGGCTCTCGCAGGTGAGCGAGGTCGACCTCACGCGCTACAAGGTCGAGGGCGAGCTCGGGCGCGGCGGCTACGGCGTCGTCTTCAAGGCGCGCGACGCCTCGATGGATCGCCTCGTCGCGCTCAAGGTCCTGAAGGCGACGCAGGAGCTCGGGACGACCGCCCTCGAGCGCTTCATCCGCGAGGGGCGCGCGGCGAGCAAGCTCAAGCACCCGAACATCTGCGGCGTCTACGACATCGGCCGCAGCAAGGACATGGTCGCTCTCGCCATGGAGCTCGTCACGGGGCCGTCCCTCCGGGACCGGGTCATCGAGGGGCCGATCCCGTGGCGCGAGGCCTGCGAGCTCCAGCGCGGGATCCTGGCCGGCATGCAGCACGCCCACGAGCACGGGATCATTCACCGGGACCTCAAGCCCGCGAACGTCATCATCGAGGACGGCACGGGGCGCCCGCGCATCATCGACTTCGGCCTCGCCAAGGACGTGAAGGCGAACCTCGAGCTGACCGGAGCGGGCCAGATCCTCGGGACCCCGTTCTATCTCGCGCCCGAGCAGGTCGAGGGCCGGTCGCACCAGGTGGACGCGCGCTCGGATGTCTTCGCGCTCGGGGTCATCTTCTACGAGAGCCTGACCGGCAAGCGGCCCTTCCTCGCCAAGGGGAGGAACGAGGTCTACGCCAAGATCCTCTTCGAGCAGCCCGAGCCTCCGAGCTCGTTCGTCCGCGACCTTCCGCCCGCGCTCGACCGGATCATCGAGCGGGCGCTCGCGAAGAGCCCCGAGGAGCGTTTCCAGAGCGCGAAGGAGTTCTCGGACGCGATCGGCTCCGTGCTCGAGGGGTCGGCGGAGGTGCTGCCTCCCCCGAAGAAGACGAAGAAGCGCGACAGCAAGCCCCGGACGGCGGCGCGGCGGGTCGCCTCCGAGCCCACGGTCCCGGCGGCGGGGTCGCCGCCCTGGCTCGTCCACGCGGCGCTCGCGCTCGCGGGAGTCGCCGTCGCCTTCGCGGCCGTCGCGCTCTCGCGCTCGACCCGGCCGGCGCCCGAGGTCGCGGTCGTGCCGTCGCCTCCGCCGTCGGGCGAGCCTGCGAACGTCGTGAGCGCCACGAAGCTCGCGCCGCTTCCGGCGCCCCCGACGCCGCCGCCGCCGCCGCCCGCGACTCCTCCGCCCGCCCCCGATCCGACACCGGTCGCGGCCCCGGATCCTCCGGCGCCGCTCCCGCCCGAGGCGCCCGCGCCTCCTCCGGATGCGACCGTGCCTCCGCCGTCGCCGGCGCCCCCCGAGTCTCCGACGCCCGCCGCTCCCATGCCGCCGCCGCCCGTCGCCGCCGACGCGCTCGACGAGGGAGCCGGCGACGCGAAGGAGTTCCCCGCTCTCGCCGATGCCGACAGCCTCGTCCGCGCCTTCGCCGTGCGCGCGGTCGCGAAGGGGAACAAGAGCTCCTCGGCGAACATCCGCGCCCTGCGGCTCGCCCTCGGCGACAAGGAGCCGCTCGTCCGCGCCCTCGCGGTGGACGGACTCCTCGACCGGCCCCCCGAGCCGCTCCGGGAGTGGGGCAGCAAGGGCCTCTTCGACCGCCTCGTGAAGTGTCTCGACGACGCTCCCGAGGTCGCGCGGCACGTCCGCTCGGTGCTCAAGCTCACGGCCGACCTCGCGGAAGCGGGCACGACCGCGGCCGACTGGCGCGCCTGGTGGAAGGAGAAGGGCGCGGCCCTCTTCGCCGACGCCCGCCGCGGTCGACCCGCCGAGGACGTGGGGAAGCTCGAGGACCTCGAGCACGCGATCGCGACGGCTCGCCCGTGGTCGAAGGCCCGAGAGAAGCCGGTCGACGTGGTCGTGTGCCTCGCCGTGAACGCCTCCATGGGGCCGCGCGTGGCCGCGTTGAAGAACCAGTCCCGCTTCGCGGCGGCCGCGCTCTCTCTCCTCGGCACCACCTCGAAGCCGGTCCACGTCGCCTTCGTCCCCTACTCCGACGACACGGGCCCGAAGCTCGCCTTCGTCGAGAAGCAGGCCGAGCTCGAGAAGGCGCTCTCGGTCATAGCGACCGGCGGAGGGAGCGGGCAGGGCCTCGACCGCGCCCTCCTCCAGTGCTTCGACCCGGCGTTCAAGTGGCGCGACGGACGGCGCGTCGTCGTCGTCGTCGCCGACTCCGACCCCCGGGACTCGGGCGCGGTCGCGAAGGCCGCGAAGGACTTCCCGAAGAGCCACAAGGCGACCCTCGACGCGCTCGTCTGCGGCTCGGGGGCGAAGTCGCTCTCGGCGGCGGTCCAGACCGGACCGGGCGCGACCTCCGAGCTCGGGAGCGACGACGACGTCTGGTGCGACCTCCTCTCGCTCGCCGTCGCCTCGCGGGACGACGCCGAGCTCCGGGCCTTCCTCAAGGGCCTGAGGGCGGCCACCGGGAATTAGCGGTTCGGGACGCTCGGCTCGGGGACCAGTGAGACAAAGCTTCACCCGAAATTGACAAGACGCGCCCGGGTGCTATGATCCCGCCTCACGTCGCGGGGTAGAGCAGCCAGGTAGCTCGTCGGGCTCATAACCCGGAGGTCGCAGGTTCGAATCCTGCCCCCGCTAAGCACGAGCGGCCCATTAGGGCCGCTCGTTGGCATTTGGTGGGGAGGGACAGCCGAGCGCGCCTCGAGGCGACGCTCGGCGCTGCCGGCGCGGGGGGATTGCGGGGGGCCAGACGCCCCACGCGAGCGCCGGCCAGCCCCAGCGCGCCCCAAGGCGCGGTGGGCGCTGCTGGCGCGGGGGGATTGCGGGGGGGCCAGACGCCCCACGCGAGCGCCGGCCAGCCCAGCGCGCCCCAAGGCGCGGTGGGCGCTGCTGGCGCGGGGGGATTGCGGGGGGCCGAGGCTCCCCGCAAATAGTGCCGGTGTCCGGGTCCGGCGCAGCGGGCCTCCAAGAGAAGTGGAGGCCGCATGCGTCCCCTTCTCCTGGTCGTCCTCCTCGCAACGCCTGCTCTCGCCCAGGGTTACTACGAGCGGACTCCCCAGGAACTCCCCGCCCAGATGGATCCCGGGGCGCCTCTCGTCGTGATCAGCCCGAAGCCGGGCTCGGTCCACTACGGGACGAACGGCTGGCAGAACGTCCAGGACGCCACCCTCGACGGCCCCTGCATGGACGGCCGCTACCGGGCCCAGATCGGCCCCTTCCCGGGGAAGACGGAGCTCGACCTCGTCCTCCACAACGCGGACGGCAGCTGGGACAACAACGGTGGCAACAACTACAAGGTCCAGCTCGTCACGGGCGCCCCGGTCCGGCGCCGCCCGATCACGATCGGCGCGGGTCCTTACATAGGGACCGTCGGCGGTCAGGCCTACACGGAGGACGTGCTCGACTGGCAGGCGGAGGATTGCCGAGGCGTCGATCCCTCCGACGACGAGGTCCTCCTCGGCGATGGAGAGGACGAGTCGCGCGACCTGATCGCGTTCTACTCGCGGCGCGAGAACGGGAACCTCTACCTCCGCGTGGACCTCCTCGACCTCGGGCTCGGCTCGGAGCAGCGCGGGTCCCTCGTCCTCGGCTTCCTCATGGAGTGGGGCGGACAGAACGGGCAGGCCTACCTGCCTGAATTCGCAGCGCTGAAGACCGCCCACCCCTGGAACGCGGCGCTCATGGTCCACGACGAGCAGACCGCGACCCTCTACGACGCGAGCTGGAACACAGTCGTGAACGGCTCGAGCTCGTGGTGGCTCGGCGCGAGCTATCGCTCCGACCTCGACACGGTCGAGCTCGGAGTCTCGGAGGCCGCGCTCAAGAAGGCGGGCTGGGACGGGAGCTCGACGATCCGCTTCCAGGTCTACACGATGAAGAACGGAGACCCGAGGGTCTGTGACGCCTTCCAGGACTCGGTCGGGACGGGGACGCTCACCAATCAGATCCCCGAGACCGCCCGGGGCGGAACGGCCAAGTTCTCCGCGATCGTCCACGGGAACCAGACGGTCCTCGACCTCCCCTCGCTGAACGAGCTCATCGCCTCGACGAACGTGAAGACGCCCGCCGGGAACCCGACGGGGTATGCGCGCGCCCTCGACGCGCACGAGACGTTCGGCGCGCCGCTCAACTTCCACGTCTCGGGGACGCTCGCCGCGACGATCGAGTGGGGCAACAAGGGCTTCAACGACCGGATCCGCGGCTTCCTCCAGGGGAAGCCCTGGCGCGGCCGGGGCGCCTTCCTCGGCGGCGTCCTCTCCGAGCACATCCTCCCCTACTTCGAGGGCGCCCAGGGCCCGAACGTCGCGGGCGCGGCGCTCAACGACCGGCTCCTCGCCTCGCTCTACGGCGTCGCCAAGCCGACCGTCTTCTGGACGCCCGAGCGGGTGATCAAGGGGACGACGTTCGACGACATCGCGAGCGCGGGTTACGGGTTCACGGTGATCGACCAGGTGACCCACGTCCAGGCGTGGTTCGGCGACGCCGCCAACACGGGCCACAAGCTCAACAAGATCTCGGGCGTCACCTGCTTCTGCGTGAACGACGACGCCGATCAGTGGAAGTTCGCCAACACGGACGGCGGCCTCTGGATCGGCGTCAGGAAGCTCCTCGTCGGGCAGGCGCTCGACTCCGACCAGGAGAAGCTGACGCTCGTCTTCGACGACTGGGAGGCGTGCAGCGGCCGCAGCTTCACCTCGTTCGGCACGGGGAACGACAACCCCGACAACTACGACCGGAACGTCCGCTGGATCATGTCCCACCCCTGGATCCAGTTCGTGACGCTCGACGACGTGGCGAGCTGGGGCTGGGGCACGGTCGATCGCGGCGATCAGCCGGGGCTCGTCGTCGAGACCTACGACTGGCTCCGTCACGCGAGCTGCGGGAGCTACGACGACTGGATGTTCGGCTCGTCCCTCAACCAGGACTTCTCGAGCCTGCACCCGACCATCATCGGGAACCAGAAGACGGCCAAGAGTCTCGGCTGCCTCGGGCGGAGCGGCACGATCCTGAACGACGCCTGGCAGGACGTGGTCTCGGCCCCGCCGAGCGAGCTCCGGAACCTGGCGACCGCCGTCTACGACTGCATGGCCTACGAGACCGCCTGGCACGACAACACGCAGACCGACTACCAGGACAAGAGCTCGAGCGGCGGGTACCAGTTCCCGGTCACGAGCTACCAGAACGTCTCGGCCTGGGCTCTCGCGATCAACGGCCACGCCGGCGACGCGAGCCTCGTCGCGGCCGCGGCGAAGTGGGCGGCGAATCCTCCGGCCGCCGGGACGACGCAGGCCTACACGGCCGACCTCGACCAGGACGGCGTCCCCGAGGTCGTCCTCGCGAGCAACACGGCGTTCTGCGTCTTCAAGACGGTCGGCGGCCGCCTCGTCCTCGCCGCGGCGCGCGACCCCTCGACGGGCGACGCCGATCTCCTCGTCGGCTCGCTCCTCCAGGGGCCTGCCTCGAACCTGCAGAAGGACGGAGTCGAGCTCACGACTTCGGCCGTGACGAGGCCTCCCGCGTGCGTCGACTGGTGGGCCGACAACGGCGGCACGAACTACGTGAACCAGACCTACACCGCGAGCGTCTCGGGGAACGGCTGCGTCCTCACGAGCTCGGACGGGAAGATCAAGAAGACGGTCACGCTCGCGGGCGGCCACCTCCTCGTCCACTACGACACGCAGGTCGGCAACCTCTACGTCCGCTCCGGCCTCGCCCCCACGCCCCTCCAGCTCTTCACGCGCGAGGCCTCGCTCTCCGAGCAGAGCAACGGCTCCACGTCCCTCACCGTGAAGAGCCAGAACGGGGCCCGCACCGCGACCGTGACGGTCGGCGCCGGCCAGAACGCGAACGTCAACACGGCCGCGAGCTTCGGCTCGAACGGCGCCTACAGCGTCGCCTTCACGCGGCAGGTCGAGGTGCACGGGTCGGGGAGCTTCGATCTCACGTTCGATTTCGCACTCACACGCTGAGGCCAAGAGCGCGCTCCGTGCTCGTTCTCGTTCTCGTTCTCGTTCTCGTTCTCGGC
>Ga0070738_10007467_pt1 | contig 10918 bp, 10 predicted proteins | sample Coa_R2_2_FD_66446 | JGI IMG/M metagenome (GOLD analysis project Ga0070738, IMG submission 66446) | Surface soil microbial communities from Centralia Pennsylvania, which are recovering from an underground coalmine fire - Coalmine... | ecosystem: Environmental > Terrestrial > Soil > Unclassified ... | reverse complement strand
TAATCCTGCTAATAATACTATTGTTGGGGAAGTACCTATTTCAACCCCAGCAGAAATAGCAGAGAAAGTAAAGCGCGCCCATGAGGTGAAATCACTTTGGAAAGCGTTGGGAATTAAAAAACGGATTGAGATATTACGACCTTTATTGGCTGCTTTTAAGCAAAGAGAAGAAGAATTAGCTTTATTAATTACCCGTGAAATGGGCAAACCTATTACGCAAGCCAGAAATGATTTTGCGGATGATTTTGACTACTTCCAAGATTTTCTTGATCATGGAGCTGACTATATTCAAGATGAAATCACTTATCAGAATGGGCAAGCCTTACATCGTATTGTGTATGAACCAAGAGGCGTAACAGCCGTGATTGTACCGTGGAATTTTCCCTTTCTTAATTTTGTATGGGGTGTTATTCCTAATCTTATCGTCGGTAATCCTGTGGTTTTTAAGCATTCTGAAGAATGCCCTTTAGTTGGGAAAGTAATAGAAGAAGTGATGATGGGATTAAATGATTTACCTCAAGGTGTCTTTTCGGAAGTCTATGGTGATGGAAGCGTAGGCCAGCTATTAGCAGAGCAAAATGTAGAAATGATTTGGTTTACAGGAAGTTCAGTAGTAGGCAAACAGTTATTTGAGATTGCAGGAAAACGGTTTATTAAATCGGTACTAGAAATGGGTGGCTCGAATCCCTGCATTCTTTTTGATGATGTAGATATTCATAAATTGATACCCCGAATTATTAAAGGCCGGTTCACGAATGGCGGCCAAATGTGTGATGCAATAAAACGATTAATTGTCCATCAACCTATTTTCGATGAAGTCGTGGACAAACTGGTACAACAGGTGAAGAAAATTAAAATCGGCGACCCTGAACAAGCTGATACGGAATTAGGCCCTTTGGCAGCGGTGAGACAAGTAAGGTTGCTAGAATCACAAGTGAATGATGCGATCAAACAAGGAGCACGCGCCATGACAGGTGCAGCAAGACTGGAAGGATTGTCAGGAGCTTATTATCTACCGACCCTCTTAGTAAATGTGAAAAGAAATATGCGTGTATGGACAGAGGAAGTATTTGGTCCGGTATTGCCTATCGTGTCATTTGATACGGAAGAAGAAGCTATTGCCCTTGCCAACGATACCGCTTATGGTCTTGGCGCAATTATCCATTCTGCAAATGCAGCGCGTGCACAACGTGTTGCTGCACAAATAGATGCAACCTGTATTGATATTAATGAAGGCAATCATTGGCTGCCCTGTAATCCATTCGGAGGGCAGAAATTATCTGGCATGGGCTGCGAACATGGCCGCTTAGGGTTTCAGGAATTATGCCGCTTTAAAGTGATTGCTGCTTCATAATGGATTCAGTTGACTATATTTTTTTTCATATCCTTCCACACTATAAGCATCTTCATTTATATGAAGCTGAGATTTTAATTGTTTTATGGTCTCCTCAATCAACGCTTTAGCTTGCAAATCAGTTGGAACGATTTCATGAGGTAATTTTAATAACATTTTTATCACAAAATAATTTAATGATTTTTTGTCATCTCCACTTACTCTACCCGTCATCCCATTTAAAAATGTTAATAATATGTGCTTGGGATTATCATCTGATTTTATTTTGGGTATCCTCCAACAACTCTTTCCTGATCTATAAAATCTACACCACTCACTACGCTCCTTATAAGACTGCTTTGCTTCTTTAAAAATAAGAGTGAGCTTATCGCATGTTAAATTAGCGAGAGAAATTTTGATTTTATTCTGAAGCTCTCCGGATATGAATTCCTTTCTATACATAAGAACATCCTTTTTCGAGAGAAAAGATAATTAAATTATGGCAACGAATTCTTAAGGAAATATTATCTTATTAATAAATAATTTTTTAGTTGAACTCTGTTATGGTGTTTGATAGTTTCTTTATGTTTTATGCATTGCTATGCATTCATCAATAAGGAGAATCACATGAAATCGGAGCGAACCAAACCTGCTATTATCATTAACGTACGCCCTCCCGAAGACAGGCTGCTGGAACAAGCAAAAAATCTCAAAGAAGATATCATCAAACTCAATGACGAACTGCTGAGTAATAAAACCTTCTTTCACCTATACAACCATCTTTATGTAAGTGGTAATCCTCTTTCCTCTGCTCGGATGAAGGAAGATAACATTAACAAATTCACAACGTTTATTAAAAAATATAAACCCATTGTCAAAAGATACAGCCAATTAATTGAAGAAGCGATTAGCTTAAAAATTATTTCCCAAGAGGTAGTCAACCAAATTACTAACCATTCAAAAAATCCCATTGAAATTGAGCCAAATAATAAAATAAATGAAATAAAATATAATTATAAAAAACGTAGTAAGAAATATAAAAAATTCCATATAACAAGTGGCATGATGTCTATTTTTATTATTGGCTTGCCATTTTTTATAAGTGGATTAGCCGTGCACGCGATTGATAAATTAATTACTACCATTAGACTGAATAAGTCTGCCACAAAAACAAATCAGCCTTTCGCTAAGAAGTTAAGTGGACGCTTTCAATTAGGTCTTTTCCATTTGAGCCAGGCTTATTATTCCAAGAAGGTTCCTCAAATAGCTAGCAAAGACTTCCCGCGACCCAAAAAATGATAGAAAGATGTGGGAGAAATTCATTTGAGACTTGCCACATTCTCCCGCAAATGTGCCGAATTAATCGTCCCTACAATCACGCTGGTCACCCCCGCTTCAGCTAAAATAAATTTCATTGTATCGGCAACGGGATTAGTGACGCCTAATGTGTGTAGATGTCCACTCGCAAGTGCTTTCTTAATAAAAATACCTTTCTGCTTCTGCTGCGCCTCAATAATCACTTGATGCTCCTCCGTATAAGCCGGATTAAACCCTACCATCGCAACATCGGCTCTATCAATCGTTAACAAACCACCTGCCACTGTTTTCGTCGACATCCCATAAGCGCGAATTTTTCCTTCGGCTTTAAGTGCAGCTAACGTATCAAACACTTGATCTTCATGAATGATGCGTTCATCTTCACCATTAGAATGAACCAACACCACATCCAAATAATCCGTACGCAACCGTTTCAAACTGCGTTCCACACTCTTTCGAATAGCCACTTTAGAAAAATCAAAATACGATTGGCCATCAATAAACTCTTCTCCCGCTTTCGTACTGATAATCCACTCTTGGCGCTTGCCTGCTAATAGCTTTCCTAATCGCTCTTCACTACAGCCATAAGCGGGTGCCGTATCAAGCAGATTGATACCAAGCTCCTTGGCAATCTCTAACAAATATTCTATTTCATGATCTTTCGGCAAGGTAAATGTAGCAGGATACTTGACTCCTTGATTACGGCCAAACTTGACTGTCCCTAAACCAAGCACACTGACTTCTATGCCACTCTTACCTAAGCAACGCTTTTGCAAAATACATCCTCCCATACAGGCCTTGCCAATGGTGGCATTGGCCAAGAACGTAATTCGCGAACATCAAAGAGATGCGGGGTAATAGGTGCAGCTTGAATTTGTTGCAGAATTTCTTCTGCTAATTTGGGCGCTAACGCTAATTTAGTCGGCCACGCAATCGTGATATTTTCAATCACCTTCGTAAATGATGTTTCTGGTTTCATACCGCCTTTTTGTTTAGGCTCAGCCCGATCAATCATAAAACTGGCAAATTCTGCTTCTTCAAAATTCAACCACGGAAAAAGAGCTTGTAGTTCCTGGCGTGCTGCGTGAATTTGCGCGGTACTATTTTTATCAATCCCATCTTCTGCTAATTGGCCGCCTAGATACCAAATCGTACTGCCATCTTGCGTATGATGGGTGGTAATAGTAACACGGGGGCGTGCACCTAAGCCGAGGCAATGTGCATATAAAGGATAATTAAAGGGTGTCTTCACCATCACCATATGCAATGGACGGCGCTGCATGGCTACTTCATCGTGTTTTAATTTTTTAATGATGACCTCATTGCCTGCACCCGCGGTAAAAATAAATTGCTGTGCCGTCACTTCAATCGATTTCCCCGCCATATAAACAGTTGCAGAAACTAATCGGCCATGATCATCGAATTTTAATTCTTCATCGCATAAAGGTTCGATTTTAAAAACAGCATCTTGATTTGCTTTCACTAATTCGCGCACTAAAATAGGCACGTCGATCACGATTTCATCTAACGAATAAACTTCACCTTTGAAAGCAGGATGCTGAAACACGGTTGGATACTTTTCTGTGGGGAGAGCTTCCACTTTACTGGTTAACGCAGCACCGGCAAAAAATCCCGCTAATTTAGAACCAAACTTTGTCGGCGCCCAAAGATAATGTTGAGAAGAAAGAATCGGCACAGCAGATAAATCAATTTCCCCTTTACCAAGTAAACATTGTCGCCACCGTTCAGGCATTTCGCTCATCGCTTGCGAATCCGCCGTCAGCACACCTTGTAAAGCATATTTCATGCCACCATGAATAATGCCTTGCGCTTTATGGGTTTGACCGCCACCCAACGAGCCCGATTCAAATAAAATAACGGAAAGGCCTGTTTGACGTAATCGGTTTAATAACCATAGCCCTGCGATGCCGCCGCCAAAAATGACAATATCGGCTGCTGCTACCTTCTTCATAATGCTCTCATCCAATTTTTGTGTCTCAAAATTTTACTCCGATTTAGTTATAATAGGAAACTTTTCGCCTATAAAGATACTAACTATATGATTGATTTGAAAAATACTTTTGACGTGATCGTAGTGGGGGGTGGGCATGCGGGGACAGAAGCTGCGCTTGCGGCTGCTCGTATGGGGGCAAAGACCTTATTGCTGACTCATAATATCGAGACCTTGGGGCAAATGTCTTGTAATCCTGCGATAGGCGGTATAGGCAAAGGGCATTTGGTGAAAGAAATTGATGCGCTGGGTGGAGCCATGGCGCGGGCAATTGATAAAGCGGGGATTCATTTCCGTACTCTCAATGCCAGTAAAGGCCCAGCTGTACGCGCAACGCGTGCGCAGGCAGATCGGGTACTGTATAAACAAGCAATACGCTACATGCTGGAATCCCAGCCAAATTTAATTATTTTTCAACAAGCCGCTGATGACATTTTAATTGAACACAGCCATGTAACCGGCGTGCTTACCCAAATGGGATTAATTTTTAAATCTCAAACAGTAGTTTTAACTGCAGGGACGTTTCTCGCCGGTAAGATTCATATTGGTTTAAATAATTATGAAGGGGGCCGCGCAGGCGACCCTCCCGCTAAAACATTAGCAGCACGGTTACGTGAGTTATCACTTCCTGTTGGTCGATTAAAAACGGGCACGCCGCCACGTATCGATGGTCGCACGATTAATTTCAGTGTCATGGAGATACAAGAAGGCGATTCGCCTACGCCTGTTTTTTCTTTCTTAGGAAAAGTAGAAGAACATCCGCAGCAAACGTGTTGTTACATTACGCATACCAATCAAAAAACGCATGATTATATCCGCGCCGGTTTATCACAATCACCTATGTATACGGGCGTCATTGAAGGCATTGGGCCACGTTATTGCCCTTCAATTGAAGATAAAATTATGCGATTTGCAGACAAATCTTCTCATCAAATTTTTGTTGAACCAGAAGGATTAACGACGCAGGAATTTTATCCTAATGGCATTTCAACCAGTTTACCTTTCGCCACCCAAATTGAATTTGTTCGATCAATACGAGGGTTTGAGAACGCGCATATTACACGGCCAGGGTATGCAATTGAATATGATTTCTTTGACCCACGCTGCTTAAAGCCTTCATTAGAAACCAAAGCTATTTCTGGCTTATTTTTCGCTGGCCAAATCAATGGCACCACGGGCTATGAAGAAGCCGCTGCGCAAGGCCTTATTGCCGGTTTGAATGCAGCACGTTATGTGCAAGAACAAGAAGCGTGGACACCGCGGCGTGATCAAGCTTATATCGGCGTATTAATTGATGATTTAGTAACACGCGGTACGCAAGAACCCTATCGTATGTTTACCAGTCGAGCTGAATATCGCTTACTGCTGCGTGAAGATAATGCAGATTTACGATTAACGCCGATCGCAAAAGAATTAGGACTGATTGATGAGCAACGTATTCAAGCATTTGAGCAAAAACAAGAGCAAATAGAAAAGGAAACAGAACGATTGCGTAACTTATTTGTGCGACCTGGGACAAATGCAGCAAAAACAATTGAATCCCTGACAGAACAAGCTTTAACTCGAGAATATCGAGTATCTGAATTGTTACGTCGTCCTAATTTATCCTATCAACAACTTATGTCGATTGAAGAATTAGGCCCGGGTGTAAATGATGATCAAGTCGCACAGCAAATTGAAATTCAGGCGAAATACGCAGGTTATATCGATCGCCAAGAAGAAGAAATTGCGAAACTTTCGCGCTATGAAACATTAAAATTGCCGGAAGATTTGGATTATGACGAGATTGTCGGCTTATCGACAGAAGTACGACAAAAATTAAAACAAACCAAACCGACAACAGTCGGCCAAGCTTCCCGTATACCGGGTATCACACCAGCAGCGATTTCATTATTATTAGTCCATTTGAAAAAACGTAAAGGATAAAGTATGTTGAAACAGTTGGATCAACTACTCACGCAAGCATTAAAAGAAAATAACATTACACTCGATCAAGCTACACAACAAAAATTACTCACCTTTCTTGAGCTTATTGTTGCGTGGAATCGCGTCTTTAATTTGACGACGCTGACAACGCCGCGTGAAATGGTTTATCTTCATTTGATTGATAGCTTAATTATTTCGCCTTATTTGCACGGCTCACGATTGTTAGATGTTGGAAGTGGGGGTGGCTTACCGGGCATTCCATTGGCGATTACTCATCCTCAGCAACAGTGGGTGTTATTAGATAAAACCAGCAAAAAAACACGCTTTCTGACGCAAGTGATAGCAGAGCTTAAGCTTGAGAATGTGGAAGTGATTCATAGCCGGGTTGAAAATTTCCATCCGACTGATTGTTTTGACAGTATTGTTTCCCGCGCCTTCGGCACTTTATCTCTATTTACAGAAACAACCGCTCATCTGCTTTGCCCAGGAGGAAAATTCATTGCCATGAAAGGCAAAAACCCACAAGAAGAAATAGCAGCCTTACCTAACCAATTCCTCCTCCAAAAAGTGGTACCGATACATATAAAAGGTATAGCGGTAGAGCGGCATCTTATTCATATAGGGATAAAACGATAAACCGTTATCATTTTTCTTACTATGTTTTACTATGTTCCAAACGTTAGCTTAAGAGCTTCTCGGTTCTGAACAGGTAAAGAAAAACTTGGTTTAAATAAACAAGGAGAAGAATGTTCCCCCACCATAGAAAGATCGTCACGTATTGGCTTTTTACCTTTTATATCGACAGGTGTTGCTGACGATGTTTCCATTCTCGGTGCCTCTTCAATAGAGGAGGGGGTAGATGGAATTCTCTCCACTTTATTAACATCAAGCTTAAGTTCAACTCTTCCTTCCTCTAATTTATCTTTTCGTGATGAGATTTCAGTCAAATCCACCACTACATTCGCCGGACGTTGTTTTAAGAAGGTAACATAGGCAATAATCGCCGCGAGAATAAATCCTGTCATTGCCATTTGCGTGCTTCTAAATGGCTCAGGGCTATCTGCCATTGTAATCATTGTCATCAGGAATAAAAATCCAGCTGTGAGTGTTACATCTGTTTGAGCTATTTTTGTATATCTAGCCGCTGCCTTTTCATGCGGATCGCTAGTAGCGGGATCAAATTGCCAGCTTTCAATTGCTTTCCATATTCCATATCCTATTCCGATCGTGTCACTACACATTGTAGAAACAAACGAGGGTAAAAGAGTGGGTTTACCGGATAAGAATTGGCCTATTTTCAGAATGCTCCCAAACCATCCTTCTGCATTAGAAAACCCCTTTATGACTCCTGCTCCTGTATTGAGAATTCTTTCTAACTTAGGTGCAGAAGAACATCCTTTAGAAATCAAATAATTTCTAATATGGGCATTTAAAAGCAACGAGACCACAGCCGCTGCTATGAGAATACCTCCCAACTCCTCCTCAGAAATAATGATTTTTTCTGGGTTATCAGGATTAAAACCGGCTGCTGTTCGGAGGATAAGCGCTGTGGTACTTAATGCAAAAGCATTCGTCCCAGATACATCGCTCAAAATATTTAAGATAAAAGTCATCCATTCTTTGAATTTTTTCTCTTTCGGATGTTTACTCTCATTCTCACTGAGAGCATCAAGGCCAACCGCAATCCCCAAATTAGTTGCTGCCAAAAGGACAAATACAGAGCCAGCGATTTCCGAAATACGCCCTGTACATTCCTTTTCCCAAAAACCACAACCCTCTTTCCCCCAAAATCCATGCAAGAAAAAAGTTGCTGTTCCGGATAAAATACTTGGTTGTGCCAAAGTCCTATTTGTCATTTTTAATATTTTATATAATTCTTTTTTTAGCCTCTCTTTAAATGAAATTTCGATGCTGCTTATTCTTTCCCCACTCTCGATAATAATTTCGGCTTCACCTTCGTGACCATTTTCAACGATTTCAAGGATGCTTTCTTCAGTCATTTCTTACTCCTCTTTGTAAATTGAAATAAGATTAGAAATAAAAAATAAATAAATATTTAAATTAAATTATAAAAATTATTCTTATTAATATTAATTAGGGAGGACAGCTGATACAAAAACCATTCGTTTTGATAAACAAAGAAGCATGGGAAAATGTCGATGGATCAGGAAAAGAAGGGTTGAAAGAAGGGTTGTTTTTTTCACTTGAATTCGTATATAAACTATAAACAATAGTTTGCGACGCCTCATCATAGACTGGATTCTTCATAGAAATTTGAAAATTATATTTTTGGATATGACCATCTTTTGTCTGGATAATCAGCGTGGCCGGATAAACTGCTTCTAGATTATTTTTATTTACACTTTGTTTTACGCGGTTATTAAATTCTTTCATAGAGACAGCTCCTTGTGCATCCTCTCCTCCATCACTCGTATAAATTACCCATGAATCTGGGTTATGCAAAGTTAATTGATAAGCAATAGGATCTTGACCCAGCTTTTTAATGTCAGCAGAATTGGCATTCTCTATATAGAGATAACCGGATTTTTGATTGTCTAACGCAAATGCCGGCGAAATAGCTGTCGAAAACAGCATAAAACATGCTGCTAATCCTGATAATAATTTGTAATCTTTCATGATACACACTCCCCTTTCTCGTTATAATAATAATGTTAAACCTCCGCTCATTATTTTTCTACCCCATAATTTATGCTATCTTATTGTGGTTATAATAAATGGCTAAGGAATCCTAAGATGAAAAAATCGTTTCAAAAAATTCTCCAAGGCTATCAGTCATTCAGACATAAATATGCCTCCGGTGATAATTCGGTGATGCAATATCTTTCCGATTATGGCCAGCAACCACAAATTATGGTGGTATCCTGCTGTGATTCACGTGTGGATCCTGCTTTAATATTACAATGTGATCCAGGTGATTTATTCGTGGTTCGTAATGTTGCCAATATCATTCCCCCTTATGAAAAAGATGAAGCCCATCATGGTACTAGTGCCGCGTTAGAATTTGGCATTTGTTTTTTAAAGGTGAAGCATCTCATTTTATTAGGTCACAGCCAATGTGGGGGGATTCAAATTTTGTTAGATAATGAAAGCTCAAAGCCAAATGACTTTATTACTAACTGGGTATCGGTGATTAAAACAGAGCATAGGCATATAGAAGATGGTGATAAATATGCGAAGCTAGCACTTCAGCAATCGCTGCAAAATTGTTTAACGTTCCCTTGGATTAGAGATAAGGTACTGGCGGAAGAATTAATCATTCATTTATGGTTTTTTGACGTGAAAAAAGGCGAGATCTTCGCTTGCCTGGATCCGGAAAAAGGCTATCAGCCCCTTGGATAAATAGCATTCGTTTTGTGGAAGGTAGTTGAACATGGTAATAATGTAGCCAAATTTTGGCTACAGCCAGTAAATTTAGCAAGCTCGTATGGCTTTAGAAGCCATGAATTAGCTAAAATAAGAGCACTTGTCGCTGAGCATAGCACGTTATTTTTGGAGAAATGGCATGAGTTCTTTGGCAATCAAATATGATGATCGCGCGGTGGACGTAAGCTTCACCCAAACTGCTGTGCATTTTGTTCTAGCTGACGGAAGGGAAATTTCAGCTCCCCTGGAATGGTTCCCTAAACTACGCGATGCAAGTGAAGCAGATCGCAAAAATTGGCGTTTCATAGGGAATGGTATTGGGGTACATTGGCCAACTATCGATGAAGATATTGCTGTTAAAACCTTAATGCATGGAAATGATTAAGCATCAAAAAAGAGGAACCACTGTGGGAAAAATTATTGCAATTGCTAATCAAAAAGGCGGTGTTGGAAAAACCACCACCAGTATTAACTTAGCGGCTTCGTTTGCAGCAATGAAACGGACAGTGATGTTGCTTGACTTGGATTCGCAAGGAAATGCTTCTGTCGGCTGCGGTATCAATAAATCAGACATTCGCTATACGGCCAAGCATGTGATTTGTGACGAAGCCACCATCCCCGATGCCATTCTTCCCACGAGCAGTGGTTTCGATTTACTCGCCACTAACCAAGATTTAATCGTGGCCGAAATGCACTTGCTACAGCTCCCTCAACGTGATCAGCGCTTAAAATCCCTGTTGCGGCCACTCACTTCCACCTATGACTATATCCTGATCGATTGCCCGCCTTCTTTAAGCATCTTAACCTTGAATGCGTTGGTTGCTGCTCATTCTGTACTCATCCCCATTCAATGTGAATATTTTGCTCTTGAAGGATTAAGTGGCTTGTTGAAAACCATAGAGGAAATCCGCAGCACGATTAATCCGGAATTACACATTGAAGGTTTA
>Ga0070738_10007463_pt1 | contig 10923 bp, 8 predicted proteins | sample Coa_R2_2_FD_66446 | JGI IMG/M metagenome (GOLD analysis project Ga0070738, IMG submission 66446) | Surface soil microbial communities from Centralia Pennsylvania, which are recovering from an underground coalmine fire - Coalmine... | ecosystem: Environmental > Terrestrial > Soil > Unclassified ... | reverse complement strand
TTGCTAGTAGCAACTATCGCTACGAGTTTAGAATCTGTTGGATTACTCTTAAATTTTGACTTCTTTGCCCATCCGGAACGGTTTTCAGAAATTTTTCCTATTAGTGCTGGGATCTTATTGGTTTTAGCTGCTCATGAAATCGGTCATTGGTTGCTTGCTCGTCGTCACCAAGTCCGCCTGAGTATACCGTTCTTTCTCCCAGCTGTACAAATCGGATCTTTTGGAGCTATTACCCGCTTTCAGTCTCTTTTACCTAATCGGAAAGTTCTTTTTGACATTGCTTTGGCAGGACCAGCTGCTGGGGGAATTGTTTCTTTGTTAATGCTAGTGATTGGGTTATTACTTTCCCATGAAGGTATAGCGTTGGGTTTTAACAACTGGACTTTTCAAGTACCAAATCAGTTTTTTCAAGGCTCTATTTTGGTTGGTTCTTTGGCACGGGTCATTCTAGGTTCGGCTTTACATTCTGCTGTGGTAGTAGTACATCCACTGGTGATCATAGGTTGGCTAGGGTTGGTGATCACAGCTTTAAACTTGATGCCCGCAGGACAATTAGACGGTGGTCGCATTGTTCAGGCAATTTATGGACGCAAAACTGCAGGACGAACAACGTTAGCCACTTTAATCTTGCTGGCTTTAGTCTCTCTTGGTAATACTCTGGCCATGTATTGGGCGATCGTGATTCTATTTTTACAACGGGATCTCGAACGTCCTAGCTTAAATGAAATTACCGAACCTGATGACGCACGTGCAGCTCTAGGTCTTTTGGCTTTGTTCTTGATGATTGTCACTCTCCTACCTCTAACCCCTGGCTTAGCTGGACGGTTGGGGATTGGGGGTTGAAGAAAGTTAGGAGTTAGGAGTTATTCATGAATTCTTGGGTTTTAACTCTTAACTCCTTGGGGGTAAATGGCTGGTGCAGGAAATAGGTTACGGAATCCGATAAGACGTTGCTTTGGTGTTTCTTTGGTCATCTTCCACAGGGTTTCGTAGAAAAAGAAGGAGACTCCAGCAAAATTGCGATCGCGCACTGTTTGGACTTGTGTCTGAATTTGTTGCATAGGCACAAATTTATCTTTTAACCCAGTCATAATGCCGATACTTACGGGAATATGAGTTTGTGCTAATTTCACTTCTGGATATTCTAGCTCGCGACTAAAGACGCTTAAATCGTCCCGATATACCTGTAAAATAAGTTCTTCAATCAGTCCCATCCGTTCCCACCTCTGCCAATCTGCTAATAAAGAATGGTATGAAATGTGTTGGGGATTAGGTGCAAGCGAGACAAGGCAGTTTTGTTTACTAGCTTTGATAGCTTGAAATAGCCGCTGCATAAAGTTAGTGATTTTGTCTGCTCTCCACCGTACCCATTCTGGAGCGAGAGGATTTTGCGGTGGCGCTTGGCCATTGTGTTCTTTTTTATACAAATTTATCGTATAAGAATCATATCCTAATTCAGCAGGTAAGCCGAAATGGTCATCAAATTGAATACCATCGACATCATAGTTTTTGACTATTTCAACGATTAAATTTTGAATGAATTGTTGGACTTCTGGACGAAAGGGATTGAGCCAAACTCGATTATGTATACCTTCTTTGACAATTTGGGTACCATCGCGACGACTTGTGAGCCATTGTGGGTGACGTTTGGCTAATTCTGACTTTGCAGGAGCCATAAAGCCAAATTCAAACCAGGGAATGACTTTTAAGTCTTTTTGACGTCCAACAGTGATAATTTCTTGGAGTACATTTCGTCCTTGTAATCCTGGTGTTGGATCAAGTGCTTGCCCAATAGTCTTTTGTGCAACTTGACTGGGATAAAGTGTATACCCCCAATTCCAAACTGTGGGATATACGGTGTTAAAGTTTAGCTCTTTCAGCCGATGCAAGGCATTCTTGAGGCGATCGCGATTAAACAAAACATCGCTATCAATATTGGTTAACCACACTCCCCTTAACTCAGAGGCTTGAGGCTGGGCAAACAGAGGAGTGTTTTGAGCAGATAAGGGAAACGATAGCATCACCACAGATATCATACTCAACATAACCACAAGAGCAAAAAACCTTTTGTTGTTGCTTTTGCGGGTGTTTTGTGAATGAGTTCTACCACACCACTTATGAAAATTTATCATCCGTATACGACAATGACAAAAGCGTGACATACTCCCACACTGACCTTACGGTACAGTGTCGGCTTCTCAGAGACTCCCGGTATCCCGTCGGACATTAACTGAGCTTTGTTTAGACTGCACGGGATGCCCCGCCGCACAGTTGAACAAGTACAAAGATTGTTCTAGCCTCTGTACTGTCAGAGTTTTACCTACCCACAGTGGCGACACCCAAGTGTCTATTACTGGGTAGAACCCTATACTCTGAGTTGTCAAGGTACGGCATACAGGAAGCAGTTAGCTATTAATTTGTTTAACCTGTACAAATGAAGTATAACATATTTACGGTGATATGTCGTAATTATGGCAAGAAAACGCAGGGTTGAAACAAGGCTTAATGATAGAGAGTTAGGACTTTTAAAAGAGTTCGCTGATTCGTTAGACCTACCGATGTCTGAGGCGTTAAGAACCTTAGTGCAAAGTTTGGCGATTCGTCGCCCACCCCACTCCTTCAACGAGTGATAGTCGTTATTGGTCGGAGGTGGGACTCCTCAGTGCCCGGTCATTCATCCCAACACTGACCTGAGTACAGGTGAGCGTGTGGGGCTTTTGCCCGAGTTAGCTAAATTAGCATATTGAAACCATGAAATATAACTTCAATAGATACAATAAAGTTGTGTTGACCTTTAAAGGTCTCTATAAATAAATACATAAAATCTACTGACACATCGTACTATACTAAAGTCAAAGCCCTAAGAACTTTTGGAGTTTCTCTTCAACGTTGAAATACTCCCCTAGTCCCTTCGCAAGGAGTAAAATTATGGAAATTGCCAACAATGTTACAGAGTTGATTGGAAAGACTCCTCTGGTGCGGTTGAATCGGATTCCGCAAGCAGAAGGCAGTGTGGCTAACATTGTCGTGAAGCTAGAAGGGATGAACCCAGCAGCTTCTGTGAAAGACCGGATCGGGGTCAGTATGATTCAGGCTGCAGAAGAGGCAGGACTGATTGAGCCAGGAAAAACCATTTTGGTTGAGCCAACTTCTGGCAATACGGGGATCGCTCTAGCTATGGTGGCAGCGGCTAAAGGCTATCACTTAATTTTGACCATGCCAGAAACCATGAGCTTAGAACGCCGAGCTATGCTCAAAGCCTACGGCGCTCAGCTGGAGCTTACTCCGGGTAATGAAGGGATGGCAGGAGCTATTCGTCGGGCAACAGCGATTGTTGCCACGCTGCCAAATGCTTTCATGCCTCAACAGTTTGTCAATCCAGCAAACCCGAAAATCCACCGAGAAACAACAGCTGAAGAACTATGGACAGATACCGATGGAGCGATTGACATCTTAGTAGCTGGAGTTGGTACTGGAGGAACAATTACAGGCGTTGCAGAAGTCATCAAGCCACGTAAACCGAGTTTTCAAGTTGTTGCCGTTGAACCTGCTAATAGCCATGTTCTGACTGGTGGAAAACCAGGTCCCCATAAAATTCAAGGAATAGGCGCTGGGTTTATTCCTTCAGTACTACGCTTGGATCTGATCGATGAAGTGATTGCTGTGAGTGATGAAGATGCGATCGCTTTTAGCCGCCGCTTAGCAAGAGAAGAAGGGTTATTATCTGGTATCTCTTCTGGAGCAGCTTTGTGGGCAGCGCTTCAGGTTGCCAAACGTCCAGAGAATGCAGGAAAATTGATTGTGATGGTACAGCCTAGTTTTGGTGAACGCTACCTCAGCACAGTCCTGTTCAAGGACTTACCCGATGTTGAGTTGGTGGAACTTGAGCGTGTCCATCCTGATCCTTCTACAGGGGTTTTGGCTTGAATACAATGATCACTCGTGAACAAAAGGTAGGGTAGCACTATGGCGATCGCTCTCCTTTAAGATCCCTAAGGAGAAAACCGCCGCCACTATTAGAGGGTGTTTGATAATTTGCACATGAACTACCAGCTCTTACTTCGTAGAAGGGCTGGTAGTTCACTTATTTCACATTCAACTATAATCATCACTTCATTTTATGGGTTTAACAAAAAAGACTATTTGTTTTGATTGACTATTCCTTATACAGTGAGATTGTGTAGATTGTCTTCAATCTACGACTAATCTTAACTAGCAACAGCAGCCACATGCCTCAAGTTGCACCCCAAGATTGAAAAATATTCCATCTCAAAAAAAGGGGAAACCATGCGATTCCTTAAATTTTTTCTTGTCGCTTTAGTACTGATCACGAATTTGATGATTGCCTCACCCTCTTGGGCTGGGAAAGATTTCACCAAGGGGGCTGACTACGCTGAGGTCACTCAAGCTCTCAATGATCTCTTGTTGGTCAAAGACACACCCGAGCAAGCTGGTTATACTCCAGAGGAATACCAGCAGAGACTGGCTGAGCTGCAGTCTCAAAAGTACATCATGGAAACAGCTCGCAAGCGGGCACAGTGCCGCAATACAACCAGTGGGACATTGGCTGTTTATGCCAATAAACCGAAAAAATTGCCTTCCCAACTCTATTACTTAGCACCAGGTAAAATTACAGACGATGATTGGGACTGTGATGGCATTTACTTGCCTGCTGGTACTCAAGTTGCCCTCAGTCCAAACGCTGAGCCACAAACACTAGCTGAGCCAATTGCGATCAAAATTGTCGATGGTACTCAGTTGATTGTCTCAACTAATCTTCAAACAGGTGTGACTGGATTTAACATTGCTCCCGCCAAGGTGTTCAAAGCCGGTGAGGGCACTTGGACAATTCCCACATTATCTCAAGCAGATATCAATGCAACAGCTCCTAGTAAGCAGATTATTGACTGATCCAAATATGCGTAATATGTACTAGGGGCCATTATCTATACGCACTTAATCTTAATTGCTTGATAGCAACCTACAATGTTGGTTGTAGGTTGCTATATCTATAGCTATCCTTGAATGCGCCCCCAAATTAAGATTCGCTTGTATGGAAAAAAGAAGGGATGCTCATCTTCTAGCAACTTCATCAACTTTTCCCGATATTGTGCCACAAATCGTTCGTATGTCTGGGTGTCCAACCTCTGCTCATATGTGGTCAATAGTGTTCCACGATACCACTCGATTACAGCTTCCCGTGATGGCAGCAAATGTCCATAAATCTGAAGCCTGACATCCTGCTCTACAAACCCCAACCGATAAAGCAATTTTGCATAGCGTTCTGGTGTAAGTACTTCCAAGCGCCGCACATATCCACCTAGCTCCTTACTAAACTCTTGGGCTGTCTCTGCTGCCAAGATGTGTACGGCTTCTGAATCCATTGCTGGAATTTGCACAGCAAGCTGTCCACCTGGTTACAGCATTGCATGCAACTTCTCGAATAAAGCCTCATGTCCTGATACCCATTGCAACGCTGCATTGGAAAACACCAAGTCAAACTTTCCACGTTCTGAGTCCGCCTCAATCTGTCCTGGCTCAAACCGTAGTCCATTTCCCTCGAACTGACGCGCCTGAAATAGCATATTTTCCGAAGCGTCTATTCCCACTGTTTCCTGTGCCAGAAGTGTCTCATGCAGATACTTTGTCAACTTTCCTGTTCCACATCCCAAATCCAGAACTCGTAACTTTTCTCGCCTGCGTACCAAACTTACTAAGTCGTAGAATGGTTGACTTCTTTGTGTCTGAAATTTTTCATAAATGTCTGGATTCCATGTATCCTGCATAGTTTCCATAGTAGTAAGCTGATAGGTTCAGCTTTATAGTTTATTGAATGTACTTTAAGTTGATAGATTTATCGCTATTAAGTATACAAAGGAAAATATCATAAACAATCTCAATAAGCAAGCAAGTACCTAAAACTTCCATGCTCAATTTATTGACTCACTACGTTTTCTCAGATGAAAGCTAAGCAATAATGTCTGTAAATCGGCGGTTGCGATTGATGAAGCAGATTTCGTTTGGTCTGCAGTGCGTCAATCGAGCTTTTTCTTCTTAGGAAGAGGCACCTGTCTTGAGTTATCGTTGGCTTTTGTTTTTTTTGCTGCCACGAAAGGTTTATCAGTAACTTGGTGTGTTGGTATGGCTACTGCACCTTTTCGCTCAAATTCTTGGATTGAACTGGGTGGTAAATCTTTCCGTGAAGATGATTGTGTAGAACAAGATTTCACAAAAATGCTAGCAGTCTAGCTAAAACAATAGCAACTTTTCAGACTTTCTTACAATGAGTTTGGTATTCCTAGTAATTTAAAAAAAATTCCAATTTAGAGATTTTTAAATACAAAATGCTCAAAGTGGTACAATAGTCCCGTCTTAACAGGTTGTAAATAATTTGACCATGACCTTTGCTTGAGTTGAATTGATTTGAGCCAAAGATAGGTGAGCTGACAAAATCGGTTGTCATTGTTTTGGCATCTGGTGAAGCTCATCATGCTTTAAATTGCCTGGAATTACTAAAGAACACTCTCTCTACTCACTCCAAGGAGGCAGAAGAATGCGTAGATATGTAGCTGCAATAGCTTCAGTATTTGCTGTTGGTCTTGTAACCGCAACAGCTATGACAGTTTCAGCGTCTGACAGTGTCAGTGTCGATGATTTAACGAACAGCGATCAAAATAGTGAGTTACCCTCTGATAATGCGAATGAGCCAGTACTGGTACGCCAACCCTCACCAGCGCTTGTTGTCAAGGAACATCTAAGCGCATTGAATGCTTGTGATCTTGATCGACTTATGGCTCAATATCCAAACAAAGCTGAAATTAATTACCCTGATGGCGTTGTTCTCATAGGACGAGAGCAGTTACGTGCGAGTTTCGCTGATTTTGTTAAACCTTATGGACAAGGTGGTTTATGTGGAATTACTTTTACTCCAGAACATATTAGTAAAGTTGGTGGAACGATCAACGTTCAATGGAGAGTTGACGCGCCTTTCTTGGCAGAACCTTATCGTGGCTCAGATGCATATGAAACTAAAGATGGATTGATGTATGCACAAGTGACTACATTTAGAAGCGAAGATTTGAAATTTAAACCCTAGATTGCTGGGTCGTCAGCAATCTCACAGCTTCAAAATAATTACTAATTTGTAATTTGTAATTCGTAATCGATAATTCGTAATACACAAAGGGTCATGTTGTGTCTGCTTTGTCATTACTTGGGAAGAACGCTTTCTTGTAGGGTAAGCAGAAGCATGCTATCTCAGACCGTGAGGGAGTTGCTACTCTCTTTGTAAACAGAGACACTATCCCACAATGAACAATAATTAAGAATTATCAATTACGAATTACGAATTTTTAAGCCGTGGAATTCTTTGAGTAACAAGTATAATTGTCAATAATTAAGGTTTTTGCAAAAAAAAATTTGCAACAAAATCCTTTATTTTTCTCATCTCTAACTGAAGTTGACAAGACCCGAACAATTGGGAAAACTAGTTCCAATGCAGTGAGAGACGGTAGGTATGGTCAGTAAATTTGAGATTCAACTCTCCGGTTACCAGATTACAGAACAAATCTATGCAAGTACACGCACCCTAGTTTACCGAGGATTCCGCAAGCAAGATCAAAATCCCGTTGTCATCAAGCTGATGCGTTCGGAATATCCTAGCTTTCATGAACTACTGCAATTTCGTAATCAATACATCATTGGGAAAAACCTTGACCTACCTGGTATTGTTAAGCCAAAAAGCCTAGAAACCTACCGTAACGGCTATGCTCTAGTTATGGAGGATGTTGGTGGAATCTCTCTCAAAGAATACACAATCAATCATACTACCTCTCTACAAGACTTTCTCACCATCGCGATTCAAATTGCTACAGCCATTGAAGGGCTTATTCGCCAACGGGTAATTCATAAAGATATTAAACCTACTAATATTCTCATTAACCCAAAGACAAAACTTGTAAAACTGATAGATTTTAGTATAGCTTCCCTCTTACCACGGGAGGTGCAAGAAATCCAAAGCCCTGATGTTTTGGAAGGGACTTTAGCATATATTTCTCCAGAACAAACAGGACGAATGAATCGGGGAATTGACTACCGCACTGATTTCTATTCTCTTGGTATCACTTTTTATGAACTTTTGTCTAGACGATTACCTTTTAAGTCCAATGATCCAATGGAGTTAGTTCATGCTCATCTGGCAAAGCAAGCAACACCACTCCATGAAATCAACCCAGATATCCCTGTAGTACTGTCACAAATTGTGACTAAGCTAATGGCGAAAAAAGCGGAAGATCGTTATCAGGCTGCCTTGGGTTTAAAGTATGACTTAGAAACTTGTTTATATGCTTTGCAACAAACAGGTAACATTCCACTTTTTGAATTAGGACAACGGGATATTCAAGATCGTTTTATCATCCCTGAAAAACTCTACGGCAGGGAAAAAGAAGTGAATGTCCTGCTGAATGCTTTTGAAAGAGTTGCTAGCACTCCTGAATTTCTCGAGAATCAAGAGAGTCAACACGTTTCTATTGCTGCAACTGGTGAGAAACATCAGGGAGCGGAAATAATGCTAGTTGCTGGATTTTCTGGCATTGGCAAAACAGCAGTTGTCCATGAAGTTCAAAAGCCAATTGTCCGTCAACGAGGTTATTTTATTAAAGGTAAGTACGATCAGTTTCAGCGAAATATTCCTTTCAGTGCCTTTGTACAAGCCTTCCGTGATTTGATGAGGCAGCTACTTTCAGAAAGCCATGCCAAAATAGAAAGTTGGAAAAAGAAAATTTTGGATGCGGTTGGTGAAAATGGTCAAGTCATTATTGAAGTGATTCCAGAACTAGAAAACATTATTGGAAAACAACCAACTGTCTCAAAACTATCAGGAACAGCAGCACAAAATAGATTTAATTTATTATTCCAAAAATTTATTCAAGTTTTTACAAGTCAAGAGCATCCGCTAGTCATGTTTCTTGATGATTTGCAATGGGCAGATTCAGCATCACTGAGTTTAATGCAGTTGCTGATGAGTCAGGCAAGGTATCTGTTGCTGATTGGAGCATATCGGGATAATGAAGTTTTTCCAGGACACCCTTTAATCTTGACACTTGAGGAAATTAAAACAGCAAATATTATTGTTAATACAATGACTCTATCGCCCCTAACTCAAGGCGATATCAATCATTTAATTGCCGACACACTTAAGTGCTCCTTAAAAAGGGCACAACCATTAACAGAGTTGGTTTACCAAAAGACAAAAGGAAATCCTTTTTTTACCACCCAATTTCTCAAAGCATTGTATGAAGATGGATTGATTACTTTCAATAGATCGGAGCAGTGTTGGCAATGTGACATGGCACAAGTGCGGTTGTTAGCCTTAACTGATGATGTAGTTGAATTTATGGCGCAGCAACTGCAGAAGTTACCACAACAAACACAGGATGTTCTCAAATTAGCAGCTTGTATTGGTAATCAGTTTGATTTGGAAACGTTGGCAATTGTTCATGAAAAATCCCCAACTGAAACAGCCACTGATTTGTGGAAGACTTTGCAGGAAGGTTTGATTCTGCCCATCAGTGAAGTTTATAAGTTTTATCAATCGTCACAAGAAACTTATAATGAACAATTAGTAGTTACCAATCAACAGTTGGCTAAATATAGATTTTTACATGATCGCATCCAACAAGCTGCTTATTTCTTAATTCCAGACGAGCAAAAACAACTTACTCATTTCAAAATTGGTCAGTCGCTTCTTTCCAACACATCTGAGGCTGAACAAGAAGAGAAAATCTTTGAAATTACCAATCAACTTAATCTTGGGAGAGCAATTCTTCATACTAACACACAAAAATATCAACTAGCTCAGTTAAACTTAAAAGCTGGGCAAAAATCTAAACTCTCCACGGCCTACCAAGCAGCCAAAAACTATTTTTTAACTGGAATTGAACTACTTCCTACAACCGCTTGGGAGACAGACTATACCTTAATTTACACCCTTTATAAAGAAGGTGCAGAGGCTGCTTATCTGGCAAGTGAGTTTGAACAGGCTGAAGAACTTTATCGCGAAGCTCTAGCCCATGCCCGCACTTGCTTGGATAAAGCTATTATTTATCGGGTACAGATGACTCAGTATCATCTTCAAGGACGAAATCCCGAGGCGATCGCAATCCAGCGCACAATTTTGGAACTCTTGGGCTGGAAAATCCCCTCAGAGCCAGCAGAAATCCAAACTTGTTTAGATCAGGAAATTGCAACAGTCAATGACTTTCTGGAAACAAAAACTATCGAATCGATTCTAGATTCACCCGAAATGCAAGAGACGACCATTGCAGAAATGCTACGGATCATACAAATCTTATTTTATGCAGCATGGCTGGATGGTCAACCAACCTTGGGGTTACTTGCACTTGCCAAAATGACTACCCTCTCATTACAGTATGGCAATAGTGATATGTCTCCCTTTGGCTATGTTGGTTATGGCTTGATTGCTAACGGCATACTCAAAGATTCTAAGACTGCTCATAGGTTTGGGCAAATGGCAGTAGAGTTGTGCGAACAATTTGACAATAGCGATGTGCGGGGCATGACCAACTTTCTGTTTGCTGCTGATGTTCATAGTTGGAGTCGCCCGATCCGCAATGCTGATATTTACTACGAAAATGCCTACAAATACGGCATGGAAGCGGGAAACTGGCTGACCGTGGGTTTTATGATGATGCAGAGTGGGTCTGACCGCCTTACTTATGGCAAAAACCTTAATGAACTTTATCTTATTGCTCAAGCCCATGCAGATTTTCTTTATCATATCAAAAGCTTTGACAATCTAGATGCTCTAATTGTTGGGGTCATTCAGCCGATTCGTAATTTATTTGGCCTAACCAAGACTCCTTTTACCTTTGATGACGACAGTTTCAGCGAAGCTCTGTATTT
>Ga0070738_10007462_pt1 | contig 10923 bp, 11 predicted proteins | sample Coa_R2_2_FD_66446 | JGI IMG/M metagenome (GOLD analysis project Ga0070738, IMG submission 66446) | Surface soil microbial communities from Centralia Pennsylvania, which are recovering from an underground coalmine fire - Coalmine... | ecosystem: Environmental > Terrestrial > Soil > Unclassified ... | reverse complement strand
GATCAAGCCGAAGGAAGCCGACCAGATCAAGGCCGCGAGCGGCAAGGCCCCGCTCGAGCTCCAGGTCGGGATCGACGCGCTCGTCGTCGCCGTCAACCCCGCGAACCCGGTCTCGAAGCTCACCTTCGAGCAGCTCTCCGGGATCTACACCGGCAAGATCCAGAGCTGGAAGGAAGTGGGCGGCCCCGACCGGAAGATCGTGCTCCTCTCGCGCGACAAGAACTCCGGGACGCACGTCTACTTCCTCGAGCATGTCGTCAAGCTCGGGAACGAGAAGGGCCCGGAGGAGTACGCGACGAGCGCTCTCATGCTCAACTCGTCGCAGGGGATCGCCGACGAGGTCGCGACGAACGAGGACGCGATCGGCTACTACGGCCTCGGCTACCTCGGCCCCAAGAACAAGGCGATCGCCGTCGCGAGGACGGAGAAGGGGCCGTTCGTGCTCCCCTCCGCCGAGGCGGCGATCGACGGAAGCTACCCGATCTCGCGCGGGCTCTACTTCTACACTCCCGGTGAGGCGACGGGGATCGTCAAGGCCTTCCTCGACTTCGTCCTCTCCGACGACGGGCAGCGGATCGTGAAGAAGAACGACTTCGTTCCGCTCCGGGCGATCAAGGAGTCATGACCGACCGCCGGGCGCTCCTCGAAGGGGCGTTCCGCTGGGCAGTGACGTGCGCGGGGTTCGCGTCGGCGGGAGCCGTTCTCCTGATCCTCGGCTTCCTCGTCGCCGAGAGCGCGGGACTCTTCCTGTCCCAGGCGCCGGGTGAGCCGGGCTACCCGGTGGGCTCCTTCCTCACCGAGACGCGCTGGCTCCCGATCAAGAACCCTCCCGTCTTCGGCCTCGTCCCGCTCGCGCTCGGGTCGATCGTCGTGACCGCCGGCGCCCTCGTGATCGCCGTCCCGCTCGGGCTCGCCGCGGCGACGTTCCTCGCCGAGGTCTCGCCGGGCTGGCTCCGCGAGGTCCTGAAGCCCACGATCGAGCTCCTCGCCGCGATCCCGTCGGTCGTGATCGGGTTCGTCGGGCTCTCGGTCGTCGCTCCGGCGGTCAAGAGTCTCTTCCACACCCAGAGCGGCCTCACGGCCCTCACCGGGTCGATCGCGCTCGCGATCATGTCGATCCCGACGATCGTCACGATCGCCGAGGACGCGCTCGCGGCCGTCCCCATGAGCTACCGCGACGCGAGCCTCGCGCTCGGCGCGAACCGCTGGCAGACGACCTGGCGCGTCGTCGTCCCGGCGGCTGCCCCCGGCCTCCTCGCTGCGGTGATCCTCGGCGCCGGCCGCGTCCTCGGCGAGACCATGGCCGTCCTCATGGTCACGGGGAACGCGGCCAACATCACGCTCGATCCCCGCGACTCGGTCCGCACGATCACGGCGACGATCGCGCAGGAGATGGGCGAGACCGCGCGAGGCTCGGACCACTACCACGCCTTGTTCGCCCTCGGCGCGGTCCTCTACCTCGTCACGCTCGCGACGAACGGCCTCGCGTCGAGCTTCCTCGAGCGCGCCCGAAGGCGCATGAGCGGTGCCCGGTGAGCCGCGCCCGCATGACCGAGATCGTCGCCCACACCCTCCTCGTCCTCGCGACGGTCGTCGTGCTCGTCCCGCTCTTCTTCGTCCTCGTCCTCCTCTTCGTGCGCGGGGCGCCGCTCCTCGGGATCTCGTTCTTCACCGAGCCGCCCCGCGACATGAACAAGGCCGGCGGGATCATGCCGGCCGCCGTCGGCACGCTCCTCCTCATGGCGGGGACGGCCGCGATCTCGCTCCCGGTCGGCGTCGCGGCCGCGATCTATCTCCGCGAGTACGCCCCGGACAACCGCGCGACGCGCCTCGTCCGGCTCGCGATCCTGAACCTCGCCGGGGTGCCTTCGGTCGTCCACGGCCTGTTCGGGCTCGGGATCTTCGTGATCCTCCTCCGCTTCGGGAGCTCGCTCCTCGCGAGCTGGTGCACGCTCGCCCTCCTCGTCCTCCCGACCGTGATCACCGCGAGCGAGGAGGCCCTGCGCGCGGTGCCCGACTCGCTGAGAGAAGCCAGCGAGGGCCTCGGCGCGACGAAGCGCCAGACGATCCTGCGCGTCGTCTTGCCCGCGGCGCTCCCGGGGATCCTGACGGGCGCGATCCTCGCCATGGGCCGCGCCGCCGGCGAGACGGCGCCGATCCTCATCACGGGCGTCGCCTTCTTCTGCCCGGAGCTCCCCCACGGAGTCTTCGATCAGTTCATGGCGCTCTCCTATCACCTCTACGTCGTCGCGACGCAGGTGCCGCACGTCCCGCCGGAGCTCCCCTACGCGACGGCCGCGGCGCTCATCCAGATCGTCCTCGCGACGAGCGCGGTCGCCGTCGTGGCCCGCGCCCACCTCAGGCGGAGGAGGCTCGCGTGACGAAGCTCGAGTCGAGGCGCCTCTGCATCCATTACGGAGCCAAGCAGGCCCTCCACGGGATCGACATCGCGATCGCGACGAACGAGGTCCTCGCGCTGATCGGGCCCTCGGGCTGCGGCAAGTCCACGTTCCTCCGCTCGCTCAACCGCATGAACGAGCGGATCCCGGGGACGTGGCACGAGGGGCAGGTCCTCCTCGACGGCAAGGACATCTATGGACGTGACGTCGACCCGACCGACGTGCGGCGCCGGGTCGGCATGGTCTTCCAGCGGCCGAACCCGTTCCCGACCTCGATCTCGAAGAACGTCGCCTACGGCCTCGAGATCCACGGCACGAAGTCGCGCTCCGAGATCGTCGGGATCGTCGAGAAGAGCCTTCGCGCCGCGGCGCTCTGGGACGAGGTCAAGGACCAGCTCCACAAGAGCGCGCTCGCCCTCTCGGGCGGCCAGCAGCAGCGCCTCTGCATCGCGCGCGCGATCGCGACCGAGCCCGAGGTCCTGCTCATGGACGAGCCCGCCTCGTCCCTCGACCCGATCTCGACCGGCAAGATCGAGGAGCTCGTCCAGGAGCTCAAGGCGAGCTTCACGATCGTGGTCGTGACCCACAACCTCCAGCAGGCGGCCCGGATCTCGGACCGGACGGCCTTCTTCCTCGACGGACGCCTCGTCGAGGTGGGCGAGACGAAGACGATCTTCACGAGCCCCGTGGACAGGCGGACCGAGGACTACGTGACCGGGAGGTTCGGCTGATGCCCCGTCACTTCGACGACGAGCTGAAGCTGCTCAAGGAACGGTTGCTCGACATGGGGTCGCGGGCCGAGCGCGCCTTGCACCGGGCCCTCGAGGCGCTCCTGCGCCACGACGGAGCGCAGCTCCCCGAGGTGTTCGAGATCGAGCGCGACGTGAACGACCTCGAGGTCGGGATCGAGCAGGACGTCTTGTCCCTGATCGCGCGCCGCCAGCCGGTCGCCGCCGACCTCCGCTTCTGCATCATGGCGATCAAGATCGCGGGCGAGGTCGAGCGCGTCTGCGACCAGGCCGTGAACATCGCTCAGTCCACCCGGCGCCTGGTGGCCGAGCCGCCGATCAAGCGCGCCAGCATCACTCCCTTCATGGGCGAGAAGGCCATGAAGATGCTCCGCGAGGCCCTCGACGCGTTCGTGCGCGGCGACGTGGCCCTCGCGCGTCGTGTCCTGGGAGAGGACGACGAGGTCGACTCTCTCCGGGACGACGTGTTCCGCACCATGATCACCTACATGATGGAAGACCCCCAGACGATCTCCCGCGCCATGTCGCTCATCCTCATCGCGCGCAACCTCGAGCGCGTCGCGGACCACGCGACGAACATCGCCGAGGAAGTGATCTTCATGGTCGAGGCGCGCGAGGTGAGGAGCGAGCAGGAGAAGGGCGCTAGGATTACGAGAGAGGAGAGGAAGCCGTGAAGAAGCTCCTCGTCGTCGACGACGAGAAGGACATGCTCGAGCTCGTTCGCTACAAGTTCGAGCAGGAGGGCTTCTCGGTCGTCGCGACCGAGTCGGGCGAGCGCGCCGTCGAGCTCGCCAAGAAGGAGGCGCCCTCCGCCGTCCTCCTCGACATCATGATGCCGGGCCTCGACGGGCTCGAGGTCCTGAAGCGCCTCCGGGGCGACCAGAGGACCGAGGCGATCCCGATCATCTTCCTGACCGCGAAGGCCGGCGAGGCCGACCGCGTCGTGGGCCTCGAGCTCGGCGCCGACGACTACGTCGTGAAGCCCTTCTCGCCCCGGGAGCTGGTCGCGCGCGTCAAGGCGGTGCTCCGGCGCACCGAGCGGAAGCAGGAGCAGCCGACGGTCACGACGGCGGGTCCGATCCGCATGGACGCGAGCCGCCGCGAGGCGCGCGTCGGGGACGACGTCGTCCCGCTCACGACGACCGAGTTCGACCTCCTCCGCCTCCTCGCCAACAACCCGGGCCGGGTCTACACTCGGCCCGAGCTCATGGAGAGGACGCGGGGCCCCGACACCGTGACGACCGAGCGCGCCGTGGACGCCCACATAGCCGCCATTCGCCGGAAGCTCGGCGACAAGGCGGGCGAGTGGGTCGAGACGGTGCGCGGCTACGGCTACCGCTTCCGGGACGAGGGATAGGTGGAGCGGGCGAGAGGCTTCTGGCGCTCGCCTCTCTTCCGGAGTCTCTTCCCCGCGATCCTCGTCGTCGCGTGTCTTCCCGTGCTGGCGACGGCGATCGGATCGCTCTCGCTCGGCCGCCGCGCGGCGGCCGAGGAGGCGTCGCGACGTCTGCGGTCCGAGGCGCTCCTCGCTCGCGCGTCCGGGCGCGCGCTCATGGCGGCCCACGACGTGGCCGGCGTGGACGCGCTCGCCAAGAAGCTCGGCCACGACACCGGGACGCGCTTCACCTTCATCGACGGCGCGGGCGTCGTCCTCGGGGACTCCGAGCATGACCCGCACACCATGGACAACCACGCCAAGCGGCCCGAGGTCGTGGACGCGATCGAGGTCGGCTTCGGGCAGTCGGCGCGGCGGAGCGACACGCTCTCGCAGGACATGTTCTACGTCGCCGTCCCGGCCGACGACGCGTCTCGGGGGAACGGAGTCGTGCGGGCCGCCCTCCCCTCGAGCGTCCTCGAGGCGCAGTTCCGCGCCTCGCTCGAGGGCCTGACCCTGATCGCCGCTCCGTTCGGGGTCGTCGCCCTCGTCGCGCTCGGGCTCACGCTCCTCGTCGTCGTCCGGGACCTCGACGACGTGACGCGCGTCGCTCGCCTCGTCGCGGCCGGCGGCCGCTTCGAGCCGCTCCGGGCGAGCGACCGGCGCGACGAGATCGGCGACCTCGCCGTCACCGTCCAGCGCATGGCCCAGGAGCTCGAGGGCCGCGTCCTCACGATCGAGCACGAGAGGAACGAGCTCGCGGCGATCGTCTCGGGCATGGACGAGGGCCTCCTCGCGATCGATGCGCGCGGCAAGCTCCTCCTCTCGAACGAGGCCGCCGCGCGCGCCCTCGGGAGTCAGGTCCCCTTCGAGGCCGGCAAGGACCTCGTCCACGTCGTGAGCCACGGCGACGTCCTGGCGCTCGTCCGGACGGCGCGCGAGGAGGGCCGGGCCGTCTCGAAGACGATCGAGGTCTTCCCTCCGTCGCGGGCCAAGAGAGAGGTCGAGGTTCGCGTGACCCCCCTGGCCGACGCTCAGGGGGCGGTCGTGCTCCTGCGCGACATCACGGAGGCCGTCCAGTACGAGCGCTTGCGGCGCGAGTTCGTCGCCAACGTCTCCCACGAGCTACGGACGCCCCTGACGCTCGTCAAAGGCTTCCTCGAGAACCTCGAGGACGGCGCTCTCCTCGATCCCGAGAAGGGGCCCCGCTTCGTCAAGATCGCGCAGCGCCACGTCGAGGCGCTCGAGGCTCTCGTCGAGGATCTCTTGACGCTCGGGCGATTGGACGCGGGGGCCGAGACGCGCCCTCTGGCGCCGGTCTCGCTCCGGGACACGATCGACCTCGTGGCCGCCGGCTTCGAGGAGCTCCTGGCCCGGAAGAAGCTCGCCCTCGTGACGAAGCTCCCCGACGACATGCCCCTCGTCATGGGTCACCGCGACCTCATCGAGCGCGCGCTGCGGAACCTCGTGGACAACGCGATCAAGTATTCCGACCAGGGGACGATCACCGTCTCGGCGTGGCGCGAGGAGAGCTTCGTGATCGTCGAGGTCGCGGACACCGGGATCGGCATTCCCCGGGCCGACTTGCCCCGGATCTTCGAGCGCTTCTACCGCGTCGAGAAGTCGCGGACGCGCGAGGCCGGCGGCACGGGGCTCGGGCTCGCGATCGTGAAGCACATTGCCCAGCAAGAGGGCGGCATGATCACGGTCGAGAGCGAGCCGGGGCGGGGATCGAAGTTCCGGCTGTCGCTCAAGGTGGCGGGCTGAGCGGCGCGTTGTCCCTCCGCAGGCGTTCGATGGCACGGCGGACAGTGAACACGAGGCAGTCGCGCTGCCGGAACAGGAAGGCTTCCTTCTCCACGTCGAACTCGAGCGCCGCGGGGCGCTTCCATACCTCCGCGCCTCCCGTGACCTCTACTATCTTGTCGTGGAGTCGCTTGAGCTCGGGAGGCTCGATATCCACCGGACAACGCGGGCCGCTGCTCAGGCCCGGATCGACGGGTGCCTTCAATCGGGACCTGTAGCTCGCGAGAACGTCGGCCGGAATCAAGCCCGGCACCGGGACGTAGCACGTGAGCCACAACACTTGCGGAGCGGGCTCCAGATCCTCGAGCTCCTTCTCCGTCGCAGGCGGCGGAAGCTCGGCCTGCGTCGACACCGACTGGACAATGGACTCCGTCGGCGGGGCTTTGACTTCGACCGTCACCGACGGCGGATCACTCGTCTGCTCCACCGCGCAACCGGCCACGAGCAACGACGCGAGCACCAGGAGTCGCATGGCCATGACGCTAGCGACCTGAGAGCCGCCAGGCTTGAGAAATTCTCAAGCCGATGCGGCTCTTGGCCGTGAGGAAGCTCTCTGCTTGAGAATTTCTCAAGCCAGGAGCCGATCAGCGGAGCACCTTGGCCGCGAGGTCCTTGGCGCAGTCCCAGAGCCTGGTGTCGTTCGACTGGACCTTGGCCTGATACCAGCTCTCGAACCCCCAGAGGAGGATCGTCTTGTAGCCGTTCGCGATGTGCTGATCGACGATCCACGTCACGTCGTCGGGCGACGGCTGGTAGCTCCCCCAGCCCTCGGCCTGGCTCTCGACGATCCAGGCGTCCTTGCCACGAGCGAGCGCCTTCGCCATGCCCTCGCGCGGACGATCGACGCAGCGAGCCTGCACGTCGGCCTGGTTCCCGGGAACGTCGCCGACTCCCTTGTAGGTGTCGAGCCCGAGCACGTCCCCTGTGTCGAGGGCGTTGCGGACGTCGTAGTTGCCGTCGGTCCAGGGGAAGCTCGCGATCCTCTGGTCCTCGCTCCAGCAGTTCACGACGAGGAAGCGCGTCGGGTCCTCCTGCCTCATGAGCCGAGCCTCCTCGGCCACGAAGTCGGCGCCGATCCAGTCGCGGTCGGGGCCCGCCTTGTCCATGGGCTCGTTCTCGACCTGCCACGCCACCACGGCCTTGGACTGGGGCAGCGACTTCACGTGGTCCACGGTCGCCTTCACGAACGCGAGGACGTGCTTGCGAAGGTCCTGGTCCTTCGAGACCTCGGCGCCGATCTTCACGTTGAAGAACGGGATCGTGAGCGTCTCCTCGAGCTGCCCGAGGAGGTCGAGGCGCGGCGCCGCCCAGGCCGGGATGTGGTATTCGGGCCACCTCGGCGCCTTCATGCCGACGCTCAGGAGGAGCTCGTAGCCCTTCTTGTCGGCCCGGTCGATCAGGTCGTCGAGGTCGAAGAAGTCGTACTTCCCTTCGGTGGGCTCGATCTCGTCCCAGTAGGCCCCGATCCTGAGGAAGTTGAAGCCGAGCGCGTCCATGTCGTCGAGCGCCTTCCTCCAGTCGAGCTTCCGGGCCTCGAGCTCGTGGTGGGAGAAGGTCGTCCCGAACCTCTTGGGGGCCGCGTCATGGACGCTCTGCCCGCCGCGCGCGCTCAGGGCGCCGGCGACCAGGGCCAGGGTGACGAACGTCGCTCGCATGCAGTCCTCCTCGCCCCGTCCGTGCATCGACCTGGACGCACGGGAGTTGACGACGCGCCGTCGCGCCTCGTCGGCCCTCCGTCACGAGCATCGCGCTCGCACGTCCATGGGTCTCACCGGAGCTCACGCGGGGTGAGAGGGCGAAAGGAGTGCCCGGATCGGCACACCATTCTCAGTGCAGTATGTGTGCCGATCGTGTGAGGGGAGCGCGGAGCGCTCCAGCACCGGACGTACACGGAACCGCTCCGATGGAAGAACGCACGCTTCGGGCTGGTTGCACCGACGACGTTCAACGCAGAGCCGCAGAGATCGCGGAGGAGACGCAGAGAAGCGAACCTGTCGGCCCCAAGAGCACCTGAGACACACATTTCCGAACAGGGGAGGTGACGAGGGGAGCGGGGAGGCTGACTCCAGGGGTGGGGAAGCCGACAGCGGGAGCGGGGACGCCTAGGTCTGACGCGGGGACGCTTACATCGCGAGCGGGGAAGCAGAGATCGGGAGCGGGGACACTGACATCGCGACCGGGGACGCTGAGATCGCGAACGGGGACGCTCACATCGAGAGCCAGGACGCTGACATCGCGAGCGGAGAAGCAGAGATCGGGAGCGGGGACGCTGACATCGCGTGCGGGGACACTTACATCGAGAGCGAGGAGGCTGACATCGAGAGCGGGGGCGCTTGCATCGAGAGCGAGTGCGCTGACGTCGGGAGCGGGAAAGCCGACATCGAGAGCGGGAAGGCTTACATCGGGAGCGGGGGCACTTACATCGAGACCGAGGACGGTGACTTCGGGAGCGGGGGCGCTTACATCGAGAGCGAGGGCGGTGACATCAGGAACGAAGAAGCTGCCTTCGGAGGTGTTGCAGCGCTCCACGTTCCCGATGTCAGGCTCCACGAGGCCGAGGAAAGCGCTCGCGAGGAGGTGGTGATCGTCCTCGTCCCCGATGTCTGCTTCCCCGAGGACGAGGAAAGCGCACGCGAGAAGATGGAGAGCGTCCTCTTTCCTGAAGTCAGCTTCCCCGGGTCAGAGGAAAGCTCTCGCGAGAAGATGCAGAGCGTCCTCGTTCCTGAAGTCAGTTTCCCCGAGGCCGAGGAAAGCGAACGCGAGAAGATGGAGAGCCTCCTCGTTCCCGATGTCAGCTTCCCCGACGACGAGGAAAGCGCTCGCGAGAAGATGGAGAGTGTCCTCGTTCCTGAGGTCAGCTTCCCCGAGGACGAGGAAAGCGAACGCGAGAAGATGGAGAGCCTCCTCGTTCCTGAAGTCAACTTCCCCGAGTCGGAGGAAGGCGCTCGCGAAGTGATGGAGAGTTTCCTCGTTCCTGAAGTCAGCTTCCCCGGGTCGGAGGAAAGCGCTCGCGAAGTGATGGAAAGCCTCCTCGTTCCCGAAGTCGTCTTCCCCGAGACCGTGGAGACCGCTCGCGATCTTCTCGGTAGTTCCCTCGTTCCCGAAGTCCGCTTCCCCGAGACCGTGGAGACCGCTCGCGATCTTCTGGAAGGCTCGCTCGTTCCCGCAGCCGACTCCCCCGAGGAAGACGAGAGCGGATCCACCGACTTGCAAGGCGCTTACGCGATCACGAGACGCCCACGCGCCCTCGCACGCCCCGAACGCACGCCCGGGAAACGAAGAAACGCGGAGGAACCCCTCCGCGTCTCCTCAGCGTTCCTCTGCCCTTTGCGTTGTCCGGGTCGTCTCAGTGAGCCTTCGACTCGCTCTTCGTCAACACAGCGAGCGTCTTGTAGGTCTGCTGATCGGCCTTGACCTCGGTCTCCTCGCGCACGAGCCCGATATCCGGGACATACCACTTGACCGAGCATCCCGTGCTCTCGTCGTCCCCGGAGAACGTCATCTTGATGACGAGCGCCGAGACCTCGTCGGGCCGCGCGGGGACCTTGATCTTCTCCTCGCGCAGGACCTCGAAGTTCTGCGTGGCCTTCGAGCTCCCGATCTTGCCGGACCACGGCCACTTGGAGCCGACGGCGAGATCCCCCTGGAGCGTCGGCTGCGCCGGAGTCAGCGCGTAGTCGCGCTGGTGCTCGCCCGGCAGCAAGATCCGCCGCGGGCACGACACGGTTCCACCCTCATCGAAGTAGTAGGCGCGCTGCGTCAGCTCGCCGTCGAGCCGGTAGTCGAGGCAACGAGCGTCCTTGGAGTCGATCTTGGCCGACTCGCCCATCGAGACCTCGAGCCTGTGCGTGCGGGGAGGCTCGGACTCCTCCGGGGTGCCCTCGCCCTCGGCGGCCGTGATCGCGAGCCAGACCTTGAGCTCGTAAGTCCAGGTCCGCCCCTCCTCGAGCGGGAAGAGCTTCTCGCGCTTGATCGTGCCCGCGGGAAGGACAGTGCCGACCGGGAGCGCCTTGGAAGGCTCGGGCGCCTTGGTGGCGTCGACCTTCTTCGTCGGCGTCTTGTCGTCGGGCTTCGGGTCCTCGGCGCGCGCGACGGCGAACGCGGCGGCCAGGGTCAACAGGAGCGCGAGACTTCGCTTCATGATCCTCACCGGAGAGAGCTTAAGTCATTTTGACGGGCGGGAAAGGGGTATCAGGAGCTACGATCTTTCCGTGCGCCAGCGCGAGGTTTACGAGGCAATTCACCGGCTCGATCAGGCCGGTGAGCCGGCCGTCCTGGCGACGGTCGTGCGTGTCCGAGGTTCGGCCCCGGGGTCCCTCGGCTCGAAGATGCTGATCACCGGCGCCGGTGAGATGATCGGCACGGTCGGTGGAGGTTGCATCGACGGCCAGGTCTTCGAGGAGGCCCGGAAGGTCTTCGAGGACGAGCTCCCGCGCACCCTCACCGTCGATCTCACGGGCGTCGACGCCCCCGACGAGCATCAGCTCATCTGCGGCGGCAAGGTCGACGTCTTCCTCGAGCCTCTCATCTCGCCCCACCTCTACATCTGTGGCTCGGGGCACATCGCCATGGCGCTCGCGCGCCTCGCTCTGCC
>Ga0070738_10007459_pt1 | contig 10926 bp, 5 predicted proteins | sample Coa_R2_2_FD_66446 | JGI IMG/M metagenome (GOLD analysis project Ga0070738, IMG submission 66446) | Surface soil microbial communities from Centralia Pennsylvania, which are recovering from an underground coalmine fire - Coalmine... | ecosystem: Environmental > Terrestrial > Soil > Unclassified ... | reverse complement strand
GTGCGAGGGCCAGCAAGCAACATCGAAAAAGCATTCAGAACGACCCTGCGTGTTTACCCGCACCCGACTGAACCGCGGCAGTTTTATTCCCCGGATATCGAACCGTCAGTCCCGGCAGGTGTGCCAATCCAGGATCTGAGCGGCCTCGACAACTTTTCGTCTCCGCGCCCGATGGACCTGCGCCCCAAAAACTCCGGAACGGCCGGCACGCTCATCATTACCAATGCTACCGGCTCGGGTCCGGGCGGCGATTTCATGGGCAAAGATTTTCGTGCGGCGTACGCGCCGGGGGTCACAAACGACGGCTCGGGACAGGTCGTGGGCCTGTTCGAATTCGGTTCCTATTATACCAACGACATCTACCGGTACGAAACCAATGCAGGCCTGCCAACTTCGATTGTGATCAGCAACGTTCTGATCGACGGCGTCACAGGCATCCCCCCAGGTACTAACAGCGACGACGGCGAACAGGCGCTCGACATCGACATGGTCATTTCGATGGCGCCAGGGGCGACTGTTTTGGTTTATGAGGGAAACAACGGCAACAACATCTTTAACCGGATGGCGACCGATAACCTCGCCAAACAAATGAGTTGTTCCTTCGGCTATAGCCCCATGCCTGCTTCCACGGAACAAATCTTTCAGCAATATGCGGCCCAGGGCCAATCCATGTTTATCGCCTCGGGTGACGGCGGGGCTTATCCAGGTTCGGCCGGGGCAATTTCACCGCAGTCTGAGGACCCCTACCTGACTATCGTGGGAGGAACGTCACTGACAACAAGCGGACCGGGCGGCCGCTGGATTTCGGAAACGGCATGGGGCGGAAGCGGCGGGGGCGTCAGCGCTCGCTGGGGCATCCCGTCCTGGCAGAGCGGCATCAGCATGCAGGCCAACCAGGGCTCGACTGCTTTTCGAAATATCCCGGACGTCTCGATGCTGGCCGACACGGTAATTTACTGGGTTTTCAAGAACGGCTCGACCGGGACAGTGGGCGGAACAAGCGCCGCGGCGCCGCTCTGGGCGGGGTTCACCGCGTTGATGAACCAGGAAGCCGCGGCGCGCGGACAGCGTCCGGTCGGATTTCTAAATCCAGCGGTGTACAATCTCGGTAAAGGGCCCGCGGCTTCTTATCGGGCTGCGTTTCACGATATCTCGACGGGCAGCAATCAACGCTATCCTGCTGTTTCCGGCTATGATCTTTGCACCGGCTGGGGAAGCCCAACCGGCAGCAACACGTTCAACGCGCTCATCGGCACGGGGACCAACGATTTCAGCTTCTACACCTCGCCCGGCCCGCAACCGGTCGTCGCGGGCGGTGTTGCCGTGACGACGTTGTCAGTGCTCCCATTAAACGGGTTTGCAGGGAACGTGAGTTTTGCGGTCTCCGGCATGCCAGCCGGCGTTACGGCAACTCTCAATCCGCCGACCGGAATGACCAGCGTTTTAACCCTGACCACGTCCAATACTGCAGCCCCAGGAACGTTCAACCTGACGGTGACGGCCACTTCTGGTGGCCTGGCGCACAGCATGGCTTTGACTCTGGTTGTTGAATCGCCTTTGCCCATCCAGCGGGCAGTGAATTTAGCCCCGTCGTTTAACCGAACGGGGATGGCAACAGATGGGACGACGTTTGGCTCGGGGGCAGACGGAGTGGGATTTGCCTATTCGGCAACAATGCTGGGTAGCGCGCCGTCATGGAATGGCGTCCTATTTGGATTGGGCTCCCCAAACAACGCCGACCTTGTCAGCTGCGCCGGGCAAATCGTCCCTTTGCCGGCCGGTAATTACACAACTTTACAAGTCCTGGGCACCGCGGTGAACGGGAGCCAAGCTTCCCAGGTCTTCAGCGTCACTTACACCGACAATACCACGCAAACCTTTACACAGAGCTTCAGCGATTGGGCGGGGCCGAAGAATTTTCCCGGCGAATCCGTTGCTATTGAAACACCGTATCGGAATTCCAACAATGGAACTCGCGACACCGGCACCGCCGTAAATGTTTACGGTTATTGCTTCGCATTAAATCCTTCAAAAGCCGTGAAGAGCCTTCGCCTTCCCTCAAATCAGAATGTCGAGATACTGGCGATCGCTGTGGCAGACGCTCCGGCGCCGGTTTCCCTGGCTTCGGCCTTCAATCGGGCCGGGATATTCGCTGACGGCACCATGTTTGCCGCCACATCGGGACTGGACGGTGGCGGTTACGGCTACTCCGCCGCGTGGCTCGGGGGAGCTCAACAATGGAACGGATGCATCTTCGATTTTGGCTCGCCCAATTCCAGTAATGCCATCAGTTGCGTGGGCCAAACTATCCCACTCCAGCCGGGGCAATTCGCGTCAATCCAGATGCTCGCCACGGCCGTGCAGGGCAATCAGGCGGCCCAGTCGTTCTTGATTACTTACTCGGATGCCACCACGACCGTTCTGACACAGAACTTCAGCGACTGGTTCACGCCGCAAAATTATTCCCGCGAATCAAAAGCCTTTCCGATGAGCTACAGGAACAGCAGCGCCGGGTCCAAAGACAACAGGCTCTTCTCCCTGTATGGCTACGCAATGCCTTTGAACGGGGCCAAAACAGTTCAAAGCATTCGGCTGCCCAATAATCCGAATGTCGAGATCCTCGCAATGACGCTTGTTCCTGCTCCGCCGGCCATCACCGCAAGTATGAGCCTCCAAAACGGGCAACCCATGCTCAACTGGTCAGGCGGCGCACCTCCATACCAGGTCCAGATTTCAACGGATCTCTCAGCCGGAACCTGGCAAGCACTAGCCCTTTCTGTTTCAAGCAATAACCTCGTCATAACACCTTCGAATTCTCAAGCTTTCTATCGAATCGTGAGTCAATAGCTCAGACCTGATTATGAGGCCTGCCGCCGCTCTAAAGTGAGCACGCTGCTTCCGGGGCGTCGAGAAGGATAGTGGTGGAACTGAAAGGTCAGGCGCGAAGTTTCCAACGAAGAGCGGCGTTTTGACACAGCCCGTAGCAGACTCGGTCCGTCCCCCAAACCGCAATCAACCCCATAGATTCTGCTGAACCAAAATGCCCTTCCACGTCCTGAGTGGGGTACACTCGCCCGAAAATTACCGGCCGAAACCTGATTTGAAATTACCCCGCCTCACAGCAGTTTTTTATCATGAAGTGTTCAGAGAATTATCAGGCCATAGCCCGATTGACTCGGACCGGCGTCATTCTGGTCTTCTCGTCGTTTGTGATTGCGGGCTGCAATCGGGATAACGGCCGTGGAGGGTCGACGGATAACAACTCGACGGTGACCGGTCGTGGCACTGGGGAGCACGGAGACAGCGGCGGCAACGGCAAACCCTACGACCGCGGAGGCCCGCCCAATATTTCCCGGTCGGAAACTCCGGGCAGTGGACGCATCGACCAGGGTGGAGGTCCTACAACCGGCGAACCTCCCAAATCCGAAACGTCGACGAACGCCGGAACGAACAATCCGGATGGCAGCCGGTAATTCGGCGTAGTTTTCCAGCCACCTCTCGATTAGGAGACCGTCTGCGGCGGCTGAATACAGCGCCCGTTTGGCTGGAGGAGCCGGTGGCCGACGCAATTACAGGTTGGGCGCGTAGGCTATGAGCTGGCGGTACTGGACGAGAATACTTCTTAAAGCAGCGACAAGGGCCGCTTCCTTGAAGAAATTCGGAGGAGCCGCCGGTGTTTCAAGGATGATCTCGAACGGGCGCGGCCGCACCTTCGGCGGCGCGCTGAGAATGCCTTGGTAGCCCTGTCGGATGACTCCGTTCCGGGCAGGAAAGCCATCGATGATCCCGCCAGGGTTACGCGGCAGAAACTCCGCGGCCGCTTCCAGTGCCGGCTCAACCAGATGCCGGGTCAGGGTTGCGCCATGCGCGAACCCATAGAACCCATTGCTCGTGTCATCGCTGTGGAGGCTGATGATCCCGTCAAAGGCATGCGCAATCAGCTCCGATTGCAGCAATCGAACTGCAGGCTCGGACGAATTACGCCAGAATTCCCGGTTCAGATCCTTGCCGCTGCGGGCGTTTCTTGTTCGATCCTCAAATCCGCTCGGGTTGCATATCGGGTACAGGAAAAGGCAATAGCCCTTGGCAATCTGGGGCTCGGCATCGAGCAATTGGCCAAACCGAATCAGCGCATGAACCCCTTCCGGCTCGTCGCCGTGAATGCCGGCAAACAGTCCAAGCCGGACAGTGTCTCCGCCGCCCTTTGGCCCAATGAACAGATACCTCGGCAACTCGCAGGTTTCCTGTTCTGTTTCCAACCTCCCACTCTCGGCGGCGATAAGGCTGCTGGATCGCCGAGCTAATTCGTTCAACGGTTCCAGGACCTCAGCGACGCTGCGCCGCGGCGCGCGTCTGGGGACCTCAACGTTTCGGGCTGACATATATAAATCAGTGTTCAATCAAGGCCGATTATAACCGTAAAGTACAGTATGTCAATCGTGATAATTATATTAAATCTTTTTAGATTTAGCACCAGGGTGTCATTAATTTCTTAAATTCCTAATTATCAAATACTAATCTGTCGTGAACGCAGAGCTCCTAATACGCGGCGGGAAGGGTTCGAACATACCTGGATGGCTCGAACTTTGAGGGCAGTCCAACCCTCGAAACACTCGATACGGTTAGGCTTGGCAACCGGGGGAAGAGCACTATGATGGCGTCGGAACGGCGAAATTTAACCCGTCGTATGTTTCCTCATCCTATGAAAAAGGTCTCCCCGATCTCCTCTCTTTCCAGGCGTAACTTTATCGCAATGTCGGGCGTGGTTCCCGCCGCCCTGGCAACAAGTCTACAAGTCGGCTGCGCAAGTGCTGAGGAATCCTCAGGCACGACGCTAAAGCGCCACCGAATCGGTCTTGAGCTGTACTCAGTTCGTGATGAGTTGCAGCGGGACTTGAATAATACCCTGTCGACGGTCGCCAGAATGGGATACGAAGTGGTGGAATTCTATTCTCCTTACTTCAAGTGGACGCCCCCCTACGCCAAAGAAGTCCGCGCGCAACTGGACGATGTTGGGCTGCGCTGCTATTCCACTCATAACGGGTTTGAATCGTTTAGCTCTCCTGAAAACCTCGCGCACGCGATCGAGCTGAACCAGATTTTGGGCGCTCGTTATATCGTGTTGGCCAGCGCGCCTTCCACCAATGGCGTGGATGGCTGGAAGAAACTCTGCGAACGTTTGAGTTCCGCCGTCGAAGAGCTCAAACCACACGGATTGAGCGCAGGGTACCACAATCACCAGGCGGAGTGGGCGCGGCTGGAAAACGGCCGGCGCATTATCGAGGTTATCGCGGCCAACACGCCCAAGGAGTTTGTTTTGCAACTGGACGTCGGCACCTGCGAGGAAGCCGGCGCTGACCCGGTCGCGTGGGTCAAAGCCAACCCGGGTCGGATCAAATGCATGCACTTGAAGGACTGGGCCCCCGCCGGCAATGGTGAAAAGCAGGGTTACCGCGTCCTGTTCAATGAAGGCGTCACACCCTGGAAGGAATTGCTTGCTGCCGCCGAGTCGGTGGGCGGCCTGGAGTATTTCCTGATCGAACAGGAAGGCAGTCGGTACTCGGAATTTGAAACCGCCAAGCGTTGCCTGGACAACTGGAAGGCGATGTTCGGAAATGCGTAGGCCGGAAAAGGTTTATCAAGCTATAAAGTTGCCCTGCCCTTCAGCCAAAAATATTCGCTGACCGAAACCTGCTTGAATCAAACCTGATGACCTGAAACCGAACCCACTTGCGCGGCTATGCGACTGTTGATCCTGACCTTGTTGGTTGCTTGTTCATTTCACGGGTCGACGGCTCTATCTGCGGAGACCGCCCAGGGACGTGTTTGGTGCCTTTCGCTGAAATTTCAGCAGGGTTCGGATTCCTTTGGAGACACATTGGACCTGAGCACGATCAGCGGGACACCCAATGGAGAACTCGAGCCGTATAACAACCTGACCTACATTTCCGGGTTTACCCTCGACATCTCGGGCATGCCGATCTTCGGGACGATGCAACTCAACCTCCCCCCGTTTCAGGATACCGACGGTGATGGGTTCAACGACTTCTTTGAAAGCGCAGTTGGTGTGTCCGCCACGACCTCGGGTTCTTACACGGCGGGACCGGAAACCGGGTCCGTAACCGCCACATGGCAGAGAGGCGCGGGAACTTCGGACGGCAGTTGCGCCCTGCACCTGGTCGACAGCACGTTTGGCGACCTGGGCACATTCAATCACATCTTTTCGATCCTGGAATACACAGGGGCGGTGCTCTACGTGAGCGGGTCCAACTCTGTTTCGGGAACGGTTAACCTCTTCAAAACCGGAGATACAAACAGCCAGCTGGCCGGGCCGTATCAATTCGTCAAAGTTTCAACGAACCATTTCAACCGGCTGATTCTGCAGCCGGGCTTTTGGACAAACGAGTCGGCCCTGCCCCTGAGTTTTACCAACGACCTGTACCGGCGCGACTTGCCCTGGACCACAAATTATTGGGGTTTATTGGAATTCAGCGACGGCGACCCTTCGACAGCCGCCCCCGATTACCTGGCCTGGCTGTGGTCCATTGATGACACCAACGATTCAAACCACAACGGCATTCCAGATTTCAGCGACGACCCGCAGACGGTTTTGCCGCCGAGCACTCCTCAATTGAGTTTCACCTGGACCTCCAGCAACGTGGTGATTTCAGTCAGCGGCAGCATCGGCCATGTGCACGACTTCCAGCAGGCATTGTCACTGCCGTCGACCAATTGGCAGACGATCTTGTCGGTAACGCTAACGAACAACCAGCAGCGAATCACCCTCACAAATACTCAGTCGCCAGTGTCGTTCTGGCGGGCTGTGGCGCATTAGCAGGAAAACTCGGTCTAGAATACGGCTCGACGGCCGTACGCTGTGAGTGTTTCCCATCTCGGCCGGAGCAGCTATGGGGCCTTCGTTGCCCTGAAGAATAAATCTCGATCGCCTGGTTGCGGCAGAGTCCAGAACAGTGTTCCGGAAGAATTGGTTAGCGTCGCCGCAGCAGACCAATTGGTTAGGTCAGTCGTTTGTTCAATGACGTATCGGCCTCCAGGTTCCGAATCGAGTCGCAATTGCAACGAATTGGACGGCATAGTCGCCAGAGCAAGGGTCGGAGGGGGATAAACCAGCCCCGCAATATCCTCGGTGAAGTCTGGAGGGTTCAGCACCAGGACGCCATTCGAACTGACCGCGCCGCTAAATCCGAGGGGAGAGGAGGTCGCGGGATCGTACCATTCCGACACAAAACGCCCCGCGGGCCAGTTGGTCAGGACCAAAGTTTGGAGATGCTGAAGCGGCAAAGGCGAATTCGTCGCGCCCGCTGGAAATGAGACGCCCGGGGCAACGCTATAAACCAGGGCTTCACGAGAGCCGCGCACGCCGATCGACTGACAGGAAGGTTGCCAATTGCTCGAATATAACGCAGGCAGCGCCTGCTCAAGCCGCACCCAATCGAGGTAAAACCAATCCACACCCGCGTTGGTGATTTCGATGATTCTCTTTCCTGCAGGCAGGTTCACAGGAATGTCCATATTGTACTCGTTGTTGACCGCGTATCCCCCATCCAGGTTGGGCAGGTTCGTGCGGAACAATTCCGCTCCGTCAGCGCGAACAACCATGGTGCTGCCGCTCGAGACGGAGTTGAGGTGCATGACCAGCCTCGCGGCATTGGTAAACCACGCGCTCAAAAAAAATGGGGTCTTGAAATTGGCGTGCGCCACTCCATGGACAAAGCAGTTGAAGGTGCTGGCTGAGTAGTCCGCGGCGGATACGTTGGGAACGGCGAGACGGCCGGGCGCCATTGAACCCCAGGTTCCGTCCAGCGGGAGAGAGACGGAGAACGGCACGGTCCCGGTGAGGACGTTGCCGACCGTTGTCGGCGGCGGCCCGGATGTTACAAATCCAATATTGGTCCAGGCGCCGGTAGCCCAACCGGTCCGGTTGAGAATCTTCCCCATAGAAGTGTAAACGGGATAAACATTTTCGGAGTCGATATTTTGCCACCACCAGGACATCGAAGTGCCCACTGAACCGCTGAGCGCTCCACCCCAGAGGCCCTGCCGAAAGCCACGCAGGTACGGGTCATTTGTCCGGTTCCAGCCCCGCCAATCGGTGCCGAATTCATCCACCAATGCCGGCTTTTGGTACCGCTGCAGAAACGATTGAACAACGTACGAGAGTCTCGATGCCGGAGAAACCTCGCCATAGGAATGGTAAGCTGCGAAATCCAAGGCTGAGATGCTCCAGATTTCGGGCCGGTCGCTTCCACCCGTCAGACTGGTCGTAACCAAGTGAGAGAATGGATCATTGGCGTGCAGCCATGTCCCCATTACCCCATGCCACGCGGCCACGTCTGAAGGAACCAGGTAAGCGTACTCGTTATCAATCTCATTCAGGAACTGCCACGCCAAAAGGTTTTGGCTGCATCCGTAGCGGGCGGTGAGATAGCGCAGTCTCTTTTGATAAATCGTCCTGGCGATACTGTTCGTGAAAAACCCGTTCTGGTTCAGGCAAGGGCCGCCGTTGGTGGCATTGTAAGGATTGGCCGGCCAGTAATTGCCTCCTCCCCAGTAATCCGGCGTGACCTCGAACATCCCATGGTAATCCAGGCACAGCAGCAGGTAGATGCCGCGTTGTTCGGCCAAATGAAGCACGTAATCCAGCTGCCACGCCCGATCGAGCCGGTAATGTGTCAGCGAATTGCTGTCGGTTTCAATTCCAAGCCACCACGGGCACATCCACATTCGAGCGTAATTCTCCCCGGCGTTCTGCATGGCGCCAAACCACGAATCATAATCAAAGGTCCCCCGGTTTCCGGGCCAACAAACGTTCTCGCCAATCAGTTTCAGGGGTTGCCCGTCGCCGGTCTGAAAATACTGCCGCCCCGGAGCGATCTGCACATAGCCGAACCGGCCGGCAGGACCCTGGGTTCCCACCGTGAAATTGGTTCCAAACGCCGGACCGGCACTCTGGCTGTTGGTGAGCACGGTCACACTTACCGAATAGGCGCCAGGTTCCGGCGGAACAAAGCGCAAACGCCACTCAGGCCCGCCGACTGCGTTCAAGGATTCGGAGCCGCCCGAAAGGGCTCTCTGGTAATTCTGGTACCAAAACGCGGGAACAATCACGGTCCGCCCGGATGGCAGCACAAAACCCGCGTCGACTTTTATGACAGCGGGATCGAACGGATTTGAAACCGCAGGCAGATTGTCGATTCGAAACTCAAGCGTCTGCCAAAGACCAGCCGGCGAGAGTTGATGAAGGACGGGAGTCGTTTGCGACGACGCGGAGATTGAAAAAAGGCATGCAAGCAACGCCAACACGGCACGGCAGCTGCAAAGCAAACGCATTCCAAACCTTATCAGCGCAGGAAGCGACGTCAATCGGGCTAACCGAAGTCTTTCTTGCTGTTTTGATTGTAAACGCCCGGAACGTTTGGAATTATCCGCTCAACACTACCTTATGAAAGGCAATTGGCAGCTCTTCTCGTCCGTACTCATGCTCCTGGCCGTGGCCAGCTCTGCCCAGCAGGAACCACAAACGGAGGCGAGTGCTCAATCGCCGTCCGGCCAGTTCAAACACGACTATTGGGCGGTTGAGGATCCCAAAGAACGCGAAAAATTGCCATTGTACAAAATCATTCCCGCGGCCAAACCTGAAGAATTGACGCCGGCAAACGGGTCCCCAAAACCCGAGACGTTTTTAACCTGGCACCGCTCTCATGGCGACAACGGCGGCATGCGCTACTCGGCGCTGGACCAAATCAACCGGACGAACGTAGCGCAACTGCAGCAGGCATGGATCTACCATTCGGGCGACGGGAGCAATAACCTTCAATGCAATCCGATCATTGTCGGCAAAACAATGATCGCGCCCACGCCAGGCAAATTCATGGTGGGCATCGACGCGGAGAATGGAAAAGAACAGTGGCGTTTTAAACCCGAGGGCCGCCCGGCGTTCCGCGGCCTGATTTATTGGCCGGGGTCAGCGGCAGCTGGAGGGCGTGTGATGTTTTGCGCCGGCAAATACCTGTATGCGCTGGACCCCGCGACCGGCGAACCCATCGCGAGCTTCGGCCAGGCCGGTCACACGCTGCTGCCGGGCCGCCCCCAGGGGGGTTTTGGAGCAGCAACCGCCGGTCCCGCTATTTTTGAACAAATCATCGTCGTGCCCGGGTTTGAAAAGGACGTTTGGGGATTCGACGTTGTCAGCGGCAAGCACCTGTGGACTTTTCACACGGTGCCGCACGCCGGCGAATTCGGCTATGACACGTGGGATCAAACCGAGGAATACGGTGCGAACTGTTGGACCGGCATGGCGATGGACGAGGTCCGCGGCATCGCTTACATCGCAACCGGCGGGGCCAAGCCCAACTTTATCGGGGTAACTCACCTGGGCGACAACCTCTTTGCAAATTGTCTGATAGCCCTGGATGCCCGCACCGGAAAACGTCTCTGGCATTTCCAGGAAATTCCCCACGACCTCTGGGACCGCGACATATCCGCGCCGCCCAACCTGGCGACAATCACACGGGACGGAAAAAAGATCGATGTGGTTGCGGTTACGACCAAGAACGCCGACACCCTGCTTTTGGACCGCGTCAGCGGGAAACCGATTTTCCCGTATCGCATGCGTCGCGCGCCGACCAGTGATTTGCCGGGCGAAGTAACCGCTCCATACCAGCCGGATCTGGAGTTGCCCGAGCGCTTTGGCAAAATGGAATTCACGGCCGAGGATCTCACGGATAGAACACCGGAAGCGGCTGAGTTCGCCAAGGCCCAATTCAAGAGTGTCACTACGGGTTTCTTTCGCCCCGCAAGCCTTGGTCGTCCGAATCTGTATTGGGGAATGGACGGCGGCGCGGAGTGGTCCGGAGCCTGCGTGGATCCAAATACCGGCCGGCTTTATGTCAGCGCCAATCGCCT
>Ga0070738_10007457_pt1 | contig 10932 bp, 7 predicted proteins | sample Coa_R2_2_FD_66446 | JGI IMG/M metagenome (GOLD analysis project Ga0070738, IMG submission 66446) | Surface soil microbial communities from Centralia Pennsylvania, which are recovering from an underground coalmine fire - Coalmine... | ecosystem: Environmental > Terrestrial > Soil > Unclassified ... | reverse complement strand
TGACCGAGGCCTCGCGCAAGGCCTGGGAGGAGTGGAAGAAGACGCAGCCCGCGGGCGGGAAGGACCACGACACGGTGGGCGTGATCGCCCTCGACTCCTCGGGCGACCTCGCGGTCGCCGTCTCGACGAGCGGCCTCGCCTGGAAGCTCCCGGGCCGCGTCGGCGACTCTCCGATCCCGGGCGCCGGCTACTACGCCGACTCCGAGGTCGGCGCCGCGTGCGCGACGGGGATCGGCGAGGAGGTCCTGCGCGTCTCGGGCTCCTTCTTGGTCGTCGAGGGCATGCGCCGCGGCCTCGAGCCCGAGCAGGCGATCCGCGAGGCCCTCAAGCGGATCCGGATCAACCCGCCCCGCGTCCCGAACAGCCACTCGCGCCAGGTCGGGTTCCTCGCCCTCAGGAAGGACGGCGCGCTCGCGGCCGGAGCGCTCGAGAAGGGGTTCTCCTACGCCGTCGGCAAGGTCGGCGGCGAGGCCAAGATGAACGACGCGCCCGTCCTCGAGTGAAACGTCCCGTGCTCGAGTCCAGGACACGCGTCCGGGCGTGAGCGTTGCTCGGGGCCGGGCATGAAGAAGCTCGCCCAGCACAACCGCGACCTCGTCCTCGACCTCCTCGCCGAGAGGCTCGCGGTCGCCCGGACCGAGACGCGGATCCAGGGGGCCCTGATCGACCGTCCCGGCCTCGCGCAGGACGAGATCGCGGGCAAGGCGCTCCCCCTCCTCGCGCGTCTCCGCCAGGACACGGTCGAGCACACCTTCTGGCTCCAGGCCCGGATCCGCGAGCTCGGCGGAGACCCCGAGTCTCCGGGCCCCCGTGCGCGCCTCGCCGCGACCGAGGCGTCGGGTATTGCCCAGATCGCGTTCGAGCCGGGCCGCTCGATCGCCGAGGTCTTCCACGCTCTCATGGCCCTCGCGCTCGTCGATCACGCGGGCTGGTTCACGCTCCTCAACCTCGCGGCCGAGGCCGAGGACGAGGTGGCCCAGGAGAGCCTGCGCCGCAAGATCGACGACGCGAACGACGAGCTCCACGCGCTCCGCACGATCGTCCAGGCCTTCGCGCGCCGCGACCTCCTGGGGATCGTCACCGACGTGAGCCGCAAGGCGGCCTAGCGGACCCCACCGTTCGCCCTGACCGTTCGCCTCCACCGTTCGCCCTGAGCGAGGGATCGCCCGGAGCGCGCGAAGCGCGCGAGGGCGATCCCGAGTCGAAGGGCTCGTCGGAGCGCAACCAGCCCCTCGACTCGCCGTCGCGAGTCGCGCTCGCTGCGCTCGCACGACTCGGGTGGGCGGCGTCTCAGATCCCGGCATCGTGGGCGTAGAACCGGTGATCCTCCCGGTGTCCGCCCTGCCCCATGCCGATGAGCTCGAAGCTCGGGACGAGCTCGATCTCCCGGAGCCACTTCACCATCTTGTAGCCGAGGAGGTTCTCGACCCGGAGACGCAGGGGCGCGCCGTGATCGACCGGCAAGTCCTTGCCGTTCATGCCATAGGCGAGGAGCGACTGCGTCTTGGCGAGCACGTCGAGCTCGAGGACCTCGTAGAACGGGTGCCCCATGAACCACTGGTAGGAGTGGAAGACGACGTAGCGCGCTTCGGCTTGCGGCTTCGCCAGCGCCAGGATGGCGCGGACCGGGACTCCCTTCCACCGCGCGATCCCGCTCCAGCCCTGGATGCAGTTGTGGAGGGTCGTCTGCTCGCGTGAGGGCATCCTGCGAAGGTCCGCGAGAGAGAGCTCGAGCGGGCTCTCGACGAGGCCGGTCACGCGGAGGCGCCAGTCGCGGAAGTCGGCCTCCTGGAGGCTCAGGAACTCGGGCGTGTCGGGCGGGTACCCGTTCACGCGGAAGCGTGGCGTCAGGGGGCGGGCGCTCCAGTCCTGCCGCGAGGGGAACGTCTCGAAGATCCCCTGACGGATCGGCGTCTCGATCGCCCGAAGGACGCGCTGCGTGCCGCGCCGCCACCGGAGCGTCGCCCACGTCGCGAGCACCTGGACGGCGACGATCAGGACAAGCCACCCGACGAGGAGACCGATCGCGAGTGCCGGGTCTTGGGTGCGCGTGCCGAACATGATGTAGCTCACGTTTCCGACGAAGCCCTCGAGGAGGACGAGGGCGACGTGGACGACGGTGAACAGGAGGATCGCGACGAGGCCGAGGAAGTGGAGGCTCCGCGCCACCTGCCGGCCGCGGAAGAGGCGGACGTAGCGCGGGAAGCTCGCCTCGACGCCCGGCGACATGGCGAGGCCGGTCGCGATCATGAACGCCGGGAACAGGAACGCGGCCGCTGCGTAGGTGAGCTGCTGGAGGGCGTTGTAGGGGTTCCCCTTCGGCGGGAGCTCGAAGTGGAGGTAGATCCAGGCCGTATGGAGGGCGGCGGGGAAGATGCTCCACGAGGTCGGGATGAGGCGGCGCCACTCTCCGCTGAGGGCGAGGAGCCCGTAGTAGACGAGCCCGTTCAGGACCCAGAAGCCGGCGGCGAGGAAGTGCCAGAGCCTGCCGAGCCCCAGGTTCTTGTGTCCGGGCAAGGCGAGCCAGGGTGACCAGTCTTCCTCCTCCTCGAGCGTCGTCCAGAGGCGGTCCGTGGGCAACTTCTTCCTCGTGAGTCGGAGCCACTCGCGACCGGTTTCGCAGTCGTCGTTCCACCAGAGCTTGGGGCACGAAGCCAGGATCTCGAGGCCGCTCCGGGCGAGGAAGACCATCAAAAGGAGGCTCAGGAAGTGGGTGATCCCCACGAAGTAGATCGGGCTCTCCGTCGCGAGAGGAGACACGGCTGCGCCTCCATGTCGCGACGGGGCAAGGGCGATACCGAAGACCGGGTGCCGTTGACACTCACCTCCGCCCGCCCTACCATTGCACCCCTTCGGGGTTAGGGACGATGGCCCTTCCGGGCTACGACACGCGCAAGTCCTTTCTCGGCGTGGGTTGGAAGTTCCCGGTCGATGTCGACCGCCGGAAGGGCGTCGGTATGTCCCAGTACGAGGAGAACATCGAGGAGAGCATCCTCATCATCCTCGGCACGGCGCTCGGCGAGCGCATCATGCGGCCGGACTTCGGCTGCGGGATCCACGACCTCGTCTTCGCCCCGAACAACTCCAATACTCACGGCCTCATCATCTATCACGTGAAGGAGGCTCTCATGAAATGGGAGCCCCGGATCCAGGCGCTCTCGGTCGATGTCGACATCGACGACCGCGAGCCGTCGAAGATCTACTCCAAGGTCGAGTACCAGGTCATTGCCACGAACAACGTCTACAACATCGTCTACCCGTTCTTCCTGCAGAAGAGCCCCTGATCAGGGAGTCCCATGCTTCCCACGCCGAACCTCGACGACCGGACGTTCGAGCAGATCCGCGACGAGGCGGTGAGGCTCATCCCCCAGTACTGCCCCGAGTGGACGAACTACAACCCCTCGGACCCGGGGATCACGCTCATCGAGCTGTTCTCGTGGATGACCGAGATGGTCCTCTACCGGCTCAACAAGGTGCCGGACAAGGTCTACCTCGCGCTCCTCGACCTGATCGGTATCAGGCTCCGGCCGCCGTCGCCCGCGAAGGCCATGCTCAGCTTCCACCTCGTGGACGGCTACCAGGGAGGCGCATGGGTCCCGCGCGGCACGCAGGTCGCGACCGAGCCGAACGAGGAGGGCGAGTCGATCGTCTTCGAGACCGAGGAGGATCTCTTCGTCTCGCCGGTCAAGCTCTCGCGTTGCTTCTCGATCGAGCGGGACCGCGTCTCCGACAACACCGAGGCGCTCACGACGATCCCGAGGAAGGGCTTCCCGGCCTTCGGCGGCGCGACCGCGATCGAGCGCTACCTCTACCTCGGTGACCCGCGCTTCAAGACGCTCCAGGAGACGGGCACGGTCCAGCTCGTCTTCGACTGCCCTCAGGCGAAGACCGAGGGAATCACGGCCCTCCTCGAGTGGGAGTACTGGAACGGCCACCGCTTCCGCTCGCTCGACGTGGTCACGGTCCCCAAGGAAGAGGTCGCCGCCCAGGGCGAACATCAGAGGGCCGTCGCCTTCGCGGGCCCGCTCGAGGACCTCGCCGAGGGCGAGGTGAACGGCGAGAAGGACTTCTGGATCCGCGGCCGCCTGATCGAGCTGCCCTCGCACCAGGACGAGACGATCGTCGACACGATCACGGCGACCGCCTCGATCCTGACCGAGGGCGTCTTCCCCGAGAAGACCTGGGCCCAGCTCACGGGCGACGTCTACGTCCCGCTCGACGTGACGAAGACCTTCCACCCCTTCGGCGAGCACCCGGCGCGCGACAACTGCCTCTTCCTCCTCTCCGAGGAGTGCTTCGGCAAGGAGGACGCGCGGATCGCGATCGACTTCCGGCTCGCGGACCCGACGCAGATCCCGGCGCCCGTCCCGACGAAGGACCTCGTCGTCCACTTCGAGTACTGGAACGGCCGCCGCTGGGCCGAGCTCGGCCGCACCACGCCCGACGGCCCGCCGGGCGAGCAGGCGAACGACTTCCGCGACGGCACGAACGCGCTCACCAAGAACGGCGCCGTCACGTTCATCCGGCCCAAGGACTACAAGCTCGCCCTGGTGAACGGCGAAGAGGGCCCCTGGATCCGCATCCGGATCGGCCGCGGCGACTATGGCCGTCCCGGGCGCTACGAGGTGATCGAGGGCAACTACGTCTGGAAGGACGACCAGCCGCTCCGTCCGCCGGCCCTCGCCGAGCTCTCGCTCCGTTACAGCCAGGTGCCGTTCCCGATCGCTCGCTGCGTCACCTACAACGACTTCAACTACGTGGACCGCACCGATACGATGCGCGAGCAGTATCGGACGTTCCAGGCGTTCGAGCCGTTCCGCGAAGAGAACCCCGCGCTCTACCTCGGCTTCGACCGCGCCTTCCCGAGCTCGACGGCCAAGATCTGGTTCCGCCTCGAGGAGGAGGAGGAGGCTCCGACGGACGTGCTCCTCGAGGAGCCCTTCCCCGAGGAGGCGAGCGAGCGGCAGCGTCGCCAGAAGCAGCGGAAGTCCGACCAGCGCGTCGTCTACGAGTACTGGAACGGCGACCAGTGGAGGGACCTGCTCCCGCGAGACGGGACGCAGAGCCTCTCGCGCTCGGGCACGCTCGAGTTCAAGGGGCCGGCCGACCAGAAGGCCAAGCGCGAGTTCGGCGAGGAGCTCTACTGGATCCGCGCCCGCCTCGAGATGGGCAGCTACGCGCGCGCGCCCAAGATCGAGGACGTGCTCGCGAACACGGTCCCCGCGCTCAACGCGATCACGATCGAGAAGGAGGTCCTCGGCCACTCCGACGGGACCCCCGATCAGCGCCTCAGCTTCGCCCGCTTCCCGGTGCTCCCGGGCGAGAAGCTCGTCGTCCGGGAGAACGAGGTCCCGCAGAAGCGCGACGCCCGCAAGATCCACGAGGAAGAGGGCCAGGACGCGGTCCGCATCGAGCGTGACGAGGCCGGCAACCCGACCGAGATCTGGGTCCGCTGGCACCGCGTCGAGAGCTTCTACGCCTCGGGCCCGACCGACCGGCACTACCTCGTCGATCCCGTCGTCGGGAAGGTGATCTTCGGCGACGGGCGGCGCGGCATGATCCCGCCTCCGGGCGCGAACTCGATCGTCGCCGAGCGCTACCAGACGGGCGGCGGCGTCGTAGGCAACGTCGGCGCGGGCTCGATCGTCGTCATGCGCCACTCGATCGCCTACGTCGAGCGCGCCACGAACTACTACCGCGCGACGGGCGGCTCCGACCTCGAGACGATCGACGAGGCCAAGCTCCGGGGGCCCCAGGTCGTCCGGCACCGCTATCGCGCCGTCACGACCGAGGACTACGAGTACCTCGCCTTGAAGTCCTCGGGGAACGTCGCGCGCGCGAAATGCTTGAAGACCCCGCGCCGCGAGGGCGAGGTCACGGTCCTCATCGTGCCGCGCTTCGAGGAGAACCAGGTCGACCTCAAGAAGCGGCTCGTGGCGACCCCCGAGCTCATCCGGCGCGTCAAGGACTTCCTCGACGAGCGCCGCCTCATCACGACGCGGCTCCGGGTCGGCAAGCCGCGGAGCGTCGAGATCTCGCTCAAGGTCGCCGTCGTCCTGAAGCCGATCGGGGCCGCCGTGGACCGTGTCAAGCGCGAGCTCGAGGAGAGCCTGCGCCGCTCGCTCCACCCGACGCTCGGCGGTCCCGACGGCACCGGCTGGCCGTTCGGTCGGGCCGTCTTCAAGAGCGACCTCTACCGCGTCATCGAGTCGGTCGAGGGCGTGGACCACGTCGAGGACCTCGAGATCTTCGACATGGACCACAAGCGCTCGACGGTCCAGGTCACCATGCGCGAGGACGAGCTCCCGCACATCGTCGACGTCGAGGTCCGTGAAGTCGCCAAGGAGCGCCTCGCGTGAGCGACGTTCCTCCCACCGAGGACGGCGAGGGGCTCGAGGTCCGCGTCGCGGCTCGCCGCGAGAGCGCCCTCGAGAAGCTCAAGAAGCAGCTCGCCGAGCGCGAGGCGCCCGTGCCGCAGCTCGAGGGCTACTCGCTGGCCAAGGCGCGCAAGATCCTCCGCCTCGTGGGGCTCGAGGAGTCGCGCCTCAGGGTCAAGTACGTCGAGAGCGAGGCCGAGCGCGGCGAGGTCGTGACGCAGCGGCCGCGGCCCGGCCAGAAGGTCGACCTCGACGACGAGGACCAGAAGATCGAGCTCCGGGTCGCCGACGCGTCGATCGTCCGCTACCTCCCCTCGATCTACAACCGGAGCGACCTCACCGGACGCAACTTCGTCCGGGACATGCTCTGGATCTTCCAGCACGAGTTCAACGCGACGGACGAGAAGCTGGAAGGGCTCGAGCGCTTCTTCGACCCGCTCGAGTGTCCGAGGGAGTTCCTCGACTACATAGCCAGCTGGGTCGCCCTGACGCTCGAGGACGACTGGCCGGAAGTGAAGAAGCGGAACCTCATCAAGAAGGCCGTCGAGCTCTATCACCTGCGCGGCACGCCGCGCGGCCTCCGGGTCTTCCTGAGGATCTTCACGGGCGTGGACCCCAAGATCCACGAGAACGTCTGGCCCTTCGACGGCGTCACGGTCGGCATATCGAGCGAGGTCGGGGTCGACACGGTGCTCATGCATCACGTCGATCGGAGCCACGCTTTCGTGGTCGAGATCCCGCTCCCCATCGCCGACGTGGACGCGCAGACGATCCTCAAGATCCATCGGATCATCGAGCGCGAGAAGCCGGCCCACACCGACTACTACGTGATCTTCGCCGCCCCCGAGGAGAAGGAGGACGAGACCGGCTTCACGGTCGGTGTCTCCTCGACGATCGGCGTCGACACCTGGGTCGGGGGCGCCGAGGCCGAGGCCTACTTCCCGATGGAGGACGAGGGCGGCATGGAGACGGAAGGCGAGGAGAGCTGATTGGAAGCGCTCCGCATCCGCCATGACGCCACGGCCGCCGGAACATCTGATACAAGCAGAAGACAGCAGGGGAACTAGACATGGCCGACGAGATCGCCAAGGGCTACCTCAGGCTCAACCACTTCCACGGTCTCCGTCTCGAGAGCGAGGACTTCGAGACCGGCGAGAAGTACCACGTCGACAAGCGGAAGCTCCACAACAAGGTCTGCCACGGGCGGGGCGTTATCCCGCGCTACTCGGGGCAGCTCAAGGTGACGGGGCGCAAGCGGGGTGACCTCTCCGTCGAGGTCATGCCCGGCTACGCGATCGACGCCGACGGCAACGACATCATCCTCTGGGAGCCCAAGATCGTCACGATCGACCCCGGCAAGCACGTCCAGAAGATGCCGGGCCACGTCTTCGTGAACGTGAAGTACGTGGACGAGCCGACCGACTTCGTCGTCAACAAGGCGAACCCCAAGTTCAAGGGCCACCGCCGGATCCTCGAGACGTGCCGCGTCGACGTCGAGCCCAAGTCGGCGACGGGCGAGGACGGCGTCGAGGTCGCGCGCATCCTCATCACGGAGGAAGTGAAGGAGATCACCGACGCCCGCGACCCCGGCAGCCCCGGGCCGGGCGAGATCGACCTCCGCTACGTCCCGAAGGCCGGGACCTCGGGGTCCATGGTGGACCCGGACCTCGTCCAGAAGATGCGCGAGACGCTCCGCGACCTCTGGCGGAGCCTGGGCTCGCTCGCCATGACGTTCCCGCTCGTCCAGGGCTTCCGCGAGCTCCGGGCCGCGATCATCACGCTCCAGATGCTCACCGAGACGGGCCAGCTCGACGGCGACGAGCTCATCAAGGGGATCCGCGTCGTCCTCGAGATCGGCGAGGAGGTCGCCCACGAGGTGGACCTGAACGCGCCCGAGCTCAACTCGGTCCGCGAGTACGCGAACTGGAAGAGCACGCTCGATGCGTTGAAGGGCGTCGCGCGCGAGGCGAAGCCCGTCCGGCGCGACCTCGAGAACGTCCTCAACCGCCTCGGCGCGGCGGTCACGAGCTTGAAGCAGGCCTCCGACGTGAAGCCGCAGGCTCCGGCCGCGATCAAGCCCATCGCCAAGGACGAGCCGAAGGAAGAGGTCAAGGAGCCCGAGAAGCCGGCGGTCCCCGCCGACGCCGTGCAGATCACCTGGGCCGACCTCCAGAAGTCCTCGACCCTGCCGCGCAAGATCTTCATGGATGGCAAGACGTACGACCTCGTGGACGAGATCGCCCTCGTCGACAAGAAGAGCGAGCAGGACCACGACTTCTCGATCCAGGACGCGCGGCAGGACTGGACGACGAACCAGACGCTCAAGTACCCGGACAAGACGACCACGACGGCCCGCGGCCGCGCTCACGTCGGCGGGCTCTCGCGCTGGAAGGTCAAGAACCTGAAGCCCGCGAAGGAAGTCATCATCGCGAAGCGGATCGACTTCGCGCGCGGCGACATCGTGACCCGCATCGAGGTCGACGGGAAGCCGGTCGGCGACTGGAAGATCGACGACTCGGACCGCACCTACCGCTGGCGGAACTGGCTCTTCCGCGTCCCCGGCAACTTCGTCGGGAAGGCCGAGGCCGAGGTGCGGCAGGTCTCGGTCGAGGCGGAGCGCGACATCAACATGTTCGGGCTCTGGTTCTACCAGGAAGCCTAGACCTACTTCCGTAAGGTTGCTCGCACGGCGGACATCCGCCATAGTGCGCCAAACACGAGGGAGCTCATGAGCAACACCAAGATGTGCCCCAACGGCCACGTCATGGAAGCGACCTGGGACCGGTGCCCTTACTGCCCCGATCCCAACCGCATGGGCCGGGGCCCGGTCCCGCCGACGCGCGTGAACGCGCCCGCCGGCGACATCCCGGATCCGACGCCGGTCAAGAAGCAGCCGGCCGGGCCCAAGAAGACCGTCATGATGCAGGAGGCGGCGTCGGCACCGGTCGTGGGCTGGCTCGTCGCGCTCAACGGAAAGCACAAGGGCACGGACTTCCGGCTCCGCGAGGGCAAGAACGTCATCGGCTCCGAGGAGGGGTGCGAGATCATCCTGACGGATGACTTCATCTCGTCCAAGCACGCCAACATCAAGTACGTGAACAAGGACGGCGAGCGCGTCTTCATCATCGTTGACCTGGACTCGACGAACGGGACCTTCCTGAACGACTCCCAGGAGCCGATCTCGAAGGAGGAGCTCGTCGACAACGACACGGTCGTGTTCGGGCAGACGAAGATGAAGTTCAAGTGCCTCTAGGTAACCGCGCTCCGTGAACATCCGCGACGACATCGTGCTCGGGCAGCACTCCCACGTCGGGATGGCTCGGACCGAGAACCAGGACTTCTTCGGCTACTTCGAGCCCGACGACGACCGCGAGTTCGACCTCAAGGGTCGGCTCGTCGTCGTCTGCGACGGCATGGGCGGTCACGCGGGCGGCGAGATCGCGAGCCGCCTCGCCGTCCAGACGATCATCGAGGAGTACAAGAAGGACACGACCGGGAACGTCGAGGAGGCGCTCCGCAAGGCGATCGAGGGCGCCAACGCCGCGATCCAGAGGGAAGGCACGAAGGAGCCGAAGCTCCAGGGCATGGGCTCGACGTGCACGGCCCTCGTGCACCGTCGCGACATGGTTTATTTCGGGCAGGTCGGCGACTCGCGCGGGTACCTCATCCGCAACGGCAAGATCAAGCAGATGACGAAGGACCACTCGCTCGTCCAGGAGCTGGTCGATCAGGGCCTGATCGAGAAGAGCGAGATGGAGGCCCACCCCGACAAGAACGTCATCCTGCGCTCGCTCGGCGTGAAGCCGACGGTCGACGTCGATGTGAGCTACGTCCCGACGAGCCCGAACGACATCTTCCTCATCTGCTCGGACGGACTCTCGGGTCCGGTGTCCGAGCAGGAGATGCTCTCGATCGTCACGGCCTGCAACGGCGACTTGAAGACGGCTACCGAGCGCCTCGTCGAGCTCGCGAATCGCTACGGCGGGTTCGACAACATCACGGTCCAGTGCGTGAAGGTGAACCGCACCGACACGGCGACGACCGACAAGACGAAGGCCGGGACGGTCACGGCGAACTTCACGCCCGAGCAGGTCCAGGCTTCGATCGAGAAGGCCAAGGCCGAGGCGGCCGCGCGCGGCAAGAAGCCGCCGCCGACGCGGGGCGCGGTCGAGACGCCCGCGGCCGAGAGCGCCAAGGCCGACAAGGCCGACAAGGCGGAGAAGGCGGACCCGCAGCGCACGGTCATCGAGCGTCCGATCGAGGGGATCGACACTCCAGGGTCGGGCCGCGTGAAGGGCGTTCCGGCCGCTCCCGCTCCCGCCAAGGGCGGCGGTGGCGGCGGCGGGCTCCTCCTCGTCCTGGGCCTCTTCCTCGGCATCGTGCTCGGAGGAGGCGGCGGCTTCGTCGCCGGCTCCAAGCTCGGCAAGCCCAAGGACGGGGGCGGACCTCCGGCCGTGCTCGCCGACGTGGTCGACAAGGCGGGCAAGGACCTCGAGGCGGCGAAGACGGAGATGGGCCGGCTCCGGGCCGAGGCGCTCTGCAAGGACGCCTTCGA
>Ga0070738_10007455_pt1 | contig 10935 bp, 12 predicted proteins | sample Coa_R2_2_FD_66446 | JGI IMG/M metagenome (GOLD analysis project Ga0070738, IMG submission 66446) | Surface soil microbial communities from Centralia Pennsylvania, which are recovering from an underground coalmine fire - Coalmine... | ecosystem: Environmental > Terrestrial > Soil > Unclassified ... | reverse complement strand
CCGGGCTTTCCAGCCGGAATCGTCGAAGCGTAGCCGGAACGCTCCGCCGACCACGCGGGGATCGCGCAGCGCCTGCTCGATCGCCGTGGCCGCCCCCGCGGGCAGCGCGGTGTCCGCGTGCAGGAAGAGCAACACCTCCCCGCTGGCCTGAGCAGCGGCCTGATTGAGGCCGGCGCCACGGTTCAGGCGCCCCGTGAGCACCCGCCCGTACGGGCTGGCGGCCGCCACCGTACCGTCCGTGCTCTGGGCATCGACGATCAGCACTTCGTGCGGCGCGAGCACCGCACGCGCCTGGGCGAGCGAGGCGGCGATCACCCGCTCCTCATTGTAGGCGGGGACGATCAGGGAGATCTTCACCGCGCTGCGTGCCCGCGTCTAGAACACAGTGCGCAGGACGCGCGCCAGGAGCCCACCATGGCGAGCCATCGTCCGCTCGACCCGCGGCGCCAGGATGCGGTCGACGCTGAGCTGCCGGTTGGTCGGGGCGACCAGCGCCCCCATGTTGGCGGCCAGCAGGGCCACGTAGATCCACGGACCTTCGGGGGTGCGCCCCTGGGAGACCAACAGGTTCGCCGCCTGCAGGGTGCCCAGGAGCGCGCCGGCTTTGGTGAACGCGCCCAACGTCAGGGAGGTCCCGATCCCCACCTCCGTCAGGAAGACGAGCCAGCCAAAGAGGTGAAAGTGCGGGACCACCACGTCCTCGGTGAACCGCTTGTAGACATCCAGCGTGGGATAGCGGATGCTCTGCTGCAAGGCAAACATCAAGCCGCGCGGCTGGTGGAGGCCAAAGTCGGGGGGCAGCTTCCAGTGCTGCTCCCACAGCCAGTAGCCGCCGAGGGCGATGCGGCCCAGGGCGAGGAGGACATCGCGCTGCGTCGTGGCGGCCGTCCGCGGCCCCTCGGCGCCGCCGGCACCCCGACGTTGGCCCATGCCGTACTCTCCGCTGACGCACGGCCAGGGCCGTGCACCTGGTCTTCTCGTTTGGACACAGTATACCGGATCGGCACCGTCATTGTGCCGTTCTGGCGGCGCGGCGGGGGGCGGCTGTGTTACACTGCGCTGAACGGATCTCGTTGCGGGGAGGGGAGGATGCTGGCGCGGGCGCTCTCGTGCGCGGTGGTGGGCCTGGACTCGGCGCTGGTGGAAGTGGAGGTGGATCTGTCGCAGGGCCTACCGGCCTTCACCATCGTGGGCCTGCCGGACGCGGCGGTGAACGAGGCCAAGGAGCGGGTGCGGGCGGCGGTGCGCAATTCGGGCTTGCAGTTCCCCATGCGCAGAATAACAGTGAATTTGGCGCCCGCCGACTTGAGAAAAGAAGGGCCTAGTTACGATTTGCCGATGGCGGTGGCGCTGCTGGCGGCCAGCGAGCAGGTCGCGCTCGACCCGGCGCAGCACCTCTTCCTGGGCGAGCTCGGCCTCGACGGCACCCTGCGCCACACCACCGGCATCCTGCCCATGGTCGCCCTGGCCCGCGAGCGCGGCATCCCCACCGTCTACGTCCCCGCCGTCAACGCCCTGGAGGCGGCCCTGATCCGCGAGGTCGCCGTCATCCCCGTGCAGACGCTGGCCGAGCTGGTCGCCCACCTGCGCGGCGAGGTCACCATCGCCGCCGCCCCCAGCGCCGAAGACCTGCTGGACGCCGACCTGCCCGCCTACCCCTTCGACTTCGCCGACGTGCGCGGCCAGGAGCACGTCAAGCGCGCCCTGGAGGTGGCTGCTGCGGGGGCACATAACGTGCTTATGAGCGGGCCACCCGGCTCGGGCAAGACGCTGCTGGCGCGGGCGCTGCCCTCCATCCTGCCGGCGATGGACATCGAGGAGGCGCTGGAGGCCACCAAGATCTACTCGGTGGCCGGGCTGCTGCCGCCGGAGACGCCGCTGGTGCGCCAGCGCCCCTTCCGCGCGCCGCACTACACCATCTCGCACGCCGGCCTGGTGGGCGGTGGCCGCTGGCCGCGGCCGGGCGAGATCAGCCTGGCCCACCGCGGGGTGCTCTTCCTGGACGAGCTGCCCGAGTTCGGCACGACGGGGCTGGAGGTGCTGCGCCAGCCGCTGGAGGACGGGGTGGTGGTGATCAGCCGGGCGCAAGGCTCGGTGACCTTCCCGGCCAAGTTCATGCTGGTGGGGGCGATGAACCCCTGCCCCTGCGGCTACCATGGCGACCCCACGCGCGAGTGCAGTTGCAGCCCGGGCGCGGTGGCCCGCTACCAGAAGCGGCTCTCGGGGCCGCTGCTGGACCGCATCGACGTGCACGTGGAGGTGCCACGGGTGGCCTACGAGAAGCTCTCGGGCGTGCAGGCCGGGGAAAACTCTGCCGCGGTGCGGGCGCGGGTGCAGGAGGCGCGGGCGCGGCAGGCGGCGCGCCTGGCCGGGACGGGGCTGGTGAGCAACGCGGAGATGGGGCCGCGGGAGGTGCGGGCGTACTGCGCGGTGGCGGAGGAGGCGCAGGGGCTGCTCAAGGCGGCGATGGCGCGCCTGCAGCTCTCGGCGCGGGCCTACCACCGGGTGCTCAAGCTGGCGCGGACCATCGCGGACCTGGCGGGGGCGGAGCGCATCGCGGCGCCGCACCTGGCCGAGGCCCTGCAGTACCGCCCCCGCTCCTACACACCGTAGCCGCGCTGCGCCCAGCCGGCGGGCCGGGACGAGCCGTAGACATTGCGATAATGAAGGGGGCCTCATCGCGAGGCCGGAGAAGACCCATGACATGGACCGTGTGCACCGATACCGCGGCCTCATCACCTCAGATCCTACCGTCATGATGGGCAAGCCCGTCATCGCCGGCACGCGGATCACCGTCGAGTTGATCCTGGAGTTGCTGTCCAGCGGCACGACCCCGGACGAGATCGTGCGGGAGTATCCGCATCTGACCCGCGAGGGCATCTATGCCGCCCTGGCCTTCGCAGCCGACGCCTTGCAGCCCGATCGTGCCTACACGCTCATCGAGGCATCGTGATCTATCTCGCCAATATGCACACGCCGCGCCCGCGCCCCGTCGGCCCCGTCTCACCCGCTCGCCCCTAAATCGGCCACGACACAGGACTGATCGCCACACGGCATGGTCTGGAGCAGGACACGGTAGGTGGCGGTTCGGTAGAAGGCGGGCTCGATGGGCTGCGGCTGCGGGAACAGCACGCCTACCACCGGCCAGGTGTGCAGGGCCGCCAATTGGGAGGTCGGGTGCGCATCCTCCAGCACGGTGAGCGTGCTGCTCGTGCGGGCGTCGAACAAGTAGAAGAGCACTTGGCAAGAGCTGCTCGGGAGGCAGGGATGGCGCCGGAATCCGTGGGCGATCCCCCGCACCGCGACGGTGCGGCCGATCCATGCCCGGGGCTGGGCGGCAATCCCGCTCGCCACCTGCGCCACGGTATAGACCCTGGGAGGCGCAGCATGGTTCCGCAGGCCGAACGCTACCGCCAGGATTACCCCGGTGAGCAGGGCGATCCGGCGAGTGTATGTTTGGCTGGAGCGACGCATGCCTCTTGTCTCCGGTACCTGGCGGTCACGAGGGCCGGCTGTAATCGCAGAGGTCCACGATTTGGAGACGCTGGGCCTCTTCTCGGCCAGACGGTGCGATAGACGGGTAGACGGCGCTATAGGGCCGCCGTGTTCGCCAGTGTCTTCATGATACCTCCAATCCTCGGCCCCGCTAGCATCTCTTATGGAGCAAGCTCGGCCTCGACGGCACCCTGCGCCACACCACCGGCATCCTGCCTATGGTCGCCCTGGCCCGGGCCGATCTCTCGTCTGTCGCCGTCCGTCGCCCGCGGCCCGCGGGCCAGGCGCCGGCGGGCCGCGTCGCGGTGGGGGCGACGGGGATGAGGGTCGTCGCCTTGCCCAGGCCGGTGGCAGGCATGCTGGCGTAAATCGTCTCCCAGCACCCCGGTAAGACGCGGTAGGTCTCGTGCCAGATGCCGACGTCGCCGCTGCCCGCCCCGACCTCCTTGTTGAACGCGACCCAGGCCGGCCAGTGGGCACCATCCTTGCTGCGCGCGTATGCCGCCAACTCCTCGAAGGAGCGCCAGTACTACACCATCATCGTCGGGATCGGCGGCGCGGTGTAGCCCAGGAAGCCCGACTCGGGGTGCTCCGATAGCTCACGCAGCATGCGGGGCATGGCCATGAAGACCGGCAACCACTTGTGTATCTTCCACGGCTTGTTGATGCACATCCCGATCAGGAACACGACGAACTCGCCCTCGACGTCGGCGGTCATGCGCCCTTTGTAAACCTCGGACATGGGTCATTTCTCCCTTCTTTTCTTTCTGTGCGATGAGGATGCCGCGTCTCCGGCGCGGTCCTAACGGGCGGCGACGGCCCGTGGCCTCGCCGCCGCCTTACGCAGACAGCAGGCCAACGCCGAGCGACACGACGCCCAAAGCCAGCGAGACGGCGCCGGCGTAGACCAGCCCGATGAGCCGGTTCGGCTTGGTGACGCCCCGACCGGCCGACGACAGGAAGAAGCCGGCGGACATCAGGATGGCCGCGGCCCAGATGCCGTCTTGGGCGAGGATGGCGAGCGGCCCGCCCAGGTGCCCTGTCGGCGAGGATCTGCCCGACCAGTGCCAGGGTCACCAGCACGCCGGCGTGCGCATGCCCGGCACGGGCGAACGCGCGCTGGAACTCGGTCGCGGGGACTCGTCCACGCACGAGGCGCAGCTGGCCGCCTACCGAGACATGACGCTTCCGCCGCCCGAGGAGTTTGGCCCCGGCCTCGCCGGCGAGCGCGCCGCGGCACTCGCGGCGCTCACCCTCGACCTCGTCGGCCGGCGCAGCGAAGGGATGTACCTGGAGTGGCTGCGCAGTGCAATTGAGCGCGTACGTGGCCTGCCGGAGGCGAGCGGCGATGGGCCAACCGCATGAAGAGGATCGGGATGCGGACAGCCCTTGCGAGGCGCCGCCCCAACCCGGCGCCTCGCATGAGCGGACGGTAGAGGTGGTCGGCAGGTCTTGCCATGCGGGCTCCGGGACGGAGTGAACGACAAAGCGGCAGGGCCGTGCGCGGCGTGCCGGAGCTGCATCGCTTGTAAATCGGCGTCGTTGGCACTAGCATCAATGTATGGAAGACGTTTTGCAGCTGCGCACCGAGTACCTCTATGATCCGGAGAGCCGACGCTTGAGCGCGTTGCTATCGGCCCATGTCTGACGGCACACAGCAGCACGAGAGGCTGTGGGGCGGGCGCTTCTCCGAGGCCCCCAGCGAGGCCACGCTGCGTTTCATGTCGGGGCGCGACGTCACGCCGCTGGCACCGGCAGATGCGCACCTCGTTCCCGACGACCTGTGGGCCTCGGCCGCGCACGTGACTATGCTGGCGCGCCAGGGCATCATCCCTGCCGCCGACGCCCGCGCGCTCCTCAATGGCCTGGCGGAGATCGAACGACGCCACCAGCAAGGGCGGTTCGCGCTGGATCCGGCCCGCGAAGATGTACACACCAATATCGAGATGACGCTGGCCGAGATCTGCGGACCCGAGGTTGGCGGTCGCGTCCACACCGGCCGTTCCCGCAACGATCAGGTCGCCACTGCCCTGCGGCTCTATTTGCGCCGGAACGCGCTCGATCTCGCCGCGGCCACCGGCAGCCTGGCCCGGACGATCCTCGACCTGGCGGACGCGCACCGGGCCACGGTCATGCCGGGTTTCACCCACCATCAACCGGCCACGCCGGCCACCCTGGGCCACGTCCTGGCCTCCTACGCCGAGGCGTTCGAGCGCGACGTGGCTCGCCTGCTCGGCTGGCTGGGCCTGCATAACCGCTCACCGCTGGGCGGCGCCGCCGGCTATGGCACCACGTTGCCGCTCGATCGCGAGCTCACGGCCGCCTACCTGGCCTTTGATGGGCCGCACCTGACTTCACTCGACCCGCTGAGCACGCGCGGCGAGCCGGAGACGGACCTGGCCCTGACCCTGGCCCAACTGCTCAAGCACCTGTCCGGCCTGGCCCAGACGGTCATCTTGCTCGGCACGCCCGGCTACAACCTGCTACGCCTCAGCCCAGCCTACACCTCCGGCAGCTCGATCATGCCCCAGAAGGCTAACCCCGACACTATGGAGGTGATCAAGGCCAGGGCTGCCATCGCCATTGGCAGCGTGAGCAGCTTGCTCAGTATCGGCGCAGCCTCCTTCATGGGCTACAACCGTGATACGCAGTGGAGCAAGTACGTGATCGTCGACTTGATCGAAGAGACGCGCGACGCACCTGCCGTGATGGCCGGGGCGCTGAGCACGATGCACGTCGACGTGGAGGCAGCGGCTCGCCTTGCCGCCGGCCATTTCGTCGGCTCTACGGCGCTGATGGAATGGCTGGTCGCCGCGCACGGCTTGCCGCTGCGCCGCGCCAAACAGGTCGTGGAGACGGCGGTGCGTCTCTCCGACGAGGGCGGCGCCGGAGAGGTGACCGCTACCGCGCTGCGCGACGCCCTCTCGCGCCAGGGCCTGACCCTGGGGATCGACGATGCGCTGGTTGCTGACGTCCAGCGGCCCGAGGCCATCGTGCGCGCCGCACGCGCCGTCGGCGGCCCTGCTCCCGAGGCGGTCGCCGCCGCTATCGCCGCGTTGCGCGAGTGCCTGGAGTCGCACGACGAACGGCACGGCGCCGTCCTGGCGCGCGTCGCCGAGGCACGCAGCCGCCTGCAGGCCGACGGTGCTGCTCTGATTCCGTAGCGAGTGCGGCGCGGCAACTATCCTGGGTTATTCCTGGGCGTCTGATAGGGCGGGACGACCCTGTCTGGGACCGCCGGAGAGCGGGGGCCGGCAAGGATGCCGGCGGTCCCAGGCGGGGGACACTGCCGCCCGTCACTTGCTCGGGCTCAGCGGGTCATCCGCCGACGTCTGCCATCTTGTGAGGCTCGCTGCATGCGGCCAGGGCGGCGGCAATCTCGTCGCGCACCACCTCGTCCGTCTCCTCGTCCAGGGCCTGGCGTAGGGCTTGCACCGCCTCGGTTCCACCGAGGCGCCCGAGCGCCCAGGCGGCATGCGCGCGCACCAGCGGGGCCTGGGTACGCAGGGCGCGGGCCAGTGCCGGCACGGCCGCGCGGTCGCCGCTGTTGCCTAGCGCTATTGCCGCGTTGCGCTGCAGCCCTTCGCGTTTCGCCCGCTTGACGGGGGTGTGGCCGAAGCGCCGGGCAAACTCTTCGGCTGTTATCTCTAGCAGGGGTATCAACTCGGGACTGCCAGGGTGCAGACCGCCATCCTCGTCCGGCGGTCCGGCGGCAAACTCGGCCTGTGACGGCGCGCCGGGTCGCAAGTTGGGCGGGCACACCTCCTGGCAGATGTCGCAGCCGAAGACCCAGTTGCCCATCAGCGGGCGCAACTCGCGCGGGATGATGCCGCGGTGCTCTATCGTCAGATACGAGATGCAGCGGTCGTTCTCCACCACGTAGGGCGCCGAGATGGCGCCGGTGGGACAGGCGCGCAGGCACAGGTCGCAACTGCCGCAATTGGTGCGCAGCGGCGCGTCCGGCACCAGCTCCAGCTCGGTCAGGATCTCCCCCAGGAAGACCCAGGACCCCGCCTCCTTGGTGATGACATTGGTGTGCTTGCCCACCCAGCCGACGCCGGCACGCCGCGCCGCCGCTCGGTCCATGATGCGCGCCGTATCGACCAGCGTGCGCGCCTGCTGGCCCGGCCCGCATTGCTCGCGGATGAAGGCGACCACGCGCTCCATGCGCTCTTTGAGCACCTTGTGGTAATCGCGCCCCCAGGCGTAGGCGGAGATGCGCCCGCGCGGATGGCCCGGCGCCGAAGACTCCGGCACGAGTTCCGGCCGGTAGCTCATGGCCAGCGAGATGATAGAGCGCGCGGTCGGCAGCAGGTTATGCGGGTCGCTGGAGAAGTCGGCGCGCTCGGCGGTGAACCAGGTCAGGCCGCTGTAGTGTCCGGCGGCGATGCGCTCGCGCAGCACGGCACGATCGCGCTCGAACGGCTCGGCCGTGGCCACGCCCACGGCGTCGAAGCCCGCCGAGCGCGCGTACTCTTTGATGTGCCGCGTCAGGCCGGGATCGGCTGCCATCGTACATGTTCTCTCCCCCTCAGTGTACAGAGGGGCGTACTAATGGCCCGCGTAGATCCTGAAGGATGACTTGCGCAGCCTCACGACACTCCCGCGCCATACGCACCTCTCCCTGCTGTGCCCGCAGGTGCGCGTAGACCTGGAGCAGCCGCCGTGCTATCCCGAATTGTCCCGCTGTGCGATAGCACTCGCTGCCGTCGTAGAGCGCGCGCGAGAGACACTCCAGGTTGCCCACCGCGTCGGCGCGGCGGACGGCCTCGTCCAGGACGGTGCGAGCTTTGTCGGTCTGCCCAAGGCAGAGTAGCGCCAGACCGCGCCGGTGCTCGGCGTCGGCCAGAAGTCCGTCGTCTCCCAGGGTACGGGCCAGGTCCGCTGCCCGCTGCGCCGCCCCCAATTGCTCTGCGTACTGGCCTCCATAGAAATGACACAAGGCCAGGACACCGTACAGGGCGGCCAAGCCTTTGGATGGCGGGGCGGCTGCGTCGCCAATCGCGCCAGCGAGGGTGCCAGCCGCACCACGCCTTCATGGGGGCGCCCACATCCCACGTAGGCCCACCCGATCTGAGCCAGCACGCCGGATAGCCCCGCCAAGTCACCATCCGCCTCAAAAGCCGCGGCGGCCTGCTCAAGCGTCGCCAGTGCCGCCTCGTAGCGCGCCACCGCGGTCAGCACTGTGCCTAGCTTGGCCCGCACCCGCGCCGCATCCAGGGTCCGTCCCCGCCGTTCCCGCCACTCCACCGCCGCGCGATAATGGCCTTCTGCTGCCACGCTGGCGTGCTGGTCCCAGACTTGGTCACCGGCCAGCTCTAGATATCGCGCCGCCTCGTCCTCAGCGTCACCGCGCGTGTAGTGGTAGGCTAACAGCTCCGGGGTTGCTCTCGCCGGATCGCGTTCCAGTACCTCTGCCGCCCTCCTGTGCAGCAGCGCACGCCGCGCTACGCTCAGATCGGCCTCCACCACCTCGCGGATCACGTCATGTGCGAAGGCGTAGCTGCCACCCTCATCCTCCAGCAACAGGCGGGCCTGGCAGGCCGCTTCCAGCCCTCGCAACGCCTCCTCTTCGCCCTGCCCGGAGACCGCCAGGAGCAACGCCCAGGGAAGGCGTCGGCCCAAAATCGCCGCGCCGCCCAGGAGTTGGCGCGCCGGCTCGGGCAGCAACGCCACCCGCTGGCGCACGCCCTCGGCCACGTTCCAGGGCACCGTGTCGTCCATGCCCAGCGGCACCCGTTCCAGCCCCCTCGGCTGCCCTTGCCGGGCAGCGCGCAGCGCCTGGGCGTAGCTGACCAGGAAGAACGGCGTGCCCCCCGCCCGCTCCAGCACGCGCGCGACCACCGCCGGATCACCCCGCCTGGGCGCGCCGCCCTCGGCCAGCAGCTCGGCCGCGTCCTGGGGCGCCATCGGCCCCAACACCCGGTGGCGCAACAGCCCCGCCTGCGCCAGGTCGGCGCGCAGGTGGCCCAACGGGTCCTCCGGCCGCACCTCCGTGTCGCGGTAGGCGCCCACCACGCGCAGCGGGGCGGGCGTGGGTGGGTTGGGCTGCACGACGCTGAGCAGCAGGTCGAGGGCGTCCGCTCCCGCCCACTGCAGGTCGTCGAGCAGCAGCAGTGTCCCCGCCGGCCCGGCCAGATTGGCCAGACAGCGGGACACGGCGGCGAAGAGCAACCGCCGCTCTTGCTCGGGAGGCACGGCGGGCAAGGGCTCCGGCAGGGCGACGAGCTCGGGCAGCAGGCGCCCCAGCCGGGCGCAACCCACCAGGGCGGCGCGCAGGCCGGCGGGCGGCAGGGCGTGCAGGTACTGGGCCAGGGCGTCGAGGAGTGGGCTGTAGGGTTGCTGACCGTCGCGGCGATGGCAGCCGCCGCTCAGCACGGCCCAGCCCTGGGCAACCGCCTGCTGGGCGGCGGCCTGCAAGAGGCGCGTCTTGCCGATGCCCGGCTCCCCCGCCAGCAACAGCACCGGCACAGTCGGCCCGGTGGGGGCGCCGGGATCTGCCGCCCCTGCCAGGAACGCGTCCAGTAGCGCCAGTTCCTCGGCTCACCCGACCAATGGGATGGGAGCCAGGCGTATGTGCCCAACCGGTAAGCTGGATGGCGCCAGCGAGGAACACGTCGGATGGGGCGATGTGTTCTCCACGGGTGGCGGAGCGGTCGTCGCCGGCGTGGCGGCGTGAGGGTTCTCGTCCCCGCTGGCGTGCACGTCCGCACCCCCGCCGGCGCCTAGATCGCCGCTATCGTCATCATGGTCCGCCCACTCTACCCCGTCGGGCCGCACCCGTCGGGCCTCGTCGATGGCCTGCTCCAACGGCAAGCGCTGCCCCGCCGCCGGCACCGCGCCCTCTCCCTGCCCCGCGCCCTCCTCAAGCCGGGTGAGGAAGCCGCTCAGCCAGCCGCGCCCTTCGCCCCGGTGGCCGCGCATGCTCCAGAAGCGCCACAGCGCCCCCGCCAGCCGCAGCCCCCACGCGACCTCGTCTTGCTCGTGCGCCCAGGCCAGCGCCGCGCGCAGGTTGTCGTGCTCGCGCTCCAGCCGCCCCAGCCAGGTCGCCTGCTGGGGCCCCGTCAGCGCCCCGCCGGCCTCCTCGGCCAGGGCCAGGCAGTAGGACGCATGGCGGCGCCGCACGGCGTCGGCCTCGCCGCTGGCCTCCAGGCGATCCAGGCCATAGCCGCGGATCGTCTCCAACTGGCGGTACCGGGGTGCGTGGGCCTCGCCCTCCTCAGCATCGACTGGGGCGACGGCACCGCGGCCTCGGCCGGCACGATCAGCGCCAACGGCAGCGGCGGGTTCACGGTGAGCGGGACGCACACCTACGCCGTCCTAGTGCTGTTTCAGAGGGGTTGCTTTGCAGCGGGGTGCCATCCCTGGCGGCGGCCCGCGGGCCGACGCCGCCGGCATCCTTGCCGGCAAGCGGGGGCCGGCAAGGATGCCGGCGGTCCC
>Ga0070738_10007453_pt1 | contig 10939 bp, 8 predicted proteins | sample Coa_R2_2_FD_66446 | JGI IMG/M metagenome (GOLD analysis project Ga0070738, IMG submission 66446) | Surface soil microbial communities from Centralia Pennsylvania, which are recovering from an underground coalmine fire - Coalmine... | ecosystem: Environmental > Terrestrial > Soil > Unclassified ... | reverse complement strand
AGGTCGTCGAGGACCCGGAGATCGGGCTGAGCATCATCGATCTGGGCCTGGTCTACGATACCGAGGTCATTGATCACACGATCAAGGTTACGATGACGCTCACCACGCCGTTCTGTCCGGCCGGGCCTTTCATTACCAGTCAGGTAGAGGCAGTCCTCTCAGCACTTCCCGGTGTCGAGCGGGTTGATGTTGAGATCACCTTCAACCCGCCCTGGGATCCCCGGACGATGGCCTCGGATGAGGTCAAGGCCATGCTGGGGCTGTGGTAGGTTGCCAGCCGACGCGCCCTCGCTTGCGGAACTGCCATTCAGCGATAGATCTGCTTCGCCTGCCGCTCAGCAAGATGCTGCTTTGCCCGGTTCAGGATCTGCTGCTCGAGATTGGCGCTCGGCTTTTCTTCCTGCCAGCCGGTGAAGTCACCGTCCGGCGCCATCGCGGCCAGGAGGGAAAGAATATAGCCGATGTGCCGACCGTAGACCTCCTGCAGGGCCTTGGCCCGTTCGGAAGGGTCAAGGCGAGACAGACGGATGACGACGTCCGCGAACGGGTAGAAGCGGCGCTCGAACTCAGCGCCGAGACTGGTTCCAGTTGTCGCCACGGCTCCTTATCCCCTCAAACATCGCTGTAGCTCTCACGCGTCCCTTGGTGTCTCTGGCCAGAACCGTTGGGGGAGCGTGATTCTCTCTCCTCCGGGGGATCGCACGGCTCCCCGGGGGTGCCCGGAGGCGCGAACAGTCAGAGATGACGTGCTATCCCTGCCGTTCACCTTCGATTGTACGCGCTGCGGCGGTGTTGTTCAATCAGCTGGAACGCGGTGGGGCTGGCGGCTGGGCATCCGCCGGGACGGGAGATGCCGGGGAGGCCGAGGAAGAGACGCGCTCGATGTGCGCGATGGCCCATACGCCTCCTGGGCCCGAGCGCACGGGCTGAACCAGGGTCACCCGAAAGGTCTGGTGATCCTGATCAACCTCGATAATCGCCGTAGAGCGAGCATGCGGCCGGGAGCTGATCTGGATGAGCCGCACCGGGGCATCCGGTCGCAGGCCGAATGATGCTCCATCGCGCTGGACGACTGCGATGGGGTCGAGCGCCCAGGGTATGCCCCCCGCGTCCGCCGCATGTTGGCGAGCGGTATAGATCGCCTGATCGACCGGGACGTCGCCGAGCATCAGAGGTGAGATCGGGATGATGCTCGCTGCCGGTGTTACTGCCGATGGAGGCTGCCCGGTAATCAGGGCGCCGGGCCGCGTCTCGATGGCATCAATCTGCCACCTCGGTCCTGTGCGGACCAGATCAACGAAGCGCCGGTTGGTTCCCGGGCTCCAGAGACGCAGCCCCATGGGTGACGGCTGAATCCACACGGTTACCAGATACTCCCGCTGATTCGCCGGAGGTGCGGGGAGGTGGGCTCCGAGATGGGTTGCCCATTCTACCGCGTCGACGGCCTGATCGACCCGCGCGGCCTGGATTGAATGGAGGAGAAGCTGCGTTCCGTCCGGTCCCAGCCGCGCTCGATACGAGGGGCTGAGAAACTGCGCGGCAGTGTCGTACTGCCCGCGCGCAAGCAGGGAGAAGTACGCATCAAGCGTCTGCCGGGGATCCTGGGGAAGAGGCTTCTCCAGCGAGGGTAGGATGGGGCGGCAGCCGCTGATCAGGAACGCGGCGGTTACTCCCAGCAGGGCGCGGCGGCGCGGCAGGAAAGAGGGCTTGACCATGGCGAAGAACCCTCCCGGGAAGCTCCCTTGATGGGCCATACCCTGGTGGGCCAAGGATACGTTCTGGATATAGATATGTCAACGAGGAGGCCGGCGATGAAAAGGCCAGCCGTACACCTCAGGATGTTCCTGGGCTCTGATCAGGAACATCCTCGGCCACGACGCAGTTTGTTTCAGAAGGCTGGAAGCCTATCGGGAGCGGCGTTGCCGGAGCGGCCGGCGAGGCTCGTTGAGAAAGGGCCGTGCCGTCCCAGGTGAGCAGGACGCTGGATGGTGTCGAGCCGGGGGGTGTTCGCATGCGGAGCGCCGTGACCGTCGCCGATAGGGCCTCGACTCCCTGCAGGCCGGCGGGTGCTTCGATTGTTGGGATCGCCTGCCAGCGGCCGTTCCGTCGGATGAAAAGCCAGAGGGTCTGGACCCTGTCCCCAAGCGGGAAGATCATCGCGATCTCCGCCTGGCCGTCGTGGTCCAGGTCGGCTACCGTGACATCCTTGACCTGGAGACCGTCCTGGCCGAGACGTCTGGCCAGCTCGGCGCCTGTGGGGGTGTTGGCCTGCAGATTCAGCTCGTACGCGACCGCCTCGCCGAGAGCGGCGAAAGGGGCCAGGCTGATGGGAAAGGTGAGATTGCCCATATCGCCCCGTGCGAACCGCTCCGGGAGGTCTCCGTGCTGAATCGCGGCGAACGCGGCGACTGGACCGCCGCTCTGCAGGGCCCGGTGGAACGCCGCGGCCGTTGTTCCAAGTGGCGGGGCCGAAGCGGCGGCCTGGTCAAGCCACGCGGCCGCCCCGGCGAGATCGCCTCTGAGTGCGGCGATCTCGCCAAGCCGGAAGCGCGCAAAGCCGACCCAATCAACCGCATCGCCTTCCTCGCTGGCCAGGGTGGAATCACTGATCACTTGCTGGTAGCGGCGAACGGCGGCGGCGATATCCCCACTGAAGAAGTCGGCCTCGGCCAGGTTCATCATCTGTCGGCGTGTTCGCGGGGGATCAGTGTGACGGGAGGTCAGGACGAACCCGGTGCCGTTCCAGCGATACTGACGGACCTGCTGTGGATGCGGCAGGAGCTTGTGATCGTAGATGCCCAGGGCGGGGCAGGTCAGCTCGATCGTCCCATCCGGGAGAAGCTGCCACTGCGCATCGCCAGCCCAATTGCTGATGCCCTGGTCGAACAGGGTATGAAGGGCTTTTCCATCCCAGGACACGACGAGGATCGAGGTGTTAACAGCACTGGCACCCTCTCCAGTGCGGCTAAGAACAATGAACGGGAAGGGAGTGGGTGGGAATGCGCGGACCGCGACGATGCGGCTGACGGTCAGGTCGTGCGCAGTCGGCATCTCCGGGATAGGGACCGGGTGTGGCTGGAGATCAGGGAAGAGGAGTGGCACGAGCCCCGGTATGGGAACGGCGAGAAGGAGGTCGGGCTGTCCGTTTCCATCAAGATCGCTCACGACCACGCTGGCCGGAGTCTCTGCGGCAGGCGCGAGTTGACTGGCCAGCTCCCGCTGGAGGCGGGGATTTCTCACTGCACCCGCGTTCACGAACGCGATCCCGACATCGGCAAGTGCGGAGCGCGCCGCCGTGAGACGCTCGGGCGGGATCGTGCCGTTCGGGGCGACGAGCGCGCGAAAGGCCTGGACGGCCTGCTCGACGCCGGGGGAAAGGGATGACGGTGTCGCCGGAGGGAGGGGCGTCGGCGTCGCGGTAGCCGGCTCCGGAAGGGTCGGTGTCGCCGATGCGGCAGGAGCTGTCGGTGCCACCGGCGTCACGGTTGGAAGAGCGGTTGTCGCGGACGGCCGAGGAGTGGAGGTGGCGACTGCGGTGGTTGGCATCGCCGGGACCGGCGAGGGGGGCATGGTCGGAGCGCGGGTGCACGCCGTGACCAGGAGAAGGCCGAGGCCGACGGCGAGACCGGCCCACCGCTGACCGCCGCCTGTGCGGATGTCTGCCATATTCGGGTGCGGAAGAAAAGATGAGCCCGCCGCAGGCATACGTCTTCCTCCAGGACGGCAGGAAAAATAACGAGGGCACCATCAGCGGTGCCCTCGAGTACGGGCGCGGCGTGCGATCACGAGGCTGCTGCGCCAACGGTTTCCGGTCGCTGGCTCGTAAACGTCAGCCCAGCCTCGGTCGCATCAATGATGACCGTATCACCATCCTTCAGCTCGCCAGTCAGGAGCCTCTTGGCGAGGACGTTCTCCACGTGGCGCTGGATGGTCCGGCGCAGTGGGCGGGCGCCGTAGTTGGCATCATAGCCCTCGCGGGCCAGCCATGCGCGAGCGGCATCGGTCAGCTGGAGGGTAAGCGCGTGCTCAGCCAGCCGCTTCTGCAGATCTGCGATGAGGAGATCAACGATCTGGTAGATCTGGTCGGTCGTCAGCGGCTCGAAGATGATCACCTCATCGATCCGGTTCAGGAACTCCGGCCGGAAGCTCCGTCGGAGATCCTCCAGCATCAGATCCCGGATGTGCTCGCGTTCGGCCGTGCTGGATGTTCGGAATCCGAGCGGGGCACTGCGCCGCACGTGCTGGGTTCCAACGTTCGACGTCATAATCACGACGGTGTTCTTGAAATCGACCGTTCGGCCGTGACCATCGGTGAGTCGCCCGTCGTCCAGGACCTGGAGCAGGATGTTGAAGGCATCGGGATGAGCCTTCTCGATCTCATCGAAGAGGATCACCTGGTACGGCCGCCGCCGGACCGACTCGGTCAGCTGACCGCCCTCCTCATAACCGACATAACCGGGGGGCGACCCGATCATCCGGGAGACCGCGTGCCGCTCCATGTACTCGGACATATCGATCCGGGTTAGCGCCTCCTCGCTGTCGAACAGGAACTCCGCCAGCGCCTTTGCCAGCTCGGTCTTGCCGACGCCGGTGGGGCCGAGGAAGAGGAATGAGCCGATTGGACGGCGCGGGTCCTTCAACCCGGAGCGGGCGCGACGGATAGCGTCCGAGACGGCCGTGATGGCCTCATCCTGGCCGACCACCCGCTGGTGCAAACGCTCTTCCATATGAACGAGCCGCTCGACCTCGGTCTCGAGCATACGGCTCACGGGAATGCCGGTCCACTTCGCGACCTGCTCGGCAACGTCGTCCGCATCGACGACCTCGTCAATGTCGCGCTCGAGGCGCCACTGGTTGCGCATCTGGTTGTACTGCTCCTCGAGCTTCAGGACCTCCGAGCGAAGCCGCGCGGCACGCTCGTACTCCCGGGCCTGGCCAGCCGCCTCTTCTTCGGCGCGCAGCCGGGTCAGGCGCTCCTCCATCTCCCGAAGTTCGGGAGGGAGGTTGAACAGCTCGAGCCGGACCTTCGCCGCAGCCTCGTCAATCAGGTCGATCGCCTTATCGGGCAGGAAGCGATCACTGATGTAGCGGTTAGACAGCTCGGCGGCCGCGACGAGGGCCTCATCCGTGATCTTGATCTTGTGGTGCGCCTCGTACTTATCGCGGAGGCCGCGCAGCATCTCGATCGTATCAGCAACACTCGGCTCGCCGACGAATACCGGCTGGAACCGCCGCTCCAGGGCGGCGTCGCGCTCGATGTGCTCGCGGTATTCGTCCAGCGTTGTGGCGCCGACGCACTGGAGCTCGCCGCGTGCCAGAGCCGGCTTCATCATATTCGAGGCGTCGATGGCGCCCTCCGCGGCACCCGCACCGACAACCGTATGGAGTTCGTCAATGAACAGGATGATCTCGCCCTGGGCGCGCCGGATCTCGTCCATGACTGCCTTGAGCCGTTCCTCGAACTCGCCCCGGAACTTGGATCCGGCCACCAGGGCACCCATGTCGAGAGCGATCACCCGCTTCTGGCGAAGCGGCTCCGGAACGTCCCCGGCCACGATGCGCTGGGCCAGACCCTCGACGATCGCCGTCTTGCCGACGCCCGGTTCGCCGATCAGGACCGGGTTGTTCTTGGTGCGGCGGGACAACACCTGGAGCACGCGCATGATCTCCTCGTTCCGGCCGATGACCGGATCGAGCTTGCCCGCGCGCGCCAGCTCGGTTAGATCCCGACTGTAGCGCTGGAGCACCTGGTACTTGCTCTCCGGGCGCTGATCGGTCACGCGCTGAGTGCCGCGGATGTCCGCCAGAACGCGGTATACCTTCTCCACATCAACGCCGAGACCGCGGAACAGTCGAGCCGATACGCCGTCGCGCTCGGCGACGATCGCGATGAGCAGGTGCTCGGTGCTGACGTATTCGTCGCGCAGACGATTTGCCTCTTCGATCGCTCGATCGAGAACGAACTTGAGCCGCGGCGTCATGTAGACTTGGCCCACCGTTCCGGCCTGATAGATCCGCGGACTGTTCTCCAGGGCCTCCCAGATACGGTGTCGCAGGAGCTGGACATCAACCCCTAGCCGCTGGAGGATCTCCACGGCAAGGCCTTCCTGCTGATCTAACAGGGCAATCAGCAAATGCTCAACGTCGAGCTGATTATGGCGAAGCTCGAGGAGGAGCTGCTGGGCGCGCTGGAGAGCTTCCTGTGCCCGCTCCGTGAATCGCTCAATTCCCATGATCAGTCCCTTCCGTGGCCGCGCGTCGCTCAGCCATGCACGCCTCCAGGGCCGCCCGGAGGCGCTGGATTTCCGCCTCCATCTCTGCCATCTTCTCGGTGAGATTGAGGATGACCTCCACGCCTGCCAGGTTTACCCCCAGGTCGTTGACGTAGTTGTGGATCTGGCGGAGCCGCTCGACATCGCGCGCCGAGTATAGACGAATCTTCCCACTCGAGCGCGAGGGCCGGATCAGGCCCAGCCGCTCATAGTAGCGCAAAGTCTGTGGATGCATGTTCACCAGACGGGCCGCGACGCTGATGATGTAGCACGGCTCGTCGCGGTTTGGAGTATCCACCGCTGGGCGCTCCCACTCGAATGGTTTCTGGGAACAGTATAAAGTTTGCTAATAACATTGTCAACTTTTACGTCACGGAAGGGCGTAGATCCCGAAGCCGAAGCCGCAGACGGGGGGAGCCGTTCCAGATGGTCCGTTCGACCGAGTACACGATATCCGCGTGCTCCCCTACCTCGCCGCATTGCGCACCCATCCCGAAGCCAATGGCATCCCACGTCGTCGTACCGTCGTGCAGGCGCAGGCGCAGATGAGCTGGCTCATCCTGGCCGACGGCGCGCGCTTCCAAAACGCGAATCCGACGGGACAGGAAGAGAGGGACCGGATTGCCAAAGCCGAACGGTTCGAGCTGGCGGACAAGGTCGCCGAGCGCGGCGCCGTAGCGTGCCAGCCGGATCTCGGCATCGATGGTCAGGCGAGGCATTAGGTCGACGTCGGAGATCTCTGCGTTGGCGATCGCCTCCAGGCGTGCCCGCAGTTCGTCGAGCCGATCTAGAGGCACGGTAAAGCCGGCCGCTCGCGCGTGCCCACCGTGACGAGCCAGGAGGTCAGCGCAGCGGGCAAGTGCCTCCGCAATATGGAATCCATCGATACTGCGTGCTGATCCCCGTGCGATCTCCGAGTCGACCTCAAGGACGACGGCTGGGCGCCAGAACTCCTCGACCAGCCGAGCCGCCACCAGGCCAACCACCCCGGATGGGTAGTCCGCGCCGGCAACGAGAAGGAGCTTGGGAAGCTGATCCCGGGCGAGGATCTCCTCGCGCGCCTGGGTCAGTGCCGCGTCAGTCAGCCGCTGGCGCTCTCGATTCAGCGCGTCGAGCTCCCCGGCCAGACTGCGGGCCTCCTCTTCGGAACCGGTGAGAAGGAGACGAACGCTCACGGAAGCATCCGCGAGGCGGCCAGTGGCGTTCAGCCGCGGAGCCAGGGCATAGGCGATGGCCCGCGCATCGATCTCGCCTGGTGGAATGCCCGCGCGCAACGCGAGGGCCCGAACGCCCGGCCGCTGGCTCGTGTTCAGCCGCGGGAGCCCCCGCAGCACGAGGGTGCGGTTCTCCCCCACCAGCGGGACGACGTCAGCAACTGTACCAAGCGCGACGAGGTCGAGCCAGCGTTCAGCGAACGCCGCATCGCCTGCGAGACGTTCGCCGAGAGCGCGGGCGAGCTGGTAGGCCAGGCCGACTGCGCACAGCTCCTTGAAAGGATAGCGGCAGGAAGGCTGCTTTGGATTAATGACTGCGACGGCATCCGGAATGATGTCGGGCACGTGGTGATGGTCAGCGATGATCACTTCGAGCCCGATCTGCCGCGCCGCCTCCACTTCGGCCGCCCCCGAGATTCCGCAGTCGACGGCAACGACCAGACTGGTGCCGTCCTGACGCAGCCGGTTCAGCGCATCGCGGTTCAGTCCATAGCCCTCGACGTGGCGCCGCGGAACGAACGGCCGGGCGTTTACCCCGAGCATCCGCAGGCATTCGGTGAGGAGAACGGTGCTGGTTATACCATCCACATCGTAGTCGCCGTAGACGACGACGCTTTCTCCCCTGACACGTGCCCGCGCGATCCGGTCCACGGCAGCTGTAATGCCGTGGAGTTCCCATGGGGAGTGGACCGGAGCCGTTGCACCGGCCAGGAAGGCGTGGATCTCATCGGCAGAACGGATTCCCCGGTTCCAGAGGAGCTGAATGAGCAGAGGAGAGAGCCCGGCGAAACCGACAAGGTGCTCCCGCGGGGCAATCGCATGGACGGCCCAGCCGTACCGTGCTGTTTCTCCTGTCAGCGGGGGAAGCGGGTCAGATCGTGCCATATACCTGCTACTCGCATCGTACCGGTGGATCGATCCACAGGATCGATCCATCGCCTTCCACTGAAGCGCGGTCGTGCTGGCTTCATTCTACCCTCTTGCCATCCAGTCGGCCCAGCCTCGCCGCCGATAGGCTGGCCATCATAATGATGATCTAACGTCCCGGCGGTCTCCCGTGCCGTCCGGTTACCCTGCCCCGGGCCTGATGAGAGGCCATGGCGTCACGGTTGCGGTGTTCGTGCGGGCCCATCTGGGCTAGCCGGGGGCGCTGGCGCGGCTGTTCGGCACCTGGTGCCCTTCGTGCAGTACACCGTGGTCCGTACGGGCCATCAATCGCTGGAGAGATCCTGCGGCATCTGAGCCATGAAGAGAAGAGATGTGGGGAGAGGAGGTGATGGTCGTGGAGGAGTGTGCGTACTACATTGGTGTCGATCTCGGGGGCACGCGGCTCCGGGTAGCCCTGGCCGATTGCACCGGTCGGATTCTTCGTCGTCGGGTGGTTCCGACCGGCGGGGGGGAAGGTCGCGACGCCGTCCTCGGGCGGATCATCGTCGCATGTCGGATGATTCTTGAGCCGGAGCCTCTGCCGCGGCTGTGTCGGGTGGGCGTAGCAATCGCCGGTCCGGTCGATCCGCGCCAAGGGGTCGTCTATCACCCACCAAATCTTCCGGGATGGGGTGAGGTGCCGCTCGGTATGGTGCTTGAGCGTGAGCTAACCGTACCGGTTCTGCTCGGAAACGATGCTCATCTGGCGGCGGTGGCTGAACACTGCTGGGGAGCTGGACGGAATCTCGATCATCTGGTGTATCTTACCGTGAGCACGGGAATTGGGGCCGGAGTTATCATCAATCGTCGGCTCTTGCTCGGTGCCCACGGTGGGGCATCGGAGATCGGTCACGTCACGATCGATCTGAACGGCCCGCGGTGCGGCTGTGGCAATCATGGTTGTCTCGAAGCGATGGCGTCGGGAACGGCGCTCGCGGAAGAGGCTATGCGGCGCCTGGGACAGGGTGAATGCTCGGTGCTCCTCGAGCACCTCCGCCGCAATCCCGGGCGCCTGGATGCCGAAACGGTTGTCGGCGCCGCACTCCAGGGGGATGCGCTGGCGCGTGCGGTCATCCAGTGGGCAGGATACAATCTTGGCGTTGGGCTCGCGGCGGTGATGCACCTGTACGACCCGCAGGCGATCATCATTGGGGGAGGCGTCGCAAATGCCTGGGATCATCTCATGCCGAGCGCCTGGCAGGCCCTCCGCGAGCGCGCCATGGATTTCTACCTGACGCGGGTACGGATCACGCGATCGGAGCTTGGAGACGAGGCCGGTGTCCGGGGAGCGGTGGCCCTCGCCATTCGCGGGCCAAACGGGCTATGGCCGAATGGACTGTGATCTGTCTGCCACCTCTCCTCTCGTTCTGCAGGGCACCGTAGGGGCTCGAACAGCTCGAAGTTCTCGTTGTATCGAGGGGATGCCACGGTGAGAATCGCATACGCATTTCGTCGCAGTGTCTTCTATCCATATGTGGGAGACGACTGGAACCTGCCTGGCCGAGAGGTCCGCGCGCGCTGGCTCAAGAAGGTCAAAGAACTGGGATTTGATGGTCTTGAGATCGCGAACAACGCCGTTGGTGGACCGCAGGCGACATCCGCCCAGATCCAGGATCTTCGCCGCGAGCTGGAGGATGCTGGCCTGCCGTGTGTTGCGGTGCGTGGTGGGGGCGGCTTCTCGCACCCGCGGGTGGCCATGGTCAACCGACAGCGCATCGAGGATGCGATCCGCTTCGCGGCTCAAATGGGATGTCGTCTTGTCAACACGACGGTGACCACGCCGACCGTACCGACCCTGCCGGGCCACTTCGTCGGCGAGCCGGTCTCGCAGGGGAGCAGTCGGGATGCCCACGAAAGTGACTTCGAAGTCACCGCTCGCGTCCTGCGTGAGCTCGCGCGGCATGCCGCAGATCATGGGATTGAGATCTCGATCGAGGTCCACCAGCATTCGATCGTGGACAACAGCTGGTCAGCGCTTCACCTTCTTGATCTGATCGGTGAGCCAAATGTGGGGGTCAACCCGGATCTGGGAAATATCTTCTGGACCTACGATGTACCTGAGGAGACCCCTGAGCAAGCGATCGTTGCACTCGCGCCGCGGGCGAAGTACTGGCACTGCAAGAACCTCCGTCGGGTTTACATTCCCGAGAATCATCATACAATCTTCCTGCGTGTCCCTCTGCCCGATGGCGAGATCGACTACCGGTTTGCCCTCTCAGCCATGGTCGCGGCCGGCTATCAGGGCTACCTGGCGATCGAAGGTGCCCAGCTGGGCGACCAGCTCAGTGCTGACGGACGGAGTATCGCCTACGTGAAAGGCATCCTCGCCGAGCTCGAGCAGAGCTAGCGGGCTGGGGCGGGATGCGCGGCTCTCCGCACCGGCCAGTTTCTTCCACCAGCTCATTAGGACTTCGCCAGACGGTTCCGACAGCCAGGGGATGGGGAAGTCGATAGGCTTCCCATCCCCTGGCCGGATCGCCTGGCATTGTCATCATCTCGCGGTCTGATCCTCTCGCCGCTGTCTTC
>Ga0070738_10007451_pt1 | contig 10941 bp, 5 predicted proteins | sample Coa_R2_2_FD_66446 | JGI IMG/M metagenome (GOLD analysis project Ga0070738, IMG submission 66446) | Surface soil microbial communities from Centralia Pennsylvania, which are recovering from an underground coalmine fire - Coalmine... | ecosystem: Environmental > Terrestrial > Soil > Unclassified ... | reverse complement strand
GACGTTGTTGCCGTCGCCGATGAAGCTCATCTTGAGGCCCTTCAGGTGACCGCGCCGCTCCTTCATGGTCTGGAGGTCGGCGAGGGCCTGGCAGGGATGCTCCCAGTCGGAGAGCGCGTTGATCACAGGCACCGACGCGTGCTTCGCGAGGCCGACGACGAGGTCGTGCCCGAAGACGCGCGCCGCGATCACATCGACGAACCGCGAGAGGACGGCGGCCACGTCGTCCACCGACTCGCGCTCGCCGAGACCGACCTCGCCCGGCGAGAGGTAAAGGCCGCGGCCGCCGCACTGGTTCATGGCGACCTCGAACGAGACGCGCGTCCTGAGCGACGGCTTCTGGAAGACGAGGCCGAGCGTCTTGCCCTCGAAGACGCGCGAGGTCTCGCCCGCCTGGTGGCGGCGCTTCACGTCGGCGGCCGTCTCGAGGACCAGGTTGAGCTCGTCGATGGTGAGGTCCGCGACGCTCACGAAGCTGCGCCCGCGGAGGGGGCTACGGGGCATGGTCGGTCTCCTTGGGAGCGGCAGATCCTACACCCTCCTGTCCGACCCGTGGAATAGAGTGGACACGTGCCCGACCTCGCCGCGAGAGACCTCGTCGCCCTCGCGCTCGCGCTCGGGGCGCGCGACGTCCCGGGGTGGTCGCCGGCCGAGGATGCCCTCGCCCGTGGCGTCCGCCCCTCCGACGCGACCTCGCTCCGCGAAACGATCGCCCGCGGAGAAGACCCGCTCGGAGAGGCGTTCTGCGCGCTCCGCTCCCCCGGCGAGCGCCGCGAGCTCGGAGCGACCTACACGCCCTCCGCGATCGTCCGGGCCATGCTCGCGTGGACGCAAACGATCGCGGCCCCGGACACGATCGTGGATCCCGGAGTCGGGTCGGCGCGCTACCTCGTCGCCGCCGCACGTCTCCACGGGCGCGCGAACCTCGTCGGCGTCGAGATCGACCCGCTCGCCGCGCTCCTCGCGCGCGCCCACCTCGCCGCCGCGGGCCTCGCCGGCCGCTCCCGGATCGTCGTCGCGGACTACCGCGACTTCGAGAGACCGGCGGGCCGGACTCTCTTCATCGGGAACCCGCCCTACGTCCGCCACCACCGGATCGCTCCCGCCTGGAAGCGCTGGCTCACACGCGAGGCAACGGCTCTCGGACTGCGAGCGAGCCAGCTCGCGGGGCTCCACGTCCACTTCTTCCTGCGGACGGCCGCGATCGCGCGCGAGGGCGACGCGGGTGCCTTCATCACGGCGGCCGAGTGGCTCGACGTGAACTACGGGACCGTCGTGCGCGAGCTTCTCCTGCGCCGCCTCCATGCCCGCAGCATCCACTTGATCGATCCCAGGGCTCTCCCCTTCGCCGACGCGGCGACGACGGCGGCGATCACGTGCTTCGAGGTCGGCCACCGAGCCTCGATCCGCTTCCGCCGCGTCGACTCGCTCGAGGATCTGGGCGCCCTCGGGGGCGGCGCCCCGGTCTCCCGCGCCCGCCTCGCTAAGGCGACGCGCTGGTCCCACCTCGGCAGGAAGCGAGCCAGGGCCGGCTGGGTCGAGCTCGGCGAGCTCTGCCGCGTCCACCGCGGCCAGGTCACGGGGGCGAACCGCGTCTGGATCGAGGGCCCGCACAGCGCCGGCCTGCCGACGAGCGTCCTCTACCCGACGGTCACGAAGGCGCGGGAGCTCTTCCAGGCTGCCCCCGAGCTCCGGACGATCGCTCACCTCCGCCGCGTCATCGACCTCCCCGAGGACCTCGACGCGCTCCCCGCGGCCGAGCGCGACGCGATCGAGGCGTTCCTGCGAGAAGCCCGGAAGCTCGGAGCCGACCAGGGCTTCATCGCCCGCCACCGCCGCGCCTGGTGGTCGGTCGGCCTGAGGGAGCCCGCCCCGATCCTCGCGACCTACATGGCCCGCCGCGCGCCGGCCTTCGTCCGCAACTTCGCCCGGGCGCGGCACATCAACATCGCCCACGGCCTCTACCCGCGCGTCCGCCTCGACGAGCGGACGCTCACGCGTCTCGTGGACCACCTCGCGGGCGCGACGAGCGTGACCGAGGGGAGGACCTACGCCGGCGGCCTCACCAAGTTCGAGCCCCGCGAGATGGAGCGCCTCCTCGTGCCGGGCCCGGACCTCCTGGCGAGCTGAGCCATGCCCGAGAGCCTCGAAAGCGCCCGCGCTCTCGTCCTTCGCCACGAGGAGCGTCACCGTCACGACGACGCGAGGCGACGCGAGGGCCGCTACTACACGCCGCCCGTCCTCGTCCGCTTCCTCGTCGAGAAGACGCTCGGGCCGCTCGTCGAGGGTCGGAGCCCCGACGAGATCCTCGCCATGAGGATCCTGGACCCCGCGTGCGGAGCCGGCGCCTTCCTGCTCGGGGCGCTCGACTTCCTCGCCTCCGAGCTCGAGCGTCGGGGCATGGCGCGCGCCGATGCCTCGCGGCGCCTCGTGAACGGGACGCTCCTCGGGATCGACATCGATGATGATGCGATCGCCACGGCCCGCCGGGCGCTCGCGCTCGCCTCGGGCGCCCGTCCCCGGGGACTGCGGAAGGCGAACGCTCTCGACGATCGCGGCCTCGCGAGGGCTGCCTCCGTCCCGCGCCTCGACGCCGTGATCGGGAACCCGCCCTATCGGCGAGAGAAGGACGGCGCCCCGGAGCTCGCGCGCGCCCGCGACACCGAGCTCGGCCGCCTCTACGGGGCGGGGAAGATGGACCTCTGGTTCCTCTTCGCGCACGCGGCCCTCCTCGCTCTGCCCCCGGGAGGGCGGCACGGCTTCGTCGTCCCCTCCTACTGGCTCGAGTCGCGGAGCGCGCGACGGCTCCGCGAGCACATCTTCTCGGAGACGCGGCTCGAGCTCCTCGTCGAGCTCGGAGCGCGCCGCTTCTTCAAGGACGTGCAGGGACGGCACGTCCTCTACGTCTGCGAGAAGGTGACCCGACCGACCCCGACGGCCGAGGTGATGCGTATCGAGGTCGCGAGCCCGCGGGAGGGCGAGCCGCCCCTCGACCTCGACGACCACCCGGCGGTGACGCGCGAGCGCGTGCCTCTCGCACATCTCCTCTTGCCCGACGGCACCGTCGCCCGGACGGGCGAGCTCGGCGCCCTCGCCGCGAGGATCGAGCGCGCCGGGACGCGGATCGACTTCGAGGTCGCCGAGGGCGTCACGCCCGGCCCCGAGGCCTGGACCGACGCGGTCGCCGAGCGGGCCGCGCGCGCCTCGGGCACGACGGTCGAGGAGCTCGAGGCGCGCCTCGAGATCGCGCGAGGCGAGGGCGTCTTCGTGGTCGCGCCCGACTTCCGCCTGCCGGCCCGCGAGCGGCACGTCCTCCTCCCCTGGGCGGCGCCCGCCGACGTGCCTGCCTTCCCGGCCGCGCCGCGCCCGAGCAAGCGGATCCTCTACGTGACCGAGGAGCCCGGCCGCGCCGTCCTCGCCCACCTCGAGCGCTTCCGCCCCGCCCTCGACCGCCGCCGCGAGACGCGCGACGGGCGACGCCCCTGGTACGAGCTCCACTGGCCGAGGCGCCGCGAGCTCTTCTTCGGCCCGCGCGTCCTCGTCCCTCGCATGACGGCCCGTCCGAGGGCGACCTACGTCGAGGAGACGCTCGTCGTCGGCGAGAGCGTGCTCGTCTTCCGACACACCGATCCTCGCGTCACGCGGCTCGCCGCGGCGCTCCTCAACACGGCGCCGCTCCGGACGTGGATCCTCGCCCGCGCCAAGCGACGCGGCGTCGGGGTCGACCTGAGCGTCGCGCGGGCGCGCGAGATCCCGTGGCCGCGTGCCCTCGTCGACTCGCCCGAGGACGTGGAGCCCGTGGCCCGCGCCCTCGAGCGAGGCGAGGACGCGGACGCGCTCGCCTGGAGGCTCTACCGGGGCGTGATCGGGTGCGCTCGCAGGGTGTAGGTCGGCTCGCGCGCTCGCTGCTCGTCCTCGGCGCTCAGGCTCATGCGGCCCGCCTCCTTGAGCTTCCGGAATCGCTCCCGCGCTCCCTCGTAGGCGGGCCGGAGCGCGTCCGAGCCCATGTCCGTGAGGAGGCTGTCGGCCGCCCGGACCCGGTCCTTCGGGTCCGTGAGGTGGATGCGCGGGTCGAACGTGAACGCCACGGCCCGCTCGTGGAGCCAGGCGACCATGGCCGCCATGAGGTCGTCGGCGAGAGCCGGCGAGCGGTCCCCGAGCGCGTTCGCCACGCTGGCGCAGATCTGGAAGAAGACCGGCATCTTCTCGAGCCACCAGGGGAAGTCTCCGGAGGACCCGACGACCGGGAGCTGACCGCTCAGCCGGAGCGCCCGCCGGAGGTCGAGCCGGGCGTGCGCGTTCCCGACCGCTCCTTCGAACGCCAGGATCCGGAGGCGCGCTCGCCACGGGAGGACGGCGGGCCCGCCGAGGCTCGCGAGGCTCTCCATGTCGCCGAGGGCGCCGAAGACGAGCTCGTCTCGCTCGGCCTCGTCGGCGGGAGGGCTCTCGAGGAGCTCCTCGATGCGGCGGAGGCCGCGCGCGGCGGCGTGCGCCGACTCGACCTCGCGCTCGAGCCCGATCGAGCGGCAGCACGCGACGAGCGGGTCCTCCTTCATGTCCCGCTCGAGCCGCTCCTCCCACTCCTTGCAGGCGGCGAGCCCGACCTTGCCGCTCGTCGGCTCCCACACCTCCGTGAAGTAGATGTTCTGGAGCGGGAAGCCGCGCGTGAGGTTGCGGTCCTCGCGCGAGAACGCCTCGAAGACGTCGTCGCTCTTGAGGAGGTCGATCCGCGCCGCGAGGAGCTCGAAGACCGGGGAGGTGAGGAGCCCGCGCGCGGGATCGCCGCACTCCGCGAGCACGAGCGGGCTCGCCTGGGCCCGGAGCGCGGAGGCGAGGAGCTCGTCGATCTCCTTCTTGTGAGGCTCGACGCCGCCCCGGATCCGCTCCTCCTCGGACTTCCCGGTGTCGGTGATCTTCTCCTTGGAGAGCTGGCTGCTCCCCCCGCGGCGGGGCGCGTTGAGGAGCGTGTGCGCCTGCCCCAACTCGGGGGGCTGCGTCGCCCAGGACTTCTCGAGCTGGAAGGCGAGCGCGAAGCGATGCGGGTCCTCGCGCGCGAGCACGCCGTCCACGCCCGCCGCGTCCGCGAGCTCCGGATGCTCGAGCGCATCGGGAAGGCCGCAGCGCGCGAGGAAGCGCGAGAGGACGAAGGGCCCCTGCTTCCGCGCGCGGCCGTAGCCGGCGCCGTCCTTCGTCGCGCCGAGGACGAGCCGGAGCTTCTCCTCGAGGACCGGGTCGGGGTGCGAGCGCGCCGCCTCGTCGATCGCCTTCGCGGCGCGTGCGTCGTCCGCCGCCAGCGAGAGGTCGGCGAGGAGCCACGCGGCACGCCTCCCGGGCGCGCCGGCGAGCCCGCGCGCCGCGACGAGGTCGCGCTCGAGGTCGTCCGTCACCGCGACTCCGAGCCGGCCGCCGCCGAGCGGCGCGCGCGGCGCCCCGGCCTTCGCGAGGAGGACGAGCGCCCGGAGGAGGGCGCCCGCGGGGTCGCCTCGCTGCGCCGCGAGCCGCGCGGCGAGCTGGAGGACCTCGTCGGCCCGCTCGCCCCGGTCCGTCGCGGCGTCCCAGGTCTCGAGGAGCCGGTCTCCGACCGGGAAGCCCCCGGTCCTGTCGCCCGGGATCGCCTCGCCGACGAGGCTCGCGCTCTCGGGGGCGGCGAGGGCCGCGTTCCCGACCGCGAGCGCCGCGGCGACGCCGAGGCTCGGGGGCGCCGCGAGCACGGCGTCGGCGTAACGGCGCTCCTGGAGGCGTCGCGTCAGCGCGCCGCGGCTCTCCTCGGAGGCGCGCGAGCCGAGGTAGGCGATCGCCTCGGCGACCTCGCTCGCGTCGGCGTCCGGCCTCATGGCGATCGCGACGCGCCGCTCGACCTCGCGCTGCCAGCGGTCACGCACCATGCTGCCCGCGACGACGACGGCGACGAGGAAGAGGACCGCGGCCCCGAGCGCGGTCCAGAGCCTGACCTCGCGCCGCCTCGCGACGCGGGCGAGGCCCTGGAGCGAGCTCGGCATCTGCGCGTCGATGGGCTCGCCGCGGAGGAACCGGTCGATGTCGTCCCGGAACGCCGCGGCGCTCGGGTAGCGCTTCTCCGGCTCCTTCTCGAGCGCGTGGAGGCAGATCGCGTCGAGCTCGGGCGGGATCCCCTTGGCGTGGCGGCTCGGCGGCTCCGCGGGCTGGACGAGGACCTTGTTGAGGAGCTCGAGGTTCGAGTCGGCGACGAGGGGCGGCCTCCCGACGAGCGAGAACCAGAGGATCGCTCCGAGCGAGTAGACGTCGGCCTTGTGGTCCACCTTGTTCGCCCGCCCGTCGAGCTGCTCGGGCGCCGAGTAGGCCGGCGTCCCGAACATGGCCCCCGAGCGCGTCAGGCGCTCGGACTCGGCGATCTTCGCGAGGCCGAAGTCGCAGACCCGGGGCACGTCGCCCGGCGCGATGAGGATGTTCTGCGGCTTCAGGTCGCGGTGGACGATCCCCTTGTCGTGGACGTAGGCGACGGCGTCGGCGATCGTCCGCGCGATGCCGGCCGCCCGGCGCAGGTCGAGCCCCTTCTCCCGCACGAGGCTCGCGAGCGACGGGCCCTCGACGAGCTCCATGACGTAGAAAGGCGTCGCTCCCTCGATCGCGCCGCCGAAGATCCTCACGACGTTCGGGTGGGCGGTCACCGCCGCGAGCGCCTTCATCTCGCGCGCGAAGCGCTCCGTCTGCTCCGAGCTCGGCGCGCCGTCGTGGGTGAGGACCTTGAGCGCGAACTCGCGCCCGGGGAAGCGCGCGTGCCGCGCCCGGTAGACCGCCCCCATGCCCCCCGCCCCGAGCTTCGACTCGAGCGAATAGCCTCCGATCGTCGGGGGCGCGGCGCTCATTGCGGCTCGAAGTCCTTGCGCCACTCGTGGCGCCTCGGGTCGTTCTCGAGCGAGAGGTGGAGCTGCTTGCCTATGTTCCGGACCGCAAGGTAGTCGAGGCTGTTGAGCGCTCCCTTCATGGTCAGGCTCGTCCCGCGGACGATCTTCATGGCCAGGTCGTAGAGCTTGAAGTGGAGCCCGCCGTCGATGGTCACGGCGCGCGGGTCCTCGGCGGCCGCCATCGCGGCGATGAGGACCGCGTGGAAGTGGAAGCCGAGGCTGACCCCTTGCGGGCTCTCCCCCTGTCCGTCCGCGCGGAGGGCGTCCTGCTGGGCGCGGATCTCCTCGGCGAACGCGATCGCGCGCCGGAGCTCCAGCTCCGCGAGGCGCTCGCTGAGCGGCGGCGGCAACGCGAGCCGGTCGAGCCGCGCCGCGAAGGGGAGGGCGACGTCGGGCCCGATCGCGCGCAGCCGATCGAGCCGCACGACCGTCTCGAGCGCGAGCTTCCGGCGCGCGGCGGGGTCGAGCTGGACGCTCCCGTCCTCGGCCCGGGCGAGGAGGTCGAGGCGGTAGAGGCCCTGACACGCCACCGCCGCGTCCGTGAGACGGTCCTTCGCGATCGTCGCCGCGAGCGGGTCCTCGGCGAGGTCCTTCGCGAGCCGCGCGTCGAAGTCGCCCCAGGGGATCTCCCACGCGGCCTCGTCGAGGTACTCGAGCGAGTTGCCCGAGCGCGTGATCGTGCGGTCGTGGCCGTTGAAGGCCATGGCGAGGTAGAGGCACTGGGCCGGCGCCTCGCACGCCGTGAGGATCATGAACGGCCCGGTCGAGATCCGCTGCCTCAGCGTGTAGCCGGCTCGGCTCAGGGCGGCCGGGTCCCGCGGATCGAACTTGAGCGCCTGGAGGACGAGCTCCTCGAAGTGGGGCCGGATCGCCTCGAACTTGGCCTGGGTCGTCGCGAGGGGGACGAACCCGAACACGTCCGTGTGGAGGGCCCCGAGCTGGACCGAGAGGTCGTTGTGGAGCGCTATGAGCTCCTTCACGACGTCGTTCGGCTCCGGCCGGACCGTCGGATGCGGCATCGGATGGTCGCGGCGCGCGATGAGCTCGAGCGAGACCGAAGGGTCCGCGGCCTCCGGATGCTCGATCGCGTTCGGCGCCCCGAGCAGCGCGAGCCGACGCGCGAGCTCGCCGGCCGCTCGCCTCGCCGCGGCCGGCTGCTCGGGGAGCTTCCGCGCGAGCTCCTCCCCGTCGAGGGAGCCCGCGAGGACGCGCTCGAAGGACTCGCGGACCGCCGGGTCGAGCGCGGCGCGGCGCGCTTCGAAGACCTCGCCCGCGCGCTTGCGGTCCGAGGTGGCGATCGCGAGGTCGACGACGAGCCCGGCCGCGCGCGTCGCGAGGGCGTCGGACCCGACCGCCGCCGCCTCGAGGTCCGGCCCGAGCGTCTTGTTCGACGGGTCGGGGAGGCGGCCCTCGCCGAACGGCTCGCGCTCCGACCCGCGCTCGGCGAGCGACGCGAGCGCCGAGACCCAGCGTGCCTCGCGGTCGGCCTGGTCCGCCGCGAGCCCGCGCGCCGCCCCGATGAGGAGGCTCGACGTACGCTCGCGGTTGGCCCGGCTCGACGGTGGCTCGCCCAGGACCTCGTCGCGGCGCCGGAGCAGCTTCTCGCCGCTCTCGAGGATGCTCCGGGCGCGCGTCGGGTCGTCGAGGCCGAGCTCGCGCCGGATCTTCGTCCCCTCCTCGACGGCGTCGCGGAACTTCTTCACGTGCTCCTGGACCGCCCGCCGGACCTCGTCGGAGCCGCCGCCCTTCGAGAGCGCCCGGAGGATCTCGCCGACCTCGGTCTCCTCGGTCGTGGCGAGCGACTCCGCCCGACCCCTGTAGCGCTCGATCCGCTGCGTGTGGATCCGGAGCGCGACGATCGCCGCGACGACGAGGACGACGAGGGCGACGCCGACGACCGCGACCTCGCGCCGGTGGCGCCGGAGCGACTTGACGAGCTTCTCGCGCCTTCCCGGGACGCGGGCGAGCACGTGGTCGCCCCTGAGGAAGCGGTCGAGCTCCTCGCGGAAGTCGGCGGCCGTCGGGTAGCGGTCGCGCGCCTCCTTCTCGAGCGCCTTGAGGCAGACCGCGTCGAGCTCGACCGGGACGCCGGGCGCGTGCTTGCTCGGCGGGAGCGCCGGGTTGAGGAGGACCTTCGGCAGAAGCTCGGCGTCCGAGCTCGCCTCGAAGGGCGCCTTCCCGGTCAGGAGGAAGTGGAGGACGCCGCCCAGGGCATAGACATCGGCCCGCGCGTCGGCCTCGTGGGAGCGCCCGTCGAGCTGCTCGGGCGCCGCGTAGGAGGGCGTCCCGAGGAACGCTCCCGTCTTCGTGAGCCGGTCCTCGCCGGCCATGCTCGCGAGCCCGAAGTCGAGGATGCGGGGGGTGTCGTTCGCCTCGAGGATCACGTTCGCGGGCTTGAGGTCGCGGTGGATGACTCCCTGATGGTGGACGTGCGCGATCGCGTCCGAGATCGCGCGGACGATCCGCGCCGCGCGCACCGGCTCGAAGGGGTTCTCGTAAGCGAGGGACGAGAGCGGCTTCCCCTGCACGAGCTCCATGACGTAGAAGGCGCGCGCGCCCTCGACCGTCCCGCCGAAGATCCGGACGACGTTCGGGTGCGTCGTCGCGACCGAGAGCGCCTTCATCTCCCGGTGGAAGCGCTCGAGCGCCGTCTCGTCGGTCGCCTCGGTGAGCACCTTGAGCGCGAAGACGCGGCCCGGGAAGCGCGGGTTCGTCGCGCGGAAGACCGCGCCCATTCCGCCCTCGCCGAGCTTCGACTCGAGCCGGTAGCCCCCGATCTGCTCCACGCGCGGATCATCGCCGCTCCGCGTCCCCCGCGCAAAGCGTCAGGGCGTGCATCGGACGGGAGCGGCCCTCCTCTCGAGCGCCCTCGCCATCGCGGCGAGCTCGCCCTCCAGCTCGACGCGCGTCGGGAAGCGGTCGTCGCGCTCGAGGAGCGCGCCCGGCGCGGCGCGTCGCGCCGCGACCTCGGCGAGCAGCTCGAGCGCGCCGGGAGCGACCGGGTGGGCGTGCGTGTCGTGGAAGAAGCCGTCTCGCTCGACGCCTCCGGCGACGTGGACGTAGGCGACGCGCTCGAGCGGGATCCGATCGAGGAAGGCGATCGGGTCCCAGCCGAGGTTCCGGGCGTTCGCGTGGAGGTTCGCGACGTCGAGGAGGAGGAGCGCATCCGTCCGCTCGCAGAGCTCGGCCAGGAAGTCGGCCTCGCCCAGCTCGGCCCCTGGCCACTCGAAGAGCGCCGCCACGTTCTCGAGCGCGAGCGGCACCGGGAGCGCGTCCTGGGCGATCTTCACGTTCTCGACGAGAACGGAGAGAGCCTCGCGCGTGCGGGGCAAAGGGAGGAGGTGGCCCGAGTCGATCCCGCCCGAGCGCACGAAGCACGCGTGCTCCGAGACGATCGGCGAGCCGAGGCGCGACGCGAGCTGCGCGAGGCGTTCGACCCGCTCCGGATCGGGGGGCTCCGCGCCTCCGAGCGAGAGCGAGACGCCGTGGGGGATCACCTCGAGGCCGCTCGCCCGCAGGTTGAGGAGCGCCGGCGACGGTGCCCCGGGGTCCACGTTCTCGGTCACCACGTCGACGAAGTCGAGGCGCGGGCGCAGGCGCTCGATCGTGAGCGCGAGCTCCGGCCGCCAGCCGATCCCGAGGCCGTTCAACCGCCGCATCCGCCGCACCCTCCGCCACACCCTCCGCCGCACCCTCCGCCGCCGCAGCTCGACCCGCAGCCGCTCGCGCCCGCCGCGGAAGGTGGGATCAGGGCGAGGGCGAGGCTCGAGAGCACGGGGCCATGGAGGACGCCCACCCCGAACAGGGCGAACGCGAGCGCGACCTCGCCGCCGCTCAGCTCCGTGACCCCCGCCGAGGCTGCCGTCGAGTGGAGCGCCGCGTTCGTCTGAGCGAGTCGCTTGAGGGCCACCTTGCCCTTGAACGTGCAGAGCGGCCGCTTGACGCAGGCGACGACCGCGGCCCCGATCGTGCCGAACACGAGCAGGACGAGGAAGAAGACCGGCCTGTCGCGCGCGATGCCGATCGCCACCTTGATCGCGCCGATCGTCGCCAGGAG
>Ga0070738_10007449_pt1 | contig 10945 bp, 11 predicted proteins | sample Coa_R2_2_FD_66446 | JGI IMG/M metagenome (GOLD analysis project Ga0070738, IMG submission 66446) | Surface soil microbial communities from Centralia Pennsylvania, which are recovering from an underground coalmine fire - Coalmine... | ecosystem: Environmental > Terrestrial > Soil > Unclassified ... | reverse complement strand
AACAATCCCGGCACGCGTCACGCCGACGCGTTTGCCGAATCGGTCAAGCACAGCGGCCGGCTCAACGAGCTGACGCTGATGCCGAAATCTACCGGTTTCTTCAACATCGTCGGGCAGCTCAAGACGCTCCCGAGCGCGATCAACATGGCGCGGGCCGGCAAGCTCCCGCCGCTCATCCATAAGTCCATACCCGGAGTCAAGCGAATCAAGGCAATTTTCGAACGCGTCGGAGGAAGGTTCAAGTGAAGGTTGCGTTCTATCCCGGCTGCGTTTCGAAGGGGGCGTGTCCGGAGCTCTACGTCTCGGCAAAGCTCATCGCCGAGCCGCTCGGTCTCGAGCTGCACGAGCTGGAGTCGGCGCCGTGTACCGGTGCGGGCGTCTTGAGCGAACAGAACCGCGAGCTGGCCGACGCCCTCAACGGCCTGACGCTGGCGATGGCGGAGTCCGAGGGCGCGGACCTGATGACGATCTGCAGCACGTGTCAGGGCGTCCTGTCCGATCACAACTTCCACCTCAAACGCGACGCCGAGCGGCGCGACCGCGCCAACGCGACGATCGCCGACCAGGGCTTTCGCTACGGCGGAAACACGACGGTCAAGCATCTGCTCTGGATGCTCTTCGAGGATATCGGCATCGAGCGCGTCGAGCGCGCGATCAAACGCAGGCTCACGGGCCTGAAGATTGCGCCGTTTTACGGCTGCTACATCTTGCGTCCGAGCGAAGCGCTGGGTTTACGCGAGCGCCCGGAACGCAAGACGTATCTCGACCGGCTGATCGCGCTGCTCGGCGCGGAGCCGGTCGAATATCGCGGCGCGACCAAGTGCTGCGGTTTTCCGATGCTGACGTTCAACCGCGACAAGGCGTTGGCCATGGGCGGTAATCATATCGTCGAGGCCAAGGAAAAGGGCGCCGATCTTCTGGTCACGCCGTGCCCGCTGTGCCATCTCAACCTCGACGGGCAGCAGCCCGACGCCGCGCGCGTACTCAAGAAAGATATCGGCGTTCCGATCTTCCATCTGCCGCAGCTTCTCGGCCTTGCTTTCGGCTTCGAGCCGGAGCAGTTGCGGCTCAACCATCACGTCGTTTCCACGAAAGGCGCGCTGGAGAAGGTCGAACTGAAGGTCTAGCGCACGCTCGCTCCGCCGGAAGGAAGCAAGTGCGCAGCGTGTAACCGCTGCGCACTTATATTTCTTGACGGAGGATCCATCGTTGCAATCGATTACTTCTTTTAAATTTCGACTCGCGGCCTGCGCGTCGCTGGCGGCCCTCGCCGCGGGATGTTCGGGTTCGGGGATGCCGAACTCGCCGTCGGCCGGCCCTAATCCCGGCGTCGACACGTCGCGCAAGCTCGCGGCCGGTCTCGAGCGGCCGCAGAGCTCGACGCATTCCGCCGCGCGCGGCTGGATGAGCCCGCAAGCCAAGCACGCCAAAAACCTGATCTATTGGGGCAACTACGATAACAGCACGATCACCGTTTATTCCGGTAAGGGAGTGAACGGCAAACAGGTCGGACAGATCACGACCGGCCTTTCCAACCCGGAGCGGCTTTTCGTCGACTCGCACGGGAGCGTTTACGCGACCAATCTCGGCGACAATACGATCACGGCGTATAAGCGAGGTGCGACGTCGCCCTTCTTGACGATCAGCACCGGCGTCAACACTCCGACCGGTCTGACCGTCGACGCGGCCGGGACGGTCTACTGCGCTAACGTCGGCAACGATACGATCACCGTCTATCCCAAAGGACAGACGACGCCGTCGCTCACGATTCCCTACTTCGCCGAATACCTGGCGACCGACGCGAAGGACAACTTGTACGCCGCGGGCAGCGCCGTTGAAGAGTTCGCACCCGGTTCGACCAGCGGCCAGAACCTCGGCCTTCCGTCCTATCCGGGCGCGTTAGAGGTCGACCGTAAGGGCAACCTCATCGTGCTCTACGGCGCGACGGTCGAGTACTTCCCGGCCGGCAAAACCTCCCCGTCGAAGGAGATCACCGTCACCGGATTTCCGTTCGCGCTCTCGTTGAGCAAGAACGAAAAAGAGCTCTACGTCAGCACCGAAACCGGATCGCCTTTCGTGATTCAGTCGGTTGCCTATCCCAAGGGAAGCTCGTTCTCGAACAAGCTCACGACCAACGCGGGCGACTGGCCGATTGCCGTCAGTCCCGACAACGCGCTCGGCGGCTAAAAGCTACGTCGGGAGGTGCCGCGCGTCGCGACGAACGGCACCTCCGACGGCGCACTCAACGAGCGCCGTTTTAGAATTTGTGCCCGAACGGTGCGGCCGGAAAGACGGCGACGCCCGATGGGACCCATCCCGGAACGATCCGTCGCAGCGTGTAGAGGAGCTTGCCGCTGGCATAGTCGATGACGACCAAAGTGTTGGCCCGTTTGGGGCCGCTGCCGGCGTCGCGTCGTTCGTTCGGATCCCGTCGCACGTCCGGCAGGTACGGGAACGTAACGTAAAGCCGATTTTCGCGCTCGTCGAAGGCGAGTCGATACGAGTACGTTTGCCCGGTCCCGATAATCCGTGAGGGCGGCTCGTGCTCGGCCGAAAACACGTCGATTGCACCGCGGCCTTTATCGACCGCGAGCAGGTTGCCGCGAGTGTCCAGCGCGATCCCGCCGATCGAGAATATCGTCTTAGGTGGTAAGAGATCGACCCCTTTGGAGCCGCCGGCCGGATAGCGTCTCACCTGCCCTTTATCGCCGCAGGCGTTTTCGTAACCGACGTAAAGGTGGTTGTCGTTATCGAGCGTTAAGCTAACCGGACCGCCCTTAAACCGCAGCACTCGGATTTGCTTGGTACTGTTCGGCGCAAAGACGTGCACCGCGCCGTTATCGATACAATTCTCGCCGCGAGCGCGTGGCGACTCGGTCGTGCCGCAACCGTCGGCGATGTAGACGGTGCCGTCGGGGCCGACGAGAACGTCGCCGGCATAGCAAAAACCGCGGTACGTGCGAAATGGCTCCCGCGCGCCTGCCTTGTAGACGGTTACCGTGTCGTGACCGCCGCTGTCGATTCCGTTGGCGACGTACAACGTATCCGCCGAGTCGACGAAGATACCGTCCGGGTACTGGACGTGCTTGCGAATTTTTCTGACGACTCCCTGCGGTAAGTCGTTCCTCCGCAGGACGTCGACTTGGGCATTTTGAGGATTGCCGTCGTACGCCACATAGAGGTACGAGACGTCGGCGCCTCTCGGCGCGATTTTGCTCGGAGCTGCGTTGGAGGCCGGACTACCCGCAGCCGGCGCGGTGAAACCGCTTGCCTCTTGGCCGCACGCTGCGGCGGAGAGGGCCAAGGCGAGAAGAGCGAGGCGTAGCGACGTTGCTTTTCCATTAGCCCGAAGCTCGACAGTCATTCTCAGCGGCCTCCCTTCGGATTGGGGTGATCTCGCGGCGTCGGACAATCCTGCAGCAGCGTCATGCCGTCGGGGGTGCTGTGCGCGACGACGTACTGCACTACCGGCGGCTCGGCAGCGGCTTTGGCCGCCGGCGGCGGCTGAAAGCGCGTCGGAAAGTTTGGATCGCGCAGATTCTGGTCCGACCACGGGTTCGCGGCTTCGCTCGCGTAGTACCACGGGTAGTCGAGCATTACCGATTGCGACGAGCCGTCGGCAAAATGGACCGACATGCGAATGTCCACCCAAAAGCCTTTGGTGCGCGCGTCGTACTGCGATCCGTGCGGGTCGGAGAACGTGACGAAACCACAGGGCTGGTCGGCGGTCGCGGCGGCGGGGCCGTTGCCGCTCGTACCCGTACCGTTGGTGCCGGCGGCGCTTCCACTGGAGGCCGCGCCGACCGCAGCGGCCGGGCCCGTGCCGCTCGATGCCGGATCCCAAACCGGACGCGACGGCGCCGTGCGATGGATCGTCGCACTTGGCGCCGCGTGAGGCGCCGGTGCCGCCGCACCGGCAAGGGCGCGCGGCGCGAATGAGGGAGCCACGCGCGGCCGTGCCGTCGGTGTCGCGCGCACGGAGGGCGCCGGCGTGGGAACCGGGCGTGCGGCGATGGTGGTGAGACGCACTTGCACGACGCGAACGCGCTGGGACGGCACCGCCGCGTTGGGCGGCACGGCCCCGGCGACGATCTCGTGGATCGCAATCGAGATGGCCAGCGCAACGGTCAAGCGGCGCCGGCTTCCGCCGCCAAAGAAAACGCCGAGCCATTCACGGGTGAACGGCTCGGCGCTGCGTAGGTGTTTGCTAGCCAGGGTTCTGATTATACGTTTGGACGTACCACTGCTTGAACTGATCGTAGGTCGGATAGTAGCCGTACTTGTGATAGAACCAGTCGCGGTACGCGTCTTGCCGGCGATCGACCTCCTGTTGTTCCGCGCGCTTCTCCCGTACTTTGTGGTTGTAGTTGACGACCAGCGGAACTGAGGCCGCAGCGGCGGCGCTGACGAGGATGATGGTATTCGTGCTTCCCGCACCGCCGGCGAGCGCCGGCGCGGCAAGGCTTGCGGCAAGCGCGGCCGTCACGACGGCAGCTGCGGCTTGCAGTTTTCTCATGTGCGGTCCTTTCTGCAGGCCATTCGACCTCCCGGCTCCAACCCGGACCTCCGTGGAGATCGAAGCCTTAATTCGACCGATCCCTGATTTTCCGATTCCAGGGATCCTTTTCCGTGACATTACCCCGTTGTTGAAAGATTCGCAAGGCTTTCGGAGGGCGATCGACCTTTTCGTGGAGCGTTTCCTCGCTCGCGGCATCGATCACGTGGTGGGAATCGAGTCCCGCGGCTATATTTTCGGCGCGCCGATCGCCTATGCCATCGGCGCCGGATTCATTCCGGTCCGCAAGCCCGGAAAACTTCCGCACGCAACGTTGACGGAAGAGTACGCACTCGAATACGGTACGAACTCGCTGGAGATCCACGCCGATGCGCTGACGCAAGGCGAACGCGTCCTGGTCGTCGACGATCTGCTGGCCACCGGCGGCACCGCCGCCGCCACGGGACGACTGCTGGAACGGTTGGGCGCGCACGTCGCCGCCTACGCGTTCTTGGTCGAGCTGGCCGATCTCAACGGCCGCGAGAAACTGGGCAACGCCGAGGTCGTCTCCTTCGTTACGTATTGACGATGGTGAAGTACCTGGTTGCGTTCGCAGCCGCCGCGGCGCTCGTACTGGCCGCCTCTCCAGCGACATCCGCCCGGCCGCACCCCAGCCCGACGCCGTCGCCTACTCCGCCTCCGGCCGATCCGGCGATCACGGCGCTGGCGCGGCAACAGTTCGTCCAATGGCAAGCCGGCGTGGTCAACCGCAAGCTCTACGACGCCGAGGTGCTGCCGCAGCTGACCGATACGAAGATCGCGCAAACCTCGCAGCTGCTCGGGCAGCTCGGGGCTCTCGACGCCACCGTCTACGTTGGGCCCTGGTTCAATCCGGACCATCCGCAGCTGCACGGCTACATCTATCAGATGCGCTGCACCCAGGGCAACGTCTACCTTTGGCTGGCGCTCGATCCGACGGGTAAGATCGCCAATATTTTCTTCAAGAACCGCCTGGACGTCGAGACGGTGACGCCCACCCCGTCGGAAACGCCGCCCGACCAGCTATAATAGCTGGATACCATCATGACCATCGCCCAGCTCATCGAACGGGTCCGACGCTACGACCCCTCCGCCGATCCGGAGTGGTTGATGCGCGTCTACGAGCTCGCCGATGCAGCTCACCAAGGGCAGCGCAGAGCCTCGGGATGTTCCTATATCGAGCACCCCTTGGCGGTGGCCGAAATTCTGGCCGACCTCGAAGTCGACCACCAGACGATCGCCGCGGCCTTGCTGCACGACGTCGTCGAGGACACCTCGGTGACCAGCGAGCAGGTGGCCGAGCAGTTCGGCACCGAGGTCGCGCGGCTCGTCGAGGGCGTCACGAAGCTCACGCGGATTCCCTATCAATCCAAAGAAGACGCCCAGGTCGAGAATTTGCGCAAGATGTTTTTGGCGATGGCCAAGGACATCCGCGTTATCATCATCAAGCTCGCCGATCGGCTGCACAACATGCGCACGCTCGAGAGCCTGCCGCCGGCCAAGCAGCAGGCCATCGCGCGCGAAACGCTCGACATCTACGCACCGATCGCCCACCGTTTGGGTATTTGGAAGATCAAGTGGGAGATCGAGGACGAGTGCCTTCGGTATCTCGATTCGGCGTCGTATCACGACATCGTCGAACGCGTTGCCAAGACGCGGCGCGAGCGCGAAGCCGACGTCGAAAAGGCGATCGCGCGCCTGCGCGAAGAGTTTCAGGAGCTCAAGGTCAACGCCGAGATCCAGGGGCGGCCCAAGCATTTTTATTCGATATATTCCAAGATCAGCAAAGGGCGCGATTTTTCGACGATCTACGACCTGACGGCGATTCGCATCATCGTCGATACGGTAAAAGATTGCTACGCGGCGCTGGGCGCCGTGCACGCGATGTGGACGCCGCTTCCCGGACGCTTCAAAGATTACATCGCGATGCCCAAGCCTAACATGTATCAGTCGCTCCACACGACCGTGGTCGGGCCGAGCGGGGATCCGCTGGAAATTCAAATTCGGACGTGGGAAATGCACCGCACCAGCGAGTACGGCATTGCCGCGCACTGGCGTTACAAGGAGGGCGGCAAGGCCGACCAGTTCGAGAACAAGCTCTCCTGGCTGCGCGCGCTGCTCGAGTGGCAGAAAGACATGCGCGATTCCCGCGTCTTCATGGAGAATCTCAAGCTCGACCTTTTCGACTCCCAGGTGTTCGTCTTTTCGCCGCGCGGCGACGTCTTTTCGATTCCGGCGGGCGGGACGCCGCTCGATTTCGCGTACCAGGTGCACACCGACGTCGGCAATCATTGCGTGGGCGCCAAGATCAACGGCCGAATCGTGCCGCTCGATTACGTCATGCAGAACGGCGACATCTGCGAAATCCTCGTCAACAAATCCAGCGGGCACCCGTCGCTCGACTGGCTCTCGATCGTCAAGACGTCGGGCGCGAAGCACAAGATCAAACAATGGTTCCGCAAGGAGCGGCGCGAGGAGAACGTGCTGGCGGGGCAAGAGGCGCTCGAACAGGAGCTGGCGCGCGCCGGCTTGCGCACCGACGTCGCGCGCGGCGCGCTGCTCGAGCGAATCGCCTCCCGGCTGAACTACGCGACGCCCACCGACCTCTATGCGGCGATCGGGTTCGGCGACGCTTCGGCGCAGGCCGTCGCCAATCGGGTGCGCGACGAGATCAAGCACGACAACGTCGTGGACCTCACCAAGATCGGCCGCAAGCCGGCGTCGCGCAAGAGCGTCCGCCGCACCAGCGGCGTGCGAATCGCGGGCGTGGACGACGTGCTGGTAAGGCTATCGAAGTGCTGCTCGCCGGTCCCGGGCGACCCGATCATCGGCTACGTCACGATCGGCCGCGGCGTCAGCGTCCATCGCGCCGACTGCCCGAACGTCGCGTTCATGAACGCAACGCCGGAGCGGATCCTGCAGGCGCAGTGGGTGCGCGAGGCCGACCTCACTCATAGCGTGGATATCGAAGTCGAGGCCGACGATCGCAGTCAACTGCTCGGCGACATCATGGCGGTCTTTTCCGAGCTCAAGACGCAGGTGAGCTCGGTCAACGCGCGCGTCCGCAAGGACGGCGTCGCGGTTTCGAGCTTGACGGTGCAGATCCGCGATCTCGATCATCTGCACAAACTGCTGACGAAGCTCGAGACTCTCAAGACCGTGCGCCGCGTCTATCGCGTCACCAAGCGCGAACGTACGGCGCTGTAGCTCCCACGGCGTGCAGGGCGCGCAGCTCCTCCTTCCGGGCGTCGCCGCGTTCGCTGCCGGCGCGATGAACAGCGTCGCCGGCGGCGGAAGTTTTCTTTCGTTTCCCGCGCTGGTCTTTGCCGGGGTAGGCCCGATCTCGGCCAACGCGACGAACAATGCCGCGATGTGGGTCGGCACGATCGGGAGCGCGCGCGGCTATCGCGAAGAGATCGTCGAACATCGCGCGTTGCTGCTGCCGATGATCGTGACGAGCGTGGTGGGTTCTTTGATCGGCGCCTGTCTTTTGCTCGCGACGCCGCAGCACTTCTTCGAGCGTTTGATTCCGTGGCTGCTGCTTTTCGCTACGGTCGCCTTCGCACTGAGCCCGCGCTTGACGCGCCGGCGGCGCGCCGCACCGGGCCACGCGCCGTGGCAGATCGCCGTGCAGTTTGCGGTCGCGATCTACGGCGGATACTTCGGTGCCGGAATGGGCATCTTGATGCTCGCGGTGTTGGGGTTCTCGGGGCTGCCGAGCTTCAACGCGCAAAACGCCGTCAAGAACGTGCTCTCGGTTTCGATCAACGGCGTCGCGCTGATACCGTTCGTCATCGCGCGCATCGTGGATTGGCGATTCGCCGTTCCAATGGCGATCGTCGCGCTCTTCGGCGGCTATTTCGGCGCGCGGTTTTTCCGCCGCGTTCCGGCACCGCTTTCGCGGGCGCTGGTCGTTTCAATCGGTCTTGTGATGACTATAGTATTCTTTGTGCGCAATCATTAGCGCCAAAGGTGACGCGGGTTGCTTGTTTTAGCAGGGCGAGCAAAAAGGCAATTCGAATCGCGACTGTCTACTCCGCTACTTACGAGGCTTTAGAATGGCGTTACTCAAGAAATGGATCGCGCTGCTGCCTGCGGCCGCGCTGCTTACGGCAGCGGCATGCAACGGCGGGGCGACCGTCCCGTCTGCTGCCGGAGGCGCCGCCGGATCGCAACTCGTTCCGTCCAGCGCAAACGTCGCGTCCCCGTCGGACACCACGTCGATCCTCAAAAAACTGACGAAAACGGTCGTTATCGGCACGACGACCGATCCGACGAACGGCGACACCGGCGGCCATTCGATCGCCATCACTCAGACGGATTATGGATTCAAGAAGGGACAGCTGCTCGTCTGCAACTTTGCCGATAAGTCGGGGGCGGCCGGGAAAGGCAGCACCATCGACCTCTTCAGCCCAGTCAAGGGGTCGAAGCCCAAGACCGTCGTCAAAGATAGTCGTATTGAGGGCTGCGACGGCTCGGCCGTTTCATACGGCAATGCCGTGTACGGCGCGGGGATGAACGGCGGCGTCGTCGCCGGTTACACCAGCGGCGGCAAGTTCATTAAACAATATGGCTCGCCGTTGAAGGCGCCGTTCGCGGACGTCGATGCTGCGTGCCCGCCGAACAAGCCGCACTGTCTCTATAATGCCGAGTACATCTTTGCGAGCGACGCCAAGACCGGTGGTCTCGTTAGTTTCAGCATCAACTATTACGGCAACCCGACGCCGACTCAAATTGCCGGCGGCTTTGCGGTCAATAATAAGACCGGCTGGAGTACTCTTGGGCCGTCAGGACTTGCGTACACCTATGCGAAAGACACGATCTATATTGCCGATGGCGTAGATAACACCGTCGTCGCCTTCAATCACGCGAGCGAGTTGCTGGTCAAAGACGAGATCGTCGTCCAAAAAGGCGGCAAGACGTTCAAATGCAAGTATCCGAAGACGACTTGCGGTAAGCTCGTAAAAGCGGGCTCGCCGCTGGACGCTCCCGAAGCGATGACCGTGCTTCCAAACGGCAATCTGATTGTGGCAAATACCGGCAACAACGCGCTCGTCGAGCTGACGCCGAGCGGGCAAGTCCTCGATACGAAGGTCATCGACAAGGGAAAAAGCCCCGCGATCTTCGGGCTTGCCGCGGCCGGCACCAACGACAACAATACGGTCCTTTTCTACACGGATATCAACTCGAACCAACTGGTCGAGTTAGAGCAGTAGAGCAATTATTATCTGCACACGACACCTTAACGAGGCTTAGAATGGCGTTACTCAAAAAATGGACGATGCTGCTGCCGGCGGGCGCGTTGCTCGCCGCGGCGGCATGCAACGGCGGCGCTTCGGTTCCACCCACGGCCGCCGGCGGCGCACCCGGCTCGCAACTCTCCTCTTTCGATTCCAATTTCGCTTCACCGCAAGATAACACGTCGATTCTCAAGGGTTTGACGAAAGACGTCGTGATCGCTTCGACGGTGGACCCGACCAACGGCGACTCGGGACCGCATTCGATCGCAGTGGCGAGCACGTCGTACGGAACGCTCAAGAAGGGCTATCTGACGTTTTGCAACTTCAGCGATTCGTCAGGAAACGCCGGAAAGGGCACGACGGTTGACTACGTCCAGCCCAAACCGAGCTCCAAGGCGGCTACCTTCGCGCAAAGCAGCGATATCGCGGGCTGCGCGGGCGATACCGTAACGACCGGCAACGACGTGTTTGCGGCGGGATTGACCAGCAAGCTGCTCACGCAGTTCGGAGACACGGGCAAAACGATCAAGACCTGGAACTTCAAGGGGCCGTTCTCTCCGGTGGATGCGTCGAACAAGCAGCTTTACGCTGCGGAGTACATCTTCACCGGCGACGTCAAGAACGGAACCATTACCAGCTTCAGCATCAACTATTACGGCAACCAGAAGCCGCTTCAAGTCATCAGCGGATTCGCGGTAAATAAGAAGCCGGGCTGGAGCGCGCTCGGACCGACGGGACTGCAATATTTCCCTAAGAAAGATACGCTCTACGCGGTCGACGGGGTCGACAACACCGTCGTGTCTTTTAACCACGCCAGCGAACTGCTCGTGGCCGACGAGATCGTGGTGCAAAAAGGCGGCAAGACGTTCAAGTGCAAGTATCCGAAAACCACCTGCGGCACGCTCGTCTATTCCGGAAGTCCGTTAAATGCGCCGGTTGCGATGGCGGTGCTGCCGAACGGCAATCTCGTCGTCGCGAACTCCGCCGGCGGCAACACGCTGGTGGAGATCGATACCTCGACGGGTAAAGTTCTCGACACGAAAGTCGTCGATACTAGCAAGACGGCCGGCGTTTTCGGTCTTTTGGCGACCGGAACGAAAGACAGCAACACGGTGCTGTATTACACCGACGCCAATACGAACACGCTGCACGAACTCGAGCCGTAAGCTAG
>Ga0070738_10007447_pt1 | contig 10947 bp, 7 predicted proteins | sample Coa_R2_2_FD_66446 | JGI IMG/M metagenome (GOLD analysis project Ga0070738, IMG submission 66446) | Surface soil microbial communities from Centralia Pennsylvania, which are recovering from an underground coalmine fire - Coalmine... | ecosystem: Environmental > Terrestrial > Soil > Unclassified ... | reverse complement strand
TGACTCGAAGCGGAACGACTTTTACCGGTTACTCTTCTATCGACGGCACAAACTGGACACAAGTTTACTCAGGCACCGTCACCATGGCTGCCAATGCGTACATCGGCCTGGCGGTTGCCTCCGGGGCTTCCAACCGCCTGAGCCAGGTGAGCTTTGATTCCGTGGTTGTTGTTCCCTGAAGCTAAGACGGCGGTGTGATGAGATACTCGCGGTCATTGTTAATCATTGCCTCGGGACTCCTCCTCGAGGCAGTCATTCCACTGTGCTTCGAGCAGGACCACGCAGCTCACGACAGGCTGGCGTCACAGTTGAGAACCAACCCAAGCTTTGAGCGCCCTTCCCTTATCCCACGCCCGACTGATCGCGCGCCCCTCAGCCCTCCACAACGGCTGGATCAAACGTTAGTTCGCTCGTTGCAGAATATCTGGAATATTCCCGATCCGGACTCCCGCAGCGATGCGCTCGAGCAATTGGTACACTCGGTCCCTCAGGGGAAGGAACGCGAAATCCTGGACGGCCTTGATCTGAATTCCGGGCCGGCGGCGGACATCTTTCGCACGCAACTCGTACGACGCTGGTCACAATCCGATCTGAAGTCCGCCCGGGATTGGAGCTTGTCCCTGCCCGAAGGGCCGGCCAGAAGAGCTGCGCTCGAACAGGTCGCGACTGTTCAATCCAGCACAGATCCCGCCGCTGCCAGCGAGTGGGCCAAGGGCTTGGATGATACGCCCAGCGATCGGGCCGCAAAAATGGCGGTCGCGTATGAGGCTGCCCGAACCGATCCTGTCCAGGCGTTAGACCTGGCTTCGTCGCTTCCGCCAACGCCTGAGAGGAATGACTTGCTGGCCCACGCCGTCAGTCAATGGTCCAGCATGGATTTCACCAATGCGGCTTCATGGGCTCTGGGGATCAACGATCCGGAGTTGCGGAATCGGCTCGTCGGAACGGTCGCGACGGGAGCAGCGGAGCAAAATCCCAGCGCAGCAGCCGGCCTCGTGGCAATGGGAGTTGAAGCCGGGCCGGAGCAGGACCGCGCGGCTATTTCAGTTCTGCAAAGGTGGGCTCAAGAGTCGCCGGAGGACGCCGCGGCCTGGATTTCGAACTTCCCCCAGGCACAGCTTCGAACCACCGGCCTGAATGAGCTTTTGACTGCGTGGGTGCGGCAGGACCCCAGTGGAGCCCAGGCGTGGGTGATGGGATTGCCGGAAGGAGAATTGCAAGAGACTGGCATCGCCGCCTACGACGGCGCGATTTCAGCACAAAATCGCGCCGTCTCTACGCAGGCAGGCGCAGAATAATCTTGCTAAGCAGCGACTACACTCTGGTTAACCGACACACTCACCGGAACGTTTGCAACGGGAACAGAGTTTCCATTTCGAAACCCTTGCTGACGTTGCGCATCCCAAGGCGCCGATATTCCCAATTCGACTGAGGCACCGTGCTGGCGCAATGACTCGCTGGCGCCTTCGAGGATGCGGACAACCTCGAGCCCAAGTTTCCCGTTGGTGATGGGCACCGCCCCCTCGGAAATGCATTGCAGGAAATGCTGGCATTCCAATTTCAGCGGTTCGTCCTGCTTGATATAGGGCACGTACGCGTCGCCGTAATGATAAGAGTAAGTGAAATCCGCGAACGAATCGTAGTGAGGCGGCACTTCGACTCGAGCGTCGTAGATCTTGAGTTTCTCTAGCGGTTCGGTGTCGTCGTATACGATCATCCGCTTGGAACCGACTACCGTCATCTGCCGCACTTTCTTGGGGTCCAACCAGCTGTTCTGAATGAACGCGCAAAGATTTTTGCGGAATTTCAGGTACATCATGGTCACGTCCTCGATTCCCCTGGTCACGTGACAACTGCCCTGGCAGGAAACGCCCAACGGAGACTCCTCGAGCAAGTGAAGCAGGATCGAGAGATCGTGAGGCGCAAGGTCCCAGGCAACATTGATGTCTTTCTGGAAAAGCCCCAAATTCAACCGCCGCGCCGCAATATACTGAACGTCCCCGATGTCCCCGGCGTTGATGATCTCTTTCATGCGCCGAACCGCCGGAGAGAACAGGAAGGTGTGGCCCACCATCAGGACCAGGCCTTTTTGTTCCGCAAGATTCACCAGTTCTGTGGCTTCGGCGACCGTCCGCGCAATTGGCTTCTCGATGAAAACATGCTTGCCCAATGTGAGAGCGGCCTTCGCCATGGGGTGGTGAAAGCGGACCGGCGTCGCGATAACGACAGCATCGATCTGGTCATCCTTGAGAACGTCTTCAAAGTTCTTGGTAACCGCCACCTCAGGATAGAGCCGGCGCATATGGCCCAAGCGAGATTCACTCGAGTCGCACAGCAGCTTGAGTTGGCACTCCTGCGATTGGCGGAAATTTCGAATGAGGTTCGGGCCCCAGTACCCGCAACCCACGACAGCTACGTTGATGGTTCTTGTTGTGGTTAACACGCCCTTATTTGTGACAGAAGCAAATCGAACTGCCAATTCCGAGCATTACGGAATTCACTTACCGGGAAGTACGGAATCGCAAAAGCGCCCGCTCAGGCCGCGATTTCAGGGGCGCTTCTCATTCAATCACTGCACCGGGTTTGAATCTGCTGTCCTAAAACAACCCGATATCCCCGGGGGAACCATGCGAATAGAAGTTTCAATCCTTTGAGCTTACGCTTATGGACGTTAGTGAAAACATTAGTAAGGATATGAAAACATTCGCGCTCGCCGTCGGTCTCGCATCCCTGGCCCTCACGGTCACAGCCTCCCCGCGTACCGACGAGCACGAGCGTGAGCATTGGCACGGCCGGCACGATTATAACAACGAAATCTCGACCGACGACCGCAACTCGCACTGCGTTCCCGAAACCTCGCCTGCGTTTGCTCTTGAGTTTTTTTCGCTGGCGGGGCTTTGGTTTGCAAGCCGGGCAATCGCAAGAAAAAGGGCTGAGCGGATTTCCCGGTAGAGGATGGGCAGGACGTCTCGACAAGAAGTCGTTGACCTGCACGAGCGCGGTCCGAAATGAAAAGCAACCAGCCGTTTTTTTAAGAAACTTAGTGCGCCACGACGCGGTAAAACCGGGCGGACATCGCACTCGCGCTCGAATCCTGGAACTGAAAACTGTCGGGCTGGGAGCCGGCCGTTGCGTTGCCAACGGATTGCCAGTGGATCTGGTCTGCGGACGCCTGCACTGAGTAGGTAAATCCGGAGTCACCGGAAAACTGGAGGATCGGTCCTCCGGTGGCCACACTTACCACAAGATCCTGGACCGGTGTCAGCGGGTGAGGATAGAGGTCGGAAATCCTGGCGCTTCGATAGCACAAACATCCCTGATAAGTGGGCTGCGTGTTCGAGGAGTCAAAAAACGACACGTCAAAAACCTCCTGCGGAACCGCGTCATGAGTCATTTCGATAATGCGAGCCATGGTTGCGTTTGTGGCGAAGGCGCTTGGATGAACACCGTTGACGTAGCTAATCAGCCCGTAGGTCACCAGGATATTGCCCGTCTTGGGCAGCCAATCGGCGTCGCCAACAGCGCCGGTGTACAGACGGTCGCCGGTCTTTTGGCTTGAGTCCCACACCTGAGATACCTGCATTTTGTTCTCATCGACGCTGTATTCTACGGCGCGACTGTAATTGGTCCGATCGTCGACCGGAAGGGCAAACGGGTTCGCCCTGCAGTTCCCATCATCATACAACAGCAAAGTGCCCCGGGGCGTGAGCTCCGGCGCGTGCTGGCCGTAACACCATTGGAACGGAGATCCCACCGCCTTAAGCAAGTAAGGCTGGCACTTCGACGACCAGTTCTCCGGCGAACCTAGAATCCATTTCAATTGTCCCGTGGATTTCAGGAACTTGAAGACCGCATTTTGGTTGCGAAGCGAGACGATGAGCGAATTGTCGCTGCTGTCCTCCACAATCGCGTTGGCGTGCTCGGTGTCGACCCCGAAGCTGCTTTGAAACGAATAGGTCAGGTATGTAACCCTATTGGGGTCAAGCATATCGTTCGGAGACCAGGCATTCAGCACGGCGCCATTCGTGGCGGAAATCTCAACAATTGGGTTGTCGTCGACCGCGGCCGTTACGAGCGGCGCGTGCGCGTTGGTAACGCTGCTCGGCAAATTCGAAACCACCTGGCTGACATCGCTCAAGTACAAGATGCTTTGCCGCGCGGTCTGTATCGCCTCGTGATTGTTTACAGGATAATTTGTGGGAGCGGCAAGCCGGCTGACGGTTTGTCCCAATAAGTCGATCTCAGTAAAGCGATTGATGGGATTCGGTTCTTCAAGGAACAAATGGCCGTTGGGCAACTGCCGGACATCCACGTCGGCCAACGCGGGGGTGGGACAAAACCAGGCCACCTCGCCCCGGTTGTCCAGCATCGTAATGTAGCTCTTCTTGAGGCTCCTGTTTTGGATGATAAACAGGGTATAGCCGGGCTCCATTTTCGCCGGTTCGTTGCGTACCACAACCGGGGCCGGGAAATCCGCGGGCAACGGGGCGGTTAAGAAAACCAGTGATGGAGTCGCCACCTGGGCGTTTTGTCCTCGATCGATCACCGTTACCTGGATTTGATTCGTGCGGTTCGGTTTGAACCCGGCCAAAATTATCGAGTGATCCTGGCCAAAGTCATGAAAGCTGCGGGTCCACGAGGTGATGCCGTCGGCAACGGAAACGCTGACACGCGTGTCGACGTCCGTAGTGACGCGCAGCAACCCGGCCAGAGGCGCATTGGTCGATGGGGTAAACGACGGAGCCGACAGGAGCGTCACCGCCGGGGCGGAGCTCGCAACTGAAAGCAGCAGGGCCGCTGTCGCCCAATGTGTCTTGATACTCATAATCAAAAAACCTTAGTAAAGATTTTATACGCGCCGATGCTCCCACGTGTAATCCCCGGGTCTGGAGCTCTCAAGTGGTAGAAACCCTCTTCTGGCAGGACTTGGTTGCTTATGTCGAACGTCTTTACACAACTCGCAGCGAGGTCACGCGCGATCGGCCGCCTCGCAACATGACCCGCTGCTCAAAAGCTTGACCGCGAGTGCTCAATCACAATCATGCTCGGGTCCTCGTGAACTTGAATGGATACCGGCGGCGCAATTTTCTGGTTTGTTGTGATCACCTGCATCTCCGGTCTGGTAGTTTCGGCGATCAGGCTCAGGCGCGCGGCGGCGGGTTGGATAAGTTTGTATGTGGGAATCCTGCTCGTCGCAGGAGCTGGCAAGGCCTTAAACAGCAACATTCTGATTAACTGCAGCCTGGGGACGTGGTTGCTGCTGGTGCTGGCTCCGGCCCTGCTCTCGCGGGCCTACTACAAATCCTTCCTCCAACAACGATACGCAAAAGCGGAACAACTGGCCCGCTTCATTAGCTGGCTGCACCCCGCCGATGGCTGGCCGCAACAACCTGAGATCCTCAGAGCACTCGAGCTGGCGAGGCGAGGCGAGATAACTGAGGCTCAGGATATCCTGGCGCGTTTCAAAGGAACGAGGAGCACGCTCGGGCTGGCGGCGGTCACAAACCTGTTCCGGATAACGAACCAATGGGAGGAACTGCTCGAATGGCAGAAGTTCCACGTTCCTAACCCCGCGAAACACCCGGCGCTGCTGCCCGTGCTCATGCGCGCCTTCGGAGAGACCGGGGATTTGCGTGGCATGATCGCGGTGTACGACCGCAACAAGCAGCGCATTTCAAAAATGGTTCCAGCCAGCGCGCGGGATTTGTGCAGGCTGATCCTGTTTGCTTTCTGCGGACGCCAGGCCGCGGTCGCGCAACTCCTCGAAGGCAACCTCGCGATTCTGCCACCTTCCGCGCAGCAATTCTGGCTTGCTACGGCTGAACAAGCCGCCGGAAATACAGAGGCCGCCCGGCAAAAATTCGAAGCGCTGTTGCCGGTCACGGAACCGGCCGTCCGCAGCTCAATCGAGCGACGTCTTTCGAGGCTCTCTTCCGTTCCTCAGCCTTTGCCGGCGGAAGACACCGCGGTGCTGGATGATGCCGAGCGTGAACATGGCCATGACGAACAATTCGGAGCGGCTCGCTCGCTTTTTTCACGTCGAGCCTGGGCGACTCAGCTCCTGATCGCGGTAAACGTTGTCATGTTCCTCATCGAGACAAGGCTCGGCGGAACGATGAATCCGGAAACCCTCTATCGTCTCGGAGCGCTGTTCCCGCCGGCAGTCCACGCCGGACAGGTGTGGAGGCTTGGGAGTTCTCTGTTCCTGCATATGGGCACGGCGCATCTGGTGATGAACATGTTTGCCTTGTGGGTTTTGGGCCCGTTCATGGAGTTTGCTCTCGGTCCGGGCCGTTACCTGGTCCTCTACTTGATATCCGGCATCGGCTCAATGGGAACAGTCATTCTCCTGGCCTCGGGACAACGCGCCGAGCAAATTACGATCGGCGCCTCCGGGTGCATTATGGGCCTGGTGGGAGCCACGGGCGCACTAATGTTGCGCGCGTGGCGACGCCACAAAGTATCGACCGCCAAACGACGACTCCTCGCAACAGCCGTCATTATTCTAATGCAAACAACGTTCGATTCGCTGATACCCCAGGTGAGCATGACCGCTCACCTGTCCGGCGCGCTGATTGGATTTGTTGTTATGCTCGTTATTTCCGATCGACTGACGAGTTCTCTCTCGCAAAGCAAGCCCGCCGCAAACGCGGAGTAACGCTGAAGGGAAGCGGGAATCGGCTGCGCTTTCCAAGAATTGATTTTGTTACGGGGCTGGCTTATCCACCGGTTTGACGCGCCGTCCATCGGCGTCCAGCAGCTGAATTTGGCCCCAATTGAGCTCGCGAATTCCCGGCTCGATCTTCTCGCGATCACCCACGACCACCCAGACCAGATTGTCGGGGTGAACCAGCTTCTGCGCTGAGGCCTCCAGGTTTTTAGCCGTTAAGGCGCGCACCTTTTCAGGATAGGTTGTGAAGTAATCGTCCGGCAGCCCGTAATTGACGATTTCACCGATCGAAGAACTGACTGCATCCATGGTTTCCCACGAGCCGGGCAAGGCCAACGTCTCATTTTTCTGAGCCGTCGTCAGTTCCTGCTCCGTAATGGGTTGCTGGCCAAGAATGCCGTGCAGTTCCTTGTTCAACTCGATCATCGATTCCTTGGTCTTATCAGTTTGGACCGGTGCATAGGCCAAAAATGGGCCCTGGCCGCGGGCGGCAATCAGCACCGTGCCTGCACCGTAGGCCCAGTGCTTGTCCTCGCGCAAATTCATATTCACGCGTGAACTGAAGGCCCCGCCCAGCACCGTGTTCATGGTCTCCATTGAGATTTCATCTGGGTTGGCCTTGGGAAAGCCCACGTGACCCGCAAGAATTACCGATTGCAAGGACCCCGGCCGATCGATCAGGTAAACTGAAGGCTTTTGCTGATGTTGCACCGACGACAGGTTCTTGGAAGGGACTTCGCCTGCTTTCCAGACGCGGAAAAGGTTTTCGATCTTGGGCTTTATCGCTTCGAGGGTGGTATCGCCGACGATAATGAGCGTCGCGTTGTTGGGTTTGAACCACGTCCGATGAAACGTCTCAAGATCGGTTCGCGTTAGTTTGTCGATCGAATCTTCAGTGCCCGAACCCGTCAAAGGATTCCCGTAGGCATGGCCATCGCCATACAACAGCTTGGGAAAAACCCGCGATGCCATGCCGAACGGTTCGGACTTCTCGCGTTTGATCTCCGCCATGAGTTGCTTCTTCATGCGCTGGAAATCCGCCTCGGGGAAGGCCGGGTTCAGAATCACGTCGGCGTAGATATTGAGCGCCGAATCGAGAGTCGAAGTCAGCGCCGAGAGGCTCACGCTCGATGCGTCCAAACCGGAGAAGGCGCTCAAATTCGCTCCCAGAGCATAAAGCTCGTCGCTGATTTGAAGCGCAGTCCGTTTGGTCGTGCCTTCATCGATCATTCGAAGCGTCAATTTCGCTGTGCCAGGGATTGCGAACTGATCCGCCGCATAACCCGCGTTGAACTGAAGATTAAAACCAATCAAGGGCAACGCATGCCTCTCTGCGACAACGAGCTTCAACCCGTTCGAAAGCGTGGCACGCTGGAGCGAAGGAAATTTAACCGCAGGGTCAGTACCCGGAGCAGGCAATTTTGACCGGTCCACCTCGGCAGCGGCAGGTTCAAATTCAGGAAATGGCTCGACCTCCAGAATATAAACATCGTCCGTCAGCCATTTCTTCGCCGCGTCAAGCAACTCTGCAGAGGTTGCTTCGCGGGTGTATTTTAACGGCACTTTGAAGAAGTCCGGGCTGCCCCGGAACGTTTCGTTCATCGCCAATACATCGGACTTGCCTCCAAAACCTCCAATGCGCTCAATTCCGCGGACGAAGCTGGCAATCTTGCCGGCTTTCACTCTCTCCAATTCTTCCTTGGTGGGCCCTTCTGACAGGAACCGGGCCAATTCCTCGTCGATTGCCTTTTCCACTTTGGCCAGGTCTTCTCCAGGACGCGCCGTGGCGACAATTTTGAATTGCCCGCTGATTTCATTCGGATCGACGGACGCCGAGACCCCGGTGGCGACCTGGTCATCATAGACCAGCCTTTTGTAAAGGCGGGAGGATTTGCTCGACACGAGCACGTCGGCGACCATGTCCAGGTAGACGTTCTCGGGATCTCCGTACGCTGGAATGTTCCAGACTTTGTACACCCTTGCCTGCGGCACCCGGTCAGTTACACGTTGCCGGCGTGTTCCGGCTATCTTCGGGATCCACGTCTGGTAGCGCGCCACCGGCGGTCCCGGAGGAACTTCGCCGAAATAAAGTTCGGCCTTTTTCAGGGCAGTATCCGGATCGATATCGCCGGCGAGGACCAGGACGGCATTTGCCGCGCCATAGTAGTTGGTGAACCACTCCTTAACGTCGTCGAGTGAAGCCGCGTTCAGGTCCTCCATCGCTCCAATGACCGTCCAGGAATACGGATGCCCGGGCGGCGCTGTGCCCTTGGTGATAAGTTCTTCGGTGACGCCGTAGGGTTCGTTTTCGCCCTGGCGTTTCTCGTTCTGGACCACCCCGCGCTGGGTGTCGAGCCGCTTTTGATCGATAGCGCCGAGCAAATGACCCATTCGGTCGGACTCCAGCCAAAGGGCCACGTCCAGCGCATTGACCGGCACGTTCTCAAAAAAGTCCGTGCGATCGTTGCTGGTCGTCCCGTTGAGGTCCGTGGCGCCAATTCGTTCCATTGTTTCGAAAAATCCGCGCTGGTCGCCGCTGCCCTTGAAATGCTCGCTGCCGGTGAACATCAAATGCTCGAACAGATGCGCAAACCCGGTCTTGCCGGGCTTTTCATTTTTCGACGCCACGTGATACCACAAATTGACCGCCACAATGGGCGCCTTGTGATCCTCGTGAACAATGAGCGTCAACCCGTTTGTCAGAATGAATTTCTTATAGGGAATGTCGATTTGAACATCTGAAACACTGTCGGCCGCTTCAAGCCTGGGCGAAGAAAGGATGCAACTGGCTGCCACGATGAGTCCCGTGATCGCTTTGTTCATAAAATGATGGTTAGGAAGTTTGCAGCGGTAAAATACATGCAAACCGCAACTCTGCAACGAAACAAGGGGCTCTGGTCGTTGCGCGGCTTTGACACCCTCGCGGCGTTGCCTAACATGGGATTGTGATTACCGCCGACGATCTGTTGAAGTCGCCCCTGACCGATCCGACAAGCATCTACCGATACCGCGACGGCCTCTATGCTTCGGACGTTTTGACGGCGGCAATTTGCCACCTCGACTTCTTCAACTATCTTGAAAAGCAGCCCGCTGACGCGCGCACGATAGGCCGCGATTTGAATCTGAAGGAGCGACCGTTAGATGTCCTGCTCACCCTGTTCACCTCCATGCGACTCCTGGAGAAACGCGGGGAAATGTTCCATCTGACCCTCCAGGCCAAAGAACACATTTGCAAATCGTCGCCCTGGTCGGTTGCGCCATACTTCGCCTCCGTAAAGGACCGGCCGGTTTGCCTCGATATTGTGGAAGTCCTGAGAACGGGCAAACCGACCCGCTGGGCAAGTTTGCGCAATGAGAAGGAATGGGCCAAGGCAATGGAAAACCCAGCCTTTGCATCACAGTTCACCGCGGCGATGGATTGCCGAGGCGTGTACCTGGCGCCGGCTCTGGCAAGGGCGGTTGACTGCTCGGGACATCATCATCTCCTGGATATCGCCGGCGGTTCGGGCATCTACGCTTGCGCGTTTGCCGCAATTCATCCGAATCTGAATGCAACCGTTCTTGAAAAATCCCCGGTGGACCGCATCGCGAACGAGTCGATCGCGCAGCGCGGCTTTTCCAAAAAGGTCAGCGTCAAAACCGGTGACATGTTTCAAGACTCGTTCCCAACCGGATGCGACATCCACCTGTTTTCCAATGTGCTCCACGACTGGGATTGTCCCGAGGTGGAGAAACTTATTGGCAAGTCGTTTGCTTCACTTCCGCCGCGAGGGCTGATCGTCATCCACGATGCTCATATTGATCCGGACAAAACCGGACCGTTGGCTGTCGCCGCGTATTCGGCGCTGCTCATGACGATCACGGAAGGCAAATGTTACTCGCAGACAGAAATGGAAGACTTCCTGCAGCAAGCGGGGTTCTCGAACGTAAAGTGGTTTCCCACGGCTGCCGACCGCAGCGGGATCACCGCGCAAAAGCCTTAATCCCTGCCCGCTTTGCTATTGTCGAACCAGACCCAAGCGACAATCCTTCCCAATGAGTTTACTGTGGTCCGCCATCCGCCAGTGCCGCTGGCTTTTGCTGGTCCTTCTTGCCGTCCGAGCCACTCAATCGTTTGCCGAGGAACGCAACCAGCTTCCCGGCCACGTGCGGGTGCCCGCAAGCCTGCATTCGATCGGCCGGCTCCCCGCGGAAACGAACCTGGATCTTGCTCTGGGTCTGCCGTTGCGCAACAAAGCAGCGCTGACAAATCTCCTGGAGCAATTGTACGATCCTCA
>Ga0070738_10007444_pt1 | contig 10948 bp, 11 predicted proteins | sample Coa_R2_2_FD_66446 | JGI IMG/M metagenome (GOLD analysis project Ga0070738, IMG submission 66446) | Surface soil microbial communities from Centralia Pennsylvania, which are recovering from an underground coalmine fire - Coalmine... | ecosystem: Environmental > Terrestrial > Soil > Unclassified ... | reverse complement strand
CATCCGTTCGTCCATAACAGAACATTCCTTCCATGGCATTCCACCCACCCCCCTTCAGGGCAAAAAGTGTAACCCATGTCTCCGGTACGTTCTGTTACCTATGTCTCGGGCCGGTCATTGGATAAACAATTGGGCGGCGAGCGATTCTGCCTCCCGCGCTCGGCGGTTTCATGCCTTCCGTTTCGATTCCCACTGCAAGGCTTTGTTGAGAGTTTTGGGCGCGGCGGCGAAGCTTCCGACAGCCGGACAACATCATCCTTTAAGGCGAGCACTCAAAAGCTTTCTGCCTGCGCGCGCTCCCGCTAAAACATCCGATGTTCGGCGCTTTCAAACATTTGAGCGGGATCTTGATCGCGATCATCGCGAACGCAACCATCGGAGTTTCGCTGGTATGGGACAAAATTCTCCTTAGAAAGCCAGAGACCCGGAACCTGGCCAGCTATGTGTTTTGGTTGGGCGTCATGAGCGTTCTCGGCCTGGCGCTGATTCCGTTCGGATTCAAGCCGCCGTCCGCGGCGATGGCGTGGCTTGGATTCGGATCGGGCGTGATTCATCTGGGCGCAAACTGGTTTTACTATCGCGCTTTGAAATATGGCGAGGCTTCCCAGAGCCTGGCTATCGTGGGAGGCTTCGCGCCCCTGGCCACCGTGCTCATCGCCATCGTCCTGCTTTCCAGCCCCGCGCGGCCCGGTGAGCGGGTCGCCTTCGTGCTCATGGTTTTGGGCGGCTTCGTCATGTTCCTGTCGGAAAAACTGAACCTGCGCCAGGTTCTCCCCAGCGTCCTGTGGGCGGCAGGCTTGTTTGGCTTTACGAACGTCCTGCAAAAGCTCGTATTTAACGCCACCGGATTCGTCACGGGCTACGTCCTTTTCACTCTTGGAACCTTTGCCGGAGCCATGGCTTTACTGCTCCGCCCGGTTTGGCGGCGGCAGATCGTCCGGCATTCCGAAGAAGCGTCCTCGAGCAGCAAGCTGTGGTATTTCGTGAACCGCTTTGTTTCGGGAGTTGGATCGTTTCTGGTTTTCTTGGCCATCAGCCGCGCTCATCCGGCCATCGTCGACGCCATATCGGGTTTACGCTACGCCGTCATTTTCCTGGGAGCCTACCTGCTCACAAGATTCAAGCCTGGCGTGCTGCGCGAAAATTTCGGGCGCTCGGCTTTGATCGGGAAAAGCATCGCGACCGCGCTGGTGGTGGCCGGGCTGGCTGTTTTGGCGGCGGCCGACCCGTAATTCCCCGAGCGGCGGGCGCCGTGAAACAGCTTGACATCCAGCGCAAGCCGCGATAAAGGTGAAATGATTTGGGGCTCCGGCGCTTTTCGATCGAGCCAAAAGTATGTTTTTTAAACCAGCGTTCTCCTCCAAGCTCCTCTGTCTGGCGATATGCGCCGGCCTGGGCGCAAATGTCTGCGGCGCGGCGAACGAATGCGACCGCGCCTGCCTCAAGGGCGCGCTTGATCAGTACCTGGCGGCTGTGATTAAGCACGATCCCTCCGCCGCTCCTTTAGCGATTGGATTCCGCCAGACGGATAATGCTGTCGCGATCCGGCTGGGGACCGGAGTGTGGAAAACCCTTACCGGCCTCGGAAAAGTCCAGCGGCGGTACTTCGATCCGGTCAGCGGCCAAGCCGGATACTTCGGCGTCGTTCAGGAGCAGGACAATCCGGCCATCGTCACGGTTCGCATCCGAGTGGATCAGCGAAAGATCAGCGAGGCCGAGTGGTATATCGTCCGCAAGGGCGATCCTGGCCTCAACGGGCCCGCGGCGCCCGGGCAGCCCGCCGGCAATTTCTTCGATCCCGATAATCTGGCTGCAAATCCTCCTCCCGAGAGAACCGTTCCCAAGGACGCCCGTGTTCCCCGCGAGGCGCTCATCGCCATCGCCAACAGCTATTTCGACGGGATCACCTCGCACGACGGTTCCGTGATCCAGGCTCACCAAGGCTGTGTGCGGCTGGAAAACGGAAACACGGTCACCGGGCGCGGCGGACGCGGCAAAAACGGCGCCGCCAGCGATTGCACCTCCGGTTTGGAGACCATCAATATCCAGAACGTCGCCGCCCGCCGCTATCCCATCGCCGACGAGGAAGCGCAAGTCGTTCTGGCGATGGGCGTCTTCATTCGCAAACCAGCAACAACAACGCGGCGGAACGCCTTCAGCGAATGGTTTGCAATCGATCAGAACAAGATCCGCAGCATCTATTCGGCGATGTTTTATCCGCCGCCGGAAGCCCCCGTGCCGAACTGGCCTCCCTACGACGGCAACTGGCCGCTTCCGCCGTCAATTGCGGCTCCCGCGCAGCCGGGGCGGTAGCCCGGATTGCGGCGAAAGCTGGCCGTCACTCGGCCCTATCCGCCAGCACTCGGACGTGATCGTCGCGGACTTCGACGTAGCCGCCGGTGACGCGCAGTTTGGACGTCTGGCCCGCCAGCCGGCAGGAAAGCTCGCCCTCGCCAAGCTCGCTCAGCAGCGCTGCGTGGCCAGGGAGGATGCCCATATAGCCGCCCTTGCCCGGAATTTCGGCATATTCCGCCCGCTGGCTCAGGATCTGCTTTTCCGGAGTCACGATGTCGATTTGGAAAGTATCGGCCATCAGGCTTTCTTCATTTGCTCCCAGGCTTCCAGCACGTCGTCGATGGAACCCTGCATATAGAACGCCTGCTCGGGAACCTGGTCGTGTTTGCCTTCCACCACTTCTTTGAAGCTGCGCACCGTCTCTTTCACCGGCACGTATTTGCCCTTGCGGCCGGTGAAGGCTTCCGCCACATGGAACGGCTGCGACAAGAACTTCTGGATTTTGCGCGCGCGCGCGACGGTGAGTTTATCGTCTTCGGAAAGCTCATCGACGCCCAAAATCGCGATAATGTCTTGCAGGTCCTTATAACGTTGCAAAATCTGCTTCACCGCCTGCGCCGTGTTGTAATGTTCGGCTCCTATGATGCGGGGATCGAGAATGCGCGAAGTGGAGGCCAGGGGATCGACCGCCGGGTAGATTCCCATTTCCGAGATGGAGCGGGAAAGGTTGGTGGTTGCATCCAGATGCGCGAAAGTTGTGGCCGGCGCTGGATCGGTATAGTCGTCGGCGGGCACATAGATGGCCTGAACCGAGGTGATCGAGCCGGATTTGGTGGATGTGATGCGTTCCTGCAAATCGCCCATTTCGCTGGCCAAATTCGGCTGATAACCGACGGCGCTCGGCATGCGGCCCAGAAGGGCGCTTACTTCCGAGCCGGCCTGCGTAAAACGGAAAATATTATCAATGAACAGCAACACGTCCTGGTGCTCTTCATCGCGGAAGTATTCAGCCACGGTCAAGCCGGTGAGTCCCACGCGGAGGCGCGCCCCCGGCGGCTCCGTCATCTGGCCGTAGATTAGGGCGCACTTGGATTTGTTGAAATCGTGCGGATCGATGACGCCCGATTCCTGAAACTCCAGCCACAGGTCGTTGCCCTCGCGCGTGCGCTCGCCTACGCCGGAAAACACGCTGACGCCGCCGTGCTTGGTGGCGAGGTTGCTGATCAGCTCCTGGATGATGACGGTCTTGCCGACTCCCGCGCCGCCGAACAGACCGATTTTTCCGCCTTTCAGATACGGCTCCAAAAGATCGATCACTTTGATGCCGGTCTCAAACATCTGCAACTCGGTGGACTGCTCTTCAAACGGAGGGGCCGGGCGATGAATGGGATAGCGCTTGCGCGCGTTGACGGGGCCCATTTTATCCACCGGTTGTCCGATCACGTTCAGCACTCGTCCCAGGGTTTCCTTGCCGACCGGCACGGTGACCGGTTCGTCCAGGCTCGTCGCGGGCATTCCGCGAACCAGTCCCTCGGTGGGCTGGAGCGCGATGGTCCGCACGCGGCCTTCCCCGATGTGCTGCGCGACCTCGCAAATGATGTCGATCGGCTCCGGGACCTGGAAGCCGCCGCTGGTGATGCGCACGGCCGTCCGGATGACCGGGATCTGGCCTTCGGGGAACTGGACGTCCACCGCCGGTCCGGCGACTTGGATTACTTTGCCTTCAGTCATGGTTGGTCTACTCCAAAGCGGCCGCGCCGCTGACGATTTCGATAATCTCACGCGTGATGCTGGCTTGGCGGACGCGGTTCATGTACAACGTCAGCCGATCGATCATCTCGGTGGCGTTGTTGGTGGCCGCATCCATGGCCGTCATGCGGGCGGCGTGCTCGGCCGCGGCAGATTCCAGCAGCGCACGATAAAGCTGCACCCGCACATAGCGCGGCAGCAAGCTGCTCAACAGCTCCTCCGGCGGCTGTTCGTAGATATAATCCGCCGGCGCGGCCGATTTGGGCGCTTCGATCGGCAGGATTCGCGCATAAGCGACGTTGGAGGCCACCACGCTCTTGAATTCGTTGCCAAACAGATACACGGAGTCCACCTCGCCGCTCGAGAACCGCTCGATGATGGAATTTGCGATTTTCTCGGCGTCTTCCCAGCGCACATTGCGGAACACGTCCAGATAGTCGGCCAAAATTTTCACTCCACGCCGCCGGAAATAATCGCGGCCCTTCCGGCCGATCAGCTCAAACGACAATTCCTTGGCTTGATGCTCGTCCACAAACCGCTGGGCGAGCCTCAGCAGGTTGGAGTTGAATCCGCCGGCGAGGCCGCGATCCGCCGTGACCACCACGATCAGGATTCGCTGTTCGGGCCGCGCCGCCAGCAGGGGATGAGCGCCGGCGTTGGGATTTTGCTGCGCCGCCTCCGCCACGTTGGCCAGAATCTGCCGCAGCGTCGCCGCGTAGGGGCGGGCCGACAACGCGCGGTCCTGCGCCTTGCGCAACTTCGCCGCCGAGATCATCTTCATCGCCTTGGTGATCTGCTGCGTGTTACGGACCGAACGGACGCGCCGCCGGATGTCAATCAAGCTGGGCATTTATTTTGCGCTTGCGGCGGCCGCTTTTTGCTGCACAAAACGCGTCTTGCATTCCTCGATGGCGGCGTTCATCTGGCTCTTCAAGCCGTCGTCCAGCGTCTTTTTGTCCCGAATCGCCGCCAGCAGGCCGGGATGGGCGTTTTCCACAAATTTGTACAGCTCCGCTTCGAACTCGCGGCATTGATCAAGCGGGAGATTATCCAGGTAGCCGTTGGTCCCGGCGTAGATGATCAAGATCTGCTTTTCCACCGGCAGGGGCGAATATTGGCCCTGCTTTAGAATTTCCACCATGCGGCTGCCGCGCGTGAGCTGCTGCATGGACGCCTTATCCAGCTCCGAGCCCATCTGCGCGAACGCCGCGAGATTGCGGTACTGCGCCAGATCCAGCCGCAAGCTGCCCGCCACCTGGCGCATGGCCCGGATCTGGGCGTTGCCGCCGACGCGGCTTACCGAAATGCCCACGTCGATGGCCGGACGCACGCCTGAGTTAAACAGATCCGCCTGCAGATAAATCTGCCCGTCGGTGATCGAAATCACGTTGGTGGGGATGTAGGCCGAAACGTCGCCCGCCTGGGTCTCAATGAACGGCAGCGCGGTGAGCGAGCCGCCGCCATTTTCGATATTTAACTTCGCGGCGCGCTCAAGCAACCGGCTGTGAAGATAGAACACATCGCCCGGGTACGCCTCGCGCCCCGGCGGACGGCGCAGCAGCAGCGAAATTTCGCGATAGGCGGCGGCATGCTTGGACAGATCGTCGTAGATGCACAACGCATGGCGCTTGGTGTCGCGGAAATATTCTCCGATGGCGCAGCCCGAATACGGCGCGATATATTGCATCGGAGCGGGATCGGAAGCCGTAGCGGCCACGACGATGGTGTAATCCATGGCGCCGTAGTCTTCCAGCGTCTTCACCACCTGCGCCACGGTCGACCGCTTCTGTCCGATCGCCACGTAGATGCAGACTACATCGCCGCCCTTTTGATTCAGGATCGTATCCAGGGCCACCGTAGTTTTGCCGGTCTGGCGGTCGCCGATGACCAGCTCGCGCTGGCCCCGTCCCACCGGAATCATGGCGTCGATCGCCTTGATGCCAGTTTGCAGCGGCTCTTTCACGGGCTGGCGGTCCACCACGCCCGGCGCCAGGCGTTCGATTGGGTTGTATCCTTTGACGTCAATCGGCCCTTTGCCGTCGATCGGCTGACCGAGGGCGTCCACCACGCGCCCAATCATGCCTTCGCCCACCGGCACGGACATGATGCGGCCCGTCCGGCGCACTTCGTCGCCCTCCTTGATGCCCGAATAGTCGCCCAGCAGGACCGCGCCCACCTGATCTTCTTCCAGGTTCAGCGCGATGCCGGAAACTCCGCCCTTGAACTCGATCAGCTCGCCGGCCATCACGTTTTCCAGGCCGTAGACGCGCGCTATGCCGTCGCCGACCGAGATCACCGAGCCAGTTTCGGCCACATTGACCGCGCTTTCGTAATTTTCGATCTCCTCGCGCAGCACCCGCGAGATTTCATCCGCCCTGATTTGAGCCATAAACTTCCTTTAAAACCGCTCCTTTAGGATCGCGGCTTCGCCGCCGCTCCACGCGCCGTGGCAACCGGCCAACCGCTCCCGGCGGCCCGTGCGAAGCGCTGGCGAGCCGCGACTTTCTGGAAGATCCGAATCACGCCTTCGCCAACATAACCCGTAATTTATCCAACTGTCCCCGAACGCTACCGTCGTAGACGGTAGAGCCGATGCGCGCCACTACCCCCCCCACCAGCGCTGGATCGACCGTGAACTTCAGTTTCGCTTTCTTGCCCGCCACGCGCGAGATTTCGGCCTCCAGCCTTTTCCGCTGCTCGTCCGGCAACGGCCGCGCGCTGGCGACGTCGGCGCGAACGTAGCCGAGGCGCTCATCCAGCAAGGCCTCAAAAGCGTCCACGATAGAAGAAAAGTCGGCGACGCGCCGGTGATCGATCAGCACGTACAGGAAATTTCGGACCGACTTCGCAAGACCGAGCCCTCCCGTCAACTGCGCCGTCACGGCTCGTTTTCGGGAGGGCGAAACCGCCGGCGACAGCAGCGCGTTGCGGAGATCCACCGATCCGGCGATCAGCGCTTCCACGCCGCGCAACTGTTCGAGCGCGGCAGCCGGATCGACCGCCGATTGCGGCCCCGCCACCACGTCCACGAGAGCCCGCGCGTACCGCGACGCAACCACCGACAGCATTTAGTTTTTCGACCCCTCGCGCGCCAAATCTGTAAGGAATTTGTCCACAAGCGCCGCCTCGCTATGGACGCTCAAGCGCGTCCGGATGCGCTGTTCCGCCATCTCGAGGGCTAACCGGGCGGCCAACGCATGAAGCTCCCTGCGCGCGGCTTTTCCAGCGGCTTCGATTTCCGCCTCCGCCTGTTGCTCCAGCCTTCGGATCTGCGCGGCGGTTTCGTTCCGGATTCGTTCTCCTTCCCGTTCGATCTCCTGGCGGGCCTGCTTGCGGAATTTTTCGATTTCGGATTCCAGCGCCGCCAGGCGCGCATCCATCTCCGCGGCGCGCCGCTCGGCGTCCAGCTTGGTTTGCTGCGCTTCCGCGATGCTCCTTTGAATCCCTTCGGTTCGCGACCGAAAGAATTCTGGCAGAGTCTTCGCCATCAGATACCCGAGCCCAACCGCCAAGATGATGAAATTCGCCCACTTCCATATCGCCTCGGGCTCGGAACTTTCGGTCCCTCCACCGGCTTCCTGCGCCATGCAAGAAACCGCAAAAACGAACCCAAGAGCGAAAACTCCCGCCAGAAATCGGGGCGGCAGTCGCCTGGTCATGCCGCGCTCCCCGCCTTTCCGCCCAAGACCCGGTCCGCGATCTGATCCGCCAGCGACTCGCTGGTCTGCTGCAACTTCTGACGCGCCGAATCCGCCTCGGCCGCGATCTGGGCGCGCGCCTCCTCCACGGAGGCTCGCGTTCGGGCGTGCGCGGCGGCGATATGGCCGGCCTGGTCCTGGAGCCATTGTTTCCGAGTCTCTTCTTGTTGTCTATAAATTTCCGATCGAGCCTCCCGGAACCTCGCTTCGTACTCCTTAGCTTTACGGTCCGCGGCGGCGAGGCTATCCTCGGCCGCCTTGCGGGCCCCGGCCGTTAAAACTTCGCGCTGTTTGAGCGCCGCCCTCAATGGCTTAAACAGGACAATTTTTAAATAGAAATGCAGGACTACCAGGATGATAGCTGCGGGTACGGCTTTAAGGAGAATCACACCCAGAGCTTGGAGAGTCTGTTCCATTCAACAAAGTTTACAGGGAACCGCAAGCGTGGTAGCAGGAGAGCAACCAGAGAGCAGAAGTACGAGATTGTCCCCTTAAGCCATCAACTTACCATAGGGCTGAAGGGCGGGTCAATGGTCAGAGTGGAAAATTTAGCGTACCGCAAGAATGCGGAGCTTTTGGAATCCGTCACCCACGGTTGGTTAAGCCGCGGCCGACGCAGCGGACATCTCGCCCATGGCATTGGCGAAGTGGGCGACCACTTGCGACATTTCCTCCAGCGCCCGGCAAGCGGCCGAGCGGGAAAAGCGCCGGCAGAGCCGGGCCCACCCGCTCAGGATGCAGTAGTTTAGCTGCAACATTCGCATTTCCAGATCCCTCTGCTGCTGAGTTGGATTTGCACTCTCAAGCAGTTGTCGGACTACTGCGTAATCCCGGTCCAATGACTCGTGCAGGCGCTTAAGATTCGCGATCGCGCAAGCCCGCAGCCGCGCTTGCACATCCAGGAACCCGAGCTCATGCGCTTGCGCCATCGCCGCAGCATAGTCCCGAGCCGTCTTGGTGCTCAGAATCAATAAGCAGGTGTAACGAAACCAGTACCCAAACAGGAAAACGGACCCGATCAACATGGCGGCGGTCACGATGACTTCAATCATTTCCTTGGCCTTCTCCTCGTTCCCTTCTCTCACTGGGGCGACATCTTACGCACGCTTTCGTTACGTGCAGATTACCAGCGCAACCGTTCCCGAACAATAGAGCAGGCGTACTAAGGCGCTGATTCTCTCAGCCTTTTTCGGCGTCCTTCTGCCTCTCATCAAACACCATATCGGCTGGACCGCCGTGAAGCTTTAAATAATCGCGATACAAGGAGCCGTAGCTCGCCGTAATGTAATCGGCCGAGGAAAACCCCAGCCGCAGGGCGGTCCTGTCAATCCAATCGGCGGGCCCTTCCAGCTCCAAAAACACTCCGATCGGCGTTTCATCCAGCCCAATTTCGCCGGCCGCTTCGCCGGCCGGCCCTTGGAAAACCGTGCGGTACTTTTCATACCGGAAGCCCGGCCGATAACCCAGCCGCGACAAAATGGATCTCAGCGCGTTTCCGTCCTCGACCTGCGTTTCCAGCTCCTCCCGGCTTTTATACGCCCCGCCCAGCGGCGGACCTTTATAAGTCAGCGTCGTCTTTCCGGACGACAGGCGGATTCGCAGCAGCCGCCCCGAATTGCGCAACGCGTTGTCTTCAACATCGAAGAGCTGGTCGGCCTGCAACGCTCTCGGCTTAAGCTCCTTGTAGCCATGCCGGCCGAGCAGCTCGGCGGCGGCCCGCGCGCCCGCCACGCGCAATTTCACCTCTGTTTCGACTTCCCGCTGCCTCATTCCGGAATCTAATGATACGATGAGTTCGAACGCGCCCGTAGCTCAGCCGGATAGAGCGACTGGCTTCGAACCAGTAGGTCGGGAGTTCGAGTCTCTCCGGGCGCGCCACATCCCCCTGTCCCCTAAGCGGTGGCCGCATTGGCTCGCCGGCTTGGCGCGCCTGACTCACGGAATGGCCGCGGTTGCGCGATCGGCGACGCCAAGCCTACAGCAGCCTCGCCATGCCCTCGCCATATCCGATATTCCGCAACGCCTCCGGTCCAAGCCGGTCGCGGAGCTGCTGGAGGTAGAGGCTGGACGGCGCAACCATTTTTCCGGGCGAATCTAATATGGCGCTGGGCGTGCCGCCGCTTGTGAGGGGCCGGCCAACGCAGCCGATGCACCAGTTCAACGCGCCCGGCGGCTGTTGCACGAATAGAAAAGGCGAGACCACGTTCCAAGCCACCGACCAGCCGATACAGCCGAAACCGAATTTGGCGTCAGCGCAGGCGGAGAAAACTACGCCTGGCCTGCGTTCGGTTGCGCCGGGAAACTTCGCGCCGTCCACAAGGAGGCCCGTAGCCCAGCCCTGCCGAGGCGCGACGCCGGCTTGATCGGCTGTGAAGTTCAGCACAACCAGGGGGCCGACCGCCTCCCCCTGCGTAACTACCGGCCAGACGCCATCGCCGGTTACGGCCGAGCGGTCCACCAGAATCTGCGTTCCTTGCAGCGCAAAATCGGCCCCCTGGGCGCCTTCCGGCTGCCGCGCGGCGTGCGCGATGCGCACGTTTGTCAAGGTGAGGCGCTTGGAGGCCGGCCCGGTTACAATTCCGTTCTGCGCGTCCTGAATCTCGAGATCGCGGACCCATCCATCCTCCACGGCGTCCAGGCGAACGGCCGTGTAGGGCAAGCCGGGGGAGGCGGCTTGCATTGGCGCCGCGATGCGCAGTTGCTCAACGCCCACCTCGCGGATGCGGCCGGGAAAACGATAGCGGACCAAGGACGCCGCGGTGAACTGGGAATCCAGGGCGTCGCTCAGGGGAACGTCGAGAGTTACGCGATCCCGGTCCACAGACTCGATCACCCGGTCTGTGCGGATCGCGCCGCCCGCGGCGGCCGCCGTCCGCCCCTGGTTGTCGCGCGGAGGGTCGATACCCACGAAGCGCATCCATTCGGGGGTCACCGGGCGGAGCACCAGCACATGGTCGCCGGGATGAAAATCCGAGGCTCCGCGCACGCGGAAACTGGCGGAGCCGGATGGAACGTAGGCGTCCAGGATCGGCGCGGGCGAGCCTTCCTGGCTCCACTCGCCCGAGCCGCGGATTTCCAAAAAGCAGTGCGGTTTGCCCGTGAGCCGGACGCCGGCGCCCTTTTCGCCTCGCAGCACCACTCCGCTGCGCGCGATGGTTAAGGTTCCCGCGACGTCGTATTCTCCGGGGGCCAGCACGACCGCGCCC
>Ga0070738_10007441_pt1 | contig 10956 bp, 8 predicted proteins | sample Coa_R2_2_FD_66446 | JGI IMG/M metagenome (GOLD analysis project Ga0070738, IMG submission 66446) | Surface soil microbial communities from Centralia Pennsylvania, which are recovering from an underground coalmine fire - Coalmine... | ecosystem: Environmental > Terrestrial > Soil > Unclassified ... | reverse complement strand
AACCGGACCCGGAACCGGAGCCTGAGCCTGAGCCTGACCCTGAACTGGAGCTCGAGGCCGAGCCAGAGCTCGACCCGGAGTTACCCCCGGAGCTCGCGCCGGAGCCGGAGCTCGACGAGGCGGAGCTCGAACCGGGCGCTCCGCCGGAGCTCGAACCGGACCCGGAGCTCGAGACCGATCCCCCGGACGTCGACCCGCCACGCGGCGGACCACCGGAGCTGCCGCTGCTGTTGCTCGTCGCCCCCGGGGAACTGGAGCCGGTCGGTTCGCCGGGAACGGCACCGCCGTCATCCACGCTCCCGAACCCTGCTTGGCCTGGGCCCGAACACGCGGACAGCAGTAAGGCGACGAGCACGCCAGAGAACCACGAACGCGAAACCCTCATCGCCTCCCCCAGTGGTCGGACATCTGCGCCGAGGCTCTCAAATCCAACGCGCCGTGCGCTCCTCCGGCCTGGCGCACGCCACCCGGGCGCCGCGGGGCATTGATGACGACGGATTGCAGCACCACGAGAACCCGCCACCGTCGGCGGGCGCGTCGCTTGCCGACCGGGCACGGCGGCTGACGACCGTCGAACGCCGCGGGGTTGCGCACCGCCGAGGCGCGGCGATCGGCGCTCCTCGACCTGAAGCTCGACCCCGACGACACGCGGCCCCACTGATTCGACGGCGCACTCGTCGCCGCTGCGCGACGGTGCAGATTTTTCGTCAGCTGCTCCCCTTGCAGCGTGACGGCGGTCGCGCCGCAGCGGTTTTTTCGCCTGCCATCTCCGGGGGCACGACGGTTGCTCAACGCCCGCCCGATGACCCTCGCAGCCGTTCCGACGACGCCATTCGTGCGAGGGGCGTGTCTTCACTGCGGTCTCGCCTGCGACGCCGGTGCGTTCGGCGACTTCTGTTGCGCCGGGTGCGCGGCCGTGTACGACCTCCTGCACCAGGAGCACCTGGATCGCTTCTATGCCCTGCGCGGGGCCCGCGGCGAGCCGGCCCGCGATCGGTGCGTCGACCGCGTCGACGACAAGTGGCTCGAGGTCGTGGAGCAACGTCTGCGTGCCTCGAACGGCCCGGTGCACGCAACGCTCGACGTCCAGGGCCTTCACTGCGTCGGGTGCGTCTGGCTCTTGGAGGAGCTGTTCAGGCGCATGGCCGGGCACGAGCGCATCGTCGTGAACCCGTCGCTCGGCCAGGTCGACATGGTGATCCGCCCCGGCTTCGAATTGCGCGGGTTCGTTCGGAGCGTCGAACGCTTCGGGTATCTGTTCGGACCCCCGCTCAAGGGATCGCGCCAGGCCTCGAGGGACCTCCTCTGGCGGCTCGGCGCGTGCGCCGCCATCGCGATGAACTCGATGCTCTTCGCGATCGCCATCTACGCGGGGCTCGATCGCGGCCCGCTCTTCGAGCTGTTCACGACCCTCAACCTCGGCCTGGGCGCGCTTGCGGTCCTCGTCGGTGGCTCGGTGTTCGTGCGCTCGGCCTGGCAGGGTCTGCGCGCGGGCGTGCTGCACCTGGATTTGCCGATCGCGATCGGGATCGTGCTGGCCTTCGCCGGGTCGGTCCACTCCTATTTCGGCCGGCGCGCGCAGGCGGCCTACTTCGACACGCTGGACGTGTTCATCGCGCTGATGCTCCTCGGCCGGTGGCTGCAGGAGCGCGTCGCGGAAAGGAACCGCGCCTGGCTGCTCGCGAGCGACGGCACCGACGGCCTGCTCGCGCGCCGCCTCGTGGACGGGCGCGTCTCGGTCGTGCGCTGCGCCGAGCTGCGCGAGGGCGACTCGATCCTCGTCGTGCCGGGCGACCTCGTCCCCGTCGACGCGCGGCTCGAGAGAGAGGCCGCCACGTTCTCGCTCGACTGGATCGACGGAGAGAGCGTGCCGCGGGCGTACGCGGCCGGAGACCTGGTCCCCGCCGGCGCGTTCGCCGCCGGCGACCGAGCGGCGATCGTCTCGGCTGCGACCGGGTTCGACGCCTCGCCGTTGCGGGAGCTCTTGCGCCAGCCGGAGCGCCGCGGCCTCGACGCGGCGCGCACGGGCTCCTGGTGGCAGCGCGTGTCCAGGGCGTACGTGCTGGCCGTGCTGTCGGCGGCGGCGGGCGGCTTGCTCGCGTGGTGGCATTCGACCGGGGACCTCTCGCGCTCCCTGTCGGTCGCGACGGCGGTGCTCATCGTCACGTGCCCGTGCGCGCTGGGCATCGCCACCCCCCTCGGGTACGAGATCATCCAGGCCAGACTGCGCCGGGCCGGCCTCTTCGTGCGGCGCTCCGGCTTCCTCGACCGCGCGCGAGAGGTGCGTCGCGTCGTGTTCGACAAGACGGGGACGCTCACGACCGGCGCGCTCGCCCTCGAGAACCCGGCCGCGCTCGAGGCGCTGGATCCGGTCGATCGCGCCGTGCTCTACGACCTGGTCGCCCGCAGCGCTCACCCCAAGAGCGCGGCGATCCGCGAAGCGCTCGATGGCTACGCCGTGAGCCTCGACGCCGGCGCGAACGTCGTCGAGCACGCGGGCCGCGGCCTGGAGCTCGCGCGCGGCGGCCACGTGTGGCGCCTGGGAGACCCGGCCTGGGTGCTCGATCGGCGCGAGCCGGCGCCCGGGCGCCCGGCGGAGCCTGGCCACGACGTCGCGTTCGGCGTCGACGGCGAGCGCCTCGCCGTCTTCACGACGACGGAGCGGCTTCGGCCCGACGCCGCGCGTGAGGTCCGGGCGCTCAGCGAGGACTACGAGGTGTGGCTGCTCAGCGGCGACACGCCGGAGCGCGTCTCGGCCTGCGCGGCCGCGAGCGGCGTCCCGGCGTCGCGGGCCGTCGGCGCGCAGAGCGCGCGCGACAAGGCTCGCTTCCTCGACGGCCACGACGCAGGCCGGACGCTGTTCGTCGGCGACGGCCTGAACGACACCCTGGCGCTCGATCGCGCGCTCGTGTCGGGCACGCCCGCCGTCGATCGCCCGTTCGTCCCCGCGCGCGCAGACTTCTTCTTCATCACGGCTGGGCTCGCGCCGATCCGGCTCGCGCTCCGGAGCGCGCGGGTGCTCCGGCGCGTGGTCCGCCGCGACCTGGCGATCGCGGTCGCTTACAACGCGGTCGCCGTCGGGCTCGCGCTCGCGGGGCGGATGTCGCCGCTCCTCTGCGCCGTGCTCATGCCCGCGAGCTCGCTCACGGCCGTCGCCGCGACCGTGGCGTCGCTCTCACCGCGGAGTCGGCTGTGGAAGTCGTGATTCTTCAAGTCTTCGTGAGCCTCGTCCTGGTCGTCGGGTCGGTGCTCCTCTTCGCGTTCACCTGTCGCCAGCGCGACTTCGATCACGCCGATCGGCTCGCGCTTTTGCCACTCGAAAAGGACAAAGACACATGACCGCATCGAGCCTCGCCGCCGGACGAGAGACCGCGAGCGATGGCGCCCCGCTCCTCGAGGTGCGCCGCATCGTCTACAACGACTCGATCGCGCGCTGGTTCGTCGGCGCGTCGGTCGTGTGGGGCATCGTGGGGATGCTCGTCGGAGCGTGGGTCGCGCTCGATCTCGCGTGGTGGCGAGGGAACATCCCTCCGTATTTCACGTACGGCCGCCTTCGCCCGCTCCACACGAACGCGGTCATCTTCGCGTTCGTCGGAAACATGGTGTTCGCCGGCGTGTATTACTCGACCCAGCGCCTCGTCAAGGCGCGCCTGCCCAGCGACTGGCTCGCCAAGATCCACTTCTGGGGATGGCAGCTCATCATCGTGGCGGCGGCGATCACCCTGCCCCTCGGCTATTCGCAGGGCAAGGAGTACGCGGAGCTCGAGTGGCCGATCGACGTCGCGATCGCCGCCGTATGGATCGTCTTCGCCGTCGAGTTCTTCTGGACGCTGGCGCGCCGCACCGAGAAGCACCTCTACGTCGCGGTGTGGTTCTACATCGCGACGATCATCACGGTGGCCGTGCTCCACGTCGTCAACTCGCTCTCGATACCCGTGTTCGGACTCAAGAGCTATTCGCTGTTCGGCGGCGCCAAGGACGCGCTCGTGCAGTGGTGGTACGGCCACAACGCCGTCGCGTTCTTCCTGACGACGCCCGTCCTCGGCATCATGTATTACTTCCTGCCGAAGGCGGCGGACCGGCCCGTCTACTCGTACCGGCTGAGCGTCGTCCACTTCTGGTCGCTCATCTTCGTGTACATCTGGGCGGGTCCGCATCACCTGCTCAACACGGCGCTCCCCGACTGGGCGCAGACGCTCGGCATGGTGTTCAGCGTGATGCTCTGGGCCCCGAGCTGGGGCGGCATGCTGAACGGGCTGCTCACGCTCAGGGGGGCTTGGTCCGAGGTGCGCAGCGATCCGGTGCTGAAGTTCTTCGCGGCCGGCGTGACGTTCTACGGCATGGCGACGTTCGAGGGGCCCCTCCTCAGCTTCAAGAGCATCAACGGCCTCGCGCACTATACGGACTGGATCATCGGTCACGTGCACAGCGGCGCCCTCGGCTGGAACGGCTTCATGGCGGCCGGGATGTTCTACTGGATGGTGCCCCGCCTCTACGGGCACAAGCTCTGGTCGAAGAAGCTCGCCGACGCTCACTTCTGGATCGGGACCTTCGGGATCTTGCTCTACGTCGTGGCGATGTGGGTCAGCGGCATCACGCAAGGCCTGATGTGGCGCGCGACCGATGCGCATGGATCGCTGCAGTACCCGAGCTTCGTCGAGACGGTGCAGGCCATCAGGCCGATGTACTGGATGCGCCTCATCGGCGGCGCGATGTACCTCGCCGGGATGGTGATGATGGCGTACAACCTGGCGCGCACCGCGCTGGCGGGCGCGGCGGTCGACGGCGAGGCCAGCGTGGTGGTCGAACGGGCCGAGCGCCCGGAGGTGCGCTGGCTCGACGTCTTGCTCGGCCGGCCCGTGATGCTCGTGACGCTGGTGGCCGCGCTCGTGGCGACGATGGCCGTCGTCAACAACGAGGCGAGCCTGGTCGTCGCCGGCATGGCGGTCGTCGCCGCCGTCCTGGGGACGATCGCGCTGCACCTGTCGGTCGATCGATCGCGTCCGACCTGGCACCGCCTGCTCGAGGGTCGCGCGCTCCTGTTCACCGCGTTCACCCTGGTCGCCGTCCTCGTGGGCGGCGTCGCCGAGCTCGTGCCGACGCTGCTCGTGACGCCGAGGGACGACAAGATCGCCGCCGAGGCGGCGCCGTACCGAGCGCTCGAGCTCGAGGGCCGCGACGTCTACGTGCGCGAGGGCTGTTACACGTGCCACTCGCAGATGATTCGGCCGTTCACGTTCGAGGCGAAGCGCTACGGCGATCCGTCGACGATGGCCGAGTCTTTCTACGATCATCCGTTCCAATGGGGCTCGAAGCGGACCGGCCCCGACCTCGCCCGTGAGGGCGGCAAGTACCCGAACCTCTGGCACTACCGCCACCTCGTCGATCCGCGCTCGGTGTCGGACGGCTCCAACATGCCGTCCTTCCCCGCCCTTGCGATCGACGCCGTCGACCTCTCGAGGACGGCCGCGAAGCTACGAGCGTTGCGGGCCATCGGCGTGCCCTACACCGCGGCCCAGGTGGAGCACGCACGCGACGACGCCGAGGCGCAGGCGACCGCGATCGCCGACAACCTCCGTCAAGACGGGGCCGGGCGCGTCGAGCCCCGGTCGGAGATCGTCGCCCTCATCGCGTACCTGCAGCGCCTCGGCCGCCACCCCGAGCCCGAGGGTGCGGCGGAGCCGCGTATCTCGGTCGCACGATGACGAACGAGGAGGACCCATGCACAGCCAGCTGCTCGCCCAATCTCCGTTGCTCGCCCTGCCGCTCGCGGCGATGTTCGTCTTCCTCGCGGTGTTCGTGATCGTCGCGATCCGCGCGATGACGGAGTCGCGAGCGCAGATGGAGGCGGCGGCGCGCCTGCCTCTCTCGGAGGACGACCATGGGCGCCGATGACAGACCCGCCGCGGCCGACGCGCCGGAGCCGCAGGGGCCGCACGTGTACGACGGCATCGTGGAGCACGACAACAAGCTGCCGCTCTGGTGGCAGTGGACGCTCTACGGCGCGGTCATCTTCGCGCTGGTCTACTGGTACGGCCGCCGCCTGGACGCCGTGCCGGCGCAGCAGGCGACGTACGAGGCGGAGGTTCGAGCGCAGCGAGCGGCCGAGGCCGACAAGGCGCGCGCCTCCGGGCAGCTCTCGAACGAGATGCTCGCCACGCTGGCCAGGGATCCGGCGACCCTCTCGCAGGGCAAGGCCGTCTTCGGCACCACGTGCGCGCCTTGCCATCGCCTCGACGCCGGCGGCAACATCGGGCCGAACCTCACCGACCGCTACTGGCTGCACGGCAACAAGCCGGTCGACATCTATCACTCGGTGCGCGACGGCGTTCCCTCCAAGGGAATGCCGACGTGGGGTCCGCAGCTCGGCGACGAACGCATCCAGAACGTGGTCGCGTACGTGCTGTCGATCAAGAACACGAACGTGCCCGGGGGCAAGCCGCCGCAAGGCGAGCTCGAGACCGAATGACGCAGAGCGTCCGCCCCGCCGTCCACGAAGCCCCGCACGGCCCGGCCGTCGACGCCGCGGCGTCGCGCGCGCCCTCGGCCGGCGAGCTCGAATCGGCGGCCTTGCCGAGGGACGGCCGTCGCAGGCAGATCCAGACCGCCGACGTGCGTGGACCGCTCGCGCGCGCCCGCCGCGCGGTGTTCCTCGTGCTCATCGGGGTCTGGGCCGCGCTGCCCTGCGTGCGCGTCGGCGGGCATCCAGCGCTGTTCGTCGACGTCGAGACCCACGAGCTCTTCCTGTTCGGCAGCACGTTCAACGTGCAGGACACCTGGCTTCTCTTCTTCTTGCTGACGGGCGTGGGCTTCGGCCTCCTCTACGCGACCGCGGTGGCGGGGCGCGTGTGGTGCGGCTGGGCGTGCCCGCAAACCGTGTTCCTCGAGGGCGTGTTCCGGCGGATCGAGCGCTGGGTCGAGGGATCGCGCGAGAAGCGCCTGCGCCGGAACGCCGGACATCTCACCGGCGAGAAGATCGCGCGCAAGCTCGCGACCCACGCGCTCTACGCGCTGGCGTCGGCGCTCGTGGCTCACGTCGTGCTCGGCTATTTCGTCTCGCTGCCCAGGGAGCTCCGGATGATTCGTCAGGGCCCGGGCGCGCACGCGCAGGCGTTCGCGTTTGCCCTGGTCTTGACGGCGGTCCTCTACTTCGACTTCGCGTGGTTTCGCGAGCAGCTCTGCGTCGTGCTCTGCCCGTACGGCCGGCTGCAGGGCGCGCTCGTCGACGAGCATTCGCTCGTCGTCGGCTACGACGCTCGCCGAGGCGAGCCCCGCGGGAAAAAGGGCGCCGCCGGCGCGGGCGACTGCGTCGACTGCAGGCGCTGCGTCGTCGTGTGTCCGACCGGCATCGACATCCGGAATGGATCACAGATGGAGTGCCTCGGCTGCACCGCCTGCATCGACGCGTGCAACGAGATCATGGCGCGTCTGGGCCGACCGCCGGGCCTCGTGCGGTACGACTCGCAGAACGGCCTCGCCGGCAAGCCGCGCCGTTTCGTTCGCCCGCGCTTGCTGCTCTACACGGCCCTGCTGGCGGTCGGCGCCGCCGTCGCGATCGCCGCGACACGCAGGCACACCGACGACGAGGTGGCCCTCATCCGCCTGGCCGGGGAGCCGTTCACGATCGACGGCGGCGAGGTGCGCAACGCGCTCCAGCTCCACGTCGTGAACAAGCGGGCGCGGCCCGAGAGCTACCGTATCGACGTCGAGCCTGTAGACGGAATGCGTGTGGTGCTGCCGATGCCGGTCGTCAACGTGCCGGCCCTCGGCGACGCGCGCGTCCCGGTGTTCCTCGTCGTCGCCCGCGAGCGCTTCCGGGGCGATTTCGCGGTCCACGTCCGCGTTCGTCCCGACGGGGCGTCCGAGTCGACGAGCGTCGCCGGCAAGTTCCTCGGGCCTGCGTCATGAGCGCGCCGCTCGTCGCGTCGGCGCTAGCGATGGGCTTCCTGGGCAGCGGACACTGCGTCGGCATGTGCGGCGGCCTCGTCGCGATGGCATGCTCGGCGCTGCCCGGCGCGAGTCGCGGCCGCCCGATCGCCCAGATTCCGTACCTCCTCGCGTACAACGGCGGTCGGATCGCGTCCTACGCGGCAGCCGGCGCCGCGGGCGGCGCGGCGGGCGCCACGCTCGCCTCGCACGGATCATTCGCCGTGGGATCGCTCGCGCTGCGCGCCGTCGCCGGCGGCTTCATGGTCGCAGTCGGGCTGCAGGTGGCCGGCCTCGCGCGCCCGCTCGCCTGGCTCGAGCAGGCGGGCGAGCGCGCATGGAGGCGGCTCGCGCCGGCCGCCAGGCGTCTCGTTCCCGTCCGCTCGCCGTGGCAAGCGCTCGCCCTCGGGATGCTCTGGGGGTGGATGCCGTGCGGGCTCGTCTACGCCGCGCTCGCCGGCGCCGTCACGAGCGGCTCGGCGCTGCGCGGCGCGGCGGTGATGGCGGCGTTCGGAGTCGGCACCCTGCCCGCGCTCGTGGCGATGGGACACGCGGCGGCGCTGGGCGCGCGCCTCGCACGGTCGACCTGGGGACGACGCGCCGCGGGCGCCGCCGTGGTGGCGCTCGGGCTCGTGCAGATCGGGCACGTCGGTCGCGTCTGGCCACGGGGCGCTGGGGCGACGCCGCCGTGCCACGCCGTCCGCTGAGGTGTCCTCGGCAACGAACCGTCACGGGGGCGTCCAGCGCCGTCCGGTCTGACAATCGAAGTGCGCGAACCGAACGGCGGATCGGGTGACGTCGATCGTGCCGAAGACCACGGGCAGCGTGAACCGGCGCGGACCGGCCGATCCGGGGTTATAGACTGTCAAGTCGGCGTCGCGGGCCACGAGCGGCACGTGCGAGTGGCCGCACACGACGACCGAAGCACCCCGCGAGCGCGCGAGGCGTGCGACGTCGGCGCGCAGCCGCGGGCCGTCCACGGCGATGTGCACGAGCAGGACGCGCAGGAGCGTCGCGTCCTCGTCGACGACGTCGAGCACCAGCACGTCGGGCACGCCGGGCGTGCGCGCGTCGACGTTCCCTCGCACGGCGAAGCAGGGCGCGACCGCGGCGAGGCCATCGAGCACCGAGAGGTCGCCGATGTCGCCCGCGTGCAAGATGGCGTCGGGCGCGAGCGATCGGAGGCGCTCGGATAGGGCCGGATGAGGCGCCGAGTGCGTGTCGGCCACCGAAGCCAGGCAGAGCGAGCCGTCGCCGCGCAGCGCGACGCGCGCGCTCTGCTCGACGCTCTTGCGACGGGTCATGGGCGACGCCGTAGCGGAACCTCGCCCGGGCCGCCACCCGCGCGAGCCGGTCCGCATGGCCGCGCCAGGCGCCGCACGCACGCTCGCTCGCGCTCGCGCGCTTCGGACGGGCTCCGGCAAAGGTTCGAGACCCACTATTAAAGATGCCTTACCATCTCGGTTCGTGCCCGGTCGCAAAACGCTGGCGCTGCTCGTCAACGACGTCTTCGGCGCGTATCAGGCCGCCTTTCGCTCCGCCATCGAACGCGCGGCGGCTCGCAGCGGCTGCGGGCTCCTCGTGTTCAGCGGCCGCAGCCTCGGACACCCCGACCCGTACGAGCGCGCGCAGAACCGGCTCTACGATTGGGTCTCGCCGCGGGTGGCCGACGGCGCGATCGTGCTCTCCGGCACGGTCGCTCACTTTGCGGACCGGACCGCGATGGCTGGCCTGTGCGCCCGGCTCGGGGCGATGCCCGTCGTCAGCATCGCCCTGGAGATTCCTGGCGTGCCGAGCATCCTGATGGAGAACCGGTCGGCGCTGTCCGAGTCGGTGAGCCACGTGGCTCTCCATCACCGCAGGCGCCGCATCGCGTACATCGGGGGGCCCCTCGGCAACGAGGAGGCTCGGGACCGGCTCGCCGGCTACCACGACGCGCTGCGCGCGTGCAACCTGCCGCTCGACGAGCAGCTGGTGACCGCGGGGCTCTTCACCCTGCCGAGCGGCGCGGCGTGCATGGAGCAGATGGTCGGCCGCGACGTCCCGTTCGACGCCGTGGTCGCGGCCAACGATCAGATGGCGATCGGCGCGATGGACGTCTTGCGGGCCCTCGGCGTCCGCGTGCCCGAGGAAGTCGTCGTCGTCGGCTTCGACGACACGCCGATCGCCCAGTTCGCCGCGCGCGCGCTGACGACGATCGCACAGCCGATCGAGCGCATGGGCGAGGCGGGCGTCGAGGCGGTCCTGGCGCAGATCGCCGGGAGGAGCGCCGCTGCCAAGATGTCCTTCGACGGCCACCTCGTCCTGCGCGAGTCGTGCGGTTGCAGCTACAAGAACACCCGCTCGGCGATCTCGTTGCGCCCGCCGCAATCGACCGCGGCCGACTACGCGCGCCAGAATCGTGAGCGTCTCATCGACGAGGCGAGCCCGAGCAGCGAGCCGACGGCGCACAGGTGGCGCGCGCGCTGGGCCCCACGGCTCATCGACGCGCTGACGGCGGAGCTCGCAGGCGACACTGGGGCGTTCTTGATCGAGATCGAGCAGACCGGCGACGAAGCGCGCGGAGAGCACGCGTCGCTCGAGGAGATCGGCCGATTCGTCGCGTCGCTGCAGGCGCTGTTCGACGACGCCGGTTATCGCGGCGCGCGCGAGTTCGAGCTCGAGCAGCTGTGGATCAGCGCGAGGGCGATCGTGTCGACGGCCATCAGCCGCGCGCAGGCCCGCGCGGCCCTGATCCAGGTCGAGGGCTCCGTCGATCTGAGGTACGTCACCCAGCGCATCTCGATCGCGTTCGACACCGCCAGCCTGGCGGCGGAGCTCGAGCGCTCGCTGCCGCAGCTCGGCGTCGACTGGGCGTACGTCGCTTTGCGGAGCAAGGACGCGGGCGGGAGCTTGCGCCCGCTCGTTGCGCTCGAGGGCGGCGCGCGGGCGTCGTGGCCAGCGCAGCCCTACCCGGCTGCCCAGCTCTTTCCCGGAGGCGGCGGCGGGGTTCCGCGCTGCGTGCTGCTTTGGGCGATCACGTTCGAGCAC
>Ga0070738_10007440_pt1 | contig 10958 bp, 10 predicted proteins | sample Coa_R2_2_FD_66446 | JGI IMG/M metagenome (GOLD analysis project Ga0070738, IMG submission 66446) | Surface soil microbial communities from Centralia Pennsylvania, which are recovering from an underground coalmine fire - Coalmine... | ecosystem: Environmental > Terrestrial > Soil > Unclassified ... | reverse complement strand
CCCGGCGGCGATCGAGCGCGTCCGGGCGGCGGGAGCCGAGCGCGTCGGCGTTCATGACTGCGGGCCCCGCTTCACGACCGCCCTCGCCGCTCGCCCCGACGTGCTCTCGTTCGACATGGCCTTCTTCCGCCGCGACGCGGCGATCGACGGCCACCTCGAGCGCGGCGGTGTCCTCTCCTTCGGCGCCGTCTCGACGACGACGGCCCCCGCCGCCGCCGATGAGCTCGCCCGCCGGCTGCGGGAAATCGGCCTCCTCGAGGGCGCCCTCGTCACGCCCGCGTGTGGCACGGCACTCCTGAGCGACGACGCCGCCCGCACCGTCCACGACCGGGCGCTCGAGGTCGCGCGTCTTCTTGCGCCCTGATCCTTTACCTCCAAATGGCGGGCGCTAGACTGTCGGCCGAATCCCAGGGGGGACCACACCATGGCGAAGAAGTACAAGCCGGCCGCAATCATGGACAAGCTCGCGAGCACCGACCCCGCGGTCGTCAAGTCGGGCCAGGACGAGCTCGAGGCCGCGCTCGCCGAGGAGGAGATCGACGACCGCGCCTTGAAGGACGCGCTCAAGGACAAGCGGCGTCCCGTGCGCGCCGCGGTCGCCAAGATCCTCCACGACGCCGACGACGAGAACCTCGACGCGATCCTCGTCCTCGCCCGCGACGGCGACGACACCGAGCGCAAGGAAGCCCTCTGGGACCTCGAGACGAAGGGCCGCAACCAGCGCGTCCTCGCCGCCCTCGTCGAGGGCAAGAAGGACGAGAACGAGGAGGTCCGCGAGGCCGCCCTCCAGGGCATGAAGGAGGTCTCGACCTTCGAGCTCGACCCGGCGAAGCCCGAGGAGCTCATGGGCAAGTCCAAGTTCGGCGGGGCCCCCGACGGCCTCGCGACCGAGGACTACCCCGACGGAGCCCGCTTCATTGGCCAGCTCTCGCGGGAAGACGTGGGCTTGAAGAAGTTCGCCATGGCCTACTTCTTCGTGAAGGACACGACGGGGACGCTCCTCCTCGGAGGCGGCGGACCCCGCTCCAAGCCCAAGAAGGACGAGCAGGTCTTCTCGGTCTCGCTCGGCGAGGGCAGGAACGTCCTCACACCCCTCGACCCGGTGACCCAGGTCCCGACGCCCAAGTGCGACGGCTGCGGCAAGGAGATGCGCTTCCTCGCCGAGCTCGCCGCCCTCGAGGACTTGAAGGTCCTGCCCGAGGGCAAGGAAGGCACCTTCGTCCTCTACACGTGCCCGGACGAGTGCCGGACCGTGTCGGCGAAGGCGATCTTCCAGGGCAAGTGACCCCTAGTCCGCCTTGGCCTCGAGCAGCGCCTTGAGCGGCCGCTCGAGCGGACCCAGGTCCTCGTAGCCGACCTTCATGAAGCGGACCTTGCCCTTCTTGTCGAGGAACAGGGTCGTCGGCACGGCGCGGAACTCCGGGATCTGCTTGATCACCTCGCCCTTGCTCTCGACGCAGGCGAGCGGCCACTCCATGCCGTTCTTCTCGGCGAAGTCCTGGACGCCCTTCTCCGCCTGCTGGCCCGTGATCTTCTCGATCGCGAGCCCGACGATCTCGACGCCCTTCGCCTTGTAGGTCTCGTAGAGCTTCTTGAGGTGCGGGAGCTCCTTCTTGCAGGGCTCGCACCAGGTGCCCCACACGTCGACGATGACGACCTTGCCCTTCAAGTCCGAGAGCTTGAGCTTCTTGCCCTCGACCGTCGTCACCTCGAAGTCGAAGTCGAAGAGGGGCTTCCCCTCGATCGCCTTCTTGAGCTCGGCCTGCTCGGCCTCTTTCCCCTTCGCGATCGCCTTCTTGAAGTCGTCCTCGTTGCGGATCGCGTCGAGGTCGTCGTCCTTGTCGATGTGCTCCCAGTCGGCGATCCCGAGCTCGATCGACCTCGCGAGCTGCTTGATCGCCTCGGGCTTCTTGCCCTTGCGGGAGAGCGCGCAGGCGTAGTTGTAGCGGGCGAGCTTCTCGAGCGTCTTCTTCTGCTCGTCCGTGACCTTCTCGTTCTTGAGCTTCTCGAGGGCGGGGAACAGCTCCTCGAAGTACTCGATCGCGGCGTCGTAGTCCTTGGCCTCCATGGCCTGCGAGGCGCTCTGATACGCCTGGCGGACCTGGGCCACGTCCTCGTCCTGGGCGATCGCGACGGAGCCGAGGACGAGGAGGGCGGCGATCGCCGCCCCGAAGCTACGCGGCATCTGAGAGCCTTTCCCCCTCGGGCCGCCGCTCTCGCGGCGGCCCGGGCCGTTTCAGTGGAGGTCGCCCGAGATCGTGAGGAACGTCCCCTGGGCGCCGTCCTGGTTGAACGTGAGGTTCGTGACCGACACGCCCTGGTAGACGGGGAGCGGATAGCCCGACCAGAGCTGCGAGCCGATCTGGATCAGGGCGGGGCCGATGAAGCCGACGAGGTTGTCGATCCCGATCGTGTTGACGCTCGGGGCGAGGGGCGACGCCGCGAGGCTGGCGTCGATCGTCGGGTTCGGAGCGACCTGGAGGACGAGGTTTCCGTTCGCGTTCATGGCCGGGGTCGCCGCCACGTTCGCCTGGAGCGAGAGCGCGAGGACGAGGGTCGGCGTCGCGGGCGTCGTGTCCCAGATCTGGATCTCGAAGTCACCGAGCTGCGTGTCGATGACGCCCGGCGCCGCGTGAATGAGGAAGACCGGCGGGAGCTGGGGCGAGATCTTGATCGCGATCGAGTCCGTCGCGGGCGCCTTCCCGACGAGCTCGGGAATGAACAGCTGGAGGAGGCCCATGTCGAGCGGAATGAACGACGGGAGCTGGAAGAACGAGGCCGACGTGTTGTCGATCGTGATATCGGCGAGGCCCGACTCCCAGACGGCGTAGGCCGCCCGGTTGAGGAAGTCCTCGTTGAACGACGCCTGGAAGCCCGGAGTCGGCCCGACGTTGTTCGGCATGCCGCCGTTCGTGATGAGCGAGCCCGGAGCCTGGGGAGGCGTGAAGCCCGCGACCGGCGTCATGGAGATATCGCTGTTGACCACGAGCGTCGCGCCCGCGCCGTCGAAGGCGATCGAGAGGGGCACGACCGTGATGTCGGTCGTCACGCCCATGACGTTCATCTGGAGAGGCTTCGACATGGCGCCCGCGAGCATGTTGTTGATCTGCGTCGGGAGGACCGTCTTCACCATGTTCGTGATCTGGCTCGTCAGCATGTTCTGGACGAGGCCCGAGGCCAGACCCGAGAGGAAGCCGAAGAAGCCGTTGATCTGGAAGTTGAAGTTCTGGAACGACACCGAGTCGTTGACGACGGAGGTCGTGACCTTGCCGCCGGCGATATTGACCGCGATCGACGCCGTGAGCGTGGCGCTGTCGGCCGAGATCGTGAAGGACTCGGAGATGAACGAGGCCTGGGCCGTCAGGTTGAGGCTCAGGTTCGGAATGACGACGGTCACCTGGAGATCGCCCGGCTGGGGCGCGAGCACGATCTGCGGCTGGCCGAAGCTGACCGAGTTCACGTTGACCGTGTAGCCGATCCCGATGAGGGGAACCGAGCCCGAGATCACCGGGTTCATGGCCAGGACCTGCGCCTGGAGCTGAGCCGGGGTCATGAGGCTGGCGGCGATCGTCGAGACGGTGTCGAACGAGCCCTTGTTGAGGCGGATGTCCATCGCGTCCGTGACCGGCGTTCCCGGCTTCTGGAACGACGAGCCGTAGAGGACGGAGAGGGTCTCCTTGTTCTGGGTGTTCTGGTTGTTCGTCGCCTCGACCGAGATGATGTTGACGCCGGGGATGAGCGTCAGCGGGGCCGAGAACGATCCGCCCGTGCCGAGCGGGATCGGGTTGCCGTTGAGCGTGACCATGGCGACCCCGGCCGTATCCGTCACGGTGCCGGTGACCATGGTCGCGGCGGTCGTCGTGAAGCTCGCGCGCGTGGGCGAGGTGATCGTGATCACCGGGCCGCTCGACTTGACGGCCGGCGTGCCGGTGCCGGTGCCGGTGCCGGGTCCACCCGCGGTGGAGCCGGGGCTCGTCGAGCCGCCGCGCGTCGTCGGCGTGACGCCCGTGATCGAGCCGGAGCCCGTCGGGCCAACGCCTCGGCCACGAGTGTTCGTGCTCGAGCTGGTCGAGGCGGTCGAGAGCGACCCGCCGTTGCTCGAGCCTCCGCCGCCGGTGCATCCAACGGCCGACGCGACGAGAAGCGCGAGCGACCAGTGCAGTTTACGGGACATGGAACCCCACTCCGTGGTTACGAGGTTGGTTTCTCGGCGGCCCCCTAGAGCTCACCGAGATGACGCCACATGTCGCTGGGAATAGCAAGAGTCTGGCCAATCACGGGGCCTGCAGTTACGAGGCTTTGGTGATGGCAGTTTGCTCGGATGGTACGCATCGCGAGACGATGGCACGATTCCAATTCTGGGAGATGTGCAACGTAGATGGTCGCCCTGAGCGCACCCGGACTTCAGGCAACGCGACGCGTTAGCGGCGCACCAGGAAGACGCTCACGGGCCCCGAGCCGGCGACGATGTGGGTTCCGTCGTGGCTCCACGCGACCGGTGGGAGAGTGATGGAGGGAGCGTGAGCGACCGGGTCACCCGCGAGCGTCAGCAGGGAGAGTCCGCTCTCATCGATGATGGCGGCGAGCTTCCCGTCGGGTGAGAGCGCGAGGGCGAGAGGGTGCCGTCGCGCGAGCGCGGGTGACAGCGTGCGCATCCCGCTCTCCTGATTGCGGGAAACGGGAGAGGAGTCGCGGAGCTCCTCCGTCACGAGCTTTCTCGTGGCGATCTCGAACGTGCGCGTGGCGCCGTCCCAGCCCGTGGTCGTGACGTGGCCGTGGTCGTCGAGAGTCGCCGCGACGACGGTCTCCTCGCCGGGCTCGAGCTCGGCGACGAGAGAGAGGCGGTCGTTCGCCCGCTCGTAGATCCGGGCCGGACGACGCCGGAGGCCGACGACCAGGCGCCGAGCATCGAGGGCGGCGAGCGAGACCGCGTCGTCTCCGAGGGGCTCGGGGGCGACGAGGCCGTGGCCTTCGTGGTCCACGATCTCGAGCGTCGTGCCCCGAGCAATGGCGATCTCGTTCGCCGAGATGATGAGGATGGCACTCACGCGGCCCGACCCGGCGAGAGGGATCTTCCGGAACTCCCGGTTCTTCACGGCCATGAGGTCGTCGCCGTTCACGAAGAGAGCCTCGCCCGAGCGCGCATCGAGCGGCCCCGCCGTGGCGGCGAACAGCTCGAGCTCGAGGTTCGCGCTCACGAGGACGCCGCCGCGAGGGCCGAGAGCGACGACTCCTCCGTCGAGCGCGGCCATGGCCTCGAGAGGGAAGGGGATGACGACGCTCCGCTGCGTGCTCGCCGTCCACTGGACGATCTTGTCGGCCGTCGCCCCCCAGACCGTGCCGTCCTGCCCGAGAGCCACGGCGCGCGCTCCGGGGAGAGGGATCTCCTGGACGACTCCCGTGTACGCGACCTCGATGCCTCGCGAGGTCGTCCAGGCCGCCTCGGGTCCGCGAGTCGCGAGCGCGCGGGAGCTCGCGGAGGGCTCGCGCGTCGCGAAGCCCACGAGCTTCCCGTCGCTCGCGAAGGTGCGCACGGGGCCGCCGACGAGGGAGGTGGCGAAGATCGCCTCGCCGCCCACGACGACGCGCGCGGTCGAGGCTACTCCATGCGAGATCACCGCCACCGGGACGAGCGTGACGTCCAAGGTCGCCGCCGGCGCCTCGCGGCGGATCAGGTCGCCGAGAGCCGTCGAAGGCACGGCGGCGGCGCGCGCCTCCTCGAGCTTCCCCTGGACCAGGAGCCCGAGGGCCGGGTCATGGTTGCGAAACCCGGACTCGAGCGTGACGGCGTCCTGTTCCGCGCATGGCTGACGGCAGAGATCCTCTGCGGATTCGCCCGCTCGAGCGCGGTCGAGGAGCTCGCGGACGGTGACGGCGTGGACCGGAGGCGGAGGCCGCGTGACGAGCCTCGACGTGGCGGCGATCGCGACTCCGAGCATGAGAGCGAGGAGGCGGAGCCCCCATTTCCCTCCAAGCCTCGAGGTCGGTGCTTCGACCTCGAGAGCCTCCCGGCAGGCCTGCTCGAAGGCCGCGGCGCTCGGCAGGCGGTCTTCCGGCTTCTTGGCCAGGGACTTCGCGACGATGTCGCGGACCGCACGCTCCGTCGGGGTGCTCGTCGGAAGCTGCCCCGGAGGCCGCGTCTCGATCGCGCCGAGGAGACCGATCATGTCGGTCGCGTAGCCGAAGGGAGTCTTCCCCGAGACGAGCTCCTGGAGGACGCAGCCGAGCGCCCACACGTCCGTCGCGGGCCCGATCTCGTCGCGCCGCGACGCCGCCTGCTCCGGGGCCATGTATTCGGGCGTCCCGAGGAAGCCTCCCGTCTGCGTGAGCGTCTCGGCCATGACCTCGCGGACGATCCCGAAGTCCGCGACTCTCGGCACGCCCACCTCATCCAGGAGGATGTTCTCCGGCTTCAAGTCGCGGTGGACGAGCCCGGCTTCATGAACGGCCTGGACGCCGCGGGCGACCTGGGCAGCGATCTCGAGGGCGCGCGCCGGCTCGAGCTTGCCGGATCGCCGGAGGAGGGCCCGGAGCGACTCGCCCCGGACGAGCTCGAGGACGAGGTAGGGGACGCCCCGGTCGAACCCGGCGTCGAAGACGCGCACGACGTTGGGGTGCGCGACGCGCGCCTGGGTCTTCGCCTCGCGGAGGAAGCGCTCGAGCTTCGGGTCGCCGCGCGGCAGTTGCGGGAAGACCTTGATCGCGACCGTCCGCGCGAGCCGCGGATCCTCGGCCTCGTGGACGGACCCGAACTCTCCATGTCCCAGCTCGCGGATGAGACGGTAAGGGCCGAGCGCCCTCGGTGCCTCCATCGGGTTTCGCGCGGAGTATACTCCGCCTCGATGGCCGAGCAGGCGCAACCCCGCGACGACGTGGCCGCGACCTACCGCCGCACCTTCTTCCGCGGGCTCGCGACGCTCCTCCCCATGGTCCTCACGCTCTGGGTCTTCTGGAGCTTCTACTCCTTCATCGACGACAAGATCGCGTCCCCGATCACGACGCGGATCAAGAACGTCCTCATCGACACCGAGACCGGCAACGCCGCCGCCGTCGCGATCTTCGATCTCCCGCGCAACCTGAAGAAGCCGGTCCCCCAGGACGGCTCCGAGCCGGCGCGCCGGCTCGAGATCCTCCGCAAGGAGGATCTCCGCTCGTACGTGAACGACAAGTTCCCGTCCTGGGTCGGCTTCCTCCTGGCGGTCGTCGTCGTCTTCATCGTCGGGTTCTTCGTCGTCTCCTTCATTGGCCGCACGCTGTGGCAGCTCTTCGAGGACGCGGTCATTCACATCCCGATCGTGAAGTCGATCTACCCGGGCGCGAAGCAGATGGTCGAGTTCTTCCTCAAGAGCGAGGAGAGCCGGCGCTCGTGGTCCTCCGTCGTGGCCGTCGAGTATCCGCGCAAGGGGATCTGGGCGATCGGTTACATAACCGGCCCCGGCTTCGAGAAGATCGAGGAGCGCGCCGGCGAGACCATGCGGACCGTCTTCCTGCCCGCCTCGCCGACCATGGCGGGTTACGTGATCAGCGTGCCCGAGAAGGACATCGTCGCCCTCGACATGACCGTGGACGAGGCGATCCGCTTCACGATCTCGGGCGGCGTCGTCCGGCCGGGGGCCAAGGGGGCGTCGCAAAAACTGAAGGCGGTCTGACGTGGTTGTCGGAGGTTCGGGTTAAATTCGGCCACGGCGAGAGGTGCCGTGTCCAGACTCCGACGAAGAAGACGCACGAGATCGAGCGAGGTGCCGCGCGACTTCCACGAGCGGCTCGTGGTCGCCTATCACGGCACCGAGCGCTCGATCGCCCGTCGCGTGCTCCTCGGCGAGGCGGAGCTCGTTCCGAGCGCGAACGACTACGACTGGTTGGGACATGGCGTGTACTTCTGGGAGCACGGGCTCGCGCGCGCGCTGGACTTCGCCGAGGCGAAGCGGCGGCGGGGAGTTTACGAGGATCCGTTCGTCATTGGAGCCTACCTGCACCTCGGTCGATGCCTCGACCTCACCGATGTCTGGGCGACTCGCCACCTCGCAGACTCGTACCGTCAGCTCCGCCGGGCCTTCGCTCGAGTCGGCAAGCCACTTCCCGTGAACAGTCGCCGTGTCGCTCGAACCGGCGACGTGCTCTTTAGACGGCTCGATTGCGCCGTCATCAACAACTGCGTCGACGCCTTCAACGCGGAAGAGCGTTGGCTGGGACGACCGCGTGGCTTCGACACCGTGCGAGGGGTCTTCGAAGAGGGCGACGCTGCGTTTCCCGGGGCCGCGACGCGCGTCAAGTCGCACGTTCAGATCGCCGTCCGGAACCCCGCCTGCATTCTTGGCGTGTTCCGCCCCACCGGGTACAGTGTCTGAATGAGGCGACGCGTGCGGATCTTCGACCCTTATCCCGAGCTCACGGCCCGATTTCGGCGAGCCATCAAGCACGAGACGGTCGAGGAGACGATCGCCAGGCTCAAGAAGATCGGCATCCTCGACGAGAACGGGGACCTCGCTCCCGGCTACCGGATGGGCCCCGGCGAGATCGTCGACGGAAGCCCGCCCGCACCTGCGAGAAGCACGTCGAAGAATCGGCCTCGGGCCAAGACACGCCCAGCCCCGAAGAAGCGCCGCGCCTCCTGAGGGCCCGTCATGCCCGACCTGACTCTCTGCCCCCGCTGCGACGAGCCGAGGCCCTACGACCTCCGGGGCTCGTGCCGCGTCTGCGGGACCAAGATCGCGCCCAACGCGGCGCCCCCTCCGGTCCGGCTCGACATCCCGCGGACCTGGGGCGAGGCCTGGCCGACGCTCCTTTTCAGCGGGATCCTCCTCGCGGGGGGCCTCGCCCTCCTGGGGGCGGCGGTCTTCGCCTACAAGCACTTCCCGACCGACAGCGAGAAGATCGCCGGCGTCCTCGGCTTCTTCGGCCTCGGCCTCGTCGTGTGTGCGGGGAAGTGCTGGGTGAAGTAGTCAGCCGCCGATCGAGACGTCGAGGTTCACCGGCACCTCGACCGTCTTCAGGTCCTTCCTGACCTCGAGCACGAGCGTCGCCTTCTCGAGCTTCTTGGGGAGGAGGATCGTCCTCTCGTAGGTCTTCTCGTGCCCGCTCGACGACCAGCCGCCGCCGCCGTCGGCCGTCTTCATTTCCTTGCCGTCCTCGCCCTTCACCGTGAGCCCGGCCAGCCAGTGGAGGGGCTTCTTCGAGGTGACCGTGAGGCCATGGGGAAAGTCCTTGTTCCAGTTCTGGTCCTCGACCTTGGAGATCTCGAGGGGCTCCATGCCGAACTCGATCTTGGTGCCCTTCTTGAGCTCGACCGAGCCTTCCTTCTTCTCCGTGCCGTTCGCGGTCACGATCGCGACGGAGGCCTCGACGTGCACCGACTTCGCCCCGCGCGTCGGCGCCGTGGGGACGTAGAGCTCGGCGATCCCGGCCTTCCCGTCCTTGGCGACGTTCGTGTTCTTGACCTGCGGCTTGTTCCAGCCCTTCGCGGCCGTGAGGTCCTTCTTGGCGTCGTCGGCGACCACGCCGATCTTCGAATCGTCCGGCTCGATGGCGATCAGGTTCTGGCCCTTCACGAGGACGGCGACGGAGAAGCCCTCCTCGCCCCACATGGGCCGGACCGAGAAGTCGCCCGTGTCGTTGGGCCACACCGACCGGACGCCGGCGACCTCGACCTTGAACTCCGGGCCCTCGGCGAGGGCATGAGCCCCCAGAACGAGGAAGGCGACCAGGCTGACGGCAAGGAACGGACGCTTCATGGAATCCCCCTTGGGGGGCATTGTCACATGGGCGACGTCTCCGCGGAGACGTCCCAGCGCCGTCTCGATGGGTCAGCGTCGGAGGCGCCAGACGTAGATCCGACGCCCGAAGGCGGCGGCGAGCCTCGATCGGTCGGCGGAGAAGGCGAGGGCCGTGCAGCACGCGGAGCCTTCGTGGACCTCGAGGCGGCGAAGGAGCTCGCGGTTCGCGGTGGAGCGGAGCTCCACGTCCCTTCCCCCGATCGCCAGGCGCTCGCTGTCGCGCGAGCAGGCGACGATCTTGGCGTCGACGGACTCGAGGGACCACTTGTCTTGACCCGACGCGGACTGCAAGACGAGGGGTCCGCTGAACGTGCGCGAGAGATAGAGGTCCCCAGGGTCGAGGACGGCATCGAGATACTGGGCCTCTCCCTCGGAGACGAGCCGGCCGCCGCGGACCGACCAGACCCGGACGTGCCCGTCCATGCCGGAGCCGCCGTAGTGCACTTCGTAGACGAGGTTCCCCGAGGGGCTGAATCCAATGTATCGGTTCGACCAGCTCGTCGAGGGGTCCGTGATGGCCCGCGTGAGCGTCCCGCTCGGCAGGGCCCAGAGCTCGATTCCCACGCCCGGGCTCAGCGTGGCGACGAGGTCGCCCCTGGGGGAGAGTGCCGAGCGTCTCACCTCCCCGTGGGTCGGAAGCGGCGGGAGCGCGACCGGGGAGCCGTCCCGCGCCGACCAGGGCTCGAGTGCTCCGCGGTAGTCGACGCTGACGACGAGCGCGTCGTCGGGCGAGAACGCGAGCCCCACGCGCTGCGGCCGCCGCCCAGGAGGAGAACGTCGGACTCCGCCCGCGCTCGTGTAGATCCAGGCCGAGTCGCTCCCGCAGGCGGCGATCGAGGTCCCGTCGGAGGAGAGTGCGAGGTCCGAGACGGGATCCGGGAGCTCGACGACGGTCGGCTGGAACGACTCCCAGACGAGCCCCGCGCAGACGGCGAGGGCCACGCCCAGGAGGCCGAACAGAGCGACGACGATCCGACGCGAGCGCGACATATCGTTCCGTTCCGCAGCCTACACGAGGAAGCTCCGTTGGCTGATCTCGTCGACACACCCCCAGTCCGGCCGAAACGGCCGGACTGCGCCACTCTCGTGAACGAGAAGCCCCTACTCCGGCCGCAACGGCCGGACTGGAGCCCGCGCGCCTGCGGCCAAGCCTCAGCGGCGGAGGCGCCAGACGTAGATGCGCCG
>Ga0070738_10007437_pt1 | contig 10960 bp, 7 predicted proteins | sample Coa_R2_2_FD_66446 | JGI IMG/M metagenome (GOLD analysis project Ga0070738, IMG submission 66446) | Surface soil microbial communities from Centralia Pennsylvania, which are recovering from an underground coalmine fire - Coalmine... | ecosystem: Environmental > Terrestrial > Soil > Unclassified ... | reverse complement strand
ACACCTACCCCGATCGCGTCACCCAGTCCCACCCCCACCGCGCCCCCGACGGCCATTACCCCCACGCTCCCGAAACCGCCCCAGCCCAGCCCAGTTCCTGCGGCAACCCCAGCACCCACGTTACCCCCACCGACGCCCACCGCATCCCCGGCACCTACACCGACGCCCACCCCGGCCCAGGCACCCACACCAATTCCCGATAACAAGCTCAACTACACCGATCTCAACGTTTTACCACCCACGATCGATCTGGGCATCAGCACCCGCATTGAGCGCGTTGTCCTGCGCGAAACCCCCGTTCGCGAGGCGTTAGCGCTGCTGGCTCGCGCCGCTGACCTGGGCATTGTCTATGCCGAAGACCTGGCTCCCCCCGGTGGAACTGGCGGCGTGCCCACCGCACCCGGTAACTCAGTCATTGATTCCAATATTTCGTTGGATATCGAGAACGAACCCATTCAAGACGTGTTTAACTACATCCTGCGCGCCAAGGGACTCAAGGCCAGCCGTGTCGGCAGAACAATTTTTGTTGGGCAAAATTTACCAGCTACAGCAGGGAGCTACATTACCCGCACACTGCGACTCAACCAACTGCGGGCAACTCTACCCCAGACCAACATCACCAACGTCATGACCAGTGCATCGAGTTTGACCAGCGGTGGTGGACAGGGCGGGAGCACTACCAACAGTCAGGTGGGCAGAAACAGCACCGTCACCGAGGCCGTGCCCTACCGTGGCGCACTGCAAATGCTTGAAGAACTCGGTGCCAACAATAGCGCGACGGCCAGAAGCCCCGTATTCAAAGGTCTGCAAGTCATTGCTGATTCCCGCACCAACACGCTGACCCTGGTGGGTTCGATCGACCTCGTACAGCTTGCCACCGACTACATCAGCAAGCTCGATACACGGCGAAAGCAGGTTGCAATCAACGTCAAAATTGTAGAGGTCGATCTATCCAACACCAGCAACATTGGCTCCAGTTTTTCCTTTGGTGTGGCTGGCAACTTTTTCAACGTGAACCAGGGACGCGGCAACGTCAACGTCGGGCCGGTCAACCCATCGCTAATTGATTCCAACAGCCTGACCAGCCCATCCACGATCGCCAATCCCTTTGCCAACGTCCAGCCACCGCTCAACACCAACGCGCAAGTCACCAACGCGCAGGGTCAAACGCTGGGCTTCCAACCGGCCAGTCCCACCAATGCCAACCCACTCGCACCCGTTGTATCAGGGCTGACCAGCGGTTCAACAATCAGCACCAGTAGCCAGACCACCGTGCTCGGTCAGGCGCTTACCTATGGCCTCTCCCCACTGTTTCAGTTTCCGGCCCAGTTTTTGCTCAATCTCCAGGCGCAAGTCGTGTCGGGCAACGCCAAAATTCTGACGGATCCGACCCTAATTGTGCAGGAAGGCAACCAGTCGCAGGTCAACCTGACCTCGCAGGTCTTTTCCGGCTTCACCGAGCAGCGCGTGACCGAAGGCAACGTCACCACGACCCGCATCCTGCCACAGCCACCCGTCGATGTCGGAGTGATTTTGAATGTGCAGGTCGATCAAATTGACGATAACAACTTCGTCACCCTCTCACTATCCCCCGAAGTGAGTTCACTTGGTCAGCAAATTACCGACCCCTCGCGCAATAACCTGTTGATCCAGCAGTTAGTGAACCGCCGTCGGCTGGAAACGGGCAAGATCCGGCTACACGATGGACAGACCTTAATTCTGACGGGGATTATCCAGGAACAAGACCGCGAGACCATCACGAAAGTGCCGATTCTGGGCGATATCCCGTTGCTCAATCTTCTATTTCGCAACCGCCGCCACGAACGCGATCGCAATGAAGTGATTGTGCTCGTCACACCCCAGATTTTGGATGATTCGGATCGATCGCCCTACGGCTACAGTTATTTTCCTGGCCCCGAAGTGCAGAATTTCTTGAAGCAGCGCCGCTTCCAGTCCATCCCGCCAAGTCCGGCACAGCCGTCGCCAACCAGCACGACGCCAACCCCAATGAATCCGGCTCAACCGGCAACCACGGGAGCACCCCAAGCACCACAGGGCACATCGGCTCAACCAGCGCCAAGTACGCCAGCTCAACAGCCCCTCAATCGTCCCGTTCAGTCGCGTTGACCGTGACTTCAGTTGATGCTTGTTCCGTGCCTACCCCTTGAGCCGGGACAGCGCAACGAGTGACCCGTTCTGAGCTGAGTCGCCACACCAGTCTGACTCCGACCAGCATTAACCCTGGGATTAACCAGTCTTAATGTAGCAGCGATATTTTGGGATGGGTTTCTCAGAATCTGGATGGGCATCGTTTACCGGGATCCTCTCCTGAGTCGTGACGGAGGAAAAACCCGGTGAGGGCTGTCCATTTCCCCGTGGATAACCCTTGTCAGCCTAACGAACTGCCAGCCGATCGAACTGTTAGCTCTGGACGGTACGCTGTTTCACCAGACCCGTACAGTATTGCGAGGTGATCAGGCTAAACGCCCCTATCGCTGGATTCTTCTCTCGTTCGTTTCATGCCTCACTACAGGAGGACTCACAACCGCCATCCACACTGGCAAACTCAAATCGGTTACGGGTTCGGTATCCAGTCGCATGTTGCTGAGTGACGTGCGATCGCGCTGCTTTTCATTGTGTTGGGAACTAATGCAGGCTTCTACCGCTTCAAATTCGGCTTGGCAGCAGCTCAAAGATCGGGAGATCAGCTGCGACGAAGCCATGACACTGCTCGTGAATGATCAAGGCGTTGTCAACCTTCAATTGCTGGATCGGGAAGTGACCTATCGGTTCTTCCGGCAGTGCCCGGATCGGCGATCGCTGCCCCCTGTCATTCCCCTCCTGCTCTGGCGCAACTGCTACTACCTGGGGAGTCCAGTCACGCTGTCTGAAGCCGCCCTTGCCGCGCTGCGATCGCAAACCGCCACCGACATCACCGTCATTCCCATCGCCGAACACAGCTACCGCACCTGGTTTCACGCGCAGAACTTTAGCCAGGATCGCATCAGCGCCGACACCGCCGTTAATCCACTGACAGGCGAGCCAGAGCAAGAAAACATTGGAAAGATGACAGAACTCCATCTGTCTAAGGCCACCGACCAGATCGGTCGGATTAAAACCCTGATCTCAGGCGCACTGCGGAACCGTGCCAGCGACATCCACTTAGAGCCAACCCCCGACGGATTGCGGGTACGTTACCGCATCGATGGCATTCTGCGTAACATCACCACCTTGCCACTGGATGTCAGTCGGCGAGCCGTCGTGGCGCTCAAGGTGATGGCCGACATGGACATTTCCGAAAGCCGTCGCCCGCAGGATGCCCGCATCAGCGAGAAATATGTCTCCGAAACGGACGCCGAAGTGGGTCTGGATATGCGGGTGAGCACACTCCCCTGCGTGGGCGGCGAGAAAGCCGTGATTCGACTGCTGCCGCGCCAAAACCCCTTTTCAAGCATTGACGAACTGGGATTTTCTGAAAAAGCGCTGGCGATCTACAAAAGCTGGCTGCACCAACCCCAGGGCATGATCATCTTCACGGGCCCCACCGGGTCTGGCAAAACAAGTACGCTTTACACCAGTCTCCAGGCGATCGCCACCGAGCACGTCAACGTCGTCACCGTCGAAGATCCCGTCGAATACGTGCTGCCGCGCATCACCCAGACCCAGGTACACGAACCCGCCGGGATGACCTTTGCGGCAGGACTCCGCGCCATTCTCCGGCAAGACCCCGACATCATTATGCTGGGCGAGATCCGCGACCACGAAACCGCCGAGACGGCCATCCGTGCGGCCCTCACAGGTCACCTGGTCCTCACGACCCTGCATACCAACGATGCGGTCAGCGCCATTCCGCGACTCAAAGATATTGGCCCCGATCCAGGCTTGATCAGCGATGCGCTGCTTGGCGTTGTTGCCCAGCGGCTGGCCCGCAAAGTTTGCCACCACTGCGCGGTTCCCTATATGCCCACCGATCGCGATTTGAACGTTTTGGGCCTCGATCACAACCAGGCTAACGCTACCGAATGGCGACGGGGAACAGGCTGTGCGCGCTGTTTTAACTCTGGCTATCTGGGTCGAGAAGCGCTGATCGAAATGCTCAATATCGATGCGACCGTGCGCCAGATTATTTATGAAGGCAGCATGACCCAGCTACATCGCTACCTGAGTGACAGCGGGTTTCAATCGTTTCAAATGGCCGCGATCGAAAAAGTCACCACCGGCAGAACGACCGTTGAGGAAGTCCTCCGCGTGCTACCGCATAGTGCCCTCTACCGTAAACGACCATCGATTGTGCCACCGCCGCCTGCCCCAACGCCCAAACTCCTGGTCAGTACCGAATTCAGCGAAAAGCCAGCGCTTAATTGAGCCAACCGTTTCTTACTGACGCTTCTCTACGATCTGGAGGGTGTACGCAGGCGACCGATTGGGGGCATAGGTGCTGACCCAGATCTTATAGGTGCCGGGCAGCCATTGACCCACCACACCAGGATTTTTACCCTGATAGTCATCGTTACACCAGACACCACCCGGCCCCTGAATTGCCAGCGCCGTGTCTTCTGAACTCTGGATCAGAATGCTCAAAGAGTCAAAAAACTCGGTAAGTTCAACGGTATGGTTGGGTTTCGTATTGGCATAGCCCGCACAGTCACCAGTCGGCGTTTTGGATCGATTGACGATATCTTTGAGTGGCGTATTCCCACCAGCAACTCCCTGCACTTCCAATGGGTTGGGTGAAAAGCGAGGGCCGATCGTAATCTTTTCAAGATCTTGATTCGACTGGGCCGAGGTCGGCACGATCGCAACCAGCAAGATCGGCACGATCGCCGACCAGGCAAGCAACCGTACACGTGCCTGTAAACCGCGAGAATTTAGGTTGAACATTCCCAGAAAAGTAGCATGGGTAGGACTCACAAAGACGCGTAGACAAACGGTAGAGTTCCCTGAAACTACTTTGATCGCGCCACCACGAGCGCCTGCTGCAATCGTGCTTCATCCTGACCGTGCTGGTGCAGCAGCAACCAGGACTGCACCAGGTCTGGCCCGTGCATTGCACCCGTCAGAGCTGCCCGCAGCGATCGCATCACCAGTCCCTTTTTAAGATTTTGCGCTTTCACCACCTGCTTCAAGAGATCCTGAACCGTCGCTTCAGTTAAAGGCTGGTACTCGGCAATAGCTGCGGCGACCGCTTCCACCGCCACATCTGCCCCTTCCTGACGCAGTTGCGCACTGGCTTCATCCGTCCAGTCAATGGTGGGGTTGAATAAATACTCACTCATTGCAACCGCTTCATCCAGGCGGGTAAGGCTAGGGCCAATTAGGGCGGCAAGCTGCTCCAGCCAGGGTCGATCGTTCCAATCGGCGACAAACCCCGCGGCCTGCCAGTGCGGGATGAGCAGATCAACGAGCGTCGCCGCCGGTAACTCATGCAAATATTGACTGTTAAGCCAGTTGAGCTTGTCCCAGTCAAACTTTGCCCCTGCCTTGTTAACGCGCTCAATCTCAAATCGCTGTGCCGCTTCATCAAGCGTAAAAATTTCGCTCATTCCTTCGGGCGGCGACCAGCCCAGGAGCGTCATGTAGTTCACAAAGGCGGCTGGAAGATAGCCCATCCGCTGAAAATCTGAGATCGACGTTACGCCATCGCGCTTAGAAAGCTTGGCTCCGGCCTGGTTCAGGATCAGCGGTGTATGGCCAAATTCAGGGATCGTGGCACCCAGCGCTTCATAAAGCAGGATTTGCTTGGGCGTATTCCCAATGTGGTCTTCGCCACGGATGATATGGGTGATTGCCATATCGATATCGTCCACTACGACCACAAAGTTGTAGAGTGGCTGCCCGATCGCATCCCCCGCTGCTGCCCGCGCAATGACCATATCGCCGCCAAGATCACGGCCCTTCCAGCTCACGTGACCCCGCACCAGGTCATTCCAGGCCACCTCGCGATCGCTGTCAATAATAAAGCGAATCACCGACGATCGGCCTTCCGCCTCGTAAGCCGCCCGTTGCTCTGGCGTTAAGCTGCGATGCCGATTATCGTACCGGGGCGCTTCACCTCTGGCCTTTTGCGCCTCCCGCATCGCGTCCAGTTCTTCCGGCGTATCGTAGGCACGATAGGCTAACCCTTTGTCCAGCAGCATCTGCACCTTCTGCTGATACAGATCCATCCGTTTGGTTTGATAAAACGGGCCTTCGTCCCAGGTCAACCCAAGCCAGGTTAACCCATCGAGAATGTTTTGCGTGTATTCGGGGCGCGATCGCTCCTGGTCGGTATCCTCAACTCGCAGCACAAACGTGCCGCCCTGATGGCGGGCAAACAGCCAGTTAAAGACGGCTGTACGAGCCGTACCAATATGGAGATTTCCAGTCGGACTGGGGGCAAGACGAACGCGAACGGTCATAAAGAATGCTGGCTCATTTAGAGTTATGGCATTCCCTATTCTAAGCGCAGATTCCCTTCTCGTGCTGATTGATGGAGCAGGCATTGCCCAGGATAATCGATCGCCCACCGTTAACAATCAGCGCTGACAAACATAGCGCATCACCACAAAGTTCCGATCAAATGGAATGAGCGCAGCACTACCTCCAAAATTGCTGGAGTATTCAGGAACCAGTTTTTGGCTCCGATCGTAAGGTTGTATTTTCCTGAATCGCCCTGTTCTGTTTTGGCAATCAAGAGACATATAGAAATCAACTAGCTTGAACTTATGCTCATCGAATATATGACAACGGTGCTGTTCTGAAGCGACGGTAAAACGTTCACGCCACCAAAACCAGACAAAATCGCCATTTTTCTTTAGGGAAGCTCTATTGACGTAATAATCCGAACAATGATCACTGCCAATATAAACCCACTGCGCTTTGGCTGGTGCTGCGGTGGAAGTTGAGGTCTGGACTGTAGCAATTGCCGCGATCGCCACGATTGACAATCGGAAATGCTTAAACATAACCCTTAACACAAGAACGTCTTGATTAGGGTGCCCCATTCAGCGATGCGAACCGAGCTTTAAGCCATCAGCGTCTGGATCGGTCTGGACCCACGCTGGCTCACTAGCGCATCTAACTCTGCATCAGGGGAGACGTTTTTTGATGGGTTCTGCACCACCGTTAAAAGCGGATGCATAGAGGACGATCGCGCGATGTTAGATGGGGTTTTGCTGGATATTGACGGCACCTTTGTCTTGAGCAATGATGCCCATGCCCAAGCCTGGGTGGAAGCGTTTGCCGCATATGGGTACACGGTTTCATTTGATCAAGTGCGTCCACTCATTGGGATGGGCGGCGACCAGATTATTCCTCACTTTGCGCCAGAGTTGAGCGACAAAGAAGGCACTGGCAAGCAAATCGCCGATCGCCGCAAAGCGTTGATTTTGACCAAATTTGGGACTCACCTTGCCCCCGCAAAGGGCGCACGCGAACTCGTTCAGACGCTTCAAGCCCATAAACTACACCTGATTGTGGCCAGTTCCGCAACCTCACAAGAGTTGGATCTGTTGCTGAAAGTGGCTCAAATTGATGATCTGGTGCACGAATTCACAACGTCTGATGACGCAAAAGCCTCAAAGCCACAGCCCAACATCATCGAAGCAGCCCTAAGTAAAGCACAGCTTGCTCCTGACCGTGCGCTCATGCTGGGAGATACACCCTACGACATCGAATCGGCCAGCAAAGCAGGCGTCAGCGTCATCGCCTTTCGCTGCGGTGGTTTTAGCGATGAACAACTTGCCGGCGCGATCGCCATCTACGACGACCCCGCCGATCTCCTGCACCATTACGATGAGTCACCCCTCACCTGAAGCTGTCGCTTTCTTTAAGGATCGCAGAATCAACCAGACCTAATTTTGCCAGCGTTGCCATCACCTCACCCCAACGTTCTTGTAAATCTGGGCACAGGCGCTAAACCCAACCACAGACCACCAGTGTCCTGTCTGGCTTCGGGTTAGGGTACGGCCAGGACAACAGCTATCGTTGTTCCCGCCCACCAATCCTTACCAAATCCTTACTTTTTTTCCCTATTCTGAGTTAATATCCTCTAACCAACGAAAGGATAGAAACGTGGCAAACCTTTCAGAATCCACAGATTTTACCTGCTGAGATGACCCAGAAGGCTATGGAACGCGACTGCCAAGCTGACCGTAGCAATGCCCCTCGCAACGTTCAGCTTCTGATTGTAGAAGACGACTATATTTTTGCAATAACACTCAAAGAAGTGCTGGAACTGTTGGGATACGCCGTTGGTGGCATTGCCGACTCCTTATCGACGGTAACAGAGCAAATCGTTCAATTCCGGCCAGATCTCGTGCTAATGAATATTCAGTTGAACGGGAGTTTAGACGGGATCGGTGTGGCCAGATTTCTTTGGAATGCGAGACGCATTCCCGTTATTTACCTCACCGGCTATTCTGACCAGGGGATTCTCGATCGCGCGCGCACGACTGTACCTGCCGGGTATCTGGTAAAGCCAGTGAGTATTTCAGACATAGACGCTACAATTGCCACCGCTTTGAACCGCGATCGACACAACCAGAAAGACTCAGACCATCCTACCTAGTTAGTTGGCTACCGTCCTGCCTGGTTAGTTGGCTAGAATGTATGTAGTCGGGATCTGTAGCCAGTTTTGTTGGTAATTATCCCACCGTTAGGCTAAGCGCTGCTCGGTTGAGTGCTGTTTGGTTGAGCCCTCACACCAAAGCTCGATACCCTCCCCCACTCTCAGGACGATGGCTGCCACAATCCCAAACGACTATAGGACACGCTCTTGGGCACCGGGTTAATCCTTACCAATTCCTTACCTTTGTCTCCTATTCTAAACAAGTCCACTTGGTCGCCGGGAGCAAAGACCAGAAAGGTATACCGATAAGAAACAGGATCAATATCTGCTTGTGGAAACCAACCCGCACACAAAGGAACGCGATCAACAGACCGATACCAGTCCCCCTGTTCAGAGACTTAAAATTCTGATTGTGGAGGACGAATATGTACTGGCAGCCAACCTGAAGGAAATTCTAGAGTCTCTGGGGTATATGGTCTGCGGTATTGCTGACTCAGCGGAGACAACTACTGAGAAGGTGGTGCAGTGCCGTCCTGATTTGGTGCTGATGGACATTCGACTCAAGGGTCAGGTAGACGGGATTGACGTGGCCGAGTGCCTCTGGAACATAGCCTCTATTCCCGTTATTTATCTGACAGGACAATCCGACCAGACGACGATCGATCGGGCGTACGAGAACCTGCACTTTGGCTACCTGATTAAGCCAGTCAGCGCCGCTAACCTGTCAAAAGCGATCACAACCGCGTTGAAAGACTTTGAACCATACCGGACTTGAGCGATTGGGAGCCTTTTCGCCTCGATCGCCTATCCTTCCGCCTCCATCTGCCGATGTAGTTGCTCTGCCCCATTCAGCAACCTGCGTGGATCTGGCCGCAAGCGTGTGATCAAAAGTCCACAGGGAGACCAGCTAACCCTGAACGAGACCAGCCTGTAACCAGGCAGTTATAGCTTTTGTCCCATTGATCGTTCCCTTTGAGGCCGAGTCTATCCGGTGAAACACCCCACACCGAGCGATCGCCCATGTTGCCAAACCGTCTAGAATCGCCCAATCTCAGACGATTAGATATCGACAGTGGTTGATGCTGGTGGATCAAAGTCATCTTCTAGTGCATCAATATCGATCGCGCCATCCTCAGCCGCATCGATCGCCCAAATACCCCATTCCATGTCATCCACTACGGTCAGAATGGCATCCGCAATGCGGTACGGTAGCAGGTGTTGTCGAGGAGCGTGCTGAGTGCTGATCGCCAATCTGAGGTGACGCCACCGAACCCACACAGCCGCGCCAGGTCAGTCATGATGCGCTACATCCGCTCCGCATCCTGGACTGCGCTTCAATCAGTCCAGCCCTGGTATTCAAGCCGATCTCTGGTAGTGCATTCAGCTCACCGATCAAATTCCACAATTGCTACCGCTGGCAAAGAGCACATAACGGTTGCCGCTGGAGTGTCATTGTGCCGTCCTCCAACCAACGGCAGCACTTTTAGAGCTGTGTGAACCAGAGATGCAAAGCGATTGAATCGTTTTGCCAGATTTAAGTTGGGTCGCTTCCAGGTTGAGTCTCCTTGCTTAAACATGGCAAAGCGTCATCACTCGCCTCAACACATACGAACTTAATCATGGCTCTATCTCTTGGTAGACCAGTGCTCCATCCCCCTGACAGACGGAGCCTAAGGTGGCGGTCAGTACGGTAGGGGGGTGAACAAAACAGGCCATTTGCACGCTTTTTGAGGCAGTTGCGGACGGTGAACCCTTCTGAATCCAACAGTTCTCAAAATTTCCACAACGAAAAATTTCCACAACGAATCAATTTAAGTCGTAAGGAGCAAGAATGCAATTGAAGCCGATCGAACAGCAAGTGGTTGCCATTGTGGGCGCGTCAAGCGGTATTGGACGCGAGACTGCTCGACGGTTTGCGAAGCAAGGTGCCCGAGTTGTGGTGTCCGCTCGTAGTCGATCGGGTTTAGATTCTCTGGTCGCCGAGATCCAGCAGGATGGTGGTGAGGCAATCGCCATCACAGCCGATGTTGCTGAGTTTGAGCAAGTGAAAGCGATCGCCGAAAAAACGGTATCTGCTTATGGACGGTTAGATACGTGGGTTCATGCCGCTGCCACCGCTGTTATTGCACCATTTGACCAGGTAACTCCCGAAGAATTCAAGCGCGTCATTGATGTGAGCTTGATGGGACAAGTCCACGGAGCGATGGCCGCACTGCCCCATCTTAAGCGCGAAGGCAAGGGTGCTTTAATCCATATCTCTTCGGTTGAAGGAGTACGCGCACTGCCCTTGCAAAGTGCTTATGCCTCCGCTAAACATGGCGTTGAAGGATTTCTGGAATCGCTGCGGGTAGAGCTGAAGCATGAAGGCATTCCCATCAGTGTGACCAGCATCAAGCCTGCCGTCATTAATAC
>Ga0070738_10007433_pt1 | contig 10966 bp, 13 predicted proteins | sample Coa_R2_2_FD_66446 | JGI IMG/M metagenome (GOLD analysis project Ga0070738, IMG submission 66446) | Surface soil microbial communities from Centralia Pennsylvania, which are recovering from an underground coalmine fire - Coalmine... | ecosystem: Environmental > Terrestrial > Soil > Unclassified ... | reverse complement strand
GTGTTTTTGAAAGAGCGAGACGAGTGGTACATCGTACCATCCGGGCAGATTTGGCGGACAGAAAACCACTCCCGTGTGGCCATTGAGCGGACCCGGAGCGCCGCTCAGAAAACCACTCCCGTGTGGCCATTGAGCGGACCCGGAGCGCCGATGCCCAGTCCGCTGATCTGCTCAAGTGTCACGCCTGCTTCGGAAAGTGACTGCTCGACTGCCTGAATCATACGTGGAACGACGCGATCTGGTGATGGTCGTTCGCCGGTAAGAAGGCTCACGCGGGAAAGAAGTGTGGCACCACGCAGTACCGCGCTACGAATCTGTGTGCCGCCCAGGTCAACGCCAACGACCAGAGGCAATGTCTGTATGGTCTGTGCCGGGTCATCGTGGCCGGACACGTTCTGTTCGTCCATCATGAAAAAGACTCCTGGTGAAAATACTCTAGTACGATGATACTGCATTTGTCACAAGGGAACAAGCCATGGTTCCGAGGGTGCGCAGGGCTCAAACGGGGAACAGCTGTGGTTATGTGGCCAGAATGTTGCCTGTTTCACTTTAAAATGATGATCGCTGTCATTGATTTGTAGAAATCCATTGAGTATTATTTATTTTAGAGTTAATTCCAGGCCTTCTAAACGACGAGGCATATAAGCGTTGTACTATGAAAAGGAGAGCAACATGCCTGACAGTTCAAGCGCGAACCTCCAGCCCCTTCTGACAACGTATGGGATCATCGTTGGCGTCGTGTCCCTGGTATCTGTCCTGATATCGATAATTATATGGTGGAGGATACTATCCAAGGCGGGTTATAGCGGCGCATTTAGTATTCTCTGTGTCCTGTTTCCACCGGCTGCCCTGGTTTTTGTACTCATTCTCGCTTTTGCGGAGTGGCCTGTTCAGAGAGAGTTGAAGATGCTGCGCAGCCAGGTGCAGATGCAACCACCACAATTTGGGTCTGGTCCACAGTACCCAGCGAATCCGCAATATCCTCAGTATCGTTAGAAGCTCACCTGGTACGGTAGCAATGTGTCAGGCTCTATCGTTACTCTTGCGGAGATAGAGCCCGAGCGCTATTGTCGATGCTTTAACCGGCTGTCCAGCCACCATCGATGACCAGTGTAGAGCCGGTCACAAACTCTGCTTCATCGGAGGCCAGGTAGAGCGCGGCGGATGCAATCTCCTCCGGCTTCCCCATACGGCCAACGGGCTGGCGAGCATTGAGCTGCTGTATCATGGCCTCTTTCCGATCAGCGAAGTGACGCTCAAGATATCCGTCGACGAAAGGCGTATGGACCGTTCCGGGGCAGATCGCGTTTGCACGAACGTGTTGTTGCGCAAAATCGATCGCAATGGAACGCGTGAGGCTGATGACCGCACCTTTGCTCGCGCAATAAGGCAAGCGTTGTGGTATGCCGATCATGCCAGCCGTGGATGCGATATTGATAATCGTTCCCCCCTGTGGCTGTTGTGCAAGCATCTGCTTGACGGCATATTTCGCACAGAGAAATACTCCAGTCGCATTCACGCTGAAGACGCGCTCCCAATCGGCCAATGTCGTCTCCAGAATCGTGCCAACATGGCTGATACCTGCATTATTGACAAGAATATTCAGCTGTGGATATGCCTGGCTGATATGTGCGAAGGCGGCTTCGACCTGTGCTTCGTCGGTGACGTCGAGTGCGAGTGGTTGTGCTGTACCCCCCTGGTCGGTGATCTCTCGGGCAACCGCTGTGGCGGAGCTCTCGTTCTTATCGGCTACGAGCACGCTGGCCCCTTGTTGTCCGAAGAGGAGGGCAATTGCTCTCCCAATACCTGAACCTGCGCCTGTGATGAGCGCGACCTTGTGTTCCAGACTGAATGGCATCGCAAGAAATCCTTTCCGATGTATTCGTTTTCTTTATTATCTACGCTTACATTGTCTGGTTGCAAGTATGGTCTGGTGTTATCGAGCTTTTAGAAATGCTCGCTATCGAGCCAGATCGTGACGGGTCCGTTATTGCAGAGGTCAACGTGCATCTCAGCCCCGAAGATACCGCTAGCTACAGGAATCCCATAGCCGGCCAGCACGCTTTTGAATTGCTCGAAGAGGGGTTCCGCCAGGGCCGGTGCAGCTGCGGACGTGAAGCCGGGACGGCGGCCTCTGCGCGTATCCGCATAGAGTGTGAACTGCGAGACCACCAGAGCCGAGCCATGGCTGTCGAGCAGCGAACGGTTCATTTTCCCTTGCTCGTCCTCGAAAATGCGCAGATGAACAATCTTGTCAACGAGCGTTTTCACCTGAACATCACTATCGTCCTGTCCAACGCCCAGAAAGATGAGGAGGCCATTGTCGATCTGGCCGACGTTCTGTCCCGCAACGGTGACGCTGGCCCGGCTGACGCGTTGTAATAATGCTCTCACGAGGTCTCACCTGGTTCTTCTACACTATATCCTGACGGGTCGGTGGGTGATGACGTCTGTACGTTGTTGAGAGGAGGACCGACCTGGACCGCCACAGCGACCGCGATAGCAAACTGGGCGAGGTCGGCGGTACTGACATCGAAAGCGCTCAATCCAAGCTGTTCAGCGCGAGCCCTGGCCCGGCCATGCAAACGGACGCTGGGTCGGCCGCTGCGCAACTGTACAATCTCCATCTCGCGCCAGCTCACGCCGTGCAGCCCCGTCCCCAGAGCTTTGCTGATCGCCTCCTTCGCGGCGAAGCGTCCTGCCAGGCGTGTTACCTTGCCTCGACTTTGTAGGATCTCCAGAGGTGTGAAGACGCGTTGCAGGAAGCGGTCCCCATGGTGTCTGAAGACCTTGCCGATGCGCTCGACCTCGATGATATCGACCCCCACAGCCACGTTGACCCCTTGTCCTGGGGTCAGCGCTGTAGGCAAGCCAGCGACTCCCGCGGGTCCAAATAGCCAGCCGGGAAGCTCTGCCCCCGGCTGGGTGACCAATGGTGTGAATAGGAGTGGCTGGTCGTCAGGCATTACTTGTTATCTCCTATGCTCAACGTCTCGGGTTCGTGCAGGTCGCTAGTTGTATCGCCGGGAGGGAGAACCGATGGCGCGGGGCCTGTGCCGCGGCCCATACCGCGATAGATGAAGCCATAGCGGGTCATCTCTGCCGCCTCATAGATGTTGCGGCCATCGATGAGGACCGGGCGACGCATCAAATTGCGGATGCGCAGCATATTTAGTGATTTGAATTCGTTCCATTCCGTCACGATAACGAGCGCGTCCGACTGTTCAGCGACCTCATAGGGATCCTTACAGAAAACCACGCTATCCATCTGCACGTTTTCGTGCTCTAAGGCGGCGCGGCCGGTCTCCATCGCAACGGGATCATACACACGCACCGTCGCGCCCTGATTCGTAACCCAGCGAATAATATCAACCGCCGCAGCCTCGCGCATGTCATCCGTATTTGGTTTGAAGGCCAGGCCCAGAATACCGATGGTGGCGCCGCGCAAGGATCCGAGCACGTTGGTCAGTTTGGTAACGACCAGGCGACGCTGATCGTGGTTGATATCCATGACGGCGTGCAGTAGTTGTGGATGAAGGCCTGCCTCGTCGGCCATATGAGCCAGGGCCCGCACATCTTTGGGGAAGCAGCTGCCGCCGTAGCCCAGACCTGCATCCAGGAAGGCGCGTCCGATACGCTTATCGTAGCCCATACCGACGGCGACCTCTTTCACATCCGCGCCCAGGCGCTCGCAGATCTGCGCGATCTCGTTGATAAAAGAGATTTTGGTGGCCAGGAATGCATTAGACGCATATTTGATCATCTCAGCTGTATAGAGATCCGTGGTCACGATCGGTGCGCGCAGAGGCAGGTAGAGGTGTGCAACCTTGTGGACCGCCTCGGGTTCCGACGAACCAAGCACAACGCGATCGGGATTCTGGAAGTCCTGCAGTGCGGCCCCTTCGCGCAAGAATTCGGGATTAGAGACAACCGAGAACGTCACATTGGAGCGTTTCAGATTGTTGTGAATAACGCGCGAAACGAGGTCACCGCTACCGACCGGGACCGTACTCTTGTTAATAACGATCGCGTAATGGTCGAGATTTTCGGCGATGCTGCGAGCGGCGCTCTCAACGTAGCGCATATCAGCTCCGCCCTGATTATTGCCAGTGGGAGTATTGACCGCAATAAAGATGAACTCGCTGTCGGTCAGCCCCTCGCTATAGCTTGTCGTAAAGTGAAGGCGACCGGCGTGTACGTTGCGCTCGACCATCTCTTCCAGCCCTGGCTCATAGATGGGCAGGATGCCCTGTTTCAGGCGATCAATTTTTTCCTGTACAATGTCGACACACGTGACAGTGTTGCCCATATCGGCGAGACAGGTACCGGTTACCAGGCCAACGTAGCCTGTACCAATGACACAAATAACTGACACAATATTACTCCTCTACAGTCACGAATGGATTCTCATACTTTTCTTCTATAATGGTCGTTGGCTGACCGTGACCAGGAAAGACGACCAGGTCATCTTCTAATGTATACAACTTCTGTCGGATCGATTGCTCAATCTGTTGATAGTTGCCCCCTTCCAGGTCGGTGCGTCCAATGCTCCTATAGAAGAGAGTATCACCGCTAAAGACACAATAAGGTCGATGCAGGAAGCATACTCCCCCGGGTGTATGCCCTGGGGTGTGTAAGACCTCCAATGCCAGCGTACCAAACGTGATAGTCATCCCCTCCGTGAGCAAAATGTCAGGTTTCCTTCTCACTAGTGGGGTAGGGAGTCCATATGTCGCGGCTATCTGTTCGTCTGTATACAAGGGAATGTCTTTGGGATGGATTGCAAGGGGAACGGGATAGACCTCGCTCACTGCGTCGATAGCACAGATATGATCAATGTGCCCATGCGTATTGAGAATATATTTTGGTATGAGCTTTAGCTCCTGGATCATCTCTAGTATGCTCTCTGGTTCATCGCCGGGATCGATGATCACGGCCTCTCGTGTCTGCGGGCAAGCATAGAGGTAGCAATTCTCTTCGAATGCTCCTACGGTTATACATGCCACGATAGGCATATTCTCTGTATTTTCTTGAATCTCCGCCATGCCAGATCATCCTCCAGAGGTTTTCATTCAGTCATACTGCTATTCATTATAGCATAGCTTGCATCCGTCAAGGGGACCTGAATAGCTTCCAATCTTCTCTCCTATTGAAGGTAGACGAAAATGGAAAAAATAGTGTAGAATGGGTAGTAGAAGTGCCTGACTCCATCATCACAGGCCCTGGCGACACGTTATGCGCCCCTAAGAGGCGAGGGAAAGCTCAGGAGGTAGAGGTTCGCATGTCGAAGGATCATCTAGAACGGAAAACTTATCGCAAGAGTCCTGGACGTCAATATGGATATGATTATGACCCACTGCGTAGCAACGTGGGGCAGAGCCAGAGCGGCTCGCGCCGTGGAGAGACGGCAAGCCGCCCCGGCGCATTATTGGCGCAGCGTCCCGACCCAAAGCGAACGCGACAACTCCTGCGACAGAGCATTATTGCGAGCAAAGCGCAGGCGATCGATGAAGAGATGGGAGCGGTGGGCTCCGTTGAGCCTGAGCCTCTAGCACACTATCAGCCCTTGCAGGAGCAATGGGAGGGCGAGCCAACTCGCAGCCGACGTCCTGCCTCACAGAGCGGCCGCCAGGTTTCCCCAGCACGCCCGGCAGCGCCTCCAACCAGGAAACTGCCAGCTATCGACGATGATAGATACGCTGACTATGACTCGAGTGAGATTCGTTCGGCCTCACGGAGTGGACGGCTTGCACGTCCGGTAACCAGGGGCGTACCCGACCAGGAAGAGCGCGGTGCGTGGCGCGATTATGACGAGACGATGGACTCCGATCTGGAGTATGATGATCCATTTGATGTAAGCGAACGCTCCCCCTCGCAGCGTCCCGCTCCGAATAGCCGCGTAGCAGGGCGCATTGAACGGCAGCGCTATGATGATGAATACTATGATGATGGCAAGATCTACGAAGACCTGGAGGCTGTGGATCGTGAAGATAATCGGCCTCCGGTTGGACGTTTGCGCAAGAAGAATAAGCTCTCGCGCCGTAATTTGTTGATGGGGGCAGGGGCCGTCGCGCTGGGCGCCGGAATTGTCTCCGCCTATGAATTAGCCCCTAAGGTGCCGCAGGCGATCGGCAATGTCGGTTCGAATGTTGAGCACCAGGTACAGGATGCTTTTAATAAAGGTGTGGCGCAAGGTGCAAATGACGCACGTAAGCAGCTTTTGTCGGAATTGGATACTATAGAGAGCTTTACATTGGATGGAGCTCTTTCCGCTGCAGCTCTGACGCGTAAGGCATATGATGTGTTTGTCTCGCCGGTCGTCAAGTTTGGTGCGGCGCTCACGAGTGATTTTCTCAAGGCTATGCGCGACGCTTTTAAGACGGCACGTGGTATTCTGATCAACATCAATCAGGATAATGCGACGCTCGCAGCGATTCAAGAAGTGTTAAATGCATGGGTTGACCAGGCTGATAATCTGCCAAAGCAATTAGATGCGATCACTCAGACCGATCTGGATGGGGCACAGGCCTACTTGCGCGCTTTGCAACGGAAGATCGCCGATGAGAAGGCCAAATTGAATAATGCAACTCCGACGGCGACGGCTGCTCCCTCTTCGCACCAGACGCCAACGTCGAAGCCTGCGCACTAAACAGGCTAGAGAGCGTACAATCAGAGGTAGAACATTCTTGGCACAGAGTGACATTCAAGCGCAGTCGCTGCGCATAGATGAATTGGCACAGCTCTCTGGCGTGCCGAGTCGCACTATCCGTTTCTACAATACCCAGGGACTGCTTCCGCCTCCGCTGATGCGTGGGCGGGTCGCTTTTTATAATCATGAGCATGTGCTTGTGCTGGGCATCATCCGTGAATTGAAGGAGCAGCAGAACCTCCCATTGGACGTCATCAAACAGTTGCTGGAGATCCGCGCGCAACAGGGCGACGTCCAGATGAACCTGGCTCTCAAACAGCGCTCTCTGCGCACATTTGGCGGAGCCCAACTGCGTCTGAGTCGTGAGGAGTTGCTACAGCAGACAGGTGCCACGGCCGAACTGGTAGATGAGCTGCTGCGACAGGGCCTGCTGTTTCCTATAGAAGATGGCCTATTTACAGGTGATGATGTCCTGCTCCTCAATTTGTACCAGCACTTGCAGCAGTTTGGTTTGCCGTTAGCGTTACCGGCGTTGATACGTTTTCAGCTTCGCCAGCTGGTGCGTAGCGAGGTCGCGGCCTACGAGCAACATCTGATGCCTCGTTGGCGGGAAGCTGATGTCCCGCTGGAGCAACAGACGATGCAATTTGAAAAGATCTTGACGCTCACCGACACCTTGATCTCCATCATGCATCGCAAGTTGCTGTACCAGGATTAGCCGGAGCTGTCAGGCGCCGGGTCCTGTCATCTCTGTATTTGTTGCAACGGGTTCTTCGGAGGAGGACTCATTGGTATCCTCGGCGGCAGCGCTCTCTGGTTGGGCTGTAGCGCGCGATTCGTCGGAGGACGTGGCCTCCTCTGTCGGTGTGTCGGAGGTCGCTGCCGTCTCAGGTTTCTGGGGTATTCCGTAGGTGGCGGCGACCGCATCCGGTGGAATGGGTTTTGAGATACGCAGGACAACATAGGTAACGGGCAAGAGTATAATAAAGACCACGAGCGAGGTCCACTGTGCCTGTTTCAATCCCCAATTGAGTCCGAGGAAGCTTACGACTGTGTTGGCGCGCACAAAGAAAAGCAGGAACTGCGAAATACAGTAGGCATAGAGGTAAACAAGCATCAATATGCCGGGGCGAGTGACACGGCGTGCCAGCACGAGGAGTACCACCAGCATAACAATATTAGTGAGCAGTTCATAGCCGGCGGCTGGCTGGACCGGGACATTGCAGGTGCCGGCGGTCGGATCCAGACAGGCCCAACTCTGGGGATTCTGATAGACGGTGGACCAGGGCAATTGTGGGCTGACAAAACCAATGATGTCGCCATTGATCAGATTGCCGATGCGCCCGAAGATCTGGCCGGCCGCGGCGAAGAGGACTCCTGCATCAATCAACACGAGGGCATTGAGACGCTCGACGCGAGCACGCCAGAGCAGGGTCGCGATGACAAAGAAGATCGCTCCATAGAACGCCATTCCGCCTTCCCAGGTGGCCAGGATATGTTGCGGTTGTAACAGATAGCCCTGTACAAAATTCTCTTGCTGGACGACAAAATACAGGCGGCCGCCGAGCAGACCCGCAGCAATACACCACCAGAGGATGCGGTAGAGAACCTCTTCCTTGATTCCTTTGCGTCTGGTATAACCCCTGATCATTTGCAGGCCGACCAGGATGGCCACAACATACATCAGACCATACCAGCGTATCGCCAGTGGTCCCAGGTGAAGGAGCACCGGATCGATGTTGATGTAAATATAGGGCGGCCCGATGCGCAGCCAGCCCAGGTCAACAGCGTACAGAAGTGCGGAGAGTACCATGCACATAACTCCAAGATGTTACTAGTTTCCTGAACATTTCTTCTCTATGATAGTACGCATTCTATTTACGCGCAAGTGGTCTCCGTGCATTCGCACATATGAGCCATCAAAAAGCAGCTGACGCTGAAAAAGCAGGATTAGGCGAGGATTTCCTGCTCCAGCACATGATGCAAATTTTTGAGCGAGGCACCACTCCCTTTATTGCGTAGCATTAGCATCTCTGCGGCAATGCTCAACGCAATTTCATCTGGCGTCTCCGCACCCAGATCGAGGCCGATGGGCGCATGAACCTGTGCCAGGCGTTCGTGTTGGATACCTTCTTTGAGCAGGTCTTTGAAGATCCGTTTAACTTTGCTGGGACTACCGATCATGCCAATATACGTGGCAGGGCTCTCCAGAGCGGCTTTCAGAGCATCGTTGTCCAACTGGTGTCCACGGGTCACGATAACGATCCAGCTGGCTTCGTCCGGTTCGAGTTCGCGGATCGTTTGTGGGATATCCCCAAAAAGCAGCTGTATCTGCTCGCCAAAGTGTTTGGAATCGGCCAGATCGCGGCGATCGTCTATGACCTGGATGCGGAAATCAAGATTGGTCGCAAGCCTGCTCAATGCCTGAGCGACATAGCCGGCACCAACGATGATCAAGCGCGGTTCGGGTCGCAGGACCTCATAAAATATTTCCAGAGTCGCTCCGCAACTCCCTACCGCCTCGCCCTGATCGGCGTCGAGATGGACGTGGTTGACATACGAACGGCCCTCACGCAAGGCCTTCAACGCTTCCTGAGCCACTTTGCCATCAGTGGTTGGGCCAGCGAAGCTACCCTGAACGCTCCCATCGCTGCGTACCAGTAGCTTACTGCCCACGCCGCATGGGGCCGCGCCAACGGTTTTGACGACGGTGGCTATGACAACGCGCTCTCCATGTTTGAGGGCTGCCTGAATCTCTGTATAGATAGTGTTGGCGTTCATGAGACCATTTCCCCTCTACGAGAAATATATGTATACCTTGAGGACTCATACATATAATACAACATTGCCTTCGACAAAAAACAGCCTGCGCTCCTGTATGCTGCTATCGGGATGCGTCTTTATGTTTTTCTGTGTATCATTGGAAATCACTATTCCAAAAAGTATGGAGCGTTTCATTGCCAGATTCGTACTCTCAGAAAGAATAATAGAGTAACCAGAAAAGATACTAGAACGACCACAGCTTGACAGAAATTCAGTGGTGTTCTATAATCAGCTAGAACAAATTTTCAACAAGGAGCAGAAGATGAGTGAGCACAGCAACGGGCAGGCGCGTGAACCACGGACGCGTACGTTTAATCCTGCCGAACATCTCATACAGTTAAAGAGCCGCGACGGTGCTAAAGACTACTTGCCCGTCCAATGGCGGCTCGTCTGGTTCCGTGAGCAATGTCCACACGGCACAATCGATACGGAGGAGCTCGAGCTCGACCTGGATCGTGAGGTCGAGGAGGAAGCGTTCGTGTGGAACAGTGAGAAACGGCGTAGCGAGAAGATCATCAAGCGCGCCAGGGGCTATGCCAGATATCGAGCGGTCGTCACCGATGGCATGGGGGGGCGTGCGACGGGAACGAAGTCCGAGAATGCCGCCAGTTTCCCCGATTTTGCTGAGAAGGCCGAGACCGGTGCAATTGGGCGGGCCCTTGCTGCTCTCGGCTATGGGACGCAATTCGCGCCCGATATGGATGAGGCGCACCGCATCGTTGATAGTCCAGTTGATCGTCAGGGGCAGGCAGCGAACGGCAATGGCTTTGGGGCGACGGCACGTCATAGCGTCGCCAGCACCGAACAACATGCCAATGGCTCGGGGAGCGCGCGCGAACCACAGCCGCAGTCCGCTGATAGCGAGGCACAGGGCACCATTACAGAGCAGCAGCTCGCCAGCATCCGTAAACTGTGCGACTATCTCGGCAAGCCGTTGCCGGAGAATGCCGACGCCCTGAGTTTTCTGGAAGCCCGCAGGGTCTTGCAGCAGCTAACAGCCGAGTATAAAGAAGTCAAACGTAAGGCATCGTGAAGACCTCGGGTAAGCAAAGGCAGTGATTCGATGACCGCAACAAAGCTAGAATATGCTGAGAAGTGTATGCAGCAAAAGTGGTATGAGTTGGTACAGGCTGAAGAACAGGGGGCATCGCAACAGACATTGGAACGGTTATATTCTGCCTATATGTTGCGTGTTGAAGAATATAACCGTTGTGTTGCGCAAGCCGAAATGGAGGACCATCCGGCCGAGGCACACCCCATTCCATTTGCTGTCAGGCGTAAGAAGAAGGCCTCGTAGTGCATCATCTCTAGTCGCCCCAGGTTGAGTTTTGGGACGAGGATCGCCTGACCTGAGCAGCAGCCCGGGCTGCTGCCCGGTCCTGGATGTGTTGCGTGAGGGTGGGCACCCACTTTTGTAAGAACGCTTGCTTGGTTTTGTCGGGATGTTTGCCGCCGTAGCGTTCTTGTGCATATGCCGTCGTCAGTTCTTTGAGG
>Ga0070738_10007429_pt1 | contig 10970 bp, 8 predicted proteins | sample Coa_R2_2_FD_66446 | JGI IMG/M metagenome (GOLD analysis project Ga0070738, IMG submission 66446) | Surface soil microbial communities from Centralia Pennsylvania, which are recovering from an underground coalmine fire - Coalmine... | ecosystem: Environmental > Terrestrial > Soil > Unclassified ... | reverse complement strand
TTCCCAGGAGGGCGACTACACCTTCACCGTGACGGCCGTGGAGCCGGACCAGCCCTGGCTCTCGGCGAGCGCCACATTCACCTGGCATGTGACGCGGCCGACAATCGATCTGCTGCCCCTAATCGTCACCAGCAACGCCGTCGTCGTCAGCTACGGCGCCACGGGGCTGGATGCGAAGCAGCCGTGCACCCTGACCCTGGCCCCGCTGGCGGACTTCAGCGCCACCACGGAACAGATCAGGGATGCCGGAGGGGCCGCCCGAAGGACGGCAATGCTCCAGACCTTGCAGCCATCCACCCCCTACTACTTGAAGGCGGATTGCGGCAACTGGGTTTCCGCGACCGTTTCGCTGGCGACAGCGGCGACGCCATCGAGCGTCAACACGACCGTTTCGCTCTCGCTCTCACCGCCGGCGCGAATGGGAGCGAGCTTCGCATCCGTGCAGTATGGCGATTCGCCTCAGCTGGGAAACTCGCTGACGGTGCCGTGCGCGGCTGGCTGCCTGGTACAGATTCCGGCAGCCGCGGGGTCAATTGTGTATGTGAAACACGTCTACCTGGACAGCGCGTCCCGCGCGATCGCAAGCAGCTCAATCCAGCCCGCCCGTGCGGAACAATAGCCTAGTGGGTGGACAGCCTGACTTCGCCCGGCGAGAAGCCCACGGTAATCGCCGCCATATCGATGCGGCGGTTGTAGTTACCGAATTGAGGGCTGGTGTAGTTATTCATGCTGTAGCTGGCCGACCAGTGCGTGTAACGGCCGAGCTGGCGGCCCGCGGACAAACTGAAGATCGTATTGCCGTACTTACCGCTGATCGTACCTTCCGAATTGGCTGAAAGGTGGATCACTTGCGCGTTCAGGCTCCAATGCCGGAAAGCGGTATATGAATAGCCGCCGCCGACTGTGGTAACAATCGAAGTCAAAAAGAACCCGTTGCCTGCGGTGACGCCTCGGCCGCCGTTGGCATATAGGACTCCGCGCCGCATGCTGCGGGAGATCCGTCCCGCCATCATTGGGCTGGATTGCAGAACGTGACTAATCAAGGGGGCCTGGGTAATGCCGAGCAAGGCGGCGATCAGGGGGTCGACGGCCTGGGTCTGCAGGTACTTCGATTCAACGCGCATCATACCGCCGTAACCGGAGAGCTGCCATCGCGCGCTTAATGCCCTGGAGTAGCTGGCGCCGAACCCGTGCACATCGGTTCCCCCGGAAGTCGAGCTGTAGCCGAAGTGCATGAAATTGTAGTAGGCTCCGACGGTAGACTTGCGCGTAACGCGGTACTGGACATCGCCTTGCGCGTTCACGCCCCAGGCGTTGGTAAGGGAGTGGGAATCGCGGCTGTTGGTGAACGCCAGACCGCCCATGCTAAAGGACAGCCGGCTCGTCTTCTGTAACGTCAAATTGACACCCGACGTGGCAAAAATCGTTCGGTTGTCGAAAAAGTCGGTCTGCGGCACGTACGTGGTGGACGGATCGAACGGAACGGTCTCCACCAGCGGAGTCGTCTGATAATTCCGGCTGTACATTCCGGCAGCCTCGCTGAAACGAATCGCAGCGCGCCGGTTGAACTGATGGGTGACGCCCAACAGCATCGTCTGGCTCATCGAGTTGAATTGCGTTTGAGTACTATAACCGGTGATGGATCCGTTGTATGAAAGGCCCAACTGCGTGTGCCGCCAATGGTGGTTACCGCTGACGCCCCAACTGACGTAGTAGCCGTAAGACGCCGTGCCCGCCAGCTGACCGCTATCGTTCACCGCGACGCCGGAAAGTCCGGTGTCATAGACGCCGCCTACGGAAACCTGAGGAATAAATCGGATGTCCGGCGCGATCAGCTCGCTCGGAACCTCGCCGCGGGACAGAATTGCCGGCCCGGCGTATTGGCCGAAAACCGGTAAGGCGATTGCGAGCGCTGCCAAAAATCGAAATTTCAAAATGATTCACTCCACCTTTGCCCTTTGGGACGAGGGCGTAAATCAAAGTCTGGCGTGATTTTCCGCACTGTGTCAAGCAAACGTCCGCTTTTAGACGTACCCCGAGCAGTACTACAACGAAGCGCAGTACCGGCCTAAATGTGGTTGATTTCGCACGATGTTAGACTGGTTCGGTTATGTCGTCCAGCACTACGCCGTACCATGGCGACCCCGGGGCGGTTGCCATTCCGGCGCCAGCGCCGGCGGCCTTCCCATTCGTGCAAGTGGCGTGGTTTCTGGGGTTGCTGGTAGCCCTTTTCTTTCCTGTGCTCGCCACCATGGTGAAGGAGTGGGCGACCCTCGACGAGATGGGCCACGGGTTTTTCGTGCCCCTGGTGGCCGGCTACATCGTCTGGAACGACCGTGAGCGGATCCTGGCCACTCCGGTAAAGCCGTGCCCCGCTGCCTCGCTGCTGATTGCCTGGGGATTTTTCCAGATGATTCTGGGATTTGTGGGCGCGGATTTCTTTGTCGCCCGCACCGCTTTCTTAGCGGCCTTAGTGGGCATCATCTGGACACTGGGAGGAACGGCGGTATTGCGGGCGCTCTCGTTTCCGCTGTTTATTCTCCTCTTCATGATCCGCATTCCCCTGTTCGCGTATCAGCAGATGACCTTCCCGCTGCAAATCTTCGCGAGCAGGGTGGCGACGGAGGCCTTGCAGCTGCTGGGGGTTCCGGTCATGCGCGACGGCAATATCCTGGAGCTGCCGAGCGGGAAGTTGGAGGTGATTGAGGCCTGCAGCGGCATCCGTTCCCTGCTCTCGCTCACCTTCTTATCGCTGGCCTACGCATATGTGTTCGACACGCGGACCTGGATGCGCCCCGTCTTGTTCCTCTGCGCGATTCCAATCGCCATCACGGCGAACTCCATCCGGATCACGTTGACCGGCATTATCAGCGAGTACAACAAGAGCATGGCGGAAGGATTCTTTCACAGCTTTGAAGGATGGGTACTGTTCATGGTGGCGCTGGGCGGGCTGATTGCCACCCACCAGTTGATCTGCCGTTTCACGAGGTCCTCACATGCTTGAGAACGTCCGGCCGTACCTGGCGTTTCTCCGCGGCGGGCCGGCCAGGCTGGTCACTGTCATCCTGGCGGTGGAGATCGCGCTGTTCTACGCCGCGCCCACCGCGGAGTACACGCCGCATCCGCCGCCGCTCCAATCGTTCCAGCATGACATCGGCCCGTGGCACATGGTGCAGGAGTCACAGGTAGACGCCTACACGCAGTCCTTCCTGAAAGCGGACGATACGCTGACGCGGGCTTATCGGGGCGACAGCGGGCCGGTCACTTTCTTCGTCGCGTTCTTCAAATCGCAGCGCGGCGGAGTAACGCCGCACTCTCCCAAGATCTGCTTGCCCGGCGCCGGCTGGACACCGGAAGAGTCGCGGATCATTTCCGTGAAGGTGCCCGGGGAGAAGGCGGGCATCCCGGTGAATCGCTATATCGTGCGGCATGGAGACGATCGAAACCTGGTGTTGTATTGGTACTCGACGGCGCATCACGTCATCGCCGACGAGTACGTCTCTAAGCTGTACCTGATGTACGAAGGGCTGCGGTACCGGCGCAGCGACGAGGCGGTCTATCGGGTGATCGTGCCAATCACGAGCACCGAAAGCGCAGCCGAGGAGGCCGGCATCCGGTTTATCCAGAGTTTGTATTGGCCCCTGAAGCAGCAGATGTGGCTGCATTCGTAAGCGCGACAAACGCCTCCGACGCCGAAGTGGTGAGATGATTGGCCGCGAATGAACGCGAATGGACGTGAATCATCAATGGTTCCGGTGTTTATGGCATAGGTATGGCTTCCGGCAGCTTCGCGGACTCGAGGTCGGACTTCCCGGTTAGTCGGGAGCCGCGCTCAGAACCAGTATTCCCAGCGGCCGCTGGCGAGCACATACGCCGAGAGTGCCGCGTTCGTGACTGCGTGCGCGAGAATGCAATCGGCCAGGTTACGCGTTCTAACAGCCCACCAGTTGTAGGCCACGCCCGCCGCTAATCCCACTTCCCAATAAGTACCGTGCTCGGCGGCGAAGAGCGCTGCCACAATCCAGAACGCGGACGCCTGATAGAACCCGAATGGGACGTTCAGGAATGACGGTTTTACCAGCCAGCGCATCAACCAGCCGCGCCAGAACAACTCCTCAAAAACCGGCACCACCAGTGCGCACCCGACCACCCTGGTAACCAAAAACCGCGCATTCTGCCGCAATTCCGGCGCCAGCGTAGCCTGCGCGGTTCCCACAATCGCGTTATGGAACAGGAAAGAATTGCGGTAGCCGAACAGCAGGTCAGGCCCGATCCAAATGGCGAATACCGCGCACCCCACAAGCGTCGAGGCAATGGGAAACGACGGGCGCAGGCGGATGTAAGGCCTGGAGAGAAAGATGAGCAGCAGCACGACGATCGCGATCCGAATCGGATAGAACACCTGCACCGGGAGCGACATAGCGCGCTCCACACCCATCAGAGCCACATAGGCTACGAAGGGCAGGACATGGGCATAGCTCGCCGATGCTGGCTCTGCGGACTGCTGAGTGGGCAAGGCCTGATCTTACAAACCGCCGAGCGCGGCTTGCAACTCTCCAACTTTCACAGTAGCAGTGCCGAGCTTGCCGACGGCGATCCCCGCGGCGCAATTGGCGAGCTCCGCTGCATCGTGCGGTTTGGCTCCGGAGGCCAGCGCCATGGCCAGCACGGCGATCGCGGTATCCCCCGCCCCGGAGACGTCGAACACATCGTGGGCGCGCGTGGGGATGTGATACGGCGGCCGGTCATGCTCGAGCAGCAGCATTCCCAGCTCACCCAACGTAATCAGGAGGAAGCGGCATTCCCATTTACGCAGCAGCCGGGCGCCGACCTCCAGCAGGTTCTCATCGTCGAGCGGCGACGCTGCGGGATCCGCGGCCGGCATAGCGGCCACCAGAAATGCCTCGGCGCGATTCGGCTTTACCGCCGTCGCGTGCGGCCACGCCAGTAGCGTGTGCGGATGCGGATCGACCGCGAGAATGGTGCCGTTGCGGCGCGCCACACTGCAAATGTGGTCCGCCAGCGGCTGGCTCAGGAACCCTTTCCCGTAATCGGCGACGACCACGGCGTCGGCGCGTGGAATGGCGTGTTCGACGAGCTCCATGGCGCGTTCCAACTGCCCCGCGTCCAAGGGCGTGTTGCGCTCCCGATCCACGCGCACCACTTGCTGATTGCGGGCGACGACGCGCGTCTTCACGGCGGTCTGCGCCGCGCTTGCCTGCTGCACCCCGGCGGTGTCAATGCCGCAGTCTCGCAGCAACTCCAAAAGCCGGCACCCGCTGGCGTCGGTCCCCACCCGGCCGATGACCGCCGTATGCGGCGTAAGCTCGCGGACGTTCCGCGCCACATTGGCAGCGCCGCCGGGGAAATGCGATTCGCCGGTCACCTTCACCACGGGAACGGGCGCCTCGGGAGAGATGCGCGACACGGTGCCCCAGATGAATTCGTCGAGCATCAGGTCGCCGATCACCAGCACGCGCTTGCCGGAAAAGCCGGCCAGGATCGAAGCGAACCTATCCGGCATGCGATCCCTGGCGATTCATGTTGGCTCGGACGGCGGTCTCGCCGGGAAGCTCCGCCGCGGCGGCTTTTCGGCCCACGGCAATGAGCGACAAGCCGGGCCAGGGCATTAGCGGATCGAGCCGCCGCCAGATCCACACGGTCTTGTCAAAAATCTTCAGCACGGGCTTGCTGATCCGGTGCGACCCGATGACACGGCTGTACAGCCACCAGGGCGGCGCGCCGGCCTTGTTCAATTCATATTGGCGCTCGACGGTCAGACCCTCCGCTTCGAGAACGCGGGCGAGGTCTGTCGCGGTGAACCGGCGTTTATGTCCGAGACGCTTGTCGAGCGACCCGAAGAGCGCGGGGCCAAGCGGCACCAGCACAATCAGGTTGCCGCCGGGACGGAGCGCCGCGGTGGCCGATTTCACGATCGCCGCGGGATCTTCGGCGTACTCGAGGACGTTCAGGCAGAGCACGGTGTCGAAGCACTGCTCGGTGCCGGCGAAATCGGCGGGCACATCGACGTCGAGCCGCTGCACCACCACGTTAGGGGTGCGCAGAAAACGGTTGCGGAGCGCGTGCAGGTGCAGGGGGTCGCTTTCGCCGGCGACGTAGAGGACGCGCTTGCCCATCAGGCGGCCGGTAATATTCCCAATCCCGGCACGCAGTTCGAGGACGCTGTCGCCCATGTGCGGGCGCAGTTTGCGCGCCAGCCAGCTCAGATACTGCGGCGTACCAGTGAGATTGTTCAGCACGCCGCGGCCATACGTCGCGGCGTAGAGATCGTCGATCAGCCAGAATTTCAGAATGACGGCGAGCGCCTTGATGCCGTCCTTCCACCCGATCTTCTTCCCTTCCTCGTAGGTGCGGCCGTGATAGCTGATGGGGACTTCGTAGATCCGAAACTTGCGCTTGGCGCACTTCATCGTGATTTCGGGCTCGAAGCCGAAGCGATCGGAGCGGATGGGGATGGACTTGAGCAGGTCGGTGCGGAAGACCTTGTAGCAGGTTTCCATGTCCGTCAGGTTGAGATTGCAGAACATGTTGGAAACCAGCGTGAGCCCCTTGTTGATCATGGAGTGCCAGAAAGGGAGCACGCGATGATCGCCCGCCAGGTAGCGGGAGCCGAAGACGGCATCGGCGCGGCCATCGAGCAAGGGGCGGAGAAGATGCGGGTATTCGGCGGGATCGTATTCGAGATCGGCGTCCTGGATGAGCGAGAAGTCGCCGGCGGCCTTTGAAATCGCGGTGCGAACCGCCGCCCCTTTCCCCTGGTTCTGCTCGTGCCGGTAGAGGCGGATTTCGGGATAGGTAGAAGCGAGGGATTGGAGAATATCGAAGGTGCCGTCGGTGGAGCGATCGTCGACGATGATCAGTTCCCGCTCCATGTTTTCCGGGAGCGGAGCGGCCATCACGAGCGAAATACAGCGCTCGACGACGGTGCGCTCGTTGTAAACCGGCATCAGAATGGAGAGCTTCATCGGCTACACAGCAGTTTAACAATGCCGTGGCAGGAAGCGGATGCCCGGCGGCGGCCGCAAAGGGCGCGATAGAGCATGGACTTACAATCCCTGCCAGAGCGGCATATTTTGCGGCAGTCTCTCGGGGTGAAAGCCGCCACCCGGGGATGCGCCGACGCGGTAAAGGCGGATGGTGCACGACGGGCATTCCGGACCGTATGGCACGGTCAGCTCGGCGTGGAACAGCTCGGGTTCGATTTTCATCATGCGGGCCACATATTCGCGGTCTGGAATCTCGGCCGAGCCCTCATCGCTGACCACCAGAAAGCTCACCGGCAGTTCCTTCAGGTAGCGGAGCATTTCCGCGGGATCCTCCTCCACCACTGCAGTCTGCCGGTTGTTCAGGGTTCCGGTCCGGCGCCGCAGGATTTTACCGCCGCGGAGCAGCCAGCGTTCGGGGCGATGGTCCCTTACCGCGATTTCCGCAATCAGCTGGCTTTCTCCGGCGAAGGAGGATTCCAAAAGCATGGACGGATATAGACTGCCTGGATAGTGCGCCGCCATGTGGTCCGCGATCGCGAGGAAGCCGGCCTGGGGTAGCGGCTTCACCGGCGTAGCGATGGAAGGGATGGCCACCGCCAACGCAGCTGCAGCGAGCGCGGCCGGATACGGTATCCGGAATGTAGAAAACAGATCGACGACGCCCGCGGCGGCAAAGATCAGCAGCGCGGGAAGCGCCGGCAGCAAATACCGCTGGTTGACATCATGCGGGAGCAGCGAATGAAACGCGACGGGACCGATGAGAAGCGCGAACAGCGCGGCATCGAGCGGAGCCACGCGGCCGCGGCGTAGAGGTACCCAGACTCGCCGATAGATCCCCCAGAGGACAAAGGGCGCCAGGCCGATCCATACCAGCGTCACCAACTGCCAGACGTATGGAAACGCAACGAAACCGGGAACCGATTCCTCCGTAACTCCCTTCATGTTCTTCTGCACGAACGGCAGCGTGAAATACTGCCAGACCACCACCGCCAGCGCGCCGGGCAGGGCCGCGAGCCAAAATTCAGCGCGGCGGAGCAGGCGAAACGAGCGGGTCAACAGAATGGCGAGAGGGACGGCGATCGCCAGGAAGAGCGCGTTGTTCTTGGTCATCGCGGCGCCGAACAGCGCCAGCCCGAAGCACACGGCACGCAGCGCCCCCGGCCGCTCCATCCAGAGCGCCAGGGAGCCCATGCAGACGACGGAGAGCAAACCATACTGAAGGTCCGCCTGCACCACCTGATCCAACGACTGAACCACGGGCGACAGCCAGACGGCCACCGCGATACCCGCCGCCGGTAGCCACGGCAGGCTGCGGCGGGCCAGCCACCCGGAGTAGAGAGCCAGCAGCGCCACGAGCACGTCCATGAAGAGCAGCGCCGACTGGCGAACCGGCGGCAACAGCAGCATCCACCCACCCAGGAAAATGTGGAGCAACGGAGGCCAGGAGCCAAACGCGACCTTCGGATAATGCAGGTAGTATTCCTTGGCAAAGCGGATGGGGCTGCCGGGGAGGCGCCGCGCGACGTAATCGCGGATCATCAGTCCGGTTACAAAGTGAGAGGGTTCGTCGATGAGCTGTGTGAACTGATTGGGATCGGCGCGGCGTCGATGGAGCGCACCCTGGGCCACCACCATTCCGGCCACGAGCAGGAGAAAAATCGAAGCCTGGATGAGGCGCCGTTGTATTCTGGTCATTCGTTAAAACACGTACAGTCTACCAGGATAGGGCTGGACGGCCGAACGGAGCGGCGCACCTTGTATCGGGCGACAGTAGCGGCAATTTGTGACACGGTTGCGGCAGGAAGAGTTACCAGCGGAGCAGCCGCCCGAGGTGACGTACCGGACTTCGTAGTGTCGTGCCTGCGGGCAATGCCAGGCTGGCTGGCGTGCGGTCTGCAAACGTTCACTCTGCTGTTTTCCCTGGTTGGAATCCGCTACGGAGGCCGGCCGTTTTTCGCCAATTCCGCGCCTGCCCGTGCGCGCCAATGGCACCGCTGGCGAAACCATCGATTGGGCGCGTGCCGGGATCTCGTTCGGTTTTACGAATCCCTCGCCACCCTGGCCCTCTATTCCCCGGCGCTCGATCGCCACACATGAACGTCCGCTGCGAAAACCTGGTGATCGGTTCCGGCCCAGGGGGCTCCGTCACGGCCGGGCTGCTTGCCGAAGCGGGTCGCGACGTCGTGGTTGTGGAGGAAGGCGGCGGCGATGGGAGACCGCCGGAGCCGTTCTCGCTGGAAGAGATGGTGGCGCGCTACCGCTATCGCGGTTTGAATCCGTCCTTCGGGAAACCGAAGGTGGCGTTTGTAGAAGCCTGTTGTTTGGGCGGCGGCAGCGAGATCAACAGCGCGCTGTATCACCGCACGCCGGCCGACGTCCTGGAAGAGTGGCAGCGCGATTACGGCCTGGACGGCGCCGGCCCCCGCGAGATGGAGCCGTACTTCGAAATGGTGGAGCGGTCGCTCGGCGTCGGGAATTCGCCCGGACCGCTGCCCGCACCGGCGCGCAAGCTGCGAGATGGCGCCGAGGCGCTGGGCTGGAGCTCCACTGAAGTGGCACGCTGGGTCCGCTACGGTGACGGCCGGCGGCCGGACGGTTCACCCGCGGGCGTACGCACCACAATGGCCGGAAGCTGGCTGCCGCGCGTACAGTCAGCCGGGGGACGGATCCTGACCTCGGTCCGGGTGACCGGGTTGCAGCGGAACGGCGGCGGGTGGACGGCCTCGGTCCGCGGCGGCGAAGGAATCCGCGCCGATCACGTTTTCCTCTGTGGCGGCGCAGTGCAATCGCCGCTACTGCTGCGGCGCTCCGGAATCCGGCGCAACGTCGGGAACACGCTGGCAATGCATCCCACCATCAAAGTGGTGGCGATGTTTCCGGACGAGGTGAATTACGCGGGGCTCGGCGTGCCGTTTGTGCAGGTGAAGCAGTTCGCGCCGCGGCTGACGTTCGGTTCGTCCATCTCTTCCCCGCCCCACCTGGCGCTCGCCATGCTGGATTATCCGGAACACGGCCGAGGCGTGATGGAACGCTGGCAGTATGCCGCGGTGTACTACGTGGCGGTGACCGGACCCGCAACCGGAAAGATCCGCCGCATCCCTTTTACCGAAGATCCCCTCATTCGCTATGAACCGGAAGCGCGCGATCTGCATGACCTCGCAACCGGCATCCGCAACCTTTGCCGGCTTCTCTTCGAGGCGGGGGCAGTGGAGCTCTTCCCTTCCCTGCCCTGCGGCGGCCCTCTGCGAACGGCGGACGACCTGCCGAAGCTGCCCGCTGCGGTGCCGGGTTCCCGAACCAACCTGATGACCATCCACCTGTTCGGCTCCTGCCCGATGGGCGAAGAACGGGAGCGCACCGCGGTAGATTCGTGGGGACGAGTGGGGGACGCGCCGGGGCTGGCCGTGCATGACGCTTCCATCTTGTGCAGTGCCCCAGGCGTGAATCCGCAGGGCTCGATCATGGCCCTGGCGGCGCGCAATACGCTGCACTACCTAGGCCGCGCCTGATCAGATGGCGAGCAGCCCGACGATGACGGCGATGAGCAACACCAGCAGTGTTGTCTTGTCCTGAAGGGCGAAGAACAGGGGATCGTCGGGGCACTTGCCGCGATGCGTCCAGATCATCAGCCGGCCCAGCCAATACAGCAGGCCCACCACGCCCACCCACAGGTAGTCGGGGTGTCGGTAGAGCTTGAGCACTTCGTTGCTCTGGACGTACAGCACCATAATCAGGCAGGCCAGGAACCCGGAGCAGACAGCCATCATTTCGAGGATGGGGATGTCGTCTGTCTGATACTTGCGGCCGGGCGCATTCCCATACTGCTGGGAACGCCACGTGATCAGTTCGGAGACACGTTTACACAACGCGATGGAAAGGAACAAGGTAAGCGAGAAGCCGGCCAGCCAGGTGGAAACGATATTGCCGGTAGCGAAACTGCCCATCAGCAGCCGCGACGTGTAG
>Ga0070738_10007427_pt1 | contig 10972 bp, 10 predicted proteins | sample Coa_R2_2_FD_66446 | JGI IMG/M metagenome (GOLD analysis project Ga0070738, IMG submission 66446) | Surface soil microbial communities from Centralia Pennsylvania, which are recovering from an underground coalmine fire - Coalmine... | ecosystem: Environmental > Terrestrial > Soil > Unclassified ... | reverse complement strand
CATGGCTACGCCTTGTGGTATATCACGCGGATGCAATCCGGAAACAGCGAGCGTTGTAATGGGTACGAAGCACATTGGGAGCCCGATGCCACGTATCACCAGCGGTCCAAAGAATGTCCACCAATTCGCATCGAGGCTGATCCGCGACAGTAGGTACGTATAAAGGGCGGTGAGCGTAAACCCAGCAAAGATCAACACCTGCGCGGGGACACCTTTCTGCTGTATTTTACCGACCCAGGGTAATACGAACATTGTAACTAATGCTCCCGGCAATAGCAGCAGGCCAGTCTGCATCGCATCATATCCCATCAGGCGCTGTGCGAACACTGGAATAATAAATACGGACGAGAATAACCCAAAGCCTATAATAAACGTAAGGAATGCGCAAAATGCGAGCGTGCGACTTTTCAATACGTGCAATTCAACGACCGGATGTTCCGTCGTAAGCTCTCTCCATATGAACAGTACCAGAGCGATGATGGAAGTAACAGAAAGAACGACGATCGTCCGCGAATCGAACCAGTCATCGGTTTGTCCACGCTCCAGTACATACTGCAACGAAGCAATTCCGACTATAAGCAGAATGATACCCGCCCAATCGATCTTTCCCACCTCGCGTTCGTGCTTTGGCTCCTTGACATAGGTCATCGAAAGAATCGCAGCCGTCAGACCGATCGGCAAGTTAACGAAGAAGATCCACGGCCATGAAAAGTTGTCGACGATCCAGCCACCAAGCGTTGGCCCTATGGTCGGACCTATTACGACGCCAAGGCCAAAGATGGCGGCGGCAAGAGGCCGCTCTTCCACGCTAAAAGTGTCGAATAGAATCGACTGCGACGTCGAGAGTAACGCGCCTCCACCCAGGCCTTGTAAGAATCGGAAAATGACAAGTTCGGTAAGGCTATGAGAATTACCGCAGAAAAATGAGGCCGCCGTAAACAGTAGGATCGAGAACGTATAATAATTACGCCTGCCAAAAAGGCCGCCTAAAAAGCTAGTCATCGGAATAACGATGACGTTTGCAATGGCGTAGGACGTAATTACCCATGCGATATCTTCGATCGTCGCACCTAAGGACGCGCTCATATCCGATAACGCCACATTTACGATAGACGTATCGATGAGCTCGATCACCGCCGCAGAAATGACGGTGATAACGATGATCCACTTTCTAAATCCTTGTTCTGCCATTCGTAGCCGTGACCGTTAGGTCACCTTGTTTGCATTCGTAGGCGTGACCGTTAGGTCACCTTGTTTGCATTCGTAGGCGTGACCGTTAGGTCACGCATAGTCAAGTCCTGTCGAACTTACTTCCCTGTCGTAATCGTCACGTCCACGCTCATACCGGGTCGAAGCGGGGTGTGTTCATAGTTACCGCGATCGACGAGTATTTTCACCGGTACACGTTGCGTAACCTTGACGAAGTTGCCGGAAGCGTTATCCGGCGGCAGGAGTGAAAACTTCGCGCCGGTAGCCGGCGAGATCGATTGCACCGTACCATGGAATGTTGCATCCGGGTAAGCATCGGCTGTAAATTCCACTCTCTGACCTGGGCGAATATCTTCTAACTGCGTCTCCTTATAGTTAGCAGTGATCCAGATATCATCCTGAGTGATAGCCATGAGTGGCTGACCCGCTTGAATGAACTCACCGATCTCGACATTCTTCTTGGCAACGGTCCCTTTTACAGGCGAAACAACGGTTGCATACGATGACTGCAATTTTGCGTTCTCGAGATCCGACAAACGTTGTTTGACTGCAGCTTCAGCACTCGCGACCTGTGTTTCAGCAGCTGCAGCTTGATCGCTGGCCGCTTTGAATTGTGCTGCTGCTGCCTCGGCTGCAGCTTGCGCAGCATCCAACTGCTCTTTAGTGATCGCATTGCCTTTATAGAGTCCTTGAGCACGAGCAAGGTCTTCCGCCGTTTTTCGGCGATTTACATCTGCTGTTGCGGCATTCGCACGAGCGGCGGTAGCCCCCGCTTCCGCTGTTCGAACAGCTCCCTGCGCTGCATCCACAGCGGCTTGAGCGCCCTGGACTTTAAGGCGTAAGTCCTGCGCATCGAGCGTAACGAGGACAGCATTCGAATCGACGTGTTGGTTATCGATCACGTTGACCGCCGTAACATATCCGGCAATTCGCGGCAAGATAGGACTGATATCCGCATCGATCTGGGCATCGTCCGTATTCTCATGGACTTTGTTATACTGTATAATATGCCAACCATAGATGGCACCCACAATGAGGATAGCACCAAAGATAAAAGGCAACACGCGACGTACCGGCCCCTTTTTCTCAGTCTCCTTTTCCTTTACGACTGCGCCATTCATCTTAGGAGGTGCAGCATGCGCCTTACCATCCGCCGGAGGTGCTGTCGTTATTTCTCGTTCGATCTTGGTCTCAGCCATTATCTATTCTCTTGACGGTAAAATTATTGTTTATTTGCGATCTTTTTCGCTCCTGCATGCTTACGCTCAAACGATTTTTTCTTTCCTTCGCGTAGGATGCCTTCAAACAAAACTTTTACGATTCCCTGAAAGACCTCTTGCGAGGTGCAGGGTAATTCGCCCAGCACCTGCGGCGTCATAAGTGATTCGACCGCCGCAGTATGCATTCGTATGATTATTTCCTGCGGTATATCCGAACGGAAATATCCATGAGCGATCCCTTGCTCGAGCAGTTTTTCGAATTTTTTTAATCGAGCCTTTTTATGCTCCTGAATTTCGCGCCAAACTTCGGGCGCATGCACACAGAGATCACGGATGAGAATCGGTGTGGCACGCTGATGCTGAGTGGAAAAGATCGCCAGCACAGCTTCGAGCTTTTCAGGAAACGTCAGCCGTTCGTCGCTCAGAATAGAGTCAATTCGCTTGGATGATTCCTTGAGCTTTGGCAGAATAACAGCACGCAGAATATCTTCCTTTGTTTCGAACTCACGGTACAGCGTTTTTTTGCTAATGCCAAGCGCTTCCGCGATCTCGCTGGTGGAAACCTTGGAAAATCCATGGTCCAGAAAAAGCTCACGTGCCTGCTCTACAATACGAGCACGAAGACCTTCATCTGATGTGGCGACTGGCCGATATTCTGGCATTGAGGGCTATGGAAACCCGAAGTGGTCAAATTGGTTTCCTCGTTAAAACAGAAAAAATCCCCTTCGTTCGAAGGGGTTGGGAAAAACATGGAATCAGCACGTTATGCTGTTGCTTTTCGCACGTTCGGTTTTCGAATTTTCCCTATCGTCATCGAAAAGAGACCGGATATCAATCCGAATAATGCGCCGGCGACCGGCCCCATCAGCATCATCGATGTTGCACTGGTCCCCCACCACATATCTTTATTACGCGCCATTTCTTCAACATGGTTCATGGCGTAAGCATCATGCATAGCGCCATGGATGAGCCCGATCCATACGCCGCTCACAAGACTGACAAACCATGCATGAGCGAAATATTTACCTTTCGGGACATTGCTCGTGATGATAAAGCCATTGATAACAAAAATGGCAAGCCAAAAGAATGGCTCGACATTCCATGGAATAGTTGAAACGGTCAAAAATCCCATGGCGGCACCGATCAGAGACAATAAAAAGATGAGCTTCCAGTTCATAAATTGATCGAGTTAAATATTAAAAGACACTTCCAGGCACAAACGCAAAGCAACTATTCCCCTTTAGAATGGAGCTAACACATTCATAAAGGAAGACGAATTAGTACAACTCAGCCTGACAACACCACGAGGCGGACTTACTTGTCCGCCTCGCCCATGATCGGATCGATCGAGCCAATGATGGCAACAATATCAGAGATCATGCTGCCTTCGAGGATGCGAGCAAGGCCCTGCAAGTTCACAAAGCTTGGGGAGCGGATCTTACTGCGCCATGGGAAACCAGTACCGTTCGAAATAAGGTACCAGCCGAGTTCACCCTTTGCCGCCTCGATGCCGCTATATACTTCGCCAAGCGGTGCGGCCTGACCGAAGTTAACCAGCATGAAGTCGTTGATAAGCTCCTCCATGTTGCTGTAGATCTCGCCTTTGCGAGGCAACACCTTCTTCGCATCATGTGCCCAGACGTCGCCATTCGGCAAGTTATCGATACACTGGCGGACGATCTTTGCCGACTGCTTGATCTCCTCGAAGCGCACCATATATCGCGCAAGAACGTCGCATTCCTGGCGCGTAATGACATCAAAATCAAGCTCGTTATATACGAGGTACGGATTATCCCGACGAAGATCGGCCGGAATACCAGAACCGCGAAGGTTCGGACCGGTCCAGCCCATATCGAGAGCTTCATCCGGCGGCATGATACCGATACTTGCCGTGCGCTCGATAAAAATGCGATTCTTATGGAGCATCGCGGCAATTTCGCCGATCGCTTCCGGAAGACCATCCAGGAAAGCACGGATCATCTTGATGCCCTGCTCTTCCAGATCCTGCGCCATACCGCCAATTCGCATATAGCTAACGGTAAAGCGAACACCGGTTACGACATCAAAAATATCGTACAGCTTTTCACGTTCGCGAAGCGCCCACACGAATACGGTAAGAGCACCGACATCCATCGCAAGTGCTCCCATCGCCATGAGATGCGACGAAATACGGGCGAGCTCCGCACAGATCACGCGAATATATTGCGCGCGGCGCGGTATCTCGAGCTTCAGAAGCTTCTCAACCGCCATTACATACGCAATATTATTTGCGACTGGAGAAATGTAATCGAGGCGGTCCGTATGGGGAATGAACTCATGATAGGTCATATTCTCCGCAAGCTTTTCGTAGCCGCGGTGAAGATAACCAAGTTCGCACTCCGCATTGATAACCGTTTCGCCGTCCAGGCGCAAAAGCACACGCAATACTCCGTGCGTTGCGGGATGTTGAGGGCCCATATTGAGCACCATCTCGTGCTCGAGTGCATCCTCATCTAAAGACACCGTGGTGTCTTTCGACATCAAGGCATCGAGAATTTTCTGTCGTGGTGGTACTTCCTGAAAGGCCGGTCGATCGAGAATAACTTCTTCTTCGGTAAAGCTCATGATATTAAGAATAGTCTTTCGTTATTCACCTCGGTCTGCAACCGTAAAGCGCGGGTCGGCATCTTCATGATGCGGAAGCGGAATGGAGCCCGGCACGCCCATTAGTGGAAAATCTTTGCGGAGTGGATAGTATTCGAAATCCTCCGGCATATACATTCTGCGCATATCCGGATGACCATCGAACACGACGCCGATCATATCATAGGCTTCGCGCTCGTGCCAGTTGGCGCCACTCCAGATCGGAACGAGCGACGGAACGTGCGGATCGCGCTCATCGCAGCGTACCTTGATAAAAATACGCTCCTTCGTTCTATGATTACGAAGGTTGTACGTGACCTCAAAGCGCTCCTTACGCTCCATACGGTCGTGCGCTAAAGCATCGATCATTTGAACGAAGCCAAACTCGTCCTTGAGGCGCCGCGCTACAGCGAATATCTGATCGCGGGAAAAGATGGCACCAGGATCATCGCCAACAGCGACCGGCTCGAACTGAAGCTCTGGCTGCCGCTCCTGAAGTTGTGAAAATGAGAACATCTCGCGTATCTATGCAAAAAGGACGCGCATAGCACGTCCGTATTTCTTAAACTGTAATGATCCTGCTCGGTTGGGTTTTCGCCGGACCTTCAATAAGAGGAATCGGAATTTCGATCGGCTGCTGAGGGGTCGAGTCGATGATCGTACCTCTCTTGAAAGGCCGGTCGTGCCTGATCTGGTCCTGGATCATCATGAGTCCCTTAAGTAAGGAGTCCGGACGCGGCGGGCAACCGACTACATATAGGTCAACGGGTAAAAATTGGTTAATACCCTGCACCACCGAATAGGTACGATAGATACCACCCGATACCGTGCACACGCCCATCGCAATGACCCACTTCGGAGCGGGCATCTGATCGTAGATCTTCCGCACGACCTTCGACATCTTATAGGTCACCGTGCCGGCAACGATAAGCAGGTCGGACTGGCGCGGCGAAAATCGGAATACCTCGCTGCCGAAACGCGAAACATCGTAACGCGGACCCGCAAAGTGCATCATCTCGATAGCACAGCAGGAAATGCCGAGCGGCATGGGCCACACGGCGTTCGCTCGAGCCCAGTTTACCAGGTCATCGATCTTACTTGTAATAAAACCTTCGGATTGCAGTTCGTCCATCATAATAAACTCCTGAGCCGGATTACGCAGATTTCGTCGATTGGTTCAATGAATATCTAAAAATCGATCCGAGAAATCCGCAAAATCCGCGTAATCCCGGTTGAGGATCTTAGTCCCACTCGAGTGCGCCCTTCTTCAGGATATAGATATATCCGATGAAAAGCAATACGATAAAGAGAAACATCTCGCCAATGGCAAATGCTCCGACCTTATCGAACGTGACCGCCCACGGATAGAGAAAAACAAGTTCGATATCAAAGATGATAAAGAGCATGCCTACCACATAGTATTTCACAGAGACTCGCTCGCGCGTCGTACCGACCGGTATCATGCCGGACTCATACGTACTAAGCTTCTGGAAATTGGGTCGCTTCGGACCGAGCCACTTGCTGAGGTTTGCCATCAGGATACCGAACCCGATGGCGATGACCATCATGAGAACTATCGGAATATAGTTGCTAAGCATGAACCACTTGAAATTAAATCGTACAAAAATACGACACTTTAGCCACGCAGCCGCGAACTCCGAGTCGAACGAGCCCGTCCTTATGCTCCGCTGTTTTGCCTAAAATTTTTGATTTTGTTTTTTGTTTACGATTCATTAATCGAATTCGTCCTCCGCAAAAAGCCGATGTTCAATTTTCAAGGTACGCGAAGGCCACTACGGCCGGTCTGCGGTTCTCCGTCGACGCACCTTCTCCGTTGCCGCACCTACTCCGTTCATGCCACTACGCTGAAACTACTGAACAAATAGGCACCTATGGGCAAGTTCCAGGAATTCCTACCCGGCGGGTGGCTGTACTGGAATCAGTAAGGAAAAAGCCGAATCACTGAAAGGCCGCAACGTCCTCATTGCATTCGATCGCGATGAGGCCGGAATCAGTGGAGCAATGTTTTGTAAGGACCGGCTGACTACCAAACGCCTCATTGCCTCTGGCCGATCAGCACCCAGCTGGTGCCATTTTTGAGACCAACAATGCAAGCGGTTTTGCCATTATACGACGCGCTAAGAGCACCATAGCCAGGGACAGTCGGATTATAAAATTGATCGTAGCGCTTCCAACTCGCTCCGTTCCAATGAGCTACCACACCCCAGCCACCAGCCACCAGAAGATCATTCGGGGCATTCCCATTGATGCCTATACCGATATGGTCTCCGTTCGGTACAGTGGTATCAATTCTCCACGGTGTATTATCTCTCCGGCTGAATACCTCAGACCCCGTTGCAGCTACAAATTTGTGTCCCGCGCTGTCGCAGGTGTAAATGCACCCGACACCATACGCGTGCGCTGTACCCGAAGTTGCTAATACATCTTCTTTCCACGACGATCCGTCATAATGAAGGACTTCCGATTCCCCAGTGGAGCTATTATAGCCGACAGCCCAAACATCATTCGATGCTGTACCCCAAATATTTCCCAGATTTTTCGTCGTAGGCGTACTCATCCTCGTCCAATTCGTACCGTCGAAGTGAAGAATGGTGCCATAATTGCCCACAAAATACATGTCGCTGGAAGAGGTGCCCCATGCTGAGTGCAAGGGACTTACGCCACCTAAGATTTTATTTACATTGTACGCTTGCGCGACACCATTCCCTACATAGTGAAACAATGTTTCCCAACCTGTCAGCCAATAGTCATTTGTATCAAAGGCGAAAATCGTCCATCCGCTTAAAGAACCGTTGATCGTTTTACCAATATTGGGATCAGGACAGTATAGATTCAACGTTTCCCACGTACTTCCGTTGTACCGGTGCATGTACCCATTGTTCGCAAGAATATTGTTGGAAGAGAATACCCAGCACCCCGTCATGTTATTCTCATTACCGACGTTCGTAAATTCTGTCCAAATAAAATTATGGCTTGTGGTATCAATATGCGGTGGAGGAGGTATGGTATCGTGATGTGACGTATCAATTATGTGAATCGTATCTGAAGAGGAGCAAAGAATTGCACTGTCCCCCCAACGTAGAGCGTTGAGACGCAGCAGCCTCAATCCTGAATCAGAAAACACCCGTACAATAGTCGAATCAGAACTGAATATTGCGGTGTCCTGAAAATTCCATTTGAAGATTACTTTTGGAGTATCGAAATTACGATGAGCAAAGAAGACTATAGGGTTATTCTTATAGCCCAGTTTTGGAGCAGTAATACTTACTGAATCCACCACTTTGGTTGGTGTAGGCGGCGGCGGTCCATCGGGATGAGTGCAGGAGGAAAAACCTCCCGCACATAATAACCACAACACTGCGAAACGCCTCATTGTCGCTGCCCGATCAGCACCCAACTCGTTCCGTTCTTAATTCCTATAACGCACGCCGTATTGCCCTTGATCGACGCATAATTGGCACCGTAGCCAGTAGCACTAGGATCGTAGAACGGATCGTAGCGATGCCATCCGATTCCATTCCAATGAGCTACTACCCCCCAGCCGCCAACAATCAGTAAATCATTCGCCGCATTACCATATACTCCGATTCCAATATGATCGCCATTTGGAACCGTAGTATCAATAGTCCATGCACCATTATCTCTCCGCTTAAAGACTTCTGAACCACTAACCGCGATAAACTTGTGACCAGCACTATCACTTTCATACAATCCTCTTACCCCATAAGCACTGGCAGTTCCAGAGGTTGATAAGACGTCTTCTCTCCAAGCAGAGCCATCGTAGTGTAATAATGTCCCTTGTCCCGTAGAAGAATTGTATCCCGCTGCCCAAATATCATTGGAGGCAGTCCCCCAAACATTTTGTAAATCCTTCGTTGTCGGCGTTGACATCCTCGTCCAGTTCGTGCCGTCGAAATGGAGGATGGTGCCGGTATCTCCCACAAAGAACATATCGTTCGATGATGTACCCCATGCGGAGTGAAGAACATGCGGAGCTATCGTGTATGTGATCCGGTAGGATTGAATTATACCGCCTCCGGTATAGTGAAATGGAATTCCGTTTGTAAGCCAGTAATCCGATGTATCGAAGGCAAACATCGACATTCCACTCATCGACCCGTTTATATTTTTACCAATCAGCGGGTCGGGACAATATAAATTGAGCGTCTCCCAATTGCTTCCATTCCACTTGTGCATCCAACCGTTATTAGCGTACACGCAACTCGGCCCAAAAACCCAACACCCAGTCATGTTATTCTCATTACCGACGTTCGTAAATTCTGTCCAAATAAAATTATGGCTTGTGGTATCGATATGCGGTGGAGGAGGTGTCGTATCGTGATGCGTAGTATCCACTACGTGAATAGTATCAAAGACGTAACAAAGAACCGCACTGTCACTTGATCGCAACACGCTTAACCTTAGTGGTTTTAATCCTGAATCTGCGAAGGTTTTTGAAATCGATGAGTCGATCGTAATACGTGTAGTGTCTTGAAAGATCCACTTGAAGAGTACTTTCGGTGTGTCAAAGTTTAGATGTGCGTTAAATGCAAGGGGAACATGCGTATAACTCGTTTTTGCCCCAATAATAATTACCGAGTCCACTACCTTATTATTAGTAGGCGGCGGCGGTTCACCGGGATGTGAGCAGGAGGAAAAACCTCCTGCACATAATAACCACAACACTACGAAACGCCTCATTGCCTCTGACCGATCAGCACCCAGCTTGTGCCATTCTTAACCCCAACAGCACAGACCGTATTGCCTTTAATTGAAAGAGCATTAGCACCGTTGGCAGGAATCGACGCAGTGAGATATTGATCGTATCGCTTCCAGTTTGCACCATTCCAATGCACTATCAATCCGTAATCACCAGCGCAGAAAATATCGTTCGAAGCGTTTCCAGCGATGCTTGCCATAAAAATACGTCCCCCAATATCGTTGGGTACTTTGCCGCTATCGCTTCGCCAATTACCTTGATCGGTTCGTCGCCAAACGGTCCAGCCCAAAGCTGCAACGATATGATGGCCTGCGCTGTCACAGGCAAATACATTGTTGATCCCCCAATTCTTGGCAGTTCCTGAACTTGCCAAAACATCCTCTTTCCAAGAGGAGCCATCATAGTGCAATACCTCTGCCTCTCCCGTTTGAGGATTATACCCGACACTCCAAATATCGTTATCGCTAGTTCCCCAAATCGAACCCAAGTCCTTTGTCGTCGGCGTACTCATCCGCGTCCAATTCGTACCGTCGAAATGAAGTATGGTGCCGGTATCTCCGACAAAGAACATATCATGCGACGAGGAACCCCAAGCGCTATGGAGAGCGTGATGACTCAAGTAATACACTCGATAAGTTTGGGCAATGCCATTTCCAGTATAATGGTATATAATGCTCCCATTAGTTAACCAATAATCGGTGGTGTCAAATCCGAATATTGTCCAGCCGCTTAAAGCACCATTGATGTTCTTGCCAATATTCGGGTCGGGTGAGTAAAGATTGAGTGTCTCCCACAATGATCCGTTCCAACGGTGCATCCAGCCATTGTTTGCATAAATGCAATTCGGTCCAAAAACCCAACAACCGGTCATGTTGCTTTCACTACCTACATTAGTAAACTCTTGCCAAGTAAAGTTATGCGATGTAGTGTCTGGAGCAGGTAAAGCTTTGATTACCGTATCAACCTGCGTTGCCCCGGCTTTTGCGAGAACTCCGCCCGCAGAGTCAAGCAATGTTGCATTAATCGTATGAACTCCGGCGGTAGCGAACGAGTAGGAAATTGTATCTTTGCTCTGTACAGTCCTTGCAATTGAATCAAATAACCACTTTACCATATACCGTTGTGGTAAAGTAAAGTTTTTCGGCACGATCTTAAAAAGCGTAATTGAATCAACAGCAAC
>Ga0070738_10007424_pt1 | contig 10974 bp, 7 predicted proteins | sample Coa_R2_2_FD_66446 | JGI IMG/M metagenome (GOLD analysis project Ga0070738, IMG submission 66446) | Surface soil microbial communities from Centralia Pennsylvania, which are recovering from an underground coalmine fire - Coalmine... | ecosystem: Environmental > Terrestrial > Soil > Unclassified ... | reverse complement strand
CCGGGCGTGGCGCAGATCAACAGCTGGGGCGGCACCACCAAGCAGTTCGATGTCGATGCCGATCTCGGCAAGCTCGAAGCCTACAACATCTCCATTCCACAGCTCATCACGGCGATCGGCAACGGCAATATCAATGTCGGCGGCCGCGAGATCTCGGTCGGGCAGCAGTCGGTCAACATCCGCGGCGTCGGTCTGATCGATTCCGGCGGCGCCGACGACGTCACCAACGGCTATCACGTCCGCGATATCGAAAACATCGTGCTGACCCAGTCGGGGGGCCTGCCGATCCAGATCAAGAACGTCGCCAAGGTGTCGGTCGGCTATGTGCCGCGGCTTGGCATCGCCGGTCGCGACCATGATGACGATATCGTCTCGGCCATCGTGGTGATGCGGCGCCCCGAGCACACCAACCACATCATCCCGAAGGTCGAGGCCGAGGTCGCCAAAATGAACGCCGACGGCAGCCTGCCTGCGGGCGTGAAGATCGTGCCCTATTATGACCGCTCGTCACTGGTCGGCGTGACCACCCACACAGTGCTGCACAACCTGATCTTCGGCTGCCTCCTGGTGTTCGTGATCCAGTGGGTGTTTCTGGGCGAATTGCGCTCGGCCATTATCGTCAGCGTCAACATCCCCTTCGCATTGTTCTTTGCGATCATCATCCTGGTGCTGCAGGGGGAAGACGCCAATCTGCTGTCGTTGGGCGCGGTCGATTTCGGCATCATCGTCGATTCCGCCGTCATCATGATGGAGAACATCTATCGCAATTTCCAGTCGGGGCCGCAGCACCGGCAGGCGCTGCTGCATCAGCTGGCCGAAGGCTATTGGGGAACCGATCCCACCTCGGCGACGTCGGCGCATGGCGGCAGCGAACGCTGGCCGGAGCGGCTGCGCATCATCTTCGCCAGCGCCTTGCAGGTCGACAAGGCGGTGTTCTTCACCGCCGCGATCACCGTCACTGCTTTCGTTCCGCTGTTCACCATGCAGGGCGTGGAGGGCCAGATTTTCGGACCCATGGCGCGCACCTATGGCTATGCGCTGGCCGGCGCCCTGATCGCGACCTTCACAGTGACGCCGGTGCTGGGCAAGCTGCTGCTGCCGCAAGAGATCCACGAGATCGAAACCTTTATCGTGCGCGGCCTGCGCGCGACCTATACGCCGGTGCTGCGCTGGGCGCTCAATCATGTTGGCGCCGCTGTGATCCTTGGTGTCGCATTTCTTGGGCTGAGCGTTCTCGCCGCCTCTCAGCTCGGGAGCGAATTCCTGCCCGCGCTGGAAGAGGGCAATTTCTGGATCAGGGCCTCGCTGCCGCCGACCATATCGCTCGAGGCCGGTACCGAGGCGACGCGCAGGATGCGAGAAATCCTGCTGCGCCATCCGGAGGTGATCACGGTGGTGTCGCAGCACGGCCGCCCCGATAATGGCAGCGACGCCTCGCCGTTCTCCAATGTCGAATTGTTTGCGCCGCTCAAGCCGTTCGACGAATGGCCGCCGGGCGTCACCAAGGAGAAGCTGACCGACGAGCTGCAGCAGGAGTTTGCCAACGAGCTGCCCGGCATCGGCTTCAACTTCTCCCAATATATTCAGGACAACGTCGAAGAGGCGCTGTCGGGCGTGAAGGGCGCGAACTCGGTCAAGATCGTCGGTCCCAATCTCGATGTGCTGGAAAAGCTCGCCAGCCAGATCATGGCGGAGATGGCAAAGGTGCAGGGCGTTGCCGACCTCGGCATCTTCCATGTGATCGGCCAGCCCAACCTCAACATCAAGATCGACCGCGACAAGGCCGCTCGCTACGGCCTCAACACCGGCGACGTCAACACGGTGGTGCAGGCCGCGCTCGGCGGCACCAATGCCACCACCGTGCTGGAAGGCGACCGGCAGTTCGCGGTCGCGGTCCGCCTCGATCCTAAATACCGTGCGAGCATCGATTCGATTCGCAATGTGAAGGTCGCCTATCAGACGCCGTCAGGCACCAACGGCTATATTCCCTTGAGCGAGCTCGCCGACATCACGCTCGATACGGGCGCCTCCTTCATCTATCGCGAGCGCAGCCAGCGCTACATCCCGATCAAGTTCAGCGTGCGCGGCCGCGACCTCGGCTCGACCGTGGCCGAAGCGCAGGAGCGGGTCGCAAGCACGGTCAAGCTGCCGAACGGCTATCAGATCCTGTGGGCCGGCGAGTTCGACGACCTGCAGGCTGCGAAAAAGCGGCTGGCGATCGTGGTGCCGATCACGCTGGGCCTGATCCTGGTGCTCCTGTACGGCCTGTTCAATACCGTCCGTGACAGCCTGCTGGCGCTGGCCGGCATCCCCTTTGCGATCGGCGGCGGCCTGATTGCGCTTTATCTCGCGGGGCTTGCTTTCTCGGTGTCGGCCGCGATCGGCTTCATCTCGCTGTTTGGCGTGGCCGTCATGGATGGCATTCTCAACATCACTTATTTCCGGGAATTGCGGGCGCAGGGCATGAGCGTTGCAGAGGCCGTGTTCCAGGGCGCCGAGCAGCGCATGCGGCCGATGCTGATGACGGCGCTGTCCGCCGGCGTCGGCCTGTTCCCCGCGGCCATTTCCCATGGCATTGGCAGTCAGGTGCAAAGGCCGCTGGCGACCGTAGTGGTGGGCGGCATGTTCATCGGGCCGCTTTTGCTCCTGGTTGTTGCGCCGGCGCTACGCCGCATCTTCCTTGCGCGGGAAACTGCGGAAAGTTCCGATCGTGAGGGTGCACCCGAGGCGGAAGCGACCTAGGATGCCGCAGGGGGTTCTCCCGGACTAACGTATTGAGTGGATTGATCTGATGCGAGGCACAGCCCAGCGAAGGGGAGGTGCCGCCGGTCAAGTGCTGGCGGCAGGGCGCGCCCTTGCGTCTTGCGTCGTGCTTTCGCTGGCGCTTTCGGGCTGCGTCGGACCCAATTTCGTGCCGCCGGCGGCCCCCGCGGTCGACGGCTACCTGCCCGGCAAGCTCGCCTCGCCAAGCTCGCCACCGGGCGGCCCGAAGGTGGCGGGCCAGCACTTCATCAGCGGACAGGAAGTCTCGGCGCGCTGGTGGGCGGCGTTCCAGTCGGAGCCGCTCAACCAGCTGATCCGCGATTCGGTCAATCACAGCCCGACGCTGCAGTCGGCCGAGGCGGCGATCAAGGTCGCCCAATACAATGCGCTGGCGCAGCGCGGCGTCTGGTTGCCGCAGCTGACCGGCAATTCCACCACGTCGCAAATTCTGCAGAGCAATGCCGGCAACGTGTTCGGAGGTGACATCGCAGCGGTGCCGCAGACCCAGTTTTCGCTGGTCACGCAGCAGCTGACAGTGAACTTCGTGCCTGATGTCTGGGGCGGCAATTTCCGTGCGGTCGAGAATCTCGATGCCGTTACCGAGCAGCAATTATTCCAGCTCGAGGCCGCCTACCTCACGCTGACCAGCAATGTCGTCACCGCCGCAATCCAGGAAGCTTCCTTGCGCGGCCAGCTCGAGGCGGTCAAGCGCGTCATCGAGATCGAGCGCCGTCTGCTTGGTATCCTCAAGAACCAGTTCCAGGCGGGGCAAGCGGCGCAGGCCGATGTGCTGCAGCAGGAGGCGGCGCTGGCGGCTGCGGAGCAGTTGCTGCCGCCGCTGGAGAAGCAGCTCAATCAGCAGCGCGATCTGCTGACTGCGCTCGCCGGACAATTGCCGTCCCACCAGGTGATGCAGACATTCGATCTCGCGCATCTGAAGCTGCCGGCCAACCTGCCGATCAGCCTGCCGAGCCGCCTGGTCGATCAGCGTCCGGACGTTCGCGCGGCGGAGGCCAATATGCATTCGGCGAGCGCTCTGATCGGCGTTGCAATCGCCGCGCGGCTGCCCAACATCACGCTCTCAGCCAATGGCGGCACCAGCGGCTACAATTTCGCCCAGAGCTTTGCACCGGGCACCGGCTTCTACACCGTGGCCGCCGGCGTGACCGCACCGATCTTCGACGGCTTCACGCTCTACAACAAGCAGAAGGCCGCGGAAGCCGCGCTCGACCAGGCTGAAGCGCAGTATCGTTCCACCGTCATCACCGCATTCCAGAACGTGGCCGACGCGCTTCGCGCGCTGCAGTCGGATGCGAGAGCGGTGCAGGCGGCGTTGCATGCCGAGGAGACCGCGAAGGCGAGTCTCGACATCATCGAGAAGCAGCTCTCTGCGGGCCAGGTCAACCAGCTGGCGGTGCTCAACGCGCAGCAGACCTATCTCAACGCGGTGATCACGCATGTGCAGGCCGAGGCCAACCGGCTCTCCGACACTGCGGCGCTGTTCATGGCGCTCGGCGGCGGCTGGCCGACCAGCTGCACGACCAAGGTCTGGCGCGAATGCGCCATGGGCGAACCTGCGGCGCTCGCCAGTACCGAGTGAGAGCATGATCCGGAAAAGTCTGCAGCGGCTTTCCGAAAAGACCATGCTCACTCAAGACCCAAAGCGAGATGAGCATTCAACCCGATCTCATCGCGCTCCAAGGCCGCGCGCGACAGACTTTCGGGCGGTCCCGAAATTGCGCGCTGTCCGACGCCGCTGACGAATGCCTACTAAAGTTTTGCGGCGTTCTTGATCGAGATCAAGGTTCGACCGGGTCGCTCAACAATATTGCTACTCAAACTGCAAAAACGGGCTGTGCAAAGCCGAATTCCGAGGAAGCATTCTCACTTGCTGCATCGCGAAGTGATGGAGCCCGAAGGAGGTTGACATGGCTCAAATGGCAATCGGTCAAGCAGCTCAAATCCCCAAGAATTTTCGCACCGTCATCACGGCTGCGGCCGCGGGAAATGTCATTGAATGGTACGACTTCTATATTTTCGGCAGTCTGGCCACGATCCTGTCGGTTAAATTCTTCGAAAAAAGCCATCCCGTTGCGGCCCTGCTCAGCACCATCGCGCTGTTCACCGCAGGCTTTCTGGTTCGTCCGCTGGGCGCGTTCGTGTTCGGCTGGCTCGGAGACCGCGTCGGCCGCAAATACACCTTCATCATGACCCTCGTCGGCATGGCTCTCGGCACCGGTGCGATCGGATTGATTCCGACCTTCGAACAGATCGGCCTGAGTGCCGCCATCATCCTGTTTTGCCTGCGCATGCTTCAAGGCCTTTGCCTGGGTGGCTCGTATGGCGGTGCCATCACCTATGTCGCCGAGCATGTGTCGGATGAACGGCGCGGCTACTACACCGGCTGGCTCCAGACGTCTCCGACGCTGGGGATCGTGCTGTCGCTTGTTGTGATCATCGCTACGCGCTCCTATTTTGGCGAGGCTGCGTTCAATGCGTGGGCGTGGCGCATTCCGTTCCTGTGCTCCTTCTTGCTGGTGCTCGTGACCCTCTATATGCGAGCCAATTTCGAGGAATCCCCGGTCTATGCCGAGATCAAGGCCAAGGGCCTGACCAGCCGGAATCCCTGGCGTGATGCCTTCCTCAACCCGCAGAATTTGAAGTACGTGGTGATCGCGACCATCGTGGTGCTGGGCGAGGGCGTGGTCTGGTACTCAAGTCAGTTCTGGGCGCTGTTCTACCTGCAGACGGTCTCGAAGGTCGACACGCTCACCAGTTCGTTCATCGTCGGAATTGGGCTGGTGATCGGTACTCCGTCGCTCGTCCTCTTCGGCTGGCTGTCCGACATCATCGGCCGCAAGCCTGTTATACTCGGTGGCTTCCTGCTCGCGGCACTGACCTACTATCCGCTCTACTCATGGCTTGGGTCGGCCACCCAGCCCGGCAACATCAATATGCCGGTTGCCGTCTTGATCATCGTCATTCTCGTTATCTATGTGGGAATGGTGTACGGGCCGATCGGCGCGTTCCTCGCCGAATTTTTCCCGGGCCGGATCCGCTACACGGCCGTATCCATGCCGTACATGATCGGGAACGGCTGGGGCGGCGGCTTGGTGCCGTTCATCACCACGGCAGCGTATCAGGCGACTGGCAGTCTTGCCTATGCCCTGATCTACCCGATCGCTGTTCCGGCGGTGTGCTTCGTCCTGAGTCTCTTCCTCATGCCCGAGACCCGCAAGATGAGCATTTGGGAACATGAATGAGGGACAGCGGGCCCAATTCTGTCAAGCGCGCAAGCGGGGCCCAAACAGGCCCCGCTTTTTCTTCGGGTTGCAACTGAACAAGATGTTTGGCCGCGTCGAAGTCTACGGCGGCTGGCTGCGGCGTTCGCCGAGGCCTGGACACCATTTTTTTCGCACTATTGATTTTGGTCAAAGAACTCCGTCGGCGGTGAACTAACAAGGCGAGTTGTGATCTGGGGATGCCGTGGAGGTATCCATGCCGACACAAATTCCCGTCGAAGCCGAGGGATCATGGATGGCCGCAGCGAAAGCTGCGGCGATGCTGTCGTTGCTGGCGGCAACCATTGTGTTCGCGACCGCATTCGTCATTGTGTGGGTCTACATCTGAGCCGGAAACAGGTCGGGTACGTTCGACTAGCGATCCGCGGCGAGCCTGTCGCGCGCAAGCCCTCGATGTTTCCTCCGGAAGCCCACGACGGTTAAGAAAACGATCCCGCTACCAGATCGCGAAGGCGCAGAGCACCGACAGCGGCAGGATGACGAAACCGAGATAGAGCCAGGTCCGATATCCCACGGCGTCCTTGGGCAGGATGAAGATGTGGATGATGAGCCAGAAGCAGACGCCAGCCCCCAAGGCCACGCGGATCACGTCGCCGGGGGTTTCCCACAGCGTCCACATATGCTCGACCTGCGGGCTGGCGACACGCGCGGTAATGACGATGAGGATGGCGATGAAAAGCGTCCGGACCGCCAATCCACCAAGCCAGACGCCCGTTGATACCTTTGCGTCGGGGTCGTCTCTGGTCTTCGCCGTGCTCACGGGGCAAGCCACCAAGGGCAAAATGCGCGCTATCGACGCATATGAATAAAGATAGCCACGCGTCCTTGCGGTCGCAAGAGCCTGGGCTATGCAGACGCTGCGGAAAACATTGGCATCTGACCATGATTTAGCCGGGCCTTGGCGAACGCAAACCCAAACGCAACCCAAACGCAAGCGAAACGCTAGAACTGCCCGCCGTTTCAGCTAGAGTGCGAGGCCGTCGATCGAGCGGAGGGGCATGAACATGAAGATCTTCGTGAGGAGCTTGGCGCCTGCGGCGATGCTGCTGGCGCTGACCGCGTCCGCGCAAGCCGGACAGATGGTCCCGCGCGATTCGCGCTGCCTGGTCGAGGTGCTCTATTCCGAGGAACTGCCGATTGGGCCGCTGTTCTACCACACCGTGAAGGCGGCCGTTCTCGTGACCCCACCCGGCGCGCAGCCGTTCGAGACCACGGTGCACAAGGTCATTCCCTGGCAGGTGCCGCCGCCGCGCCGCGGCCAGCGCGTCCGGGTCGCCTGCGATTCGGCGCTGCTCAACTCGTCCTTCGGCCTGTTCTGAGTCGCTGCGGGCTGGGGCCCGGCGGCACCCTTCACCGGCCGAAGCCGAGCGGGGGCGGGGCTTCCGTGGTGCCCGTTCCGAGCGAGCGCTGCACCATCACGGTATCGGACCAGCGGCCATAACGGTAGGCAACGCCCGGCAACAGGCCGACCCTGGCAAAGCCGAGCTTCTCGTGGATCGCAAGGGAGGCGATATTGTCGGCATCGATATAGCCGATCATCTGCCGGAAACCCTGCGCCGCGCAGGCATCGATCAGTTCCTGCATCAGAATCCGTCCAACCCCGCGGCCGACATGCTCGTGATGGATGTAGATCGAGTGCTTGACCGAATAGCGGTAGGCCGGGCGCTTCCGGAACAAGACCACGTAGGCGTAACCGATCACCTGGCCGGCTGAGGTCGCGACCAGATGCGGCAGGCGATGGCTGCGCAGGTTCTTGCGACGGTCGCGCAGATCGTCCGGCTCCGGGGTGCCGCTGTCGTCGACCGAATCCTCCACGCCGCGCCTGATATGGCGGCGGTAGATCGACAGCATCGCCTCGACATCGCTGTCCCTGGAGGGACGGACCAGGATCGGCGGCGCCGATCCGTTCGCCGCCTGTTTCTCAACCAATTCGTTCATTCGTGACCACGTAAGTGTAGAGCCGGATGCGTCCCGACCCGTCGACCTCCTTATAGACGCCCTGGATCTCGACGTCGAAGCCCGGGAAGGTGTTGAAGCCGCGCTCGAACATCTTGAGGTAATCGATCATCGGCTTCGCCCGTTCGTCGAGCCGCTCACCGGGCACGATGGTGGCGATGCCGGGCGGGTAGACCACGAAGGGCGTGGTCGCGATGCGGCCGGCGATTTCATCGATCGGCAGGTAGTCGACGTCGTTGCGCATCAGAAGCCGCGCCGCGTCGTGCGGCGACATCACGATCTCCGGCAGATGCTCGGGCATGAACTGCCGGGCCTGCAGGCCGCTGACATCGGCATCGCGGAAGAAGCGGTGCATGTCGGCGCAGAGGTCGCGCAGGCGCACGCCGGCATAGCGGGCCGGGCGGCGCCGGAAGAACTCCGGAATGGCCTCTTCCAGCAGCGCATTGTCGTCATGCAGCTTCTTGAAGGCGACGAGCCCGGAGATCAACGTGCCGGCCTTGCTGGCTTCGACGCCGGGGGTCAGCAGAAACAGCAGCGAGTTGAGGTCGTTCTTCTCCGGCACGATGCGGTTTTCGCGCAAGTATTGCGCGACCACCGGCGCGGGGATGCCGTGCTCCTTATAGGCGCCGGTCGCGGGGTCGAAGCCCGGCGTCAGCAGAGTGAGCTTGTTCGGATCGGTCATGGCGAAGCCCGCCGCAAGGTCCGGGAAGCCATGCCAGCGCTGCTCCGGGGAGAGCTGCCAGTAAGAGGGATCGGTGGCGAGCAGGTCGGTGGCGACCGTCTCCCAGGCGACATTGTGCACGCCGTTTTCGCGGGAGACGTCGCGGATCGCGACCCGGTCGGGCACGAAGGGCTCGAAGAACCAGCGCCGCTCGGGGCGAATTTCCTTTTCCTCGAATTCGCGGCGCACCGCGCGGATCTTCTTGCGCAGTTCGATGCCGAGCCGGATCGTGTCGTCCCACAGCACCTCGCCGGAGCGGCCCTTCATCATCTGCGCGCCGACGTCGAGGGACGCGAACAGCGGATAGAACGGCGAGGTCGAGGCGTGCTGCATGAAACTTTCGTTGAAGCGGCGGTGCTCGATGCGGCGCTTTTGCCCCTTGATGTGGCGGTCCTTGATGTGGATCTGCGAGGCCTGCGAGAAGCTCGCGAGCTGCTTGTGGGTCGATTGCGTCGCGATGATGCCGGGGGCTTCGGCCGACAATCCGTTCAGCCCCATGGCGAAGCGGCCGGCATAGAGCGGGTGGAACTTCATGAACCCGGCCCAGGCCTCGTCGAACAGGATGTAGTCGCAGAGATGGCCGATGCGGCTCAGGATCATCTCGGCGCTGTGGATGGTGCCGTCATAGGTGCATTGCTCGACAACGGCGACGCGGAACGGGCGCGGCTTGCGCCAGGCGTCCTTGTCCTTGACCAGCGGATGATTGCGAATGCGCTCGCGCAACGCGTTCTCATCCATCATGTCCCAGCGCATCGGGCCGATCAGGCCCCAGGCATTGCGGACGGTCGGGAGGTAGACGGGAATGCCACCGCTGATCATCAGCGCGCCATGATGGGCCGCCTTGTGGTTGTTGCGGTCGAACAGCACAAGGTCACCGTCAGTCACCAGCGCGCCGAGCGCCACCTTGTTGGAGGTCGAGGTGCCGTTGAGGACGAAATAGGTCTTCTCGGCCCCAAAGATCTGCGCCGCCTCCTTCTGCGCCTTCAGCGCCGGGCCCTCATGGGTCAGGAGATCGCCGAGCTCGAGCACGGAATTGTCGAGGTCGTCGCGGAACACCGCTTCGCCGAGATGCTCGACGAACACCCGGCCGATCGGACTGCGGCTGTAGAACACGCCGCCATTGTGGCCCGGACAGGTCCAGAGCTGGTTGCCGACCTCGGCATAGTCGACCAGTGCGCCGAAGAACGGCGTCTTCAGGTTCTCGGCATATTGCTTGAGGCGGCTGATCAGGTTCTTGGCGATAAAGGGCGGGGTTTCCTCGGACAGGAACACATAGCCGTCGATGAAGTCGAGCACCTCGACCGGCACGTCCTCGAACCGCTTGCGGCGGATCAGCAGGATGATCGGGAAGTCGAGACCCCGCCGGCGCATCAGGTTGATCAGGGATGCGGTCTTGCCCTCTAGCCCCTTCTTGCCCCAGTCGACCACCATGCAGCCGATCGCGGCATCCGTCTGCACCGCGATCTCGGCATCCTCCAGCTTGCGCGCCCTGACCACCTCAAAGCCGGAGCGTTCGATCTCGCTGACGATCTGGTTGAAGCGGATGCCTTCGAGATCGTCGGCCTCGAACACGGGCGCGGCGAACAGAAAGTTGAAGCGTTTGAAATAGTCCATTGGGCTGCCTGTCGGAATGGGTGCCGGCAAGCAGTGGCGTACATTCGATGACAGTTCGATGACAGTGAGCGGGGCTGCGCACGATAATGGCTCTTCCGTTCGCTTGTTGTTTCGGAGGAGCTTTCATCTCGAACGATAAGGGTTTGAAAGGAATGGGAAAATTGACTTCGGAATCGATAACGGCGGCCCGCGTCCGATTCGCCAGCGCTGCTGTTGATACCCAGGGCCAGGCGCCGATAGCACCCGCAGCGAAACAGCTGCTGATGATGGACGCGAAGCATGCTTGATGGGTTTCCCTGTCGCCTGACGCTGTTGGGCGGAGGAGAGCTCGGTCGGCGTGACCCTGGGCGAGATGCCCGAGCAGCCGGCGGCGTCCAAAGCCGAGCAGAAGTGAGCGGCGAGGGTTGATCGTCGAACCGCGCTACCGGGCGCGGCGGCTGCGCGACATGATCGCTATACCGATGCCAAGCACCGGGAACCGAAACTGGAGGCGATGTGTCACTTGAGGATGTAGAGTGATGCGTCCCAGCCGAAATCGGTCTGCAAGGAGCAAGGTGTGAAGGCTGTCTATTCCGAAAAACATCGGAGCCACGATCCGCAATTCTTCCTGGTGCGCGG
>Ga0070738_10007423_pt1 | contig 10976 bp, 9 predicted proteins | sample Coa_R2_2_FD_66446 | JGI IMG/M metagenome (GOLD analysis project Ga0070738, IMG submission 66446) | Surface soil microbial communities from Centralia Pennsylvania, which are recovering from an underground coalmine fire - Coalmine... | ecosystem: Environmental > Terrestrial > Soil > Unclassified ... | reverse complement strand
CCCCCGGCGGCGAGATCGGCGGCGGTCCGACTCCGGGCAACGGCCAGTAAGCAAAAGACCTTGCGAAAGCCGGGAACCGCGTAGTACCATAATCACGGCCCTCGTCCGGCGGTGATTATCGCCGGACGATAACCATGCTTTTACTTCATTGATAGGGACCATGTTGAGAAGCGTCGTAGCGACCACGCCCGCGATACCGAACGACCTCGCGTTCGATGCCGCGGAGTTCGAAAGGGCCTTTTCGGCGGCGGACTTTGACCGCTGCCGGCAGCTCGTTGAGGGACGGCGGGGCTTTGAAGCCGTCCTCGCCGGCACGCGGGTGGCGATCCGCGAGCGGCGCTACATGGATATCATCGAGGCGCTGTCCGAGCGCCCCAAAGGACCCCACGAGGCGCGCATCGCGCGCGACGTGATGCTGGGCGCGGCTCTGGCGTTGACCAGAGACTACGTTGGTGGGCGCCGGCTGATCGAACGTGCGCTGGGGGAGATGTCCGCCGCGAATCCCTGGTACTACGACGCCATTCATTATCGCGGACTGATCGCCTGGATCACGCAGCAGTACGAACAGGCCGACGAGGCGGCGAGCCTGCAGTTGGAGTCGCTCAGCCCCAACGTACGGGGCCGGGCCCGGATCCTGCTCTCTTGGATCGCGCTGCGCCGCGGCAAAATTCTCGGACAAGTCGACGAGCTGCAAAAAGCGCTCGACGAATTCGATTCGACCGATTCGCCGGATCAATATCTGCGGGCGAGCGCGCTGGTTACGCTCGCGCTGCTCTGCCGCGAGATGCCCTTGCGCGAAGTGGGCGACCGCGTGCGAAGTATCTTCGATAGCCTGCCGTGGACCTCGGCGCTTCAGCGCGAGCGCTTTCAAGCGACCCGCTTCGTGGCCGGCCTCGACGAACTCGACGGCAACGAACTCGCCGCGTTCGGAGGCTTTCGCAAGGCGGCCAAGCTAGCGCCCTCGGATCATTGGAGCATCTTGTGCTCGCTGGATCGAGCGCAGCTTGCCCGCAGCACCGGCGAACCGGTCTTCGCGATGGAGCAGTTGCAGGAGGCCCACGAGCTGGCGCAGCGCATCTCTTGGAACGAGGCGACCGGCGAAGAACGCGCCGCGCTCTTGGTGTTGGCGCAGCTCTTTGCGTACGACGAACCTGCCATCGCGGAACAGTATCTCGCGCGCTATCGCACCCTCTCGAGCTCGGTTATTCCGATCGTGTCCTACGCTACCGACCCTCGCGTCAAAGGCTTCGAATCGTATTCGCAGGGCGTCGCGTGGCTACGTCTCGGCGACGTCGAGGAGGGAACGGCCGCACTGACGGAGGCGTGGTCGATCTTCGAAGACTTCAACTACGAGTGGCGCGCCGCGCTCTGCGCGCTGGCGCTCTTCGAGGCGACGAACGACCGCCGCTGGATCCAGCGCGCCGTCGCCAAGATCGAGCCGTGGCCGCATAGTTGGATCGCCCGCCGCGTTACCGAGGTCAAGAACAACTCGAACCTGCGGCTGCAGAAAATTCCGCCGGCCAAGCGTCGCATCCTCGAGCTCGTGCGCGCAGGAAAACGCAACTCGGAAATCGCTTCGATTCTCGGGCGCAGTCCGAACACCGTGCGCAACCAGCTTTCGGAGCTTTTCCAAACCTTCGACGTCAAGAGCCGTGGGGAGCTGGTGGCGGCGCTTTCCAAGCCCGTCGCTCCGTTGACCGTTCTGGCCGACCGGCGCCGCTAGGCGCTACGCCGGGTTGGGCCCCGCTTGCGTGCGTTTTTACCGCAGGCGGGCTGGGAATCAAAGAAGCATGGCTCATCCCCATCCGCTCCACGGCGTGCGCGTGGCAATTCTTGTCGCCGACGGCTTCGAAGAGGTCGAACTAACGCGCCCCCGCGACGCCCTCCACGCGTCGGGCGCGACCACGGTCATCGTCTCGCCGCAGTCGCCGGTGGTTCACGGGTGGCGTGGAGAGGAAAAGGACGGTTCGTTAAAGGTCGACGTGCCGATCGCCGATGCCAAGCCGCTCGACTTCGACGCGTTGCTGCTTCCGGGTGGCGTACGCAGTGCCGACGCGCTGCGGATCGAGAATAAGGCGGTGCTCTTCGTTCACGCGATGCAGATCGCGCGCAAACCGATCGCGGCAATCTGTCACGCGCCTTGGATTTTGATCGAGACCGATTTTGTGCGCGGCCGCCGGCTGACGTCGTGGCCGTCGCTGCGGACCGACATCGTCAATGCCGGCGGTAACTGGGTCAATCAGGCGGTAGTACGAGACAACCTCCTCGTGACCAGCCGCAAGCCGGCCGACTTGGCCCAGTTCAACGATGCGATGATCGCGCTCTTCACTCCGCAGGAGCAGAGCGTCGCGGCGGCGTCGTAGCGTCGCGTCCGACGAAGGCGGCAAGCTCCGACCGGTTGCGCAGCCCCAACTTGCCGTAAATCGACGTTAGATACTTCTCGACGGTGCGTTGGCTGACGGCGAGATCGCCGGCGATTCGCCGGTTTGCCGCACCTGCGGCCACGAGGCACGCGATCTCACGCTCGCGCTGCGAGAGCGGATTGATGCGGCGCAGGTCGTCGATCGCCGTCATCGACGTATACCGTCCGGCCGAATCGTCGCGCTCGCCTGAAAGCTCGAGGCAGCGCGCTTCGAACAGACGCCATCCCATCGCCGAGTAGGCGCGGGCCGCCTCGATCGCGAGCGCGCGCGCTTCGCTCGCCTCGCCGGTCGCGCGAGCCTGCAACGCGCGCAGGTGCTGCGCCGTCGCCGCATAGAGCTGCACGTGCGACAGTTCGTCGAGCATCGGCAGGAACTCAAAGACTGCGAGTCTGGTCACCGCGTCGCCGAGCTCCGCGGCCGCCAAGAGCGTCTCGGTAGCGCCGAACGGCCCGTGAATCGCGAGCAGCGAGCGGCGCAGGATGGATTGCGCCGCGACGGCGTCGCCCTGCGCGGCGAGCCAGCGCGCATAGGGTCCGGCCAGCCGTCCCAGCGTCGTGTTGATCCGGCTCGCGAACGCGGCCTCGACGATGCCGTCGGTCGTGCATCGTGCCACCAGCGCCGGATCGGCAAGCGCGTGCCCGACCGAAACGCCGGCGGCAGCGAGCGCGATCGGTCCCGTGGTCTCCGGTTCGGGTATCGCCAGACCTCGCTCCACCAGCTCGCGGGCTTGGCGCAGGCGACCGGCGCGCGCGTGCACGATCGCTGCATTGGCATACGTGAGAATTTCCAAGGACGTCAAGCGCGACTCGTGCAGCCCCGGAAGGAGAGAATCGAACTCCGCGAGCGCCTCGCCGTCCATTCCTAGAACGCATAAGCCGAATGCCAAATTGAAGCGCGCGCGCAAAACGTGATCGCCGCCGAGCGGCTCGCATAGCCGCCGATACGCGGCGTTGGCCGTTCGAAAGGTCGAAAGGTCGCCGGCGATCAACGCGGCGTATGCGACGGCGTTTTGATATATCGGCATCTCCGCCGCGGCCTGCGCTTCGGCGATGAGTGCGCGCGCCGTCTCGGCATCGCCCCGATCGAGATGCAGCAGCGCCGAGGTGATGCGCAGCATCGCACGCGCGCCGAGCTCCTGCTCGGGAAGATCCCGTACCGCGCGCTCGAGGATCGCCATGGCGCGCTGATTGTCGCCGGTGATTCGCGCCTGCGAGCCCATCGCGTAATAGATCTCGGCGATCTGCTGCGGCGTGCCGCAGCCTTTCATTGCCGCCGCCGCGGCGTCGTAGAAGAGCGACGCGCGGTCGGCCAGCCCGTCGCGTGCCGCGCTCAACGCGGCTTTCATCAACACGCGGCGGCGCGTCTCCATGTCGGTCGCGCCCGCCAACGCCAGCTCGTAGGCGCGCACGGCGTCGGAATGTGCGTGTGCGCCTTCGGCCTCGTCGCCGGCTTGCTCGTTGTAACGGCGGCATTTGGGCGCGTCGCCCGCCGCCCATGCGTGGTAACCGAGGTCTTGTGCGCGCGCGTCGGGACGCGCTTCGAGCGCGCGCAAGATCTCGGCGTGCACCGGTCGCGCTTCGGCTGCGAGAATACTCGTGTAGATCGCGTCGCGCACGAGCGCGTGGCGGAACGCGTATGCCGGCGAATGCGGCGTGCGCTCGACGATCAAGCCGAGGTCGCGCAGCCTGCGGAGCGCGGCGTAGACCTCCGGCTTTAAATGGCCGAACGTCTCGGTCAGAAAATCGGCGTCGAACCGAGGTCCCAGCACGGCGGCCTGCGCCGCAACCCGCGCGATCGCCGGTTCCAGCTTGGCCATTCGTTCCATCACCGCGTCGCGGATGGTACGCGGCAGCGTTACGCCGTGCGGCGCGTCGTCGCTCTCCACAGCGCTTCGCAACAGCTCCTCGGCAAAAAACGGATTGCCCTCCGCGCGGCGCACGATCTGCTCGATCTGAGCGCCGCCCAACTCGCGCTCGCGCAGCGTCAAGCGAATAAGGTTGCGCACCTGCATCGGGCTCAGCGGCGCCAATTGCATCCGGGCCGCGTTGCGATCGCGCGCCACGCGCGAAAGATAGGGCGCTGCGAGGTTGGCGAGCATCTCGTCGGGACGGTACGTTCCGACGATGAGCAGCCGCATCGAACCGATGTGCGGCGCCATGTAATGGAGGAACGCGAGCGTTCCCTCGTCGGCCCATTGCAGGTCTTCCAGAATCACCACGCGGTTGCGCCGCTCGCACGCGGCTACCGTGCGCGAGCGCAATTCTTGGAGCGCTTCGCTGCGCGTCGTGCCGGTGGGCGGCACCGGTTTGGCCCCGCCGTCGGCGAGCGCCTCGACGATCGGCGCGTACGGGGCATTGCCGAATTCGCGGCAGAGACCGATGCCGACGCCCGCCCGGCCGTTACGAAGCGTTTCGGAGAATGCCGCAACGAGCCGGCTCTTGCCGATGCCGGCTTCCCCCTCGATCAGTACGAGCGACCCGTGGCCGCGCGCCGAAGCGGCGCGGCGTGCAACGAGCGCTGCAATCTCTTCCCGCCGCCCCACCAGCGCGGGGCATACCGCATCGGTTAGCATGGGCGTACCCGTGAGTTCTGCACGCAGCGCGTACGCCCCGCGCTCGGCCGCTTTCCGCCCGGCCGCTTGCGAATGCGGCGAGTGAGGGTACGTATGCCGGTATGGCGCAGAGAGGCGACACCAGCCCTTCGCTCGCCGTCAAGGCCGGCGCGGAGCTGATCGGCACGTTCTTTCAAACGTTGGTGGCGACGGGCGTCGACGTTCTGTATTACACGGGGACCGGTCACGTCGACTACGTGTCGCGCTGGCTCGCTCGCGGTTTCATCACCGCCGCAATGATTTATTCGTTCTCCGACATCTCGGGCGCGCACCTGGACCCCGCGGTCTCGCTGGGATTCGCCGTGCGCCGCGCGTTGCCGTTGGGTCAGATGCTGCTCTATTGGGTAGGTCAGTTCGCCGGCGGATTCGCGGCGGCGGCCCTCGTCTTCGCGCTATGGGGACGGGCGGTTCGGCTGGGAGCGAGCCATCCCGGACCGCAGTTCACGCAAATCGAGGCGGCGATTGCGGAAGTCGTTTTTACTTTCCTCGTCATGCTGGTCATCCTCATGACGTGCGAAGAGCATGCCACCGTCGGAAAGCAGGCCGCATTAGCCGTCGGCCTCACCGTCGCCGTCTGCGGTTTTTTCGGCGGACCCATTAGCGGCGCGTCGATGAATCCCGCACGCTCGATTCCACCTCAAATCCTCGGCGGCGCCTTCGACATCGTTTGGATTTACGCGCTGGCGCCGTGTGTCGGCGCCGTTCTGGCGGCACTGGTTACGGCGTTCTTTGCACCGACGCCCAACAAAGGAGAACGCAAGGCGGCGAAGGGCGCGTAATCGGCGAAGCCCCCGAAAATGCTCTCCGCGGCTCCGACCGGCTTGGTCGCGTTCCTGTTTACCGACGTCGAGGGAAGCACGCGGCGCTGGGAACGATACGGCGAAACGATGCGGTCCGCGCTGCGACGGCACGACGAGATCGTGCGATCCGCGGTCGAGTCGAACGGCGGTTACGTCTTTAAGACGATCGGCGACGCATTCTGTGCCGCCTTTTCGTCGGCCGGGCAAGCGCTGGCGGCCGCGATCGCGGCGCAGCGCGCTTTGGGTCGCGAAGATTTCAGCGGCGTGGACGGACTGTACGTACGCATGGCAATCCACGTCGGTGAGTCGGACGAGCGCGACGGCGATTATTTCGGCACGGCGCCCAACCGCGTGGCGCGCCTGCTCTCGGCGGCCCACGGCGGTCAAGTCTTACTCTCCGGTCCGGCCGCCGACCTCGCGCTGCCGCAACTTCCGCCGCAAATTACGCTGCGTCACTTGGGATCGCTGGAGTTGCGCGACGTCCCCGAGCCGGAGCGAGTCTATCAAGTCGCCGGCGACGGATTGCGTTCGGAGTTCAAGCCGCTGCGCGCGCTCGAAACGCCGCCCAACAATCTGCCGCGTCAGACCACCAGCTTCGTCGGACGCCACGACGACTTAGCGCGCGTCGAAGCGTTGCTGGAAGAAGGGCCGCTGGTCACCGTCGTCGGCGCGGGCGGCATCGGCAAGACGCGGCTCGCGCTGGAACTCGCCGCCGGCCGCCTGCACGATTATCGCGACGGCGTGTGGTTCGTCGATCTCTCGTCGATCGTGAACGCCGCGCTCATCGCGGCCACGATTCTTTCGGCCATCGGCGGCGAACGTTCTCGCGAGGGACCCGCCCTCGACGATCTTCTGCGGCATCTCGAGAAGCGCGAACTGCTGCTCGTCTTGGACAACAGCGAGCACCTCGTCGCGGAGGTCGCAGCGATCGTCGCCGAAATCGTGGCGCGCGCGGCGCACGTTTCGATTCTGGCGACGAGCCGCGAGCCGCTCGACATCTCCGCGGAGCGTCTCTATCGTCTCTCGACGCTCGACGCACCTTCGGCCGCGCAGCTCTTCGCCGATCGCGCGCGCGCGGCCGATTCCGCGTTTCGGCTGGAGCATAGCCGGCCGGTCGTCGAGGAGATTTGCCGTCGCCTCGACGGGATCGCCCTCGCCATCGAGTTGGCCGCCGCGCGCGTGCGAACGATGCCGGTCGAGAGTCTGTTGCAGCATTTGGAGCTTCGGCTGCTTGCCGGCGGACGCGACCGCCGTCCGCGGCAGCAAACGATGCGCGCTCTCGTCGGCTGGAGCTACGATCTGCTGCAAGACGCGGACCGAGCGGTCTTACGGCGCTGCTCGGTCTTTCTTGCGGGTTTTACGCTGCGCACCGCGGCCGTCGTCTGCGATAGGAGCGAATCCGAGGCGTTCGAGCGACTCGCCTCGCTGGTCGACAAGTCGCTGGTCGTCGGCGAGAGCGATGCGTCTGCACGCTATCGCATCCTGGAACCGATCCGAGAGTACGCCTTCGAGCAGCTGCAGCTTGCCGGCGACCTTCCCGATGCGCGCCGCCGGCACGCGCATGCCTTTGCTTCGCTCGCGCACGACGCCTACGAAGAATGGGACCGTGGCCCGGCGGCGGACTGGCTGGCGCGCCTCGAAAAAGATCTCTCCAACTTTCGGATGGCAGTACGCTGGTCGCTCGATGAAGGCGGCGACGCCGCGCTCGGCGCGCAAATCGTCGCCGCCGTCACTCCGCTGTTCATGCGGCTGGGGCTAGCCGCCGACGGCGTCGAGTATTGCCGCCGCGTTCTCGAGGCGCAGTTGTCGCTTCCGCCGGCGCTCGAAGGCCGTTTGCGATACGGCTTATCGATGCTTTACAGCAACCTCGGGCAGAATCAAAAGTGCCTCGAACAAGCCACGATCGCGGTCGAATGCTACGGCGAAGCGGGCGACGTGCGCGGCTTGTCGCGCGCTCTATCGCAAGCGGCATCGCGTCAGGCGTTCCAGGGGCGATTGGCGGAGGCAAGAGCGGCCGCCGATCGAGCGCTGTCGCTGGCTCGCTCGAGCGGCGACCGCCGGCTGCTCGCCGACGTGCTGCGCCGGTGCGCTGAAGCCTTTTCCGCAGACGGCGACGATTGCGTAAGGGCGGCGTACGCCGAGAGCGTGGCGCTCTTTCGTTCGCTCGGAAGCGACGACGACACGGCGCGGGCCCTGACGTGGTGGGGGCAATGGGAGTCGAATCGCGGCGACTTCGGCGCTGCGGTGGAACGATTGCTCGAAGCGGCGCGGCTCGGCGGCGACGGCGCCATGGTAATGTACCATAGCGTGGACGTCGCCAGTTGCTATCTGGCGCTGGGCGATCGCGCGCGTGCCGAGCCGTTCGCACGCAAAGCGCTCGCGGCCGCGATCGAGACCCGGTACGAACTGGGAACGTACCTCGCGATCGCCTATCTTGCCGCCGTTGCGACGGAACGCGATCCGACGCGGGCGGGCCGATTGCTCGGCTATGCGGAGGCGCGCCTGCGCGAGCAAGAGTGGCAGTACGACGCGCACGATGCCGCAACGCTCTCGGGCGTGCGGCAAGCGTTAGAACGCGAACTGGGAAGGACGGGCCTGGCGAGCGCCCTCGCAGAGGGCGCCGCCTTAACCCAAGATCAAGCCGTCGCGCTTCTTTAGCAGGGACGCGGTCCGTTCTCAGGCCGGATCGCGTCGCCGTGCGGGCCGCGGTAATAGCACTTCTGCTTGAGCGTGAAGGTGCCGCTCTCTCCGGCACAGCCGTGCACCGCCTTATAGGTTCCGCTCAGTACGTGCGTCGCGGCGTCGAACGTCCCGGTCGTCGAGAACGTGCAATAGAGGCTGCCCGAGCTGGCGACCGTCGTGCCGTCCACCGTGCTTCCCGACGCCGTCTGAACGACCGCGGCGTTCACCGTACTGTTCGAATATTTGATCGTCAGATTTCCGCCGAGGGCGGTTTGATATTGCGCGTACGACGCGGCCGCCTTGCCGGTTCCGTACGCGATGTCGACGAACTTGCCGGCGTACTGACCGCTGACGTTGTATCCTTTCGCAGCCGCCGGCCGCATGGCCGAAGGCTGCGCCGCCGAGGTGGCGCCCGGCACGCCGGCGCCGGCGCCGCTGCATGCAGTTATAAACGTAAGGGCGCCGGCGATGCCGAGCACTCTACGCGCGATGCTTTCCATGGGGGGTCCTCCAAAAGCGAACGATTGGCAAAACCATACCGCTAGGCAACGCGCGGCGCCTCTTTTTCGATGAGCGCGGGATTAACGGTCGCCGGCTCGCAAGAAGTCGGCATGTCCACGCTTGATTACACGATCGAACCGGCGAGCGGCGCCGACCTCGACGACGTTCTGCCGCTCTTCGCGGCCTACCGTCGCTTCTTCGCGCCCGACGGCGACGAGCGCGCGTCGCGCGCATTCTTAGCGCAACGCTTCGAGCGCGAAGAGTCGGTCGTCTTTCTGGCACGGTGCGCCGGAACCGCGGCGGGCTTCCTTCAGCTCTACCCGCTGTGGTCGTCGTGGTATTGCCGGCGCATCTGGTTTCTGAGCGACCTTTACGTCGCACAAGCCGATCGCAAGCGCGGCGTCGGCGGCCGGCTGGTGCGTCGCGCCCTGCAGCACGCGCGCGAGACCGGCGCGTCGAGCGTCATGGTGGAGCTGCCCCGTCGCGAACCGCACTTGGCCGCGTTTTATGCGGCGCTCGGTTTTCAGCACGATCCCGTCTTCGATCTGGCGCGTCATGCGTTGTCCGCTTAGCGGGGTGGCGGCGGCGGCCGTGGCGCTCGCAATGCTGACGCACGGCCGCGCCCCCGCGCAATCGCTGCCGGCGGGGATGGCGCAGTACGGGCATCTCGTCGGCGGAACCTGGAGTTGCGTCACGCGCGTGCCCGCGACGCCGGCATCGCCCGCGCATCAAGACCGGAGCACTGCCGTCTTCGAAGTGGTCGCCGGCGGGGTGGTTCACGACCATATCGTCGCAGCCGATTACTCCGGCGATTTCTACATCGGCTACGACGATCGCTCGGGTAAATACTGGATGACGGGAGCCGACAGCCTCGGGACGAACCTCTCGCTGACCTCGAGCGATGGACTGCATTACACCGGCACGTCGAGTATGGGAGGCCTCGTTATGAACGACCAGGCGACGTACGGGCGCGACGGGCCGAACCGCACCGAGGCTCACGAAGTCTTCACGCGTCCCGGCGTGCAAGCGACCTTCGATACCGTTTGCACGCGGGCGGGTCCCTAGATGCGGCGGGATTCCGACATACCGCTCGCCACGCCGCTGCCCTATGCTCGGAGCCGATGTGGCAGGCGCACGCGCCGGTTCTTGTTTGCGCGCGAGATTTCGGGAACGAAGCGGCCGTGAGCGGCCTGCACGCCATCGTTCTGCGCGTCAACGGCGTCGATCGATCGCTCGAGGTCGAACCGCGCGTGACGTTGCTCGATGCGTTGCGCGACCACCTGGGACTGACGGGAACGAAAAAGGGCTGCGATCAGGGAACGTGCGGCGCGTGCACCGTGATCGTCAACGGCCGGCGCATCGATTCATGTTTGACGCTCGCCGTGATGCACGACGGCGATGCGATTGCGACGATCGAGGGGATCGCCGACGACGGCCGGCTGCATCCCGTTCAAAGCGCGTTCGTCCGGCACGACGCATTTCAATGCGGCTTCTGCACGCCCGGGCAGATCGTCTCGGCCGTCGCGCTATTGGCGGAAGAAACGCCGCTCGACCGCGAAACCGTTGCCGCCCAGATGAGCGGCAATCTCTGCCGTTGCGGCTGTTATCCGCACATCGTGGACGCAATCGTCGAAGCGAGCCGCGGCACGTGAATCCTTTTCGGTACGTCCGCGTCGAGAGTCCCTCCGCCGCGATGACCGCCGTTGCAACCGAACCGCAGGCGCATTTCGTCGCGGGGGGCACGAGCATCGTCGACCTGATGAAGATCTACGTCGAGTCGCCGCCGCTGCTGATCGATATCAACGCGTTGCCGTTTGCCGCGATCGAACGCCACGGCGACCGGATCGAATGCGGAGCGCTGGCGCGCTTGAGCGACGTCGCGCGAAACGCCGACGTGCGCGCCTTTCTTCCGTTCGTGGCCAGCGCGTTGGAGCAGAGCGCCTCTCCGCAGCTGCGTAA
>Ga0070738_10007422_pt1 | contig 10978 bp, 10 predicted proteins | sample Coa_R2_2_FD_66446 | JGI IMG/M metagenome (GOLD analysis project Ga0070738, IMG submission 66446) | Surface soil microbial communities from Centralia Pennsylvania, which are recovering from an underground coalmine fire - Coalmine... | ecosystem: Environmental > Terrestrial > Soil > Unclassified ... | reverse complement strand
GCGCGGAGGTAGGCCTCGAAGTGGGGGAGCGCGAGGTAGCCCTGGCTCTTCCGCTTGTAGAGCGCGATCCCGAGGTTCTTCTCCGCCGGAGGGTACCCCGGGCTCGCCGCGATCGCGCCCTGCCAGAAGCCGAGCGCCGTCTCGAGGTCCCCCCTCGTCTCGGCGAGGACCGCGAGGTTGTTGAGGGAGGGCGCGTGCTTCGGGTCGAGCCGGAGAGCATGCTCGTAGGCCGCGCCGGCTCCCTTCTTGTCCCCCGCGAGCTCGCGCGCGAGCCCCAGGTGGTACCAGACGGCGGCCGTGTCGGCCGTCGCCGTCGCCTTCTCGAGCCGCCGCGCCGCCGCGTCGGGGTGGCCCTCCTCCACGTCGAGCCCGGCGAGGTCGGTCCACGCGGCCGCGAGCGCGGGGTCGATCGAGACGGTCGACTCGAGCTCCTGGCGCGCCGCGGCGCGCTCTCCCTGCTCGAGCCGGACCTCGGCGAGATGGTGGTGGGCCGCCGCGAGGAGCGGCGAGAGCTCGAGGACGCGCGCGAAGCCGAGCGCGGCGCCCTTCCAGTCCTTCGCGTTCTCGAGGGCGAGCGCGAGGTCGTACTGCGCCTTCACGTTCGAGGGCTCTATCACGCACGCGTTCATGAAGGTCGCCGCGGCGTCGCGGAACTGTCCCTTCTCGTTCAGCGCCGCCCCCTCCTCGATCAGGTAGGCGACGGCGCGGGCCCTCTCCTTCGCCTCGGGAGACGGCTCCTGGGGCGGAGGCGGCGACGAGCAGGCTGCCAGCGCGAGGAGGAGAGCGACGAGCGAGGGGCGCATGGGCGTCCGAGTCTACCAGCGATCACTTCCCGAGGACGGCGAAACGGAGCAAGACTCCGCGCGCGGTCGCGACGAGGAACGTCTTGCCCTCGGGCTCGAACGCGACGGCCTCGGGCGCGTCGTCCCAGGGCGCGAAGTCGATCCGGTCGAGCTCGCCCACGCCCTGATCGAGCGCCCAGAGCCGCACCGTCCTGTCTCGCGATGCCGAGACGAGGCGCCTCCCGTCGGGCGAGAACGCGAGCGAGATCGCCGGCGCGCCGTGGCCCTTGAGGCGAGGCGAGCGCGTCGGGTCTCCGGGGTCCCAGAAGACGATCTCGCCGTCGTAGTCGCCCTCCACGATGGCCTCGCCGTTCGTCGCGACCCCGTAGCTCGTCCGGCGACCCGGGCTCGTGAATCCCTCGGTCCGCGACTCGCGGTCCCAGACGCGCATGCCCTTCGCCGTCGCGGCGACGACGCGGAGCCCGTTCCCCGAGAAGGCCGCGGAGTTGACGGGCGGCCAGCGAGCGGTCATGGGCTCGGGGACGATCCCCGACTCGAGCGTCCAGAGTGAGGCCTCGCCCGGACCGTCGCTCCTCTCCCAGCTCGCCGCGAAGAGGTGGTTGCCGTCCCCCGAGAGCGCGACGCTCCGCACCGGTCCCGGGAGCCCGCCGACCGGCGCGCACGTCCCGCGCGCGACGTCCCAGACGAGGAGCTCGCCCGGTCTCGTCGGCTCCTCGGGGCGCCCGCCGCCCGTCGCGACGCGGGCGCCGTCCGCCGACGCCGCGAGCGCGAGGATCGGGTCCCGGGCGCCCGCGAGCGAGGAGAGCTCGATGCCCTTCGCGCGGTCCCAGACGTGGACGCGCCGGTCGGAGCCCACCGTGAACGCCCTCTCCCGCGCGACGGCGAGGGCGGCGATCCTCCCCTGGCCCGCGAGGCTCCCCCAGCTCCCGTCGAGGTGGAGGAGGCGCGAGTCGAAGCGAAGCTGCGGGGGCGGCTCGCCGAGCTTCGGCCCCGCGGGCTCCACGGCCTTCGCGCGTGCCGGACCGCCCGGTGAGCGCTCGCCTGGACGGAGCGTGAGCGCGGCGACGACCGCCGCGGCGACCAGCGCGACCGCTCCCAGCGCCGCGAGGGGTCGTCTCCGCCGCCGCGCGGGCCCACGCTCGAGGAGCGCGAGGACGGCGCCTCCGTCCGCGGGGCGCGCGCCGGGGTCCCGGGCGAGGCACGCCCCGATGGCGCGGCAGAGCCAGGCCGGGGCGTCGGGCCGGAGCCGCTCGACCGGCTCGACGCGGCCCGACTGCACGCGGGCGAGCACCTCGATCGCCGTGTCGCCCGCGAACGCCGGGAGGCCGGTCACGAGCTCGTAGAGGATCGCTCCGAGCGCGAAGACGTCGGCCGCGGGGCCGACGCTCTTCGAATCGCCCACCTGCTCGGGAGCCATGTAGCCGATGGAGCCGCGGACCTCGCCCGTCCTCGAGAGGGACGCGCTCCCTCCATCGGGGGCCCAGTGCTTGGCGAGGCCGAGGTCGAGGACGAGGGGCTCCCCCGTCGCGGCGAAGACGACGTTCTCGGGCTTGAGGTCGCGGTGGACGATCCCGCGCGCGTGCGCCGCCGCGAGAGCGCGCGCCAGGGAGCGTCCGATCGCGACGGCGTCGGGCACGGGGAGGGGTCCCTTCTCGATCCGCGCGCGGAGCGTGCCGCCCGGGAAGAACGGCATGACGAGGTAGGGCCCCTGCGAGCTCTCGCCCGCCTCGACGAGGGGGACGAAGCCCTGCGCCTCGCCGAGGCCCTCGAACATCAAGCGCTCGCGCTCGAAGCGGAGGAGGGCGTCCCGGTCGCGCTTCTTGAGCACCTTGATCGCCAAGTCACGACCGTCCGGGGAGCGGGCGCGGAGGACGACTCCCATACCGCCGCGGCCGATCTCGCCCAGGACCTCGTGGGAGCCGAGGCGCATCACCGAACTCCGATCCTGATCGTGCGCTCCTTGGTGGTCGATTCGTACGACACACGGGCGCCGGCGCCCGGCGAGAGCTAGGATGTCGCCGTCTCGATCGCTTTGCGAGCGCACTTCGCTTGACCGCGCGGCCTGCTTGTGAAGAGACGCCCCGGGGTGCACCGAGCCCCGGGAGCGCGGGCATTCCGCCGCCGAGTCATGAAGGAGCTCCTTGGATCGAGTCGACAGCCGCGCCCACGTGGGATCTTCCGAGGGCGCGTGCCGCGTCTGCGGACGCTCCGCGCTCCCCCACGCGTCCGGCGCATGCCGGACGTGCCGCCGCCGAGAGCCCGAGTCCTGGGTCGCGCCCGCGATTCGCCCCCAGAGGGCGCCGGCTCCCATCCTCTCGGCGAGCGAGCGTGCTCTTCTCCAGCCGAGCGAGTGGGGCGCGGCGATCCGCCGCCACTGGTCGCGCCGCGGCTCGGATGGCGGTTGACGGCGGGAGGGATGGATCCTCGCTTGCGAGGGTCGACTCGAGGCTCACCCCGTCGCCCCGGCGACCGCACTTTCGACGTGGCCTCGAACGAGCCAAGGAGAGGCCACCGTGAACGGAGAAGAGGCGGACCCGCGGGCTCGCAAGACGAGGGATCTCCTTCGCGAGGAGCGTGAGGCGTCCCACGAGGCTCTCGAGCGAGAGCGTCGCGAGCGCGACACCGTCGAGCAGGCGTTGCGACGGGAGAAGGCCTCCCACGCGGCCGTCGACGCGCCCCACCGCGAGGAGAAGCGGCGTCTCGAGTTGGACCGAGCTCGACTCGAGGACGCGCGCGCGCAGGTCGATCGCGACCGCGACAGGGCCGAAGCGTCGACGGATGAGCAGCTCGAGGCGGATCGCCGGTCAGCCGGGAATTGACGCGCGCCGGGCGACGCCCGAGGGATAATGGAGCGGAACGATTCGTCCTCCGCGCGATGCGGAGGATGCCCGCCGATCGAAGCGTGCTCGGCCTCCGTGGCCGGGCTTCTCCTCCCTCCTCGGGTAACGCGAGCAGCGTCGCCTCGATCCCAGAAGGAGCTTCCACGTGAACGACGACCGAAGGACGGACTCGGAGATCGACCAGCGCCGGCGCGAGCTCGATCGCGCTCAGTCCGGCCGCCGCGCCGACGCGGACCGCGCCCGCGACGACCAGCGAGGCCTCGTGGACGGGACGCGCCAGACCGCGCGCGGGACGAGCCAGTCGCGCGAGAGCCTCGACCGCGAGCGCGCCCGGGAGGACGCGAGCCTCGGCGCCGAGCGCGCCCTGGCGGACATCGCCCGGGCCGCCGAGCGGGCGCTCGCGGACGCGGCGCTCGCGCGGGAGAAGCAGGCCCGCAGCGACTCCGACGCGGCCCTCGAGCACAGGGTCGACCTCGACGCGCGCCGCCGGGCGACGCTCCGCGAGGCGCTCGGTCTCCTCGACGAGCAGATGGCCGTCGTCGACGGGAGCCTGAGCGAGCTCCTCGCGACGGTGCCGCGCGGGACGTTCGACGGGCGCCTGAGCGCGGACGTGGAGAAGATCCGGAGCGCCGGCGTGCGGATGCGGACCCTCCTCGGGGACGTGCTCGATCCGGACGACGCGCGCCGCCGCGACCACGACGTAGGCGGCTCGGGTTGAGCGAGCCTCCGGTCGGAGCGCGCGTCCTCTACATCGAGGCCGATCCGGATGCGCGACTCCGGGTCGCCACGAGCCTGGAGACGCTCGGCTACCGGGTCACCTGCGTGCAAGACGGACCGACCGCCCTCGCGAGCTTCGGCGCGGGCGCCCCCGACGTCGTCCTCCTCGGCCTCCACCTCATCGGCATGGAGGCCGTCGAGGTCTGCCGGCGGGTGAAGGCGCTCGCCATCGACTCCTTCCTACCGGTGATCTACTTGACCTCGGAGTCGGAGGTCTCGGAGAAGGTGCGGGTCCTCGAGGCGGGGGGCGATGACTTCTGCGTCGAGCCCATGCGCGTGGCGGAGCTCGACGCCCGGATCCGCGTGCTCTTGCGCATGAGGGCCCGCGAGCTCCGGATCGTGACGCAGTCGAACCGCTTCAAGCTGATCGCCTACGTCGATGCGCTCACGGAGGTCGGGAACCGGCGGGCGTTCGAGAAGACCATGGAACAGGTCTGGGGCTCCCTCGAGAGGCACGAGGCGCTCGCCCTGCTCGTCGTCGACATCGACCACTTCAAGAGCGTGAACGACATGCACGGTCACGCCGTCGGCGACCGAGTCCTCCAGGGCGTCGCACGCGCGATCCAGCACGCCGTCCGCAAGGCCGACGAGGTCTTCCGCTTCGGAGGCGAGGAGTTCGTCATCATCGCGCCGGGCGTGGATCGTGCGGCCGCCGTCGCGATCGGAGAGCGCGTTCGCGAGCACGTCTCTCGCGCGGTGGAGGAGGACGCTCGCGTCAAGGTCACCGTCTCGGTGGGCGTGGCCGTCGGCACCCGCGATGCGCTCGAGACCCCCCGCGAGCTCTTCCTCGCGGCGGACCGTGCGCTCTACGAGGCGAAGACGACGGGGCGGAACTGCGTCGTCGCGAGGGGCCGCCCGGCCGGAGAGCCGCCCCGCTGATCCGCCGTCTCAGGCTTCGTCGCGCCGGTAGACGTAGCTCTGATCGAACGTGAGGAACTTGCCGGCGAGCGAGAGCCCCTCCTCGTCCTTCCAGCCGTGGTCCGCCTCGACCTGCACGGACCTGCCGTCCACGCGGATGACCTTGCCGCGGACGTCCTCCGCGAGCCTCCGGCTCGAGCGGCTCTCGGGTAGCGTGACCGCGCCCTTGCGCACCGTCACATGATCGCCGGGTCTGGGAGCGTTCTCGTACATGAGGGTACTCTCCCCCTTCCCGGCCCGCGGCGCCAGTACCAAGCGCGGAACTTCGCCGGGCCCGGCTCGGCCTTGGCCGGGGCTCGTCGGCGTGGCAGCATCGGCGCCGCCATGCCGGAGCTCCCCGACGTCGTCGTCTACATCGAGTGCCTCGAGCGACGCATCGTCGGGACGAAGCTCGAGCAGGTGAGGATCGTGAGCCCGTTCGTCCTCCGCTCGGCCGACCCGCCGATCGGCTCGGCCGTGGGGAAGACCGTGCGCGAGATCCGGCGCATGGGAAAGCGGATCGTCTTCGTCCTCGAGGACGACCTCTTCCTCGTCCTGCACCTCATGATCGCGGGCCGGCTCGCGTGGGCCGAGCGCGGCGCGAAGATCCCGGGGAAGATCGGGCTCGCCGCGCTCGACTTCGCGACGGGGACGCTCATCTTCCGCGAGGCCAGCACGAAGAAGCGCGCGTCGATGCACCTCGTCCGCGGCGAGGAAGCGCTCCGGCAGTTCGATCGCGGCGGTCTCGAGGTCCTCTCTGCTTCGCTCGCCGACTTCCGGGCCGTCCTCGCCCGCGAAAACCACACGATCAAGGTCGCTCTCGTGGATCCGACTCTCTTCAGCGGGATCGGGAACGCCTACTCGGACGAGATCCTTCACCGCGCACGGCTCTCGCCCGTGAAGCTCACGTCGCGGCTCACGGCCGAGGAGACGAAGGCGCTCTTCAAGGCCACGAAGAGTGTCCTCACGGAGTGGACGGCGCGCCTCCGCCGCGAGGTGGGCGAGGGCTTCCCGAACGAGGGCGTCACGGCCGCCCGCGAGGGCTTCGCGGTCCATTTGCGCTACAAGCAGCCCTGCCCCGACTGCGGCTCTCCCGTCCAGCGGATCGTCCGCGGCGACCACGAGACGAACTACTGCGCGAGGTGCCAGACCGGCGGGAAGCTCCTCGCCGACCGCGCGCTCTCGAAGCTCCTCAAGGCCGACTGGCCGAAGACGCTCGAGGAGCTCGAGGAGCGCATGCCGAACCGGAGCGCCCCGAGGAGCTCCTGGATCGGGAAGCTCGGGCATGGCGGCTGATATCATGCGTCCTCCATGAACGTCCGCGTCGAGAGAGACGGCCCCGTGACGACGGTCATCCTCGACCGTCCCGAGGTCAAGAACGCCGTCGACCGCGCCACCGCGGACGAGCTCTCGCGCGCCTTCGCCGCGTTCGACCGCGACTCGGAGTCGGCCGTCGCCGTCCTCTGGGGAGACCACGGGACCTTCTGCGCCGGCGCCGACCTCAAGGCCGTCGCCGCCGGGAGCCCGAACCGCGTCGAGCCCGCGGGCGACGGACCGATGGGGCCCTCCCGCATGCTGCTCTCCAAGCCGGTGATCGCCGCGGTCGCCGGCCACGCCGTCGCGGGCGGTCTCGAGCTCGCGCTCTGGTGCGACCTCCGCATCGTCGAGGAGGACGCGGTCCTCGGCGTCTTCTGCCGCCGCTGGGGCGTCCCCCTCATCGACGGCGGGACCGTCCGGCTTCCCCGCCTCATCGGGCTCTCGCGGGCGCTCGACATGATCCTCACCGGCCGCCCCGTCCACGCCGACGAGGCCCTCGCGATCGGGCTCGCGAACCGCGTCGTCCCGCGCGGCGCGGCGCGGCAGGAGGCCGAGAGGCTCGCACACGAGCTCGCCCGGTTCCCGCAGACCTGCCTCCGCGAGGATCGTCTGTCGGCCCACGAGCAAGCCTCGCTGCCCCTCGATGCTGCCCTCGCGAACGAGTTCCGACACGGCGCGCGCGCCCTCGCCGCCGAGTCCCTCGCGGGAGCGCGGCGCTTCGCCGCCGGCGAGGGCCGGCACGGAAGCTTCGCGTGAAGACGATCGGCGACTACGAGGTCCTGCGCGAGATCGGGCGCGGCGGCATGGGCGTCGTCGTCCACGCGCGCGCGCGCGACGGATCCGAGGTCGCCATCAAGCTCCTCCAGAACCTGTCGAGGGAGTCCCTCCTCCAGCGCTTCCAGCGCGAGGAGCGACTCCAGGGGCTCCTCTCGGGGAAGGATGGCTTCGTCCCCCTCCTCGCCTCCGGCGAGTGCGCCGAGGGCCCCTACCTCGTCATGCCCTACCTGTCCGGCGGCACTCTCCGCGACCGGCTCCAGAAAGGCATGCTCGACATCGAGGCGGCGCTCGTCCTCCTCCACGCTCTCGGGCTCGCCCTCGGCAAGGCCCACGACGCCGGGATCATCCACCGGGACATGAAGCCCGACAACGTCATCTTCGACGGGACCGGGAAGCCCTTCATCGCCGACCTCGGGCTCGCGAAGCACTTCCGCCGCGACCTCCCCGGAGGCTCCAAGAGCATCAACGTCACGAAGACGGGCCAGGCGCTCGGAACGACCGGCTACATGGCGATCGAGCAGATGCGCGACGCCCAGAACGCCGGACCTCCCGCCGACGTCTTCGCGCTCGGCGCGATCCTCTACGAGTGCCTCATGGGGCGCTGCCCTCCCTACATCGGGCGCCAATCCCTCACGAAGACGAGGCCCGACCTCCCCGAGTGGATCTCCGTCGTCGTCGAGCGGTCGCTCGCGCGCGATCCCGCCGATCGCTACCCCGACGGAACCGCCTTCGCCCGCGCCCTCGCGCACGCGGAGACGAGGCTCGCCGTGCTCCCGCCCATCCTCGCCCAGACGGTGCCCATGGCGGCCCTCGTCGAGACCGAGACCCGCGCGACGTTCCTCGACCACGTGCCCGAAGACTCCAAGGAGGGCCCGCCTCCGGGCGCCGCCACGGGCGCGGAACCGGCGCCCGCCGTGAGCGCCGTCGAGCTCGTGAGCCAGGTCCCCGAGCCCACCAAGGCGCCCCCTCCGGCCACCCCCGCGACGACGGTCAAGCTCGACCCCGAACCCGAGAAGGCACGGAGCCTCACCTGGCTCTGGATCCTCGCCCTCGTCGCCTTCGGCGTCATCGCGGGCGTGGTCGCCGACAGACTGTTTCGCTGATCAGTCTTCCATCGCGACGCGCATGGGCCTCCTGCGCCGTCGCGCGAAGATCGAGAGCGGGTTCCCCGTCGGCTCCGGGCACGCCACGATCGTCGTGTAGGAGCGGGGACGCGTCCAAGCGAGGCTCCGGGCGAGCTCTCTGAAGGCGTCCTCGATCGCGCGCCGCCGGCGATTCCCGCGGAACGCGAGCTCGTCGAGATAGGCACGAAGGTGCTTCTCCGTCACCGAGCCGCCGTAGGTCGCCTGGAGCTCCCAGCCTGCCGGGTCGGGCGCGGGCGGCGCGTCCTCCGGGAGCACGGGGAAGCGCCGCTCCCCGAAGCGTTTCCAGAGGTAAGCCGCCACGGCGGCGTCCCACTCCTCCTGCATCTCGTTCGGGAATCCCCAATCACGCGCACGGAGCCTGCTGCAGGCGCATGGCTCCCTGCGCGCCGGGTGCGGCTCGGTGGTCCCTCCCCCTCGCGTCCGCGAGGCGTCGTACTCGTAGCGCTCGTGGGGCCCCGCGCTCTCCGGGATCGCGATCGGACGCATCGCCGCCCGGAGCTTGTGGCTCCACGCCCAGGCCACTTTGTAGGTGAGCCCGAGCTTCCGCTGGAGGGTCTTCGCGTTGACCCCTCGCTGGACGACCAGGTAGGCAGCCTCGAGCCACGTACGCAGCGGCTTCTTCGTCCCCTGGAGCAGCGTGCCCGCCGTGAGCGATGTCTGCTTCCGACAGCTCGCGCACTGCCACACTCTGCGCGATGGGCGCCAGCTTGCGACGTGGCCTCCGCACCGGGGACACACGAACCCTGTCGGCCAGCGGGCCCGGAAGAACCACTCACGGCAGTCCTCCTCCGTGCCGAAGCAACGCTCGAACTCCTCGTCGCGCGAGCATGCCTCGGCAAGGAGCGCCAGGCCCGGGAAGTCAGCGAAGAGCTCGACGCTGTTCATCAGTTCCGCCGCCCCAGGGCCAGCACTCGACATGCCGAGCCATTGGGATATCCCAGTGGCTCACCGGAGAGACATAGGTTCCGGGATGAAGGGGACGAAGCGGGGTGGTTCGGTCGGCCGGGTGAGGGCCATGCCAAAGAGCGTGCGGCGGCCGCACGCTCGAACACGGAAAGTGGAAGGCCACCCCTCGCCCGTGGGCGGCGTCACTTCGTGAGGGCGGCGATGAGCGCGAGGTCGTCCGCCACGAGCCGGGTCACGAGAAAGCGGTGCCTCACGAACTCGCGGCCCGCCTCGCCCATGCGGGACGCTCGCTCCGGGTCGGAGAGGAGCTCGCGGCAACGGAACGCGGCCCCCTCGACCGAGGAGACCAGATAGCCCGTGACACCCTGGACGATCTGCTTGACGATCCCGCCCACCGCGCCGCCTATGACGGGCTTTCCCTTCCAGAGCGCCTCGGCGACGGTCAGGCCGAAGCCCTCCTTCGTGGACTTCTGGAAGACCACGGTCGCGGCGCGCTGGAGGGCGTTGATCTCGAGGTGGGCGGTGTTCGGGAGGACGAGGACGTGGATGTCGGGATCGCCCGAGGAATAGGCCTGGACCTCGGAGAGGACCTTGGCGCCCTCGGGGTCGTCAGAGGCTCCGCCGCCCGCGAGGACGAGCCTCACATCGTGGTGGCGCTTGACCAGCTTGTAGGCGTTCACGACCCCGATCGGATCCTTGAAGCGGTCGTAGCGCGAGACCTGGAGAAGGATCGGCTTGTCGCGCGGGACGCTGAGGCGGTGGAGGACGCCTTCGATCTGGTCGTCGGGAAGCTCCCGGTTCTTCTCGTCGAGGGGGTCGATCGCCGGATAGACGAGGAACTGGGGTATGGGGAGGCGCTGGGCGAACGTGGGGAGGGAGAAGATCGCGGCGTCGTACTTGACCACGTACTCGCGGAGGAAGCTCCAGACGCGGCGCACGGGACGGCTCGCGTCGATGTGGCAACGCCAGACCCAGGAAGACTGCGGCCGCCGCGAGCGCGCGAGGACGAGGGCAGCGGGCTGCGGGTCGTGGATGAGGACGAGGTCGGCGTCGAGGTCGAGGCTCTCGGAGTTGCGACGGTTCGCGACCCGGTAGGCCTCGAGCATCTGGTCCGTGACGATCTGCTCCGTGCCCTGGAGCGCGTTGTGAAAGCTCTTGGTGGTCGCGTAGAAGCTCTCGTCGCCCTCGATGACCTCCCAGCGGACGCCGACGCCCAGCTCCCGCATGAGCGGGAGCAGTCGGTGGAGCATCTCGGCGACGCCGCCGCCCCAGCGGGTCGAGTTGACGTGGACCATGGAGCGCCCCTGGACCTTCGAGGCCAGGCGCCGGAGGAGGTCGACCTGCCCCGGGGGAGCGACGCGCTCGTAGTCGGCGAGAGTGGGTCCGCGCTGAGCCGGAACGATCATGCCGCCGCCTCGCGATGGAGCGCCGAGCGGACGAGCGCCAGGAGCTGGCGCCGCATCGTCTCGAGGCTCGAGCTGAAGGGAGAGAGCTTCGCGATCTTCGCTCCGAGCTC
>Ga0070738_10007420_pt1 | contig 10980 bp, 8 predicted proteins | sample Coa_R2_2_FD_66446 | JGI IMG/M metagenome (GOLD analysis project Ga0070738, IMG submission 66446) | Surface soil microbial communities from Centralia Pennsylvania, which are recovering from an underground coalmine fire - Coalmine... | ecosystem: Environmental > Terrestrial > Soil > Unclassified ... | reverse complement strand
CGAGAAGGTACATCGGCTCGTGCATGTCCGGCGGCGTCGGCGCACGCGCGACCTCCGCTCCGTCGAAGTACCAGCGAATTTGACGCTCGCTCCAGTCGAGCGCGTAGACATGAAAGTCGGCCGACGCGTCGGGAATGCGCGTCGCCTTGCGCCCCATCGTGTGCTGGCCCGATGCCTTGCTGTGCCACGTGGTGACGAGGGTTTCCGGATCGTTGCCCAGGATTTCGAGCAGGTCCAGCTCAGGGGGCCACCCGCCGGCAGAGGGCAGCATCCATACGCACGGCCACAAACCGCGACCCTTGGGCACGCGCGCACGAACTTCGAAAACGCCATAGCGCTGCGCAAACGTGCCGCGCGTGGTGATCAATCCGGAGGTGTAGGCGTAATTCCAAATATACGGCCGGATCCGGTCCGCCGCCCGGTCGGCAACGATCTGCAGCACCCCGTCGGCGATGACGAAGGGATCGAGACCCAGGGCGGAGTCGGAGGTGCCGCGAAAGGCGCGATCGACGTAAATCTGTTGTTCGCCGTTGCTCGGCAAGGTGCGGCTGTTGCGATCCTGAACCCCGGCATATCCGAAATGAGTCCGCCAGGTCCCGCCGCCCGTCCTGCCGTCAGGCAGCCCATCCGCATACCAACTGAAGCGCGCGAACTCATCGGCGAATGTTTGCACCAAGTTCGTCCGATCGAGGAGCGCTGCTTGTTCGGAGGCGGCCGTACGCACGGCGCCGTCGCCGAGGGCGCCGTGCGGCGGCGCCAGCAGATACGGCCCGCCCAGAAGGACGGCGGCCAAGCTTGCCGACCGCACCGTGTCCGCGAGCCTCATCGCCAGGCCTCCGACGACGGATGCCGCTCCTGTCCATGATCGCGCCCGAACACCGGATCCGCATCCGGCGACGGGCGGCCGCGGACGCCTTCCCTTCCACGCCGAGCGACCAGACGGCGCAGGCGCACCGCAATCGGCAGCCGCAGCAGCGCGGCCGCCTGCGGCCGCTTCAGCGCGATCGCGGCGGCCAGCGCCCATTGGCCCGCCTTGAGCGCGGAGAGGAGCCGCTCGTACGCCAATGCGGAATCGATCGATTCGATCCTTTCCTCCATCGCGGTGACAAGCCGTCGTTCGGTGGGGGGAACTTGCGCCAGGAAACGAACATCGCTGGCCTTGATGGCGGCGAGAGCATCCTCGCTCAGACGATGCGAGATCGAGCCGACATGCTTGCGGTAATAGTAGAGCGGAACGGGATACACCCGCATGGCCTTGCCGAGACGTAAAAGTCGCAGAACGAGGTTGTAATCTTCGGCAATTTTCAATGTCTCGTCATAGCGAATGCGGGATTCGTGAAGAATCGCCCTTCGCATCAAGGGCTTCAAATAGCCGAGCGCAGGTCCCGCGCCGTACAGCCGGTTCAGCCGGACGTAATCGACAATATCGACCCAGAAGGGGCCGCGCGCCCATTGCCCGCACAACAGGCGCCGCGGCGGGCCTGCAGGGTCGGACGGGAACTCCAGCAGGTCGTCGGCGACCAGGTCGGCCCGATCGCCGGTCGCTGCCGCGACCAGCGTCGCCAACCGCGTCGGGTGTATGCGGTCGTCGCTGTCAACGACGGCGATCCATTCGCCTCGCGCAACGTCTATCGCCCTGTTGCGCGCCGCCGCCGGACCGCTATTGCGATCGCTCCGCAAAAGACGGATGCGCGGATCGAGCGCGCACATCTCTTCGATCAAGCCGGCGCTGCCGTCGGTGGACGCGTCGTCCGCGACGATCAGTTCGAAGTCCTGCAAGCTCTGTTTTCGGACCGAGCCGATGGATTCGGCGAGGTAGGGGCCGCCATTGAAATTCGCCATGACCACGCTGACGAGCGGCCGACCCTGCGCGTGCGTACTCATCGCGCCGCCTGATCTCGGCGCACGGCGCCGCTTGCCGCAGCCGGCATCGCCTTGGCCGGCAGCAGGCCGCTGAAAAACCCGAACGACCAGCCCGCCTGCATCGCCATCGCCGCGATCCCGGCGCCCATCGCGCACCGATCGCGGAGGCGAGCGCCGACGAAGATCCCGCAGCCGAGGCAGAGAAAAGCCCATGCCAGCGCCGGAACGGCGAACCAGCCGGCAAACGGCGTCAACAGCATGAGGCAGAGCGCGGGCGCGACCGCCGCCAGGACGAGATGCCGGAGCTTCGATGTCTTTCGATGTTTGAGGAGATTGCGCGCGCGCCCGCGCCCGATGTTGAAATATTGCCGGAAAAGACCGTTCGCCGAGCCGCGAGGAAAGTAGGTGACCTGTGCCGCATCTGTGAGATAGATGCGGAAGCCTTTGTCGACCAGGCGGGCGTCCAATTCGGCATCCTCGTTATGAGAGAATGCTTCGTCGTAGCCTCCGACCGCGGTGAATGCCTCAATTGTCATCAACGCGTGGTGGCCGTGGTCGACCCATCGTCCCGCGCGGTTGTTCCGGTGTGCCGATCCGCCGTTGCCGAGAACGGAATTTTGCGCGGCCGCCGCCGCTTTCTGGAAACAGGTATGACCGACCGTGCGCATGCCGACAACCACGGAGTCGGCCTGCGTGCGCGCCTGCACCTCAAGGAGGGTTTGGCAGTAGTTTTTCGGGTAGCTGGCATGGGCGTCCGCCCGAATCAGGAATTTGGCGTTTGCGCCGAATTTTCGCACCGCCCGATTGATGCCCGCGGCTTGAATGCGCTCCGGGTTGTGCATCAGCGTCACTTTTGGGTTCGAAGCGGACAGACGGCGAACGATCTCGCAAGTGCCATCCGTGCTGCCGCCGTCGGCGACCACGATTTGCAGCACGATGTGTGCGGTCTCGCTCGCCAGCGTGTTGACCACGTCTTCGATGTGCGCCTTCTCGTTCAGACAGGGGATGACGACCAGCACCGGTCCGGGCGAGGCCGACCCCTCAAGCGCCGCGCTCACGGCTGCGCTCCCGCGTTGCCCGCCACGGCATCTTTGCTGCCGCGGCACGGATCGGCATCGGCGCCCGGGGCAAGGGGCGGGCACAGTTCCCGCACCAGAGCGCGACAGTCACCTCGGTCGCTGACCAGCGCCGCGCGCGGCAACGCGCGCACCGCGCTTTCCAGGTCTTCATAGCGGTCGCGATCGAGGCGTCGGAAGAAGTCCGCGAGCTGTTGCCGTACCGGCTCATTGAGAACCACGCCGGCCGCGCGCTCTGCGAGCCAGGCGCCGGTCTCGACGTCGGCGAGCGCGATGGGCACCGCGCCGTAGGCGCTTGCCTCGTACAGCCGATTGGGCAGGAGCCATGCCGAATTCTGGCCATCTTCGTAGTAGTCGATCGCCCAGGCGAAATGAACTTCCCCGTAGATGTCGGGCAGGTCTTCCGGGTTACGGTAAGGTCCCGCGTAGCGAACATATGCCCGGTCGGCGACTGCCGCCTCGAAATCGGGAAACGATGCGCCGGACGGACGACCGCGGATGACAACTTCAATGGCACCTCCCGCAGCCGCCGCGAGGGAACTCAGGATGTCCAGGCTTGCGCGGCAGCGAATCATCCCGAACCAGCCGATCCTCCAGGGCGGACCGGGTTGGCGTTTTGCGGGCGGCACGACTTGCGCATCGCCGAGCATCGCCACCTTGTTTTCGACCACTCTGATCGGAGCAGGAAAACCGCGCGGGTTGAAATAACTGCGGACGAAGGCAGGCGAGCTGGTGAGCAGCAGATCGACCTCGGTCCAAAGGCTGGCTTCGAGCATCCTCAGCAACGCACCGTCGAGGTGGTGGGACAGCAAGAGCCGATGAATATCCAGGCACTCGTAGACAAGCCTGGCCGCGGGCGCATAGCGTTTTCGCGCGCGCGCCGCGAGAACGAGCATTTCCAAGTTCCGGGCGATGACGACATCCGATCCGCGCACGTGCGGCGCGACAACGCTCAGGCCCGCCAAGGCGGCAGCGACGGACAACGACCGTTGCAGCAGCCTGCCGTCGGCGCTGCGACCGATCTCCAGCGCCGGGATCCCCTCTATCGCTGTCACCGGTTGAGTTCCACGGCGAAACCCTATCGGCGTCACAACGGCGCCCCCGGCCGTCAACATCCGCACACGGCGCCGGACTGCCGCATCCGTCAGATCGTGGACGAAGTAGGCGATCTTTGCATTCACGGACGTCGCCTCGCGGCGACTTTGGTCGCCGCAGCCGGTTTCCTGGAAGTTAGCGTTACAGACAACATTAGATATCGCAACGTGCTGTGCATGCTATAGGCATTTCAACGTGTTAGGCGCCAGCCGTGATCGAGCGAACTCGTATTAACGTTATGCGTCCGATCCTGCTGGGCTTCCCGGAACGAACCTGAAAGGCAGCGCCGTGGCAGCTCACAAACGTGCGATCGTCTTTGGCGGAGCCGGCTTCATAGGATGCCATTTCCTCAAGCGTCTGTCGGAAACGGGTCGCTACGACCGCCTGTACAGCGTCGACATCGCTGCGCCCCGGTTCACGAGCGAAGGCGTCGACTACGTCGAGTTCGACGTGCGCCGGCCGATCCCGCCCGGCCTCTGCGGCGAAGGCCCCTTCGACATCTTCAACTTTGCCGCAGTGCATACGACGCCGGGCCACGAGGACTGGGAATATTATTGGACCAACGTGAACGGCGCGACCAACGTCTGCAAATTTGCCAGCGACGTCGCCGCCGATTACGTCTTGTTCACCAGCACCATGATGGTCTACGGGCCGACCGAGGCGCCCAAGGACGAGGATGCGGCGCTCGAACCGGTCAACGCCTACGGCCGCTCAAAGATTTTGGCGGAGGGGATACACCTCCTCTGGCAGGCGGAGCGGCCGGACAAGCGGCGACTGACGATCGTGCGGCCCGGGGTCATCTACGGACTGGCCGAACGCGGCAATTTCACCCGGCTGGCGCACGCGCTGCGACAGCGGCGGTTCGTCTATCCGGGTCGGACCGACACCATCAAGGCGTGCGGGTACGTCGAAGACCTGGTCTCCTCGATGCTCGAGATGGGCGAGCGCAACGAGCCGATTTTCCTTTACAACTTCTGTCATCCACAACGCTACACCAGCAAGGACATATGCACCGCATTCGCGCAGGTCGCGGGCTATCCGCAGCCGCGGGTGGTCGTGCCTTTGTGGCTTATCGAGCTGGCCGCCTTCGCGTGCGAGATCCTGTCGGGACTGGGAATCAAGAACGAGATCAACCGTGCGCGCGTGCGCAAGCTCTATCAGTCGACCAACATGGTGCCGAAACGGCTGTGCGAAGCCGGCTTCCGACACCGTTACGATCTCCGCGCGGGATTGTCCGACTGGAAGCGCGTCTCGCGCGTGATGGATTTCGACTGACCGCAACACACGGGGCACGTTGACGAGAGAGGGTCGATGCGCCCCGGATGCCGGCCGAAACGCGAGATTTGACCCGTGCTGTTCAATTCGTTCGTATTCCTGTTCGGGTTTCTTCCGCTCGCGCTGGCCGGCTATCACGGCTTGCGCCACCTTGGCCGGCACGAGTCGGCCAAGGTCTTCCTCGCGCTGGCATCGCTGTTCTTCTATGGATGGTGGGATGTCCGGTATGTGCCTCTGGTCATTATTTCGGTCGCGGCGAACTTCGCCATCGGCCTGCTGCTGGGCGCGAAAGGCGCGGCGCGGGCGCCCGTCCTCGCGCTCGGCATCATCTTCAATCTCGGCCTGTTGGGATACTACAAATACGCAAATTTCTTCCTGACCAACGTGGGCGACATCACCGGTCTATCGCTCACGGTCGGGGCCATCGTTCTGCCGCTCGGCATCAGCTTCTTCACGTTTCAGCAGATCGCCTATCTGGTCGAGACCGCGCGTGACGGCCGCTGCGAACGCAATTTCATAAACTACAGCCTGTTCGTCATCTTTTTCCCGCATCTGATCGCGGGACCGATCACCCATCCGCGGGAGATGCTGCCCCAATTCGATCTGGCCGGCGCCAGGCCGATCGATGCCGGGCTGCTTCAGGTCGGCATGGCGCTGCTCATCATCGGCTTGGCCAAGAAGGTCGTTCTTGCCGACACGCTGGCGCTATTGGCCAACCCCGTGTTTGCCTCGGCCGATGCGGCCGCCACCGTCTCCAGCGCGCAGGCGTGGATGGGGGCGCTCGCCTATACGTTCCAGCTTTACTTCGATTTCTCCGGCTACTCCGACATGGCGATCGGGCTCGGCCTGCTGTTCGGCATCAACCTGCCCGTCAACTTTGCGTCTCCGTACAAATCAATGAGCATCGTGGAATTCTGGCGACGATGGCACATCACGCTGTCGCGGTTCCTGCGCAACTACATCTACATTCCGCTCGGCGGCAACAGAAAGGGGCACGCCCGACGCTACGTCAATTTGATGATCACGATGGGCTTGGGCGGGCTATGGCACGGCGCCGGCTGGACCTTTCTCGTTTGGGGATTGCTCCACGGCGGCTATCTGGTCGTCAACAATCTGTGGTTTCGCTTCGGCAGACCCCTGCCGACGCCGTTGGCGTGGGGCGCGACCTTTCTGGCGACCGTCGTCGGTTGGGTCCTGTTTCGCGCCGCCACCTTTAGCGGCGCCGTGACGATCCTCACGGCCATGTTCGTTCCCGCCGCGCCTGCGGCGGCGACGGCGATTACCGCGCCGCCGGCAGTGGATTGGCTGACCCTCGCCGCGGTGGCGGCACTGAGCCTGTTTTCGCCCAACAGCATCGAACTCGTCGGCTACGCCCATTCGATGCCGAACGATCCGAGCGACCGCGTGCCGCTCAATCCCGTCCGCCGGCGTCCGTCGTCCGCCGTGGTTGCCATCGCGCTCGGCGTCGTCGCAGCCCTGGTGTTCGCCAAGCTTCCCGATCCGGGAATCTTCCTGTATTTCAATTTCTGAGGCACGGCGCGTAACGAATGCGGCCTTTCCTGCGCAACCTGGGCCTGGCGGCCGCGACCGCGGCGATCGTGCTCACGGGCACGTTGTTTCTGCCCCACGACCGCTACATTCGCTGGCAGGACATGCGGGTCGAAGCCTATGCCCGGCTGGGCTGGATCTACGAACGGATCCACTTCGACCCCACGCCGATCGACGTCGCCTTCATCGGAACGTCGCACACGATGAACGGGATCGATTCTGCGGCGGTCGCCGATGCCATCATGCGTGCGTCGCCGGCATCGCGCGCCCGGCCGGTCCACGTCACGAATCTCTCCATCCCCGCCTACGGCCGCAATCTGCACTGGCTGATCGCCCGCGAATTGCTGGAAAATCGCAAGGTCGGGACGCTTGTCCTGGAGATTTTCGAGAACGAGACGCGAAAGGCGCATCCGCTGTTCTTGTACCCCGCCGATGTCTCCGACGTGCTCAACGCCCCTTTGTTCATCAACCTGGACTACTTCCACGACCTGGTGCGCTTGCCCTACCGGCAGCTTTCGTTGTTCGTCAAAACGCTATGGCCGGAGGAATTCGGGTTGCGGCGCGTGTTCGACCCGGCCCATTACGACGGCTCCATGGTGGACAATACGCGCGTCGTTCAGGTGCACGGGGTGGCGATAACGCCGCTGCGAGACCGACGCATGGATCCATCGAAGCTGGAGGCCTATCGGCGTCAGCGCGCCGGTGAGAAGAATCTTCACATGCTCGGCGGACGTTTCGATTGGCTGGAATACCGATTCCCGCGCTATTACGTCACGAAAATTCTCGATCTCGCCAAGCAGCGCGGCGTCGCCGTCAAATTTCTTTACCTGCCGGCCTACGGACAACCCGATCTTCCGTACGACACGAGCCTTTATGCCGGCAGAGGCCAAATCATCACCGCCAACGACATTCTCGCCAAGAAGGAGAATTGGGAGGACATCGACCACCTCAATCTCTACGGCGCCGCCGAGTTGTCCGCCCGCGTCGGCTCGCTGTTGGCGTCAAGCGTTGCGAGGCAATCGCAAACCTCGGATGTCGCTGCGCCGCAAGCCGCGCTCGCCCGCCGCGAGGCGGCGCAAACGGGTCCCAATGACGGCACGTCACCTTTGTCGAAATAGCGGGGAACCGCCCGGCGGTCTTACCGCAACGCTCTCCGATCCTTGATATGCCTGGCCACGCCGCGGGGCAGAACGCCGGCCGCCACGAGGCGCGCCAGCGCCGGGGCATAGAGCCGCGGCGGCGACAGCGCGATGGCCTCGGCGATGAGTCGCTTGCGCAGCAGCCGCGCCGTCGCGCCGGCGTAGAGCCGGTTGAGATGTCGGCGATTATCGGCCGAGAGCGTTTTCATCTCGAACCGCGCCGCGCGGATAAACCGGCAGTCGTCGCTATCGAGTTCGTACGGTCGGTAAGCCGTCAATTCCAGCATTTTTCCCGCCGCTGCGATCCGCAGGTAACTTCTCTCCTCGCCGTCCAAATGCGCGGCCGCCAGCCGGTAGATGTCGGCAAGCGTGGGCGAGCGACAATAGTCGGCAATCGCCTCCTTCGGAAACGCGAGGTCCGGCCGACCGCTCCGGCGACGTCGCGCCGAAAGCGCCGCCAATTGCGAACTCACCGCCATGATGCGCCCGTTGACTGCAGAGGCACCGGAAATGCTTTGGCCGTGCATCCGGTAGAAGCCCAGCGGAACGTCGAGGTTGCGCAACGTTCCCCGTTCGAGCAGCCGCCAGTAGAGATCGGTGTCTTCGGCGTTGAACACATGACGATAGCCGCCCACGGCCAGCAGGTCCGCGCGCCGCGCCATCAGGAACGGATGCAGCAGGTATGGCTCGCGCGAGGGGGCCCAGAACGGGTCCGCCGAATCCGGCTGCGGGAACGCTTGAATTTCCTCCAGCCTGCGGCCTGCTTCGTCCATGTGTTTGAAGGCGCCGGAGACCGCCACGCATGCCGGTTCGCCGCGCAGATGCGCAACCTGCAACGCCAAGCGTGACGGCTCGGAAATGTCGTCGGCATCTTGCCGCGCCACGAATTCCGCCTGGCAGCGCGCCAAGCCGGCGTTTAGCGCGTCGACGATCCCGCCTCTGGGCGTCCTGATCACTTCGATGCGGTCGTCCGCGCGCGACAGTTCTTCCAGGATTCGAGGCGTTTCGTCGCTTGAGCCATCGTCGATCGCGATTATCCTTATGTCGGAGAGCGTCTGCCGCCGCAGGCTTTCGATCGCCTCGACGATCGTCGAAGCTCCGTTAAAGACAGGCAAGAGAACATCTATCGCGCGATTGGCCATGCATGCATCCGGGCACTATGCAATCAGCGGAATTCACCATATTCACGGCCGCCGTTAGACGGAAGGATCGCATGGCCTTATGGGCTTTGCCTCGTGAGCAGCGCGCGGAGACGCTATGCGCCTCTCTATTCTGATCCCAACGTTTAATCGCGCAGCGCTGTTGACTCAAGCGATCGACGCCGCGCTTGCGCAGACCTATCAGCAGCGAGAGATCATCGTCATCGACGACGGATCGACGGACGACACCACGAGCGCCGTGGAGAAGTACGGAAGCGCGATCCGTTATCTGCGCAAGCAAAACGGCGGCAAGGCTTCGGCCGTCAACGCCGGCATATCGGCGAGCACGGGCGACGCAATCATTGTGCTGGACGATGACGATATTTTTCCGCCATGGACCGCCGCGGCGCACGTCGAGGCGCTGCGCCGCAACCGCGCCGCAGGTTTCTCGTATGGCCGGTTCGTGCGCTTTCGCGGCCAAACTCTGCCGCCGCAATCGCAGCTGCGGGATGTCGAATTCGTGCCGACGCGCGATCCCCGTCGCCTTTTGGTCAAGCTGATGGAGAACTGCTTTCTCCCCAATCCGGCGTGGGCGGCCCGCCGGGAGGCGCTCGATCGGGCCGGATTGTACGATGAACGCCTGCGCTATTGCGAAGATTACGACATGATTCTGCGCCTGGCGAGAAGAGACGAAGGGGTCTTCGTTGACCAGACCGTTCTTTATCAACGCAAACATCTGTCGGTCCGCGGCCCGGCGGACGAGCCTATATACAAGCTTGATCCGACCGAGAAGTGGGCCAAGTACGACGCCCTCTTGTTCGAGAAGATCGACCGGGAATGGAGCCTCGCCGACTTCTATCCGTTTCGAAATGAAACCGAAGTCGATGCGCCGCCGGACGCTCTGGCGTATTTGCAGAAGGCGATCGTGCTCTTCCAAAGAAAGGTCTACCAGGGAGCATTGCCCGCTCTGGACGAATACCGCCGCCGCTTGAACGGCCGGCCGCCCTCCCGCGATGAATTGCGGATTGCGGCCGGCCTGCTCGGCTGCCGCTATGGCATCGACGACCTCATCGACGACGGCCCGCACGGCGCGCAGGTGGCCGAACGACTGCGGGCGGGCAATTGGCCCGTTGCCTTGCGGCGGGCGTTTGCCTCGCAGGTTCGCTGGCGCCTGAGAGCGGCCGCCGTCGCCCGCGACATCGACCATGGACGCAAGCTGATGCGCTTTGCATTCCATGCTTTCGGCCCGGGCGCCGCCATTGCCGCGATCGGCAGGCGAAGCGATTATGGCGCGCGCCATTGGAGGAGCGAAAACTGACGCGCTTGCTCGATCGCGGGCCGAACGGCCAAGACAAACCCTTGCCGGAACCTGTTCCCGTCGCCGACACGGGACGGGCCGAGCCGCGACGGCAAATCGGAACGCGCTGAGGCCCCATGAGCGAGAGCAATGCCAATCCGCCGGCGACGGATGTCACGATCGTGGTCTGTACGCGCAACCGAGGCCGTCAGCTGAGGATGTGCCTGGATGCCATCGTCGGCGCAATCGACAATCAGAATCGACCGGTCGAGGTCGTTCTGGTCGACAATGGTTCGACCGACGACACCGGCGAGGTCGCGCGCAATTGGGCGGCGGCAGCACGGTTTCCCGTTCATGTCGTATTCGAGCCGAGGCCGGGACTGTCGATTGCAAGGAACACGGCCCTGCGACACGCGCGCGGTCGGATCATCGTTTTTACTGACGACGATTGCCGCCTCGCGCCGGATTACCTGCCGCGGTTGTTGCATCACTACGACAATGATTTCGAACCGGTCATTCGCGGCGGCAGGGTGGAACTCGGCGACGCG